>Ga0080064_1000919_pt1 | contig 68189 bp, 76 predicted proteins | sample Subgrocontami54m_FD_69260 | JGI IMG/M metagenome (GOLD analysis project Ga0080064, IMG submission 69260) | Subsurface groundwater microbial communities from S. Glens Falls, New York, USA - GMW46 contaminated, 5.4 m (SPADES assembly) (version 2) ...
TCATTAAAAAAACAAGGCGCACAAGCAATTATTTTAGGATGCACTGAGCTGCCTTTGGTTTTTCCATCAAACTACCATCTGCCAGTTTATAATTCAGTTGAGATATTAGCTTATGCTTTATTGCGTAAATACTACGGAGGCAATACAATAAGAGCATGAAGCGAATTTTAGCAGGGGACAGGCCAAAATTAAATGTTGACTAAATCTTAGGAAAGCCTTAGAATAATCTTAGGAAAATCTAAGTATGATCATACCAACTGAAAAAAATATCAAAACAGTGACAGATTTGAGGGAAAAAACCTTAGAACTTTTGCGCCAGACTAAAAGTGGAGGTCCTACTATTATATTCCATCATAGTAAACCTATGGCGGTCATGCTCTCAATTGATGAGTATTCTAATATGGCTGAGATGCTGGAAGATTACCTTGATATTCAAGAGGCTAAGGAATTTGAAGAAAATCCTCAAAAAGGCGGGATCAGCCTTAAGAAACTGGCACAGAAGTACCAGCTTAATTTTTAATGTATAGTTTAATTGTCCGTCCCAAAGCAGAGAAACATTTTGCCAAATTGCCTCAAAAACTACAGCAAAAGGTCTTAAAAGGCCTAAAAAAATTAGAAGATAACCCATTTCAAGCTGGATTGGATGTTAAAAAGTTGGCAGGGACCCAAAAAAGTTATAGATTAAGAGTAGGGGAATTGCGGGTTATCTATCAATTAGATACCAGCAATAAAAATATTTCAGTAGAGGATATTGATTTTAGAAGAACTACCACTTATTAGAAAAATATTATATGATCTAACCTAAATTATATGAAAAGAATATTAATCCTTCGACAAGCTCAGGGTGGGAATACTAAAAAGCGTATTCTCACTGGGGATAGGCCGACCTTAGGTAGCTTTCACTTAGGAAACTATGTAGGTTCACTCGCAAATAGAGTTAAGTTGCAAGATGAGTACGATACTTTTATACTCATTGCGGATTTACATGCTTTAAATACTCACATTGATAAAACAGAAGAATTGGCAAAAAACATTCATGGACTGATGTTAGGGTATCTTTCTGTAGGATTGGATCCAAACAAAGTTACTTTTTGTCTTCAATCACAAATAACCGGCACTACTGATTTAGCATACATACTTAGTACTCTAACCCAAAGATCAGTTTTGGAAAGACAACCTGCTTTAAAAGAAAAGCTAGATCAAGGTGTTTCTGATACTTTGGCGCTATATTATTATCCAGTCCTCATGGCAGCTGATATTTTGGCTCCGAGGGCACATCTTGTGCCTGTTGGTAAAGACCAGAAAGCCCATGTAGAATTTGCCAGGGATATAGCAATTAAGTTTAATAATCTTTTTGGAGAAGTTTTTCCAATTCCTGAGCCTTTAATAGGGGAAGTACCAACTCTTCCAGGAATAGATGGACAATCGAAGATGGGAAAGAGTTTAAATAATGCCATTTTTTTAACAGATTCTGTTGAAGAAGTAGAGAAAAAGGTGATGAGTATGTACACGGATCCTAATAGAATACATGCTGATGATCCGGGCAAGGTTGAAGGAAATCCAGTTTTTATCTATCTGGATGCTTTTGGGGAAGAGTCTGACCAAGCTCAAATTACCAAGTACAAAGAACTTTATACAAAAGGCCAAGTGGGGGATATTGAGGTTAAAAAGTACCTGGTTAAAGTTTTAAATAATTTCCTGGATCCTATCAGAAAAAGACGAGCAGAATTTGAAAAACAGCCGGAATTGGTGGAACGGATTTTAAAAGAAGGAACTGTAAAAGCAAGAATTGAGGCTCAAAAAACTCTAGAAGCAGTTAAAAAAGCCATGAAGATAGATTACTATGATTAATTTTGATGATTTTTCTAAAGTTGAATTAAGAGTAGGAACTGTTTTGGAAGCAGAAGAGGTGGAAGGATCTGAAAAACTGATAAAACTTAAGGTGGATTTGGGAGAAGAAGAGCCAAGACAGGTACTTGCCGGAGTAAAACAGTGGTACAAACCTAAAGAGTTTGTGGGTAAACAGGTAGTTGTGGTAGTCAATCTGGAATCCAAAGTTATGATGGGGTTGGAATCTCAAGGCATGATGCTGGCTGCAGACTCTGAAAATGGCCCGGTTTTTTAAAACCTTCTAAAAAAGTTCCTTCAGGTACTAAAATTCGCTAAATTGTGCTACAATCCTCAAATGGCTAATGGTAAAAGAAGAATTAATCTTAATAAGAGAATTATTTCAGTTGTAAAAGGTGTGGCAGTTTATTTTTTAATCGCCTTTGCAGCGCTGATGTTTTTCTACCAGGTTTCCGGTGGTCCAACTACCTCTTCAAATGATGTCCCGATATCCCAGATCGTCAGTGATATTAAAGAGGGTAAGGTTACAAAAATTTCTTTGGAAGGTGATAAGATTACTGCAGAAATCAAGGGTTCTGATCAAAAGATTACTTCCCGAAAAGAATCAGGGGAGTCAATTTATAAAATTTTAGAATCTTCCGGTGTTGATCCAAAAGAGGTAGTAATTGAGATTAAGGATTTATCCATAAGAGATGCCTGGATAGGGATATTATCTGCCATCCTGCCTATTTTGCTTTTAGTAGGATTAATGTTTTTTCTTTTCAGAAATGCCAAAGAGGGAGCCCACGGTATTTTCTCTTTTGCTCAATCCAGAGCCAGACTTTTTACCAAAGATGCTCCCCAAATTAAATTTGCTGATGTAGCAGGGGCTGAGGAGGCCAAAAGAGAGTTATCAGAGGTAGTGGAATTTCTAAAGACTCCTGATAAATTTAAGGCTTTGGGGGCTAGAATTCCCAAAGGGGTGTTAATGGTAGGCCCGGCTGGTACTGGAAAAACATTACTCTCAAGGGCTGTGGCAGGTGAAGCCGGAGTGCCTTTTTTCTCCATTGCCGGGTCTGAGTTTATGGAAATGTTGGTGGGTGTTGGGGCTGCCAGGGTGCGGGACATGTTTGCAACTGCCAAAAAATCCGCACCGGCTATTATTTTTGTAGATGAGATTGAATCTATAGGGAGACAAAGAGGTATGGGTTTTTCAGGTGGACATGATGAAAGAGAGCAGACGCTAAATCAAATTTTAGTTGAGATGGATGGTTTTACTCCTAATGATCATGTAATTGTACTGGCAGCAACTAACAGGCCGGATCTTTTGGATGTGGCACTGATTAGACCCGGCAGATTTGACAGAAGAGTGGTTTTGTCTTTTCCGGATCTGGTGGAGAGAAAAGCCATTATTGAGCTTCATATGAAGGGTAAGCCTTTTACTAAAGATGTTTCAACAGAAAAATTAGCCAGAAGAACTGTAGGATTTTCCGGAGCAGACTTGGCAAATATGTTAAATGAAGCAGCAATACTTGCAGCGAGAGAGGGTAAAACCGCTATAGATAATAAAGATCTGGAAGAGGCAGCCACCAAAGAAAAATTAGGACCCCAGCGGAAAAGAATGCAATCAGATAGAGACAGAAATTTAGCAGCTTATCATGAGGCAGGGCATGCTATTGTCGGGCACAATCTTTCCAATGTTGATCCGGTACATAGGATCTCCATTGTGGCAAGAGGGATGAGCGGAGGGCACACCATGTTTCCCCCAACAGAGGACAGATCAAACGAGAGCAAATCCCGCCTTATGGAACAAATCACTGCAGCCCTGGGTGGTCAGGCAGCCGAGGATTTAGTCTTTAAGGATATCTCAACAGGAGCAGCCTCAGATATTGAGATTGCCACCAATATTGCCAGAGCTATGGTTACCCAATATGGCATGTCTTCTTTGGGGCCGATTAATGTTGCGCCCAGGCCCATGTTTGGGATTTGGCGGGGAATGGATGAGGGGGGAGAGATCTCACCCAAACTGCATGATGAGATAGATGAGGAAATTGGCAAGATTATAGATAATTGCTACAAAGGAGCCCAAGCTATTTTAAAAAAGCAAAGATCAAAACTTGATAAAGTAGCCAAAGAGCTTTTGGAAAAAGAAACCCTGGAGTCAGAAGAATTTGAAAAAATTGTGGGGAAAAAGAAACCCTCTTAAGACATGGAAAGACAACTGATTTCAGGGCTAGAACTAGATTTAACAGAACGGCCAATATCACTCTTCAGTCCTCCTGTTAGACTTTTATTGGAGGAATTTGCTAGGGCAGCAAATACTTTAGCTTTTGGTTATCCCACTCACGATGGAACTAAACCTACCGTATGTGTGTTTTATTCTTCTCAGCGAGAGATTACTACTTTAGAATTAGAGCTGACTGAGCCACCCAATAAATGGAGTCTATATAGAGGGGAGTATCCTAATGAAGAGGATTTGCAAAAAGGCTTGGAAAGTCGTGATATAGAGGTTGGTAAAAGGATAGTAATTTGGCGTTGGGTTGACCCAGCCGATTAGCGGATTTTGTGGGCAAAGTTCCTTGCATTTTAGAATTCTCCTTGCATATGGTATAATATCCTTACTATGTCACAAATGGCTACAATCACCAGTAAAAAACAATTAACTATTCCTGCTGAAGTTTTCAGGAAAGCCGGACTGCAGATAGGCCAGCGGGTTATAGTATCAGAGGAAAATGGATCTTTAAAAATAACCTCTGCCGAAGCTTTGGTGGAAAAATTGGCCGGATCAGTTCCAATACCAAAAAAATGGCAGGGGAAAGATTTGGATCAAATTATTGATGAGGCGCGTGATGAATACTTTAGAAGTAAATACAGTCCCAAATGATTTTTGTTGATACAAATTATTTCCTGCGGTTTCTTCTAAAAGACAATAAGTCGCAATATCTTCAGGTAAAGAAACTTCTTATTAAAGCTGCTCAAGGAAAAATTGAACTAATTAGCTCATCAATAGTCTTTTTTGAAGTACACTTTGTATTAAAGTCTTTCTATAAGAAAGACAAGTCATTTTTAATAGGGATTCTGACCGAAATACTAAATTTAAGCGTAGTTTTTCCTGAAAAACATTTGCTTCAGGAGAGCATACGTCTTTATGGAAAATCAGCTGTAGGTTTGGAGGATTGCTATAACATTGCATTTTCAAAAGTGGCTGGAGTGAAAGAATTTAAAACTTTTGATATAAAGCTAGGCAAAGAGTTTGAAAAAATTGTGGGGAAAAAGAAAAGTTGACAATCAACATAGTCAAGCATAAGATCATTTCATGCGGATCATAATTCTTCCTCTAGTTTTTTTCCTTTCAGCTTTAATTTTTTTGGTAAGTTGCAATACAGCTTATGCTTTTGAAAATGATATAGGCCAATCTCAAATTCATCCAGTCCATCCATTTTATTTTTTAAAAACAGTCAAGGAAGGCTTGGAAATGTCTTTGGCGCTAACCCCCAGAGTTAAATCAATCAGAAATTTAGAGTTTGCCACTAGAAGACTGCGAGAGGCAAAAACTTTAGTTCCCATGCAAAGACAAGATTTAATTGAACCTACTCTGGAGAGATATTGGTATTATATATCCCAGCTGCATGATGAGGATTTAAAAGATCAAGAAGTTGCAGTTAGTATTAAACAGAGCCTAGTTATTCATCTTAAAACTCTGGAGAAAATCTATTCTCAAGTTTCAAACCCAAGAGCCAAAATGTCCATTAGATCTACGCTAAATAGGCTGATGGGAAGAGGAGATATCCCAGATGATGCTAGATTGCCTGTTTGTAATTTGTTTATCTTTGAAGCCTCCACTGCTGCCAATTTAAATGAAACAGAGAGGATAATTCTTACAGAGCGCTCACAAAAATGTCTGGAATCTCTTAAATTAAATAGTCATTCTTGAGGCATAGTAATCAGCCATTTTTTCTGCTTTAGAAGGGTGATAATTGTTAAGAATTTTCCTATAGAACTTTAAAAGTTTTCTAATTAATTTCTCTGAGTCAAAATTCTCCTTCACAATTAATGGAGAGTTTTTGGAGAATTCATCCATTTTTTTAGTATCTTTAAGAAGAGAAATGATGCTTTCGGCAAATATTTCCAAATCTAGAGGTAAGCTATAACCATTTTTACCATTTACCACTATCCCTTTATAAGCTTGATCCTTTACCACGATTAAAGGTAGGCCAGACGAGGCAGCTTCAATTGCCACCATTGGATGCACTTCAGATTTTGAGGCAAAAAGGAAAATGTTTGCGTCCTTGTAAACTTTCGGCATATCAACATTATTAATTTCTCCTACAAAATGAATTCTATTTTTTAATCTCAATGATTTTCCTAATCTTTTTAATTTTTCCATCTCCCCCCAATCAGGTCCTACTATTACCAAATGTGTTTTACTGTTTTCTTTTGCTATTTTTTCAAATACTCTTACTAAGAATATAAAATTTTTCTCTTTACCAACTCTACCGCAGGATAAAAGAATGGGGGAGAAAGAGGGGATTTTGCACTTTTTTCTTAAGAATCCTTTTTGTATGCCTTTAAATTTACCTATGTCAACAAAATTAGGAATAACTTCAATCTCTTTAGTAACACCAGCTTCTATTAACTGTGATTGCATTTTTTCAGAAGGGGCTATTACCCCATCACAATAATCTGCAATTTTTTTTAAAAAGAGCTTATTCATCATCTTAGGTTTAATTATCCTGCCTTTAAAAAAATAGTGTGCAAAATTATCTACCTGAATATGAAAAGTGGATACATATGGTACCTTTCTTGCCCTCCCGATACCTAAACCTAAAAGAGAAAAAGCTCCATTACCATGAGCATGGATGATATCAAAGTCAATACTAATCATCTTTAAGATGCTTTTATTTGGTAGAGGTATCCTGGCTCCATCAGGTAGATTTGGAATAACTCTTATTGAAGGTAGACGGAAGATATAATCTTCAATGTCTTTAAATCCTGCTATCTTTGGGGCAAAAATATAGACAGTATGGCCGCTTTTTCTTAGTGCTTTAGCGAAATAATCAACTGATGTAGCTACGCCAGAGGCTTGGGGTAAATAGTTATCTGTAAAAAAAGCAATCTTCATATTTGAACCGGCTCTAATTATATATAAATCCCACGATTAATCCAAATTCTGTTAAAATAAAAATCATGGGTAAAGAAAAATTGCTTAGAGGATTTCTAAACTTTGCTGGGATTTATTTTATATTTGATGCGCTTTTGCATTTTTCGGGGATTAAATTAGCATCTGTAAACGGTGTCTGGCCCTCCTCTGCCATAAGTTATGCTCACCTTTTAAACTACATTTATGCCTCATTTGTAATTTTGGCAGCTTTGATTGCTTTTATAATACAAAAGGATCCAATAAAGTATAAATCTATTATTAAACTTTCAGCAATTTGGGCCATATTTCATGGAGTAATTTTACTGACTTTAGTTTGGACACAAAACTACCAGCAGATTTTTCAAGATCTTCCCTCTCTTTTAGTTTGGTTACCAATCTATCGGGAATATTTGGTATTCAACGCAATATTGCTTTTTATATATAGCCTTTTAGTTTATCTTTGGTTCAGGGGAGAAAGAAGCTTTTGATATTAAAGTTTCATAGAAGCTTAAAAGCTTATTGGTAGTTTTATCAATGGAGTAATTTTTAATAAGCTTCAGTGATTGCGCACGCATCTTATTGGCAATCTCTCGCTCATATAATATTTTTTCAATTTTTTCAGTTAACTGTTCTATGTCACCTGGTTTAACAAGAAAGCCGTTTGTAGTAACTAGCTCTATAAGTCCTGCCTGTTTTACTCCTACAATAGGCAGTCCATAAAGCATGGCTTCCAAAACTGCCATTGGGTTTACTTCCATAGGGCTGGTTGTTACAAAAAGATTGCCTATACTTAAAAGGCCAGAAGACAACAGAAGTTGATGGTCAATAAAGCCCGTAAATACTACATTTTTTTCAATTCCCAGTTTCTGAGCCAGTTTAACCAAACTCTTTTTTGAAGGACCGTCACCGATTATAAAAAGAGAAATATCTGAGTGTTTTAAGGCTAATTTGTGAAAGGATCTGATCAAAACATCAACATTCTTCTCATAAGATAATCTGCCAAAATGTAAAACAACCTTTTCCTTTAAGTTGTATTTTTTCTTAAAATTAATTTGCTCTTTTTCAGATAAAATTTTGGTTCCAGCTGTGATGACGCCATTAGGTATATAAGCCACCGGCTTTTTAAATCCATTACTTTTTAATTCCTCGGCAACAAGTTTAGAAGGGGAGATCACTAAATTACACTGATTGTACATAAAATAATAATAGCGGTCAGCAAACTTACCCAAGAATTTAGCAGCTAATTGAGATTTAATAATTTGTTGGACATAGCCTTTATTGCCAAGATAAACATGTAGACTGCCAACAAGGGGTTTTTTAAAAATTTTTGCAGCCATTATTGCATCCATTCCAACAGTAAATGGTGTATGAAAATGAATTATATCCGGCTTAAACTTCCTAAGATTTTTGATAACTCTAGGTAGGCCGAATACGCCTAATTTAAGCTCTGTGTAAACTAAAGCTGGGATAGTAGGTAGAGTTACTACTTGGACATTTGTAGCATGAAACCTTTCTCTAAGAATATCATCAAGTTTAGGAGTAAAAATCATAATTTGGTGGCCTTGTTTCCCAAGTTGTCTTGCCTGATTTGCTAGTGAGGTAGCAATACCATTCACTTGAGGTAGGAAAGAATCTGTAAAATATGCAATTCTCATTTGACTTATTTTACCCTAAATTGTGATAAATTGGATATATGACAATCTGGAAGATATTAAAAATTATTTTATCCATATTTGTGGTTATTTTGATCCTAATCTTTACAGGCCAGGCTGTTTTTAACAAGACTTACCAATTTCCCAAAAAGATTATTTATGGAGTTACCTTCTCGCCTCAGTATGCAAAGTATTTAGAGCTGGATTGGAAACAAATTTTTATTAAGAGTCTGGATGAGTTAGGTGTCAAAGAGTTTCGGATTCCCACTTATTGGAATGAGATAGAGAAAAATGTAGGAGAGTTTAGCTTTGAGGAGGTGGATTTTATGGTTTCTGAAGCAGGAAAAAGAGGGGCAAGGATTATTTTAGTGGTGGGTTTCAGACAGCCACGTTGGCCGGAGTGTTATTTGCCAAAGTGGGCTACTAATTTAAGTTTGGAAGAAAAAAGAGCCAGGATTTTAAACTTTGTTCAGAAAACAACTGAAAGATACAAAGACCAGAGAGCAGTTTGGGCATTTCAGGTTGAGAATGAGCCATTTTTGCCTTTTTTTGGAGAAAATTGTGACAGGGGAGATGTAAACTTTTTAAAACAGGAAGTAAATTTAGTAAGGAGTTTATCGAATAAACCAATTATTATTTCAGATTCAGGTGAATTAGGTAGTTGGATTGTGCCAATGCAGCTTGGAGATATTTTTGGCACCACTCTTTATAGAGATGTGTACAATCCGGTAATGGGTTATTTTTCTTATCCTTTCTTGCCATATCTTTATAATATAAAATCACAAATTATAAGAGGGATTTTTGCACAAAAGAGCGAAAAAACAATTATAGTTGAGCTTCAGGCAGAGCCCTGGTTATTGGGTGCAGGTTCTAAAAATCCAACCCAACAAGCAGCAGTTTTTCCTTTAAGTAGGTTAAGAAATAATATAAATTATGCGCAAAAAACTGGATTTGATACCTCTTATCTTTGGGGAGTGGAGTGGTGGTATTTTATGGATAAAAATGGATATCCCCAGTATTTAGAATATGCAAAAACTCTATTTGATTAAGGTATAATATAGGATATATGGGTGAGATTAGTAGCGTAGATGCAGAAGTAGCTAAACAAACAACATCTAAAACAGAATCAAAACCTACAGGACCTACTAAAGGAAAAAGAGAGTATGAGTTTCAGGGTAACAGGATAGAAGTTAATTTTGTAAGATTTAGCGGTGAAGAAAACCCCAAAAGCGATTCTAAAAAAGCTGCGTTTCTGTTAACTGGTTGGCCTATGAGAGCTGATGCACAAATTACCTGGGGTCAGCCTCAAATGCTGGCCAAAGACTTTGGGGTTAATACATATGAGATTGATGGCAGACCAAAAGGCAATTTTAACATGGATTCTATTGTACTGGAGGTAGAAGGTATTAGGCAATTTGCATCAGAATTAGAATCAAATGGAATAAATGAGATAACCTTATTTGGTCACTCAATAGGAGCGGCAAAAGCTATGGATTTAGCATTAGCGTTGCAGCAAAGAAATCCTAATTTAAAAACAAACCTTGTTTTAATGAATCCTGCTGGTTTCTACCCTCAAGATATCTGGACTCTTGTAAGAGCATATGCTGGAGGAGCAGGGGTAAATGCTGAAACAAAAAATCCCAAGAGGATTTCCCAGGATTTTTTACCGGTATTAGTAAATCTGACTGCAAGTATTTTTAAGGATATAAAACAAACAAAACATAATATTTTAAAGTTATGGAGAGATCAAAAACTTAAATCAACTGAGTTTAATGTTAATTTGGCAAAGATAAAATCACCGGTCATGATAATGGTTGCCACAGAAGATCCTCTTTTTCCACCTGAAGGTATTTTTCCTCCAGAAGAAGTTGATAAGAGAATTGCTTTTATCCTGCCTGAGGATGAATTAAGACAGCAAATAGAACAGTCAGGTAGATGGGAAAATTTAAAGGAGGAAGAAAGAATCAGATTTGGTAGCAAAGAGGTATTTGTTGAAGATTATTTGAGTCATAATCGAAAAACATATCAAAAGATTAGGACTAGAGAGGCTCGTGAACAATATCTTAAAGAAGAGGTGATGCCTAATGCTGAAAATATAAGGGTAGTTGTGGCTGAAAAATATGGAAATCATATTGCTTTTGGAGTAGAAAGACCAAGACCATCATCATATTTAATTGCACGTACGCTTAGAAGTTAATTTTTCTTAAAAAGCCTTCTATACTTTCCTCAAGCTGTAAAGGGTTATTTAAAACCAAAATATGGTTTGCTCCTTCAATTAAATCCAGCTCTGAGTTTTTAATCCTAGAATGTAAATATTCTGCTATATAAGGTGGGAAAATAGTATCTTTAGTTCCTTCTACCACCAAGGTCGGGACAGTAATTTTATCCAAAAGAGTCCTGGCATCTAAGTTAGTTAATTGATCAGATATCATGAAATAGCTTCTTAAGGAAGTATGTAAAATATCTGAGGTAAGTCTTCTGATATTTATATCAGAGGTTCCCACAAATTTTTCATAATCTGCATGGCCCTTTTTTTGTATATTAGGCGCTATTTTTAGAAGCAACTTAAAAAAATGATCATAAATTGTTCTGGCCATAAAATGATCTCCTAAAAAGGGTGGCTTAAAACTGGTATCTATTAGCACTAAAGCTTTGGAAAATTGGGGAAATTGAGCTTGAAAATACATAGATACTATACCTCCAAAACAATGACCCACAATAACAGGATTTTTGATGCCCTCTTTTTCTAAAAGTGATAATAAGTCTTTGGCAAAGTTTTCAAATTTATAGAAATCTTTCTCTTCACTTCTTGCAGATAAACCATGACCTCTTAAATCTAGCGCTAAACTTGAGATGCCCAGTTTAGAAAAATGGGATCTTTCTTTTTTCCAGGCAGTTAAATCTCCTCCCAGCCCATGCACAAAGATTAACCATTTCTGTGTATCTTTTTCAGTTTTATGATAATAGATTTTTGCCCCATCAAAAGAAGTAAAGTATTTTCCACTCATGGAAATAGTTTAACAGATAATGCTACAATTTGAGCCATGAAGAGACTGGTACTGGTAGACGGAAATGCGCTGCTTCATAGGGCTTATCATGCTACCCCTCCTTTTACCACAAGCAAAGGTGAGCTGGTTAATGCTGTTTATGGATTTTCTTCCATGATTTTAAAGGTGATTGATGAGTTAAAGCCTGATTATCTGGCAGTTTGCTGGGATGAAAAAGGGCCCACTTTCCGCCATCAAGCTTATACTCAATATAAAGCTACTCGCGGACCTACAGACGACGCATTGTCTTCTCAATATAAGAGAGTTCATGAGGTAGTTTCTGCCTTTAATATCCCTGAATTTAGCCTTTCTGGATATGAGGCAGATGATTTGATTGGTACTTTGGCTATCCAAGCAGAGAAATTGGAAGTTATTATAGTTACAGGGGACCGGGATATTATGCAACTTATTAATGGTAATGTTAAAGTTTTTATGCCTAAAAAAACTCTTTCTGATGTGGGGATGTATGGAACAGAGGAATTTGTAGCCAAATATGGCTTTATGCCCAAACAGTTAATTGAATATAAAGCCTTAGCTGGGGATGCATCAGATAATATTCCGGGAGTTGCTGGCATAGGAGATGTTTCTGCCACAAAATTAATTCATCAGTTTGAGTCTGTGGAGAACATATATAAGGCTGAAAACTTAAAAACTTTACCTGAAAGGATGCAAAAACTTTTAGCAGAAGGCGCAGAAGATGCGGTGTTATCTAAAAAATTAGCCACCCTGGACTTAAAAGCACCGGTTAAATTGGAATTAAAGAAGTGTGAAATACATGATTTTGATAAGGAAAAAGTAATTAAGTTATTTGAGGAGCTGGAGTTTAAAAGCTTAATTAATAGATTGCCTGGTCATCATGTTGTCATTGCGAGCGAAGCGAAGCAATCTGATTCAGAAAAGGAGATTGCCACGTCGCATACGGCTCCTCGCAATGACAAGACTGGAGATTTGGATCTTCAAGTAGAGAAAATTTTACAGAAAATGTCCAAAACTGGAGTTTTAGTGGACCTGAAATTCTTGGTAAAAATGGGCAAGGAATTAAAGACCAGGCTTGAAAAATTAGAGCAAGAAATTTACTCAAAAGTAGGGCATCAGTTTAATATCAATAGTCCAAAGCAACTGCAAGTTATACTTTTTGATGAATTACAGCTACCGGTCTTCAGGAAGACGAAAACAGGCAGGTCAACAGATGAAGAAACTTTGCATGAACTATCTAGCACTCATCCTGTGATCCCACTTCTTTTGGAATACCGTCAGCTTTTCAAGCTGGTTTCCACTTATATTGATGCTTTACCTAAATATGCGGATAACCCTTCGACAAGCTCAGGGTCTTCGAGAATCCATTCTACTTTCAATGTGGAGGGAGCAGCCACAGGCAGGCTGTCTTCAAAAGATCCTAATTTACAAAATATCCCCATAAAAGGAGAGATGGGTGGGGAAATCAGAAAAGCTTTCATCGCGCCTAAGGGAAAAGTTCTGCTGGCTGCTGATTATTCCCAAATTGAACTTAGGATCATGGCGCATTTGGCAGATGATCCTGGACTTAAAAAAGCATTTAAAGAAGGCTTAGATATTCATGCTCTTACAGCTTCAAAAATATTTAAAGTTCCAGTTGAGGAGATTACAAAGCAGCAAAGAAATGTGGGTAAAACCATGAATTTTGCCACACTTTATGGCCAGGGACCCCATGCTCTGTCCCGTCAGTTAGGAGTTTCTTTTGAGGAGGCGAGAACATATATTGAGGAATATTTTTTACAGTTTCCAAATGTCCGGGAATGGATGCAGAAAACATTGGAATTTGGGTACGTACATGGGTACGTACAAACTTTATGGGGCAGAAAAAGATATATTCCGGAACTCCAAGCCTCGAATAGGATGTTTAAAGCTTCAGGTGAGCGGGCAGCAGTTAATCATCCGGTGCAAGGGAGTGCGGCTGACATGATAAAGAAGGCAATGGTTGATATCTCCTCTGTCATTGCGAGCGAAGCGAAGCAATCTTGTCAAATGATTCTCCAGGTACATGACGAGCTTTTGTTTGAATGTGATGGTTCGGCAAGCTCACCACAAGTCCAGAAACTGGCCTTGATGGTTAAAGATAAAATGGAAAATGCCTTAAAATTGTCTGTCCCAGTGGTAGTGGATCTAAAAATAGGCCCAAATTGGGGAGAGATGAAACCCATAAAAATTTGACAATTAGATTTATAAAGGGTATTTTTAACTTATAATGACAGAAAGACCAAAATGGTATGATTTTGCTCGATCTGGACCTACACTCTGGCCAGATCTTGTACCTATAGTAGGTATTTTTACGTATGGCATGAGAATATCGAAGTATCGTGAAGGATGTGATGATACGTCAGAACCCATAGATCGAAAGTCATCTCTGAATGTAACGGCCGTTGCAGCAAGAAATATAGCTCTTGGCTTATATCATGTTTCATCGTTAGCGGCTATTCCATTGGTAATCAGAATCCTATAACCCTTCCACATAGTTAGATTTCCACCCTTGGGTGTCAGGCCAAATTTTGGACCAAGTCTGACTTGGTGGACAAAAAGTTCTCGACCGGAAAGAAAATGTCTAAATCACCATCTTCTTAACTGGTCTCATTTCTTCGCTAAATTTAATATATCCTGATTTTTCCAAGATATAAAAGATTACCCAAAGCAGGGGATAGATTAGCAGGTTGAGGATGGAAGTTAGAGACTGGAGAATGAAGAAAAGTAAAACAGCCAAAACAGCCGGGATTATTCCCAAGTAAGGTTTGATGATATTTTGCAGCTGATCTTTGATGGTCTGTTTAAGAGTGTCATTCAGCAAATTTTGCGGAGCTTTTGCAGGATCCAAACCGTATTGTTTTAAAAGATCAGGATTTTGTTTTAATAAATTTATCTGTTCCTGGGTAATTTGTGGTTGGGCAGTTTGTTGCTGCGGTTGGCTGGTTTCCTTAGGTAGAGGAGTAAGTTTTAAAGCCTGATCAATCAAGGAATCAGGGATCTGGAAACTTTCTTTCTGAAGTACAGAATTTATGGATAAAAAGTAAGTTAAGGAAATCACCAAAATTAAAAAAGAGGAAAGAAGCCTGATAGATGGCCCAAAAAGGGTGGTAGGTGCAAAATTAAGATAGGTTTTTAGAGTATTTTCCACCCCCAAATAGGTTAAAAACAAACTTACTAAAACCCCCACAGACAAGATTAAACCAAGGGACGGTCCAATCATGGCCATGGGAATCAGTGAGGCCAAAAGTCCCACGGGCAGGACAATTTTCCAGTCATATGCTAAAGAAGCAAAAATGACAAATAATAAACTTGATAAAAGAATAAATCCCGTTAAAACAAAAAGCTGAATTGCGCTGTCCCAGGATAGAGAGAATATGAAATCATATGATTTAAGAAGGGGATTGAGCTGAAAAATAACTATGCTAAAAACTATTAAGAAAAACAGGGCAAAAATGAGTTTTTTAACGAGGAGCATGGTATACTCTTCATCATAACATGAAGACATTAGTAACCCATATTAACCCGCATTTAGATGATATTTTTGGTATTTGGCTGCTTAAAAAGTATGATCCTAAATATACAGATTTTGAGGTAGATTTTGTTTCCGCAGGAAAGAACTTGTTCATTTCTGCCACCCACGATCAAGGTGGAGAAGAAACAGAGGACAGGGTATTTGTAGGAACAGGTGGAGGAAAATTTGATGAACACAAAGAGGGTTTGAAAACTTGTGCCGGATCTTTGGTTTTTGATTATTTAAAAAAGGAAAACAAACTGCCTGCTGATGGAATAACGGTTAAGGCTTTGGAGGAGATGGTGGAATGGAATAAACAAATTGATATGGGGACTGCTCCTATTTCAGAGTTTGGAGAGTTTTCTGTACAGGCTTTTATCAGGTGCAAAGATAGTTCTCCCGAAAGTTCTAAAAAGTGTGTTGAATTGGGAAGCAGGATTTTAAACAGGATACTCAAGGTTTTAAAAGGAAAACAGCAGTCCTTGTTGGATTGGGAGAAAAGAAAGGAATTTGAATCTAAATTTGGCAAATCATATGCAGTTATATCAGAAACTATAGACAGACCTTTTTGTAAAAGAATGGGCGGAGATCTTTTTTTAATTTATCATCCAAAATACTCATCTGTCCAGTATTTCACTCCTTCACAAACTTTGGATTTAAGCCCGATTTATGAAAAAGTAAAAGGGATAGATCCGCAAGCTTCCTGGTATTTGCATCAGTCTCACCATATGGTGCTTTGTGGTTCCTCATCTGCCCCGGATTCCAAGCCTACCAAGTTAAGTTTTGAGCAGCTGATAGAAGCGGCAAAATCTATTTAATTAGTAAATTTACTTGTAGTGAGCGCTAGTCGAACCTAAAGGTGGAAAGGATTTGGTCGAGTTCTTGTTGCTTTACATTTTCGCCTCTCCTAAAAATAAATCCATAACCTCTTCCTATGAAGTGAACTTCCTGAGAAGAAGCATCCTTGCCATTCTCGTAACCATTCGTATACCAGTTAGTTTCCACATCTGCAACACTAAATGTTTTAACTAACTTTGTTGGGATATCTGGTAAGATAACTGGAAGCTTTAGATCTGGTGTTGCCGCTCTTTTAGTTTTGCGTTCGTTTAATAAATCAATAAGGGTTAGATTATATGGAAAAATAATCAGGCTATAACTATCTCCAGTTTTTTCACCAAAAATTATATCAGCTTTATCTTCCGAGCCGTCGGCATAGATAGTAGGATCTAAACCGGAGGGGAGAACGGGTGGACCAAATCTAGGAGGGTACTTGATTTGGAACCCTATTTTAGTATTTGTATATGTTTTCCAATTGGCAGTGGGGTCTTCCACCTTTGCTGGAGTTTTGGTGGACAAGGGACTGGGGGATGGTTGGGGAGTGGCCACTGGAGTCTGGGTTTGTGGTTTGGGGGCAGTTAGTCTGCCCAGGAAAAATATCCCACCAGCTACTGCTATCAAAATAACTATTCCAGCCAATATTAAAACCTGTGTCTGGCCACCCTCCGCTAAAAAGCTTCGGAGTGATAAACCTTTTTGCATAAACCAATCATAGCACATTCATTAATGACACGGCCGTTTAACTATTGAAACAATTTGATCCTGAAGGTAGAGTTTTTGAAATGTAATTTTTACTGCTATACTAAACCTATGAACTGGGGATTAATGCTGAATATCCTCATAAGACTTTCTATCCTCTATTTTTTAGGAGAAGTTCTTTTATTTCCCGATGATCCAAGATTTGCCGGGAAAGCCATTCCTATTAGAAATTTCATCATAGTTATTACCTTAAGCTTACTGTTTCCAATCCTGTATTTTTGGAAAAAGAAATGGGATAGGTACCCATTCTGGTGGGACAATCTTTATTTATCCATTTTTTGGTTGGATATGGCTGGGAATTCATTTAACTTTTATGATGCCTACTTTTACTTTGATTTAATTCCGCATTTTCATTCAACAGCTGCGCTGTCAGCAGTACTTTTGGGAGCCTTTGGTTTTGTTTTTTGGAGCGGGGTGGGGCTTGCCAATATCATCCATATGCTTTTGGAGGCTCAAGAATATTATACAGATGTATTTTTAAACACCCACAATGTCAGGGGAGTTTTTGATGTGGTTAATGATTTGGTGGTGGGTGTAGTTGGAACAATAGTTTATGGGCTGATCTTTCTTTGGTTTCGAAAGCTAAGCAAAAAATGAGTCGCAGACAATATTTACTACTTTTATTATCGGTAATCTTACTTTCTGGTGTAATCTTTCAGAAACAACTTGCTACCCATCTAAAAATAGCCCTGTTTATTACAGAGGAATTCCCTCAAATTCCCATCAAGCCTTTAGGTCTTTTATCCAAACCACCCACCCATCAAAAAGTAGAACTGGATTCTCAAAATGGCAAAATTGTGGGAGATTTGTTTACCCCGGTAGATAATGGGCCCAAATCAGCTTTGATTGTGGCCATGGGAGTGAAGACTGCAGAGGATGATAAACCTTTGATATTGAATTTTTCAGATGCTCTGGCAAGGCTAGGATATGTAGTTTTTTGGCCAAGACAAGAGGTGCTGGATAAAGGAGTATCTTTGCCTGAAGAACCTGGAACCTTTATAAAAGCATTCGAATATTTAGAAAAATTACCAGAGGTTGATCCAAAAAGAATTTCATATGTAGGATTTTCTGTTGGTTCCTCAACAGCTTTTGTGGCTGCCTCAGATCCTGAAATTTCCAATAAAGTACATGGTCTGGTTTTTTTTGGCGGACAGTTTGATCTTTTTGAATATCTTTTGTCTTTGGCCAGCAAAACTTATGAAGAAGATGGAGCAAGAGTAAGCTGGGATGCGGCAGAGAATGCCAGATCCCAAGCCAAGGGTTTGCTTAAAGAGGCAACGCATACAGCCAAGATATTTGAATCATCTAAAATTGATAAAATACAAACAATACTTGCTGGTATACCTTCCGGTGAGGCAGAATTACTAAAAAGATACTCTCCAAAAGATCATACAGGTAATTTCAAGGCAAAAATCTTTATCCTGCATGATAAGTCAGATACGTATGTTCCTTACACAGAATCTATAAGGTTAAATCAGGCCCTAGGTGATATGAATCAGACGTTTCTCCTAATAGATCTTTTTGACCATGTCCAACCAAACAGGCCAATAAATATAGGAGAACTTGCCAAACTTTATGGATTTTTGTATAAAGTACTAAATTTTATTTAAACATTTACAGTTTTTCCGCCTTCGGAGGTTACAACACCCATGGCAAAATAATTTACATCCTCATCCGAAATATTTTCAAAAGTATGAACTTGGCCCATCATTGCTATAATCATATCTCCTTTTTCTAAAACAGCCTCTTCATTATCAATTTTAACCTTAACTTTTCCGGACATAATTATAAAAACCTCCAGCATTTCTTCATGATAATGAGGAGCAAAACTTTTTCCCACTGGGATTTTAGCCCAATTAATCATTTGAATCCTACCTTCAGGTAAATCATCTCTTTTCAGTAGAATCTTTTTTAAAGCTCCAGGGTCTTTTGGATCTTCATGTGAGGCAGGAACAAAATCCAGATCATTGAACTTAACTATCTTCATAAGATAGGATTATATCCTATGTGCTACAACTGTGGATGCGGGATGCCGGATGATGATATGGGGAATAAGGACAATATTACTGAGGAGACCATCAAGAAAGCAGCCGAAGCTTCCGGGCAAAAAGTGGAAGATGCCAAGAAAAATACTCTGGAAATGCTGCAAAAACAACTTGATAAAAATAAATAGCCTCTAATTCTGCTACAATTACTGCATGAAGGTTGCGCTCGTGCATGATTATTTAAGGGAATATGGCGGGGCTGAGAGAGTTTTGGAGGTGTTACATGAGATTTTTCCAGATGCTCCTGTATATACAGCTTATGTAAATCTGGAAGCTATGGGGGAGAATGGGAAAAGGTTTGCTAGTTGGGTTATTAGGCCATCCTGGTTTCAGAAATTTCCTTTTGCAAATCAGCTTTTATCTCCTTTTAGAATCTTTGGCCCCATGATGTTTGAAAGCTTTGATTTGTCTGAATTTGATTTGGTAATTTCTTCATCCTCTGCAACACATTTGGCCAAAGCAGTAATCACCAAGCCGGAAACACTGCATTTAAGCTATATTCATACTCCTCCCAGGTTTTTATATGGATATGTAACGAGCTTTAATTATAAAAAAAGGTGGTGGACCAAAGTTGCAGGGGAAATAATTAATCATTTTATGCGGATTTATGATTTTGAAGTAAGCCAAAGACCGGATATTTTAATTGCCAATTCTAAAAATATTGCTGCCAGGATTAAAAAGTTTTACAGAAGAGATAGTGTAGTGATTTATCCTCCTGTTGATCTAGCGTCATTCCCGCGAAAGCGGGAATCCAATAAAAAAAATGACTACTTTTTAGTGCTTAGTAGGTTGGTTAGGGGGAAGAGTGTAGAGGTGGTGGTGGAGGCATGCAGTAGATTGGGATTGCCGCTCAAAGTGGCAGGAAGCGGACCAGAAATAGAGAGCCTTAAAAGAGTAGCTGGGAAGAATGTGCAATTCTTGGGATGGGTGAGTGATGAGGAAAGGGTGAAGCTATTACAAAATGCTAAAGCTTTGATTGTTGCTTCAGAAGATGAGGATTTTGGGATAACCTCAATTGAAGCCCAAGCCGCAGGAACACCGGTAATTGCTCCTGCATCCGGAGGGTTTTTGGAGACGGTGGTGGACGGTAAGACCGGAATTTTGTATGGCGGTAGTGGACAGGTTACAGTAGACAGTTTAATTGCTGGCATCCAGCGCTTTAATGATTTAAATCATTTTAATAGTGAGGATTTGCGCAAAAATGCTGAAAGGTTTTCCGAAGAAAGATTTAAAAAAGAAATTCTGGAATTGGTGGAGAAGAACCTGCCTATTAGGTAAAGAATTACACAGAATTTGACAAATAGCCTAAATAGTAGTAAAAATACCCCAGACTATGGGTATTAGAGAAGCATATGATGCATTAAGAGCTGAAGCACAGCAGACTTCTGACGAGAGAGTCAGAGAAGAGAAGCGTCGCAAATATAGTGAACATTCTGCTAAAGAAAAAAGAGAGCATGATGCAGAATGGGCAAAACAAGTTGTACTGCTGAGAGAACTGCAAACGTTGGGTATTATACCCCTAATAGAAGAATTTACAGGCGAGAAATTGGAATTGACAGAAAAAGACGGTAAGGTTTACTATTCATTTGATCAGCCATGGGATGATTGGTGGAAAGAAGAAGATCCTGATAAATTAGATGAGATAGATCAAAAGGTAGCAGCAGGACTAGTATGGGGATGGGATATATCATCTACACATTTATCCATGGATACAGGTCAATGGAATCAAGACCTTCGGATTGTTATTAGTCAGATAGATAATGATGGCATGGTGCCAAGTCTTAATGGATTAAATAGTAGTTCAGTCTTACTAACCTATTCTCCAACCAGAGAACTTCACATTATGGGCAGAGAAACTACTTTTAAAGGCTCATTACCAGAGGACTCAATAGCCAGAACTAATTTAGTTGAAAGTAAATTAGCAGAGGCACTACTTAATCCTATGTTTCATAGAGCTAGATTTTCTGCTTTATCCCCTGATATTTTTGGCAGAAAAGACCCCGTACATAGTTAAAAGTTTTTTTGTTGATTTGACAAAAATAAATATGGATCAGGTTAAGAAATATATAACAAGGGCTACTGAATTAACTGCTATTTCTGTTTATAAACTTATCAAAGCAAAAGGATTTAGTGCGCAAGATATTTTAGAGGAGGAAGAATCCCTTAAAAGAGAAAGACTAATAGATCAGGCAGGGGTGGATGCAATGGCAACAGCTTTAACTGATATCCCATTTGTTTTGGAGATTGTTGGATCTGAGGGCAGAAAACATGTTCATCAATATGGGGAAGCTTTGCCTACTCTGATGGGCACATTTGGTCCCGCACCAGGCGGTACAGGATTAAAACTAGACATGGTTAATGATGTGGTGGAGGGAAGTAAAGCTGCTAAGTTAAACTCTCCCGGGGCTGTATCAGTGATTGCTGTGGGATCACACAAAGGCTTAATGGGAACCCCTGATGATATTGATTATATGGATAAACTATTTGGCCCGCCACAGCTTAAAGGCAAACTTTCCATGGAAAAATCTGTGGAGGAAAATTTGGCAGAAGTGGTAGATACATTTAAAGTGAAACCATCTGAAATAAATGTGGTGGTGATGGACAGAGACAGAAATGCTCATTATATAAATGCCTGCCAAAAATTCGGGGTAAATTTAATTTTAATTAAAGCAGGGGATTTTATGCCCTCGATTCTATCTTTCATGGATCCGAAGGATCATCAAAAGGGTATTCATCTAATAATTGGCATTGGCGGATTTGAGGAAGGAATTTTGGCAGCTGTGGCTGGAAAAGCTTTGGGTGCAGCTTGTGAGGGTAGAGGCTGGACAGCAGATCCTGAAATTTTTAAAAGATATGCAAAAGTCTGGTCAGTTAATGATCTAGTTTCAGGAAAATTAGATGATTGTCTGGTATCAATTTCTGCCATAACCGATGATAATAAATGGTTTGATTTATCCGGAGTTTCTGAAAAAGATGGGGGACATGAGGTGACCACCTTGACAGTGGATAAAAGTGGTGTAAAAATAAATAAACAAAGTCATCATTAAATGGATATAACAACTCTTAAACAAACAGCACAAGCAATGGTAGCTTCTGCTAAGGGGATATTGGCAGCTGATGAATCTTCTAAAACCATCCAAAAAAGGTTTGATTCATTGGGGATTGAGTGTACAGAGGAAAGCAGACTCTCTTACAGACAAATGCTTTTTACCACCCCCGGAGTTGAAGAGTTTTTATCCGGAATTATTTTATTTGATGAGACAATAAGGCAGAAAACCATGGATGGTGTATTAATTCCGAAACTTTTAGAGGATAAAGGAGTAATACCCGGGATAAAGGTAGATAAAGGTGTGTGGGCGTTGCCAAATTTCCCCGGAGAAAAAGTGGCAGAAGGTTTGGACGGGCTGCGGGACAGGCTAATAGAATATAAAGAGGTGGGGGCCTGCTTTGCCAAATTCAGAGCTACAATTCAAATAGGGGATAAAATACCAACAGATACTTGTATTGATGCAAATGCCGAAGTTTTGGCCCGTTATGCTGCCTTGTGTCAGGAGCAGGATATAGTACCTGTTGTGGAACCGGAAGTATTATTGGATGGAGGCCATACAATAGAGGAGTGTTTTGAAGCCCAGGTCAGAACATTAAAAAAGGTTTTTGAAAGACTGAAAGCTCATAAAGTAGTAATGGAGGGAATGATTTTAAAGCCAAGTATGGTTTTATCCGGCAAAGATTGTCCAACCCAAGCTGATTCTAAAACTGTGGCTAAAATGACAGTGGATGCTTTAAAGCAATCTGTTCCAGCTGAAGTTGGCGGGATAGCATTCTTATCCGGTGGGCAGTCTGACGAGTCAGCAGTAGAAAACCTGGCAGAAATAAACAAAATCGGCGGACCCTGGCCACTGACTTTTTCATATTCCAGAGGTTTACAAAATGCTCCAATGAAGATTTGGGGAGGAAAAGCTGAGAATGTAAAAGCTGCTCAAGATGAATTTTACTCAAGGTGCCAAAGAGTCTCCCTTGCCCGTCAAGGAAAACTACGTTCATGATTAACTGAACGTAGCAAACTCACCTAGATATCCTATTTTGATTTAATCTTTATCAGGTTTATAATGCCTAAATGAGTTTTATAGAAAGAACCAGGCCAGATTTAAGACAAATAGCCAGAGTTTTACGAAGCGAAGAAGGGATTTTTGAAAAACCCAGAGACCCTCTTGTTATATCATTTAAAGGGTCAGGCAGATCACTTATAATATATGAAGAGCAAGATTTTGAAGAGATTCGAGCAATGATTACTGGTTCTCAAAGAGAACCGGCTATGGTATTGAGTCCTGGTTTAGGCTACAGAGAAGAAGCAGATTTACTGGCACATCTGGTAGGACATGTGCTTTTAGGACATCTTAACCGTTACGGAATAATAATTGAATACTCGAGTATTATATCTAGAGATCCAAAAATAATTCAACAGGAAAGAGAAGCAGACTATACGCAAGATATTATTTTACATGCATCTCACACAAAATTAAAATTTTTTAGCCATCTGCCCAATAGGTTTTTAAGGTTCGCTGCAAGAAATCAATTTTGGCATTAACTAAAGTCTACAAACTGTATAATGAGTTAATATGAGCAAAAATATTGTTTTAGAGGTTAAAAATTTAAGAAAAAGTTTTGGGGATTTTGTGGCCATTGATGATATTTCTTTTTCTTTGGAAGAAGGGCAAATTTTGGGAATAGCTACTACTTTAATAGGTATTGTGCTGCTTTCTGTATTTAGTGTATAAATTGGCATATGCCTGAATTACCTGAGGTAGAAACTATTAAACAGGGATTATCTCGTAAAATAATTGGGTTAAACATTACCAAAATTCAGATTAATTCTGCTAAATCCTTCATAGGAAATCCGAATCAGGCAGAGAAACAAAAAGTACTCAATATCTGGAGAAGAGCAAAGATTTTAGGTATAGAATTAGATAAAAATACTTTGCTTTTTCATTTAAAAATGAGTGGACAGCTCATCTATGATAATGGTAAACGTTTCATAGGTGGGCATCCTACTCCGGATATGGTGGGGAAGATGCCAAATCCCCATACCAGAGTAATTTTTAGCTTCTCTGATGGATCACACCTTTATTTTAATGATCAAAGAAAGTTTGGCTGGATTAGGATAGTTAACAGTGGACAGGTTACAGTGGACAGTTCAATAAAAAATTTAGGACCGGAGCCTTTGGAAAAAGAATTTAGCTGGGAAATATTAAAAGAAAATCTTTTAAAACACAAATCACAGCCTATCAAAGTGGCTATTATGGATCAAACAGTAGTTGCTGGTGTGGGAAATATTTATGCATCGGAGGCATGTTTTAATGCAAAAATAGATCCACGGGTAAGAGTAAGAGATTTGAGTGATGAGCAATTTAAAAAACTACACCATGGAATTGTGAAGTCACTTCAAGATGGGATAAAGCATGGAGGAGCAACCAGGGCTCATTTTGTAGATGCAGAAGGACATAAGGGCTATTTTTTGGACTATGCTTTTGTTTATGGTCGTGATAAACACTCTTGCAAAAAATGTGGCACAGAAATTAAAAAGATCCAGCTTGGGGGTCGCGGAACATACTTTTGCCCAAAATGTCAGTTAGAGTATAATAGTCTGCATGGTTGAGAAAGCATCATATTCCTCTGTTATCTCAAACCGGGGATTTTTAAACCTGTGGATAAACCAGATCTTAGTCCAACTTTCATATAATGCCTTAAACTTTACCTTAATTATCTGGGTTTTTCAGCTGACAGATTCCACCACAGCAGTCTCTGCACTGCTTTTTGCAGTTTATTTACCGGCAGTTTTGCTGGGGTTATTTAGCGGAGTTTTAGTAGATTTAATTGACAGAAAAAAAATTATCATGATGATAGATTTTTTTCTTGCTCTGGCTTTTTTCAGCCTGATTTTTTTCAAAGATAGCTATCCGGCCATACTTTTGATTGCTTTTTTTGTCAATGCTCTGGGCCAATTTTACGCTCCGGCTGAAGCATCTGCCATACCTTTGGTTGTCAAAAAAAAGGAGTTAATTACTGCCAATTCCATATTTTCTGCAACTTTATATTCCTGTTTCCTTTTGGGATTTGGGCTGGCAGGGCCTTTGATTAGCTTTTTGGGAATAAATTTTGTTTTTGCATTTGGAGGAATACTTCTGACGTTGGCATTCCTTCTGGCTACTGTTTTCCCGTCAATTGTTGTTAGACCGGATGAGGAAGGAAAGAGGTTGATTGCAGCTATAAGAAAAAGGAAATACTCTGATATAAAAGAGATTGGGTTTTTTGAAATTTTGGAAACCATCCGTTTAATAAGAGGAAAACTGCCGGTTTTAACATCAATTGTAATTTTAGCAGGAGTGCAGGTAGTGATCGGGATTTTGGCAGTGTTGGTACCTGGATTTTTGGAAAAATCTTTGCAAATTAAAGCAACCGATGCCTCTTATATTTTAGTCATTCCACTGGGGTTGGGGATTGTTGCGGGGGGTTTAATTTTAGGCAAATTCGGGCAAAGGTTGGTAAAAAGGTTGCTGGTTGGCAGAGCCATTATTTTCGGAGGGTTACTTTTTTTCCTGGTGGGTATTGCTCCGGTTATCTCACCAGCCATTCAACACTTGCCCAGACCTAAACCGTTACCGTTTATTACCCAGCCATCACTTTCTTCTGTTTTAGTTTTGGGTGCCTTTCTTTTAGGCGTAGCTATGGTATCAATTCTGGTTCCTTCCCAAACTGTTTTACAACAAAATACCCCGGATGAGGATCGGGGTAAGGTTTTTTCTGTCCTGGGGGTGGCTATGTCGGGATTATCACTGATTCCGGTTCTTCTTTCAGGGATATTGGCAGATATATTTGGCACTACCCCAATTTTTGCGGGATTGGGAATTGTTATTATATTGATAGGTCTGTTTGGTTTAAAACCCAGCCTATTTTTTGCAAAAAAAGAGCTTCCATTCAAAATGAGGGAGTTTTTGGGATTGGGACATTGGGAAAAGGGGAGGAATGTTTCTTAAGCAAATTAATCTAATCAATTTCAGAAATTATTCACAGCTAGAGTTGAACTTCGATACCCGCCCCACAGTCTTAGTTGGCAATAATGCTGCCGGGAAATCTAATATTTTAGAAAGCATTTATTTACTTTCTACCAGCAAATCCCAAAGAGTAGACAATGAAGATGAGTTAATAAAGGAAGGGGAAGAGTTTACAAAGGTTGAAGGGTTTTTATCTGAACCAGAGATAGAGCTGCTGGTTATTTTAAACAGACAGGACAGTGAAGTAAGTTTAGACCGTTCTACGAAAAGGAAAAAAGTTTTGGTTAACGGGATAGGAAGAAGAACAGTTGATTTTATTGGCAATTTACCGGCTGTAATTTTTTATCCATCTGATATAAATATGGTAACAGGAAGCCCTAGTTTACGGAGGTGGCATCTGGATTTAGCCTTGGCACAAGTAGATACGAAATACAAAAAGGACCTGACATTATATGAGCAGTTTTTAACTTCCAGAAATAGGGTCTTAAAAAGAATTAGGGAAGGAAAGGCGCGGGTGGATGAGTTAACTTACTGGACAGATGAGCTAATAAAACAAGGCAAGCTAATAAGCAATAAAAGAATCGCTTTTTTTGATTTTGTTAACAGTTTAAGCACCCCTTTGGGGGAATTTATTTTTGAGTACAGGCCATCTGAAATATCAGAAGAGAAACTTTCAGAAACTAACGGAAGGGAAGTGGCTGCCGCAGCTACTTTAATTGGACCTCACAGGGATGATTATTCTATACAGCTGGAAGGGAGAAATATGGCCCATTTTGGCTCCCGTGGTGAGCAAAGAACAGCAACCCTGGCTTTTAAGTTAGCCCAGCTTGAATACATGGCCAAAATTTTAGGTAAAAGGTCAATACTTTTATTGGATGATGTGTTTTCAGAACTGGATGCAAATCACAGAGCTCATGTGGTAGAAATAGTTTCTAAACAACAAACCATCATAGCTACAGTTGAACTAGAAAATATCCCTAAAGACTTTTTAGATTCAGCCAGAATTTTAAGAGTAGAGGATGGGAAAATTACTTCTTAACTCCCCATCTGGAGGCTAGGCGGGAGAGTTCAAAGGTGATAATTACACCTAAGGCAGTTACAATTGCTGCATAAATAAACCGGGATAGGATGCCTGAATTAGGGATTCTTGGCTCAATAAACTCCTTCACAGTTTGCTGAATAGTATCATTCCAGGCCAAAGCTGCAGCCAGACCAAAAGCAGAAGTTGATAAAGTGACCAGTTGTTGTATTAACTCTTTATGAAATATGAATCGGGGAAGTTTCTTTTTGACCATATTGACATAATAGCTTATTACCTTTAAACTATGCAAAGATTCATGCTTAAAAGATACATTTTTAGATTATATTTAATAGATTAGTTGATCCGCCAATGGGCGGATTTTTTTAAAAAAGGCAAATATGGCGAAAAAAGAGTATCTTAAGGTTGCATCATACGAAGGTAAGAAAGGAGAGATTAAAAAAGTAGTTCTTCTTTACTCTGGAGGTCTTGATACCTCTGTAATGCTTAAATGGATTCAAGATGAATATAATGCAAAAGTTATTGCCCTGACTTTAGATATTGGACAACAAAAGGATGATTTAGAAGCCATTAGGCAAAAGGCTTTAAAATTTGGAGCAGTCAAAGCTATCACTTTGGATGTTAAAGAAGAATTTGCAAACGAATATCTAGCAAAAGGAATTAAAGCTAACTCTTGTTACCAAGGAGATTATCATTTAAGTACACCCATGGGTAGAGCCATATGTGCAAAAAAGGCTGTGGAAGTTGCCAAAAAAGAAGGAGTCAATTGTATAGCTCATGGTTGTACTGGAAAAGGTAATGACCAAGTCAGATTTGATGGGTATATTCTAACCCATGATCCTAAAATGAAAATTCTGGCTCCAGTTAGAGAGTGGGATATGGATAGAAATGAAGAAATAAAGTATGCCAAAGTACATGGTATTCCTGTTCCTGCAACAGTTGATTCTCCTTATAGTGATGATGACAATATGTGGGGGATGACTTGGGAGGGCGGAGAGATTGAAGAGCCTGATGTGATATCACCTGTTGAGAGGTTTCTTACAACATATGCCTTAGCTAAAAATGCCCCAGACAAAGAAGAATTAGTAAAACTTACTTTTAAAGAAGGATTGCCTGTTGGATTAAATGGAGAGAAATTATCACTGGCCAAACTTATTGTAAAGCTTAATAAATTAGCAGGAAAATATGGAGTTGGTGTGACTCATATGTTTGAAGATAGATTGGTTGGCGTAAAAAATGGTGGTGTTTATGAGCAGCCTGCAGCTCACGTCATTATTGAAGCACATAAGGCACTTGAAAAGTATGTCTCAACCAGAAACTTAAATGCGGTTAAAGCAGAAATGGATATTAAGTGGGGTTATTTGTGTTATGGTGCATTGTGGTTTGATCCTTCAATGGAAGCAATTAATGCTCTCAATGATTATGTTAATCAAAAAGTGACTGGAGAAGTAACTGTTAAGCTATATAAAGGGAATACTACAGTTGTAGCAATGAAGTCACCATTTGGTTTAGATCACACTTCATTTGGTAGCCATGGTGGAACTCCGTTTAATGTGAATGCGAGTGCCGGATTTATTGAGATTTATTCCTTGCAGATGAAGCTGGCTAATCAGATAGGAAAGAAAAAAAGTAAAAAGTAAAAATTATTTCTCACTCAACTTATTGAGTACCAATGCAGCGATTTCAGTATCAGTAACCGGCGTTAGTCCTATATCAACAGCACCTTTTCTGATCTGCTGTCCGTCTGTCATTTCGGCACTTGCCGACTTTTTTCTTGTTGGGATATTAATAACTACATTAAATACTTTTCTTTCCAATAACTCGGAAATATTTGGTTTTTGATTCTTTTGAGAAATTTTATACACCAATAAGGAGAGAATACCATGCTTTTTTAGAAATTGATGGGTTTTTTCTGTGGCATAAAAGATGATATTTTGATTTTGGCTTGCTTTACGAATATGAGCCAACAATAATTTTTTATCTTCAGCTCTGCCAATTGACAGCAGAATATGCTTTTTTTGATTTGTTATGATGCCTGCCTGACCATATCTGGATTTATCCCAATCACCGGTTTGTCTATTAAGAAGGGAAAATATAGATGTATTTCTAATATCTGCCTCTCCAAAAATATACTGCAGCACCCGGTCATTGCCTATGCCGTATCCGCCGTGGGGATTTGTGGCTTTTTTTTCCATAATATCTAAGTACCATTTGAAATCTTTATATGTTCCACCCCGCTCAAGATGCAGCTTATACATAGTTGAAGTCATTAAACGCTCACGCAACTTCTCAAAATCATGTTCTCTGACTGATGAACCAACTCCTTCTCCGGCATAAGGAAAGATCAAATCTGCTGATAAACAAACCCTTGGGTCTTTTTCGGAAACTTTCATATTGAAAAATTTAATTTCTTTGGGGTATTTCATAATAAAAACAGGCAGTTCTCCTGAATTCTTGTTGAGCATAGAAACAACTTTCTCTTCATGTTCTGCTTTTAGATCATCACCAAATTCAATATCAGGATAACCGTTTTTTTGGAGAAATTTTATACAGTCTTCATAAGTAATTTTAAGGAAGGTATTATTAACTGTGTTATAAAGCTTTTGGACATTTCTTTTATAGACAGTTTTTAATATCTTCTGATGATCTTTTAAAACCCGATCTATCATTGATTGAACTGTTTTTTGAATATTTTTCAGCAAAGCCTCATACATTTTATCTTCATCGTATGTTTTCCTTGTCATTCCTACAGTGGTTGAGTCAAATTCCTCCTCAGTCAGTCTAAATTGGCGCAAATGTCTGTTATCCTCTTTTTCTTCATCACGTCCCGAGTGAATGACTGTCCATGTTCCTGAAAATGATTGCAGGGCTTGCTCTAGCGCAAGTTGACCGGTCTGGGTAAAAAATAAAGGCAGATCAAGGCGATTGCCAACCTTAAAAAGAGTATCAACATTTTCACACGCACCTGTGATGCCGACAATTTCCGGTACATCAACATATACCAGTCCTCTTTTTTTATAATTTAGGGCAGAGCCGATATTTAAACTTTCATTAATAGCAACCAGATGAGAAAAATGGTCATTAAAGTTAAGTGTTAGTTTTTTATTCTCAATAATAAGATGTACTTTTTCCATTTTAGTTAAAAAAAAGAGCCCTATGGGCTCGTAGCTAATTTATACCCTCTGGAAATGATACGTTATCAGAAAATTTTTACGCAGTCAATACTTCAGTTTCATTTAATTGACTTATATGATATACTTGTCTTTAACAATTAAATATTTAAATGCGTTTTTCCCGCCTTGACTCGACGTCAGGCGAGGTAGGACTGGAGTCGCGATCCAGAAGCAGAGAACAAAAATATTCTACAGAGGCAAAACTGTAAAAGATTTGCAAAGCGTGTCGGTAACGGAGCGCTAAATAAGATTTATCTCAAATTTAGTTTACTCCCCGCCACGGCGGGGATTTTTTATGAAAAAACTTTGGCAGAAAAATAAAATTAAGCTAGATCCGATTATCGAAGCTTTTGAAACAGAAAGCGATCTTGTATTAGACCAAAAGCTTATTAAATATGATATTTTAGGCTCAATAGCCCATGCCCAAATACTTAAAAAGATTGGTATTTTGTCTGAAGAAGAATTTTCCCAACTAAAAAAAGGTTTGGCTGAAATCCTTAGTCTTACAGAGAAAGGAAAATTTAAATTGGAAATAGGTGATGAGGATATGCATACCAAGATTGAGAATTATTTAATTGAAAAATATGGTGAAACCGGTCAAAAAATTCATACAGCCAGATCAAGGAACGATCAAGTCTTAACAGCAATCAGGCTTTATAGCAAAGAACAACTTATAAGTATTCAATATGAGCTGGGAGTTTTAATTGAAAGCTTTAATAAGTTTTCTAAAAAATATGGATCTATCAAAATGCCCGGATATACCCATATGCAAAAGGCCATGCCTTCATCTATTAAACTTTGGGCAGGGAGTTTCATTGAATCTTTACAAGATGATTTAATATTACTTGAGAATGCAATCAGAATTAATGATCAATCGCCGCTGGGTTCAGCTGCAGGGTATGGTACATCAATTCAATTGGATAGAGAGTATACTACAAAGCTTTTAGGCTTTGCTAAGGTTCAATATAATTACCTTTATTGTCAAAATTCAAGAGGTAAGATTGAAGCTGTGATCTTGGCTTCACTTATTCAGATTCTTTTGACTATTAATAAATTTGCTTCAGACGTGATGCTATTTACAACATCTGAGTTTAAATTTTTTAAGGCTTCCAATGTAATAACAACTGGTAGCAGTATCATGCCTCAAAAGAAAAATTTAGATTTGGCAGAACTTTTAAGAAGTAAGATTCATGTGATATTGGGTAACTACACTCAAATAGTTTCACTTTCAAGCAATCTAATATCAGGATACAATAGAGACCTTCAAGATACTAAAAAACCTTTAGTAGAAAGCTTGACAGTTACCCTCAATAGTATTAAAGTTACAAAAATTCTTTTGAATAACCTGTCTCCAAATAAAAAAGTATTAGAAAGCGCTTTAACTGATGAAATTTTTACGGCTGAAAGGGTATTTAAACTAGTAAAAGAGGGAAAGCCTTTTAGGCAAGCTTATAAAGAAGTAGCATTAAAATTAACCAAAAAGAAAGGGTAAATGAAGAGTGGGGAAGGGAAAATAAATCTCTTTCAAAAAGATCATGGCTGATACAATATTGCTTGAAAACATTGTAAATCTTAAAGTTCCTTATTTTGGAAAAAATTTAAAAAATAAAGGGGATTCCCGTTCATGTTTATTTGACCCCAGAAAATTGCTATCTTCGCCTCAAATTTTATCGTATACAGGAAAAAAGATTGCAAAAATTGCAAGAGAAAAGTGTACTGGAAATAATCTTGTAGGTATGGCTACATCCGGCATCGCATGGGCTGCTGCGGCAAGTATTTACTCTGGGATTCCTATGCTATATGTGCGGAAAAAACCAGAAAAACAAATGAGTAGTAAATATATAGAAGGTATTCCAACAAAGGATAAAAAGGTTATTTTAGTTGATGATCTTCTTTTTGCCGGAGAAAGTAAAATAGAGGCAATTAATATCTTGCATGAGCATGGTTTTAAAGTCACTGATATTATTGTTATTATTGATCGGCAAATTCAAAGAAAAAAAGATGGCCCCACATTAGAAAAGAGGTTTAATTTAAAGGTTCATACACTGGTGACAATGTCTGAAGTTGTTGAATATATGAAACAAACCAATAACATTACTAAAAAACAACTAGAAAATCTGATAGAAGATTATAGAAGGTTTGAAAGATGGAACATGCCTGATTTTGCCAAATAACTTTTTTAAAACAATTACTTTATTCCGATAATTTTTCTTCCGTTAACAGTTGCAATATCAACAGCCAGATCCAGGTTCCTCATTCCACAGACAGTCATTAAAAGTTTTAATTCTTCCCACATGTCCCCATTCGTAAAGGGGACTGTTATATCTGCAAAATTATCAGTTCCCAAACCTACAACTATACCTTCTGGAATAAGTTCGTCAACAGGTGTTATAGAATTATGCTTTGGTAGTAATTCTTCACCTCTACTACTATCAATATGGGATGTGGGGCAACTGACTACCATTATCCCTGACTGTTTCATTTTTTGATAAACCATTTGTCTATAATTTTTAGGATGGGCAGCAAGTGAAATACTATGAATTGCTGTAACTTTTCCCTGCATGTTATGTTCAATGGTTTTATCAGCTAAAAGCTCTGTTTCTTTTTCTGCAACAGTGTTATGTTGGTCAACATGTACATGTACCATTTTATTAAGTCTTTTGGCTGTTTCCATCACAACATCAAGATGTTGCGGATTTTGGCCCGGGTCTGTATTCAGCATACTACCCACAATATCTGCAAATTCTGCCCCCATTTCAAACCATTTTCTGGCCTCCGGTTTTAAAACACCCATTTTGACATGGTTTAAATATTTAATAGCCAGGTCTTTGCCGTATTTTCCCCTAATTTTTATTGCTGCTTGTATAGATTTATCTTTTATATTTTCATCAACATCAATAAATGTGGTTAATCCAGTAACTCCTTGGGAGATCATGTCTTCAATTGCAGCTGCCATGCGGTCATAAATCTGCAAAGCAGTACTTGTTCTTTTAAGCTCATCCACAATAGCCCATTTTTTTTGGTCCTGGTATACCGTATCGGTATATTTAAAATTATCAGCTGTTAGGGTATAAGCCCTGTCAATATGAGCATGACAGTTAACCCAGCCACCTTTTGCTTTAATTCTCTCCATAATGATGTTTTTGAGATTAAAATAGCCTGTTTTATTAACCATAATACTTTTTAAATAACAGATCTTATATCTAATAATTCATCCTTAGTAAAACTCATAGCCATATATTGTGCTATTCCTAAAGAAGTTGGAACATGGACCCCAGCCTGTGCTTTAACTAAATAAGGAATATAAGGATCATTAGTTGTAATTGGAGTAAGTTGTAGTCCTGTATCCAGACCTTGAATAGTACTTTTAATTATTCTTAATGGATCTAAAGCTATTTCCAAATTACTCCCCAAAAGCTTATTTGCAATTACATATTCTCGATAAAGAATGTCTATTCTGAATGTATTTTTTTTCATAATATATTTTTTCGTTCTTCCAGTCAACCCTTTATATTTACTTGAGATATGTTTAGGAAGTGACTCACCAGAGGGCATACTGGTTATCTTTTTTACAAAAAGGATTTCCGACACTTCTCCAGTGAAGACCATCATAATTGTGGGGAAGAGTTTATAATAATCAGGATATTCATCAATCATATCTTTGTAGATAGCAAAAAATTCTACTGGCGTAAAAACTTTCTTCTTTGAGTATAGAATATCAAAACCGTTGGCGTAAAAGAAATTTTTAACTAGATTTGCAACATGCATAAGTTCAGGTCTTATAGCAACAATCGCAATATTATCTTTATCCTCTATTATTGATTGTGCTAATTCAAATCTTCCTTGCATTGTTTCTTTTTCTATTTGCTGATGTAGAATAGTCAGCTTTTTGGCATCTTTTCTTTGCATTGCATTAAATAGTTCTTGTCCGAAGAATTCAATACAAAGCTTCTCATTAATTTCTAAATACTGCAAGATGTCTAGTTTGTTTCTTTCTATTTGTTTTTTCAAGTTGTTTCCGAGTTTCTGTTGCAGGAAATTTAAGCTAGAATCAATAAGCTTTTTAAAATGAAGTTTTCGCTCTTGCACTTTGACATCGGAGTACGGTATACTTCCATTCAGAAACTCTTCATAAAACTGTTGGTAGGAAACCAAAGATTCTTTTGCTGATTGTTTGATTGATTTTATTGACACAGTTTTATATGTAACCTTTTTTGAATAGCAATTCTGCTGTTAAAATAGCTCCGCCTGATGCTCCACGAACCATATTATGAACAAGTGTTACAAATTTTACATTAAGTACATTACATGGTTTAAGTTTCCCAACGGTTACAGCCATGCCCTTATCATTATCACGGTCTTTTCTAGGTTGAGGCCTATTATCTTCACTTCTATAAATAATTGGTTGCCGTGGAGCAAAAGGTAAGTTTAATTTTTGGGGTAATGATTTAAAATCATTCCAGATACGAATAATTTCTTTTAGTGAGGGTTTTTTGTCTTTAAACTGTATGTTCACACAAACTGTATGACCATCTGTAACTGGTACACGGTTGCAGTTGACAGACACCTTAAGCAGTTTATGAGAAATTATTTTATCTGTATTAACTGATCCATAAATTTTTAATGTTTCTTTAATTGATTTTTCTTCTTCCCCTTCCCATATGAACGGGATAACATTATCAATAAGATCTAAAGAGGGGACACCGGGATATCCTGCTCCTGAAGTAGCCTGCATGGTTGTTACTATAATTTTACTTATTTCAAATCCTGCCTGTTGTAAAGCATAAATTGGAGTGATATAACTTTGAATTGCACAATTAGGTTTTGTAATAATAAAACCTTTTTTCCAGCCAAACTTCTTTTGCTGTGTTGGAATTATTTTTAGATGCTCATAGTTTACCTCTGGGATAATAATTGGTATTTCTGGAGTAAACCTATGGGCTGAATTGTTTGAAATAACAATTACCCCTGCATCAGCATACTTATTTTCAAATTCTCTATCAAGTTCCGAGGTTCCCATGTCAAAGGCAGAAAAGACCAATTTGCATCTAGATGCAATCTTAGCTACATCTTTAACATCGTATACAAGAAGACTACTTACTTCAAAAGGAATAGAATTAGGTATATGCCATTGGACAGCATCCCCGTAGTGTTTACCAGCACTCTGTGGCGATGCTCCGATAGCAGTTATTTCAAACCAGGGATGATTCCTCAATAAATCAATATATTTTTGCCCAACCATACCTGTTCCGCCGAGTATTCCCACAGGGATTTTCTTATTCATACTTATAAATATGGCCCTAATTATATGGTTTATAATAACTGAAATCAACAAAATTTAGTTTACTACGTTATGCATCATGAGAGAATCCGAACGAAATAATTTGGATTACTCTAACAACGAAACCTTGGGGGACACTCTGTAAAAGAAGGTAAATTTAGTGGTTTAAAAAGCTTGTTCTGACTGAATATTCAGCAAAAATGAGTAAATATTGAAATTCTATCAATTTAGCTTGGATATTCGGATTCTTATTTGAGTCAATGAATCAATTTCATTCGGATTTTTGATGAGTCATATCGTACTATTGACAAATGCAGACTGCAATCAGTAAACTACCCCTCAATAGTATGGCCGAAAGATTATTAAAACATGTTGTAGGAATGGAAGATATTGGTAAGGGTTCATTACTTGAGATTATGGCAGAATCACCTGAAATGGAATTAGTTGCCAATAGTGGTGGAAGCAATCAGCTAGCAGGTAAGTTATTTTATCTGGAATTCAGGACTGCTTCCAAATTAACTCGCGAAACTATGATAAGCGCAATTGTGAAGCTGGGAGGACATCCAGAAGGACCAGAACTACCAGAGCGGTCTCTGTGGTCTGAGATGCTAGAAGATAGAGTAAGGTCAATTGCCAACTATGGATATAACGCTTCTGTCTTACGGCTTCCTAATATAGGAGATGCAAAAAAAGTTGCCGATGTTTCAAGGATTCCGGTTATCAATGGCGGGGAATTCGGCAACGGGTATGATAATTTTGGCGAACATCCACTGCAAGCTATAGCTGATTTGCAAACCATTCATGAAGTATTCCCCTACTTCCGGGATTTAAATATAGTTGTTGCTGGATATGGATTTGTTACCTCACATCCAGCAGTCAACTCGATATTGGTGGCCACCAGTTGGTTTAAGGGAGTTAACCTAACCATTGCTTCAGCTGCTGTTACTGTTGATGAACCAAAGAATGCCATAGAAACCTGGTTAAAAGAACATGGTATTACGATCCCAAGAATACGTACAAATGAGGAGTTGAAACGAGCCTTAAGAGATGCTGATGTGCTGTATTTGCCTCAATTACTTGATCCCAAGACGGAGGCGAATATTAGAAGGCATAATAAAAATGGATTCCAAATTGATGATGAAGTACTCTCCTATCTTCCTTCACGCGCCATAATATTACACGGTATGCGGCAAGCGGAAAGACCACCAACAGCTTTGCATAAACAAGCTTCTTGGGATAGACAAGAACAAAATAATCTCTCCACTAAAATGGTTCTTTTAACCAGGATAGATTATAAACGAGCGGCTTAGCTTAACTCCTAGAATTTTTGCGGGAAATATGCGAGAATAGGTTTAATGTTTATTCCCAAATATTCCATAACCAACAAGATCTTAAAGGATATTGGTATTATTGAAGCCTCAAGAGAGGTAATCATGAATGCTCCTCTGGTTCCTGCCTGGGAAGCTAAGTTTAGGAAAGAGGCCATGGAAAGAACAGTTCATCATGGAACCCATTTGGAAGGAAATCCGCTCTCAGAGGAGGAAGTTAAGGATGTTTTGGATGGACAAGAGGTAATAGCAAGAGATAGAGATATCCAGGAGATTTTAAATTATAGAAATGTTTTAAGGTTTATTGATGGAGTTTATGCTCAAATCGGCACCTCAGGAGCATATAATTTTACTTTAGAAACTATTTTAGAAATGCACAGGTTAACTACGGAAAAAATTTTGCCAACTGAGACATCCGGCCAATTTAGAATCCGCCAGGTAGTTATCAAAAACACCAAAACCGGCCAAGTTTCTTATACCCCGCCTCCTGCTGTGGAAGTGCCATTCTTGGTTGAGGATTTGGTTAATTGGATTAATGCTGATGAGGGTAAAAGCACCCATCCGGTCATAAAAGCCGGGATTATTCATTATGAACTGGCCAGGATTCATCCTTTTGTGGATGGAAATGGCAGGGTAGCCAGAGCTGTTGCAACACTTGTTATGTTTTTAGATAATTATGATATTAGAAAATTTTTCTCTTTTGAGGAATACTTTGATGAGAATCCCATGCAGTATTACTTAACACTACAAGCTGTATCAAACCAGCTCGTTCTGGATACTCATGAGCGTGATTTAACCCCCTGGCTGGAGTATTTTACAGAAGGTGTGGCAATTGAGCTAAATAGAGTTAAGGAAAAAGTGCAAAGAATTTCAACAGATGCAAGAATTAAAGATAAATTAGGGGAGCAAGTAGTGTTAAACGAGAGACAAATGATGATTATGGAATATGTTCACAGACATAAAGGCATGAGCAATAAAGACTTTAGGAAAATATTCCCGGATCATTCAGATGATACTGTTTTAAGAGAGCTTAAATTCTTAAGACAAAAAGGTCTAGTTAAAAAGTCCGGCGGCACCAAAAAAGCAGTGTATGTTTTAAAGTAATCTTTATTAAGGGATGCTATTTGCTTCCACCATTCACCGTAGGAGCAACCTCAATTGTTTTAGTAAATTGAGTATTTAGGTCGTACATACCTATGAATATTCTATTCCTGCCAGCTTTTTTTGCAGCATATAAAGCATCATCAGAAATCTTCCGCAATAAATCTACAGAATATCCAGGTTGAATAAGACAGATACCAATACTGACTGTTTGACCTCCCGCCCCCCCATACTCGGCAAATTTTTCCTGAGATGTTTTAGCAACAGCAGTCTGTATTCTTCTGGCTGCTGCCACAGCTCCTTCAGTAGTTATTCTTCGCTGTATAATAGCCAGCTCATCACCGCCTATTCTGCCCGGTGTATCTCCATGGCGGATAGATTGATGTATTGCCGCGCCTACAACTTTCAGTAGTTCATCGCCAGCAGGATGGCCGAATTTATTATTGAAACCCCCAAGAAAATCTAAATCAATAGTAATGAGGGTGCTGCTTGGTTGGGGCATTTTTTTGGTAGTTTCAACTTCCTCTGCCAAAATTTGCAAAAAATAGCTGTGCCGGAAAAAATCCGGTATCAAAGAATCCAATACTGCCAGCGGTTCAAGTTTTTGAACTGCTTCCTGCAGTCTGGCGATTTCGGCGTCTTTATCTACAATCGCCTTGGCCATCTCTGCGGCTGCGGTTTCCGGATGTTGATTAATTCTTTGTAACCAAACATTCTTTAATCGTCTAATTTGCGCTTGCCTTGCTCTTTCTTTTTCAGGAAGAAGACTTTCGTTTATCTCGCTGTTCATTCCTTCAGGGTAAACCATAACTGCATATTTTACAATATGTGGCTAATCAATTACAATCCTAATGATGTTATTTTCTAAACTTGCACAGTATTTTGAAAAGTTAGAAGAAACTTCTTCCAGACTTATTTTAATTGATATTCTTTCCCAGCTTTTTGATGAAGTTAAGGCTGATGAAATTGGACAAGTTGTTTATCTTCTTCAGGGTAGAGTTGCCCCGTTTTATGAACCAATTGAAATTGGCATGAGTGAAAAGCTGGTGGCTGCTGCTTTAGCCAGAGCTTATGGGGTAGAGAGGGAAGCAGTTTTAAAAGAATATGGGAAAGTAGGAGATTTAGGATTGGTGGTGCAGAAGTTAGCAAAGAATAAAGGTAGCAATATAAGGGTAGATGAAGTATTTAAAATTTTAATGGAAATTGCAAACACGACTGGTGAGGGAACTGTGGAGAAAAAGGTTTCCATGCTGGCTGGGCTTTTACAAAAAGTAGATGGAATAGGAGCAAAACATTTGGTTAGGATTCCACTTGGGGTTTCAAGGTTAGGAATAGGGGATCCTACAATTTTAGATGGGTTTGCCCAATCAAAATTAGGGGATAGAAAACTTAGAAAAGAGTTAGAAGGCGCTTACAATAAGACTTCTGATTTAGGAGTAATTGGAGAAGTGCTCTGGACTAAGGGTATTCGGGGAGTTCAGGGTCTGGATGTGACAGTAGGTAGGCCAATACGTTCACAACTGGCAGAAAGATTGCCGGATCCAAAAACCATTTTGGAAAAATTTGAAGGAGCGGCTCATATTCAACAAAAATTTGATGGTTTCAGGGTTCAGATCCACAAAGAAGGGGATAAGGTCAGGCTATTTTCCAGGAATTTGGAAGAAACAACCCTAATGTTTCCGGATATTACTGCCGGAGTGCTGTCTCAAGTAAAAGCAAAAAGTATAATTTTAGATTCAGAAGCCTTAGCTTTTAATCCCGAATCTGAGGAGTTTTTGCCATTCCAGGAGACTACTAAGCGCCGCCGTAAGTATGGCATTGAGGAAATGGCGGTTAAGCTTCCATTGAAAGCTTTTGTATTTGACATCATGTATTTGGACGGCAAATCTTTAATGGATTTGCCGCTAGAAGCTAGAATCAAGAAGTTAGAAGCTAGAGTTCATGGTAATGAAATACTAATTCCTCAACCAGGTGAAATAACTGATTCAGTAGAGAGAATAAATGAATTATTTCAAGCTGCTCTAACAAAGGGTTTGGAAGGATTAATTGTTAAAAGACCTGATTCAAAATATGAAGCTGGAGCCAGGAATTTTAACTGGGTGAAGTTAAAAAGACACTCCAGCGGTGAGCTTTCCGATACTATTGATTGTGTAATTTTAGGTTATATTTTTGGCAAAGGTAAAAGGTCTGCTTTTGGGGCTGGAGCTTTGCTTGTAGGTGTTTACGATGAGTCGAAAGACGAATTCGTGACTGTTTCCAAAATTGGCACCGGTTTAACAGATGAAGAGTTTAAAGAAATTCATAAAAGAGCAGATAAAATTAAAGTAGACAAAAAACCTGCCAGAGTTAATTCTAAGTTAATTCCATCTGTTTGGATTGCTCCGGAGATTGTGATAGAAGTTCTGGCAGATGAAATAACTAAATCTCCAACTCACACAGCAGAGTATGCTCTAAGGTTTCCCAGATTAGTTAAGTTCCGAGAGGCTGACAAAAAAGCTGAGGATGCAACAACTATAAAAGAGTTAATAGAAATGTATAATCAACAGTTTAAGAAATAGTTTGTGATAGAATCCAAGAAACATGGCCTACGTAGCTGATTTGCATATTCACTCCAGATTTTCCAGAGCCTGTTCTCCGCAATTAAATGTCCCGAATTTAGTTGAATGGGCAAAGTATAAAGGCATAAATGTCATGGGTACAGGGGATTTTTTACACCCGCTTTGGTTTGCCGAGCTCAAACTTGGGCTTAAAGAAGATGGCTCCGGATTCTTAACTCCCGCCGGAGGCGAGGCTCGCCAGGGGCGGCATGATGGATCAGATGTTAAATTTGTATTAACAGTTGAAATTGCCTCAATATATACACACAAGGGTCGGGGAAGAAGGGTTCATAATTTAGTTTTTATGCCTGATTTTGCCTCAGCAGAAGTTTTTCAGAAGGAGCTTTTATCAAGAAAAGCCAATTTAGGCTCTGACGGCAGGCCGATTGTAGGGATTTCTTCAAAAGATTTACTATCCTTGGCCCTGCAGGCATCAGAGCATGCTCTTTTTATCCCTGCTCATGCCTGGACTCCCTGGTTTGGGGTTTTTGGTTCAGAGTCTGGATATGATTCACTAGATGAGTGTTTTGAAGATTTAACGCAGTATGTTTATGGAATAGAAACCGGATTATCATCAGACCCGGCCATGAACTGGCGGATTAAAGAGCTAGACGAGAAATCAATACTGTCTTTTTCTGATGCGCACTCACTCCCTAATTTAGGCAGGGAATCAACAGTAATAAATAGGGATATGGAGGAGGGATATAAAGGGATATTCGAGGCAATTAAAGAACAGAAAATTGCAGGCACTTTGGAGTTTTACCCTGAGCAGGGGAAATATCACTACACAGGACACAGAAACTGCAATTTGAAATATACGCCTGAGGATACAAAGGCCAAAGGCACGATTTGTCCTAAATGTGGCAGAGGTTTAACTGTGGGGGTAATGGAGAGGGTGGAAGCTTTAGCTAGTAGAGCCAAAAGCGAAACTTTTCCAGATAGGCCTCCATATAAAATGCTGGTACCACTGCATCAAGTTATTGCTGAAGCTTTTAATACTGCTCCAACAAGCCAAAAGGTTTTAACTGAATACAAAAAGTTAGTAACAGCTTTAGGAGGGGAAATTAAAGTTTTAACCAAAGTTTCAATAGATGATATCGCCAAAATTTCAGGGTCAAAGGTGGCAGAAGGGGTAGATAAAGACAGGAGAGGAGATCTGGTGATAGATCCTGGATATGATGGGGTTTATGGAGTGGTAAAAATATGGCAGGATGGAGAAGGTGAGAAACAAGAGCAGAAAGGGGAAGCTCCACAGTTAGGATTGTTTGATTAGTAATGAAAATATTCAAAGACCGCCAATCAGCCGGGAAATTGCTGGCAAAACATCTCAAACAGTATGTAGGGGTGGATAATATGGTAATTTTAGGAATTCCCAGAGGTGGGATAGTGGTGGCAGCAGAGATTGCCAAAGAGTTAAAACTCCCCTTGGATATTATTGTTACCAGAAAAATAGGACATCCTAACCAGCCTGAACTGGCTGTGGGAGCTGTAGACCTGGATGGGGAGGTTATAGGGAATGTTGGGGAGGTTGGGGGGATAGTGGAAAAAGAGTTAGGGGAGTTGAGAAGAAGAGAATCTTTATATAGGCAAGGAAGAACCCCTTTAAAATTAAAAGGGAAAACTGTCATTTTGGTGGATGATGGGATAGCCACAGGGGCAACAACTTTAGCGGCTGTAAATTATCTAAAAAGGCATGAAGCTAAAAAGATAATTTTAGCTGTACCTGTGGCAAGTTATGAGGCAGCTGAAAAATTGGGAAAGCAAGTTGATGAGGCAATAATCTTAGAAACTCCGGAGTACTTTCAGGCTGTGGGACAGTTTTATGAATACTTCTTACCTGTTTCTGATGAAGAGGTGATAAAATACCTAAACCATGGAAGATAATTTTTTAAAAGTAGCCAAACAGGCAGCACTAGAAGCTGGGAAAATAATACTTAAGTATTTTGGCACTAAATATAAACTTAATATTAAAGATAACGATCTTAGTGATTTTGCCACAGTTGCAGATTTGGAAGCAGAAGAAAAAATAGTTGGTATTCTGACAAAAAACTTTCCTGAACATAACATAATCGCAGAAGAAAAAACGAAAATTAATCAAAACTCGGAATATACCTGGGCTGTAGATCCTTTAGATGGAACTATATCATTTGCTGCGGGGATGCCAAGTTTTACTGTTTCAATCGGACTGATTAAAAACGGCAATCCTGTTTTGGGGGTTATTTATCATGTAGCAAAAGGAGACCTTTACTTTGCAAAAACAGGAAAAGGGGCATTTTTGAATAACAAAAGCATTAAGGTAAGCAAAAAGGATAGATTGGAGAATGCGGTAGTTTCACTGGATTTTGGGCATAAAAATAAAAGGCTGGAGAAGTTTGAAACTTATATTTCAGCTTTGATGGATAAGGTTGGATATATTTATAGCTTGGGATCAGGAGCATTATCATTGGCTTACACAGGAAGTGGTATTTTAGAATCACACATTCAGATAGGTGGAGTCTGGGATCATATTGGGGGGACTGTGATTATCAGGGAGGCAGGAGGAATGGTTACTGATTTGGAAGGTAATGAACCTGATTGGAGTAAAGATCAAATTAGTATTGTGGCTTCAAATGGGTTAATTCATGACCAAATATTGGAGGTATTAAAAAAGTGAAATTAATAGTGGGTTTGGGTAATCCTGAAGAGAGATATGCAAATACCAGACATAATTTGGGGTTTGAGATTTTGGATGAGTTAATAAAAAAACTTAATTTAATAGATTGGGTAAGGGAAGAGAAATTTAAATCAGAGTTGATTAAAACTCCTGAGCTGATATTAGTTAAACCTCAAACCTTTATGAATCAATCAGGCAGAGCAGTTAAATTACTTGCAACATACTACAAAATATCTCCTGAGGACATTATAGTTATTCATGATGAACTGGATTTACCTTTGGGTAAAATTAAAGTCAGATTAGGTGGAGCTGCTGCCGGGCATCATGGTGTGGAATCTATAATTTCAGCTTTAAACTCTGATCAATTTATCAGAGTAAGACTTGGGATAGGGAATTTAAAAACTAAGTCAGCTGAGCATAAAGGCTCACATGTATCTGCTGAAAAGTTTGTACTTGAACCATTTTTACATTCTGAAAAAGCGCAAGTTAAACTTATGACCAAACAAGCTCTAAAAGCTTTAGATATTTTGATAGAAAAAGGTTTGGCTATTGCACAAAATCAATACAATTGATAAACTAAATTTTCTTATGAATGATCGGCCAAATTCCTTTTTAACAACTCCTGTTGCAATTCTTTTAGGATCGTTTGTGATCGCTGTAGCAGTATTAATGCATGGAGGAATTATTAAAATAGGATCAAGTATAGTACCTGCAGCAGCAGTTCCGGCTGCACCTCAAGCTCCTGGTGTACCCACTGCCAGGAAAACCGAGGCAGATATTACTGCCGGATTAAAAGATACTGCTAAAAAAGCTGGATTAGATCAGGTTAAATTTGATTCTTGTTTGGATTCCGGAGAAAAAGCATCTTTAGTGAAGAAAGATTTAGACGATGGATCAAAAGCAGGCGCAAATGGTACTCCGGCATTCTTTATTAATGGCAGATTACTTTCCGGTGCCGTACCTTTTGAACAGTTTAAAACCATTATTGAGGAAGAGTTGGCAGGAACTGCTGCGGCAAGTGTTACAAGAGTAGATGTGGGGGTAGGGGATCTGCCAGCGCAAGGTAATACTAATGCCAAAGTAACTCTGATTGAATTTTCAGACTACCAATGCCCTTTTTGTGAAAGGCATTTTACCCAAACAGAAGGACAGATTAAAAAAGAATATATAGATACAGGTAAAGTTAAGTTTTATTACAGGGATTATCCTTTGTCTCAAATTCACCCGGGAGCACAAAAAGCAGCTGAAGCTGTACGGTGCGCAGGTGACCAGAATAAATACTGGGAATATCATGATTTAGTTTTCCAAAACCAACAGGGTATTTTCTAAATGTCTCAAAAAACTTTAATAACCGGAGCAGCTGCCCTCCTGATATTAGCTGCCTTTCTTGTCTGGCTGTTTATTGCATCTTCTCAGCCTTTGCCTGGAGAGAAAATTGCTGATTTAGGTAGAGGGCATGTGCCAATTGGAGAGGTAGTTGAATATAATTCTAACCCACCAACTTCTGGAAAGCACTATGAAGATTGGGTTAGATCAGGTGTGTATAGTGAACCTAAAGATGATAGAAATCTGGTTCATTCCCTGGAGCATGGTTATGTGATTATGTCATATAACTGCGAGAAAAAGGTTTCAGGTTTCAGGTTTCAGGGGACAGTTTATGCTCATGGTTTAGAAGAAGAGGCCAGTCAGTCTGCTGAAGAATCCACCGCATCTGCCGCTCTTTCAGATACTTTCAGGTCAGATGATTGTCATAAATTAGTTGACCAGTTAATTGCAATTTATGAGAAAAAAGGCAAAATAAGGCTGATTGTAGTTCCAAGGCCAAATATGGACTCAAGAATCGCTTTAACAGCCTGGAATTATATAGATAAATTTGATCCTTCGACAAGCTCAGGACTTTCAGCGAGTGATATGGAAAGAATCGAGAAATTTATTGATACTCACTTAAACCAGGGCCCTGAGAAAACCATGGAGCAATAAGGTATAATCGCTACATGCCGCTTTTAGGATACATTCTAATATTTACACTTTTAGGAAGCGTTGTTTCCTTAATTGGGGGAGTACTTTTATTACTGAAGGAAAAATTTGCCTTAAAAATTTCACATTATTTATCTGCTTTTGCTGCAGGGGCTTTGCTTGCAACTGCTTTTTTTGATTTACTTCCTGAAAGCTTTGAGCATATGGAAGAGCTTGGAATGGATGTAAATATTCCTTTTTGGACTTTAGTTGGAATATTATCCTTTTTTCTTTTAGAGAGATTTATCCATCATCACCATAGTCATGGTAAAAATATAGAAGAGAAAAAAGCAACGATACCTTTAATTATTCTGGGGGATACTATGCACAATTTTACAGATGGAATGGCAATTGCAGCCACATTTTTAATCAGTATTCCTTTGGGAATTGTCACTTCTTTAGCAGTTGCAGCGCATGAGATTCCACAGGAAATTGGTGATTTTGGACTGCTTCTTAATAAAGGAATGAAGAAAGGATCAGTGCTTATGATAAATTTTTTCAGTTCTTTGGCTGCTTTGGCTGGGGCCATCTTGACCTATATCTACAAAGATAGTCTTGAAGGATTCCTGCCCCTTATTCTATCTGTAACTGCCGGTTTTTTTATTTATATAGCGTTGGCAAATTTAATCCCGGAAATACATAACAAAGATAATCAGAAAGTGGCATTTTGGGAGTCAGTAATGCTATTTATTGGAGTGCTAGTTGTATATTTTGCTATCTCTTCTTTGGAGGGTGTTCATTAAATGGGTCAAATAATCATAGTTTGTGATGATAAAGGAAATCCTACTGGGGAATATATTCCTAAAATAGCAGGAGTTAGTGGAGATGGGATAAAACACCTGGCAGTTACTGTAGTTTTATATAACCAAAAAGGGGAAATTTTGTTGCAAAAGAGAAAACATTTAGTATTTGATAACCTTTGGGATCTGACTGCTTCTACAGATTTATCCCATTTTGAGGGAAGAGATGAAACTTTCGAAGAAGCAGCAGAAAGATGTTTAAAAAGGGAATATTCAATTTCTAATTTAAAACTAAAAAATCTGGGGGGGTTTAGTTATTTTGCCAAAGATGGTAGCCACTGCGAGAATGAATATGATGTTATTTTGACAGGAGAATATAATGAGGAAGTTACGATGAATCCAGAGGTGGGTTATGAGTATAAGTGGATGGGTAAAAGAGAATTTTTAGAAGATATTGAAACAAATCCTCAAAACTACACTCCTTGGGCACTTGAGGGGGCTAAGATTTTAAAAAAGGTGCTTATCAATTAATCTTGTGCCTTGTCCAGGGGTGTTAACAATAATATTTTTGACAAAATTTAAGCTTTTTAATTTAGCCTGAACTAATTTAGCATTTTTTTGCTCGCAAATTAGATGAATGTCCTGGCCTGTATTTATGGTGAAATAAACAGGGATGCCCTCTTTTCTCCAGTGAGGAACTAATTTCATGATCTGCAGAGTTCCAGGAGTCCAGTAAATTAAAGGAGGGTATTGAGTGAGCATTATGGCATGTAACTCCAAAGCATCCTGTTCAGTCAGCTCTCCTAAAGCCTTAAAATTTCTTTCTTTAATTAATTTTTTAACTTCTGCATTTTTTTCTTTCATTCTGGATAATCTTAATTTCATAAAAGGAGAGGATTGGGCCACTTTCATGCCAGCTGTTGAGGAAGTTTCTTTTTTACCTTCAGAAACAATTGCCACTACATCAGCTATAGCCCAATAAGAGGGTGGAAAGATCTGCTTGGCATATGAAGTATCTGATGTATTTCCATCCAGCCATTCCACAAACCCTCCGGGGATAGACCTGCAGGCAGAACCTGCTCCTTGTCTGGCCAGTATGGAAAGCTCTTTTTTAGATAAATTAAGTCCGGCTGTTGCTACAGCTGCCAAAGTCAGTGCTGCAAAGCCTGAAGCAGAAGAGGATAACCCGGTGCCAGTAGGGAAATTATTTTTAGAAACCATTTTAGCTTTAAGATTTATACTAGCCATTTTTCTTACTCTATCCAGATGTTTTATTACTCTTTCCGCCTCTCCTGTCTCAATTCCACCACCATTAATTTTGATTTCGTCTTTGTCGTATTTATCGGAGAACTCCACAGTGGTAGTAGTTAGTAAATCAGATAAAGTCATTGAAATACTGCCATTTTCAGGTAAGCGTAAAACCTCATCTTTTTTACCCCAGTATTTAGTAAAAGCAATATTTGTTGGTGCAATGGCTGTGGCTTTCATCTTTCTATCCTGACCCCAGGGACATTGGCCTTTATATCTATTGCCTGGCCATCGGTTTGGTTTATAGCTCTCTCAACAGTTTTTTTACTTTTTGTGGGTGCAAAAGCTATCATACAGTCTCCGCCTCCTGCACCGGATAACTTTGCCCCATAAGCTCCTGCTTCTCGGGCTGCATATATCATGGATTCCAGTCTGTCACTGCTTACTCCCAAAGACGAAAGATACCCTTGGTTTAGATTCATTAACTCACCAACAGTTTGCCAATCTTCTTTTAAAATAGCCTTTTTGGCTAGCTCTACTAACTCTCCAATAGAAGTATAGATATCTTCTATAATTTCAGGATACTTTTTAGCTTTTTCTAAAACCTGATCAAGTAACGTAACCGTATCTGCTTTAATGCCACTATATCCTACTATTAATGGTAAGTCATCAATCTTAAGTGGCTTTATCGCTTTTCCTCCTTTTACAAAATATAGAGTTCCTCCAAAAATGGCTGCTGCTACATCAAAACCTGATCCTTTACCTTGAATATCTAAGACTGTTCTATATGCTAAATCAAAGATTTGTTTGTTGGAAAGTTTAGCACCAGTTAATTCTGATAAAGCTTTAATTACACAAACAGTAGAAGCAGAAGAAGAACCAAATCCAAATTGGGAATTAAACTCTGATTTTGTAGTGATTTTGACCCCTCTTAGCTTTACAAGGCCTGGCCTTGCGTGCGTAAAGTTTTTAATGGCTATTTCTACAAACTTGGCTCCTTTGGGAATATCACCTTTGCCTAGTTCAGACATGGGTTTTTGGTAGTTAGTCACACTTACATCTGGAGCCTCAAGGTGGAATATAGAATTATCTGTTAGTTCCACTGTTGCTCTCATCCTTTGTCCCACAGCTGTGACAATACAAGGCCTGCCATAAACTACTGCATGTTCTCCAAAAAGCATTAATTTTCCCGGCGCTGAAACTGTTATTTTATTTCTCATATTTGGTTTTCTATGGATTTATACCAATTCCCATTCAGATATTCAATCATTTGTCCGTACCAATCCTTACCAATTTTACTTTCAGGATTCCATTTTCTAATCACTTGATCTAAATCTGTTTTATAATTACTGCTAAAATAATTTATTGCCTCTCTTGACGCCTCTTTTAACTGATCAGCAACTTGTTGTATTTTTTGATCAGTAATCTGGCCATTTTTCTCTATTAAATTTATAAGTTCATGCTGATCTTTCACTTGGATTTTTCTTATATCTAAGAAATTTTTGCCATCTGATCTTTTGGTATTTAACAAAATTTCTGCCAATCTCTCTACAGATAAATTCAAAGCTTTTAAGATACCTGATACAAAATCAAGATGAATTTTATATAGAGGTTTTAGCAAAGGCTCTAATTTATTAGAATAAATATATTGGGGAGTAATAAAGGTTAATCTAATAATACTTTCTATTGCTACAGCTAGTAGCTCATCTTTGCCACTGACAAACCCAAAACTTTTAAGATCTCCTGCAGGAGCAAACCTTTCAGCTATAAAAGCAGACCTTCTGGCAATTACTCTGACTCCATTTTGTTCTATTTTATCTGCCACAAATAGGGCAAATCGTACTTTTTCTTTTAAACTTTGGGGTAAGTCTTCTCTAGTAATGGGATTTTCCATCCATTTAGGATTGCTGCCATGATTTATAATGGCATAAGAAACTGCCTCTTTTTCTTCATCAGAAACTTTAAAATTTTCTAATAATTTTGAAGCTTGTTTGCTGCTTAACTCTTCATCTTTTAAATCTTTATCTTGAGCAGGGGAACGGACAATATCATGGAACAGGGCAGCAAAATAGCTTAAAAATAGTTCCTGATCACTAAATTTATATATTTTACCCACCAGTTGAGTAAGGTTTGCAGTAATTATTAGATGTGATTTAGAGTGCGCTCCGCTTAACTGCTTTTGTTTTGCTAACCTTTTCTCTAAAAGTTGTGAAGCTTTATGTTTTAGTATATCTAAATTATTCATTAGTTAAACGGCCGTTTCAAGATTGAATAGATTCAGGCTCAATCTTGATTCCTTCAACCCCTAGGTTAGTTTTAAAACAATCCAAATTAAAAGATTTAGCAATTTTTTCTATAACTCCTGCTTTGGGATGGTAGCAAAGTAAAACTCCGGTTGGGCCATCAAATGCACCTGCTCCGCAGATTTTTGCCGCTCCTCCAGCTTTTTCTATTTTCCTAATAATATTTTGAGCAAATTTTGAGGAAACCCCAATGCTCTCCAAGTTTTTCTCACCTTCCCTGATTATTCTGATTAATTCTTTTTCATCAACATTTTTTATGGCAGTTAAAAGCTCTCTTGTCAGTTTTTCCTGATTGTTTAAAAATCTATCTTTTAAAGCTGGATTTTTTTCAAAATCAGTGGTGATTTTAGTGATCATCTGTTTTGTAGTTACTTTCGGAGTTCCGGTATTTATAAGAACAAAATTTTTGGCCAGTTTAGAAGGAATAGAGAAAGGAAGTGGCTGGATGATTTTTAAATCAGGATTCTCTTTTCTATACCACATTAATCCCCCATAAACTATTGTTGAATTATCAGCTCCTGATGGATTACCATGAAAAACTTTTTCTGCTTCATATGCTAACTTATTTATCAGTTCCAAATCCCACTTAACGCCTAGAAATGTTAAAAGAGCAGTAATGGAGGCAACTGATACTGCTGCAGATGATCCTAAATGAGCACCCATAGGAATTTCTGAAGATATTTCCAGTTTATAGTTAGGAATAGTTTTAATATCGAGTTCTTTTTTTACAATAGGTTCAATTATTTTTTTTATGTCAAGATTGCCACGTTCCCTTTGGTCGCTCGCAATGACGTTTACTGTAATTCTTAAATCAACAGTGGCTAAAAGCGCTGGTTTTCCCCAAACCACAGCCCATTCACCCAAAAGATGTACTTTACATGGTGTTGATACAGAAATCATATTGGTTTAACCTTAATGCCATATTCTATGACATCTTCTGCTTTGACTTTACCAATTTTTCTAATAACAGTTATCACTTTCATATTTACTTTTAAATCTGCCTCTTCGCAATCCACAATCTGCAAAGGTAATCGCTCTCCATTAAACTGGATAATTCCCACCAAATATGGGGTTTGATGTTCAAATCCGGATGGGGCCACAAAGATTTTAGTCCAGACAATTAGTTTGCCTACTTTATTTAAGTAAGAGTGCAGTGTTTTATGTTGTCTCCAAATGCTTGCCGGTGTGCTCATGTTTTTAATTTCAAATTACGTATTTAAAATATGGACCACTACAGTTGCCCCACTTCCTCCCACATTGTGGGTCAACCCGATATTTGCATCTTTTACCTGTCTTTTTCCGGACCGCTTTTGCAGCTGATGAGTAATCTCTATGATTTGTTTAACTCCTGTTGCAGCCACAGGATGTCCGCAAGCTTTAAGCCCGCCGGAGGTATTTACAGGCATTTTTCCGCCTAGTCTGGTGTGTCCTTTTTGGACAAATTTTCCCCCATTCCCTTTCTCACAAAAACCTAAATCTTCCATTGCTAAAATTTCCGCAATAGTAAAGCAATCATGCACTTCGGCTACTTTTATATCTTTGATCTCAACTCCGGCTTGTTTTAAGGCTTTTATACTAGCCTGTTTGGTTGCAGCAATTTCCAGTAAAGATTTTCTGGATGCTAAATCAACAGTGTCTGTGGCCACAGCAGACCCTGTGATGTAGACTCCTTTACCATTATTTTTGCTGGATAAAACAACAGCTCCGGCTCCATCTGTAATAGGGGAGGCATCAAAAAGAGTAAAAGGGGAAGAAATTATTGGGCTTTCTAAAACTTTCTCCATGGTGACTTCAAATGGAAACTGGGCTTTCTCATTTAAAGAGGCATGAAAGTGATTTTTCACTGCTACTTTGGCTAAATGAGATCTGGTAGTTCCAAATTTTGCCATATGGGCTTTGGCCATTAAAGCATAAAGGGCGGGAAAAGTAAGCCCGGCCCGTCTTTCATCCTCTGATCCTGCACCCATTAAAGCTGTGGAGATTTCAGAAACTGTTGCATCGGTCATTTTTTCTGCTCCCACAACTAAAACATTTTGGTAAGTGCCTGCAAGAAGGGACTGGATGGCCAGATGGACTGCCAAACCGCCGGATGCACAAGCTCCCTCAATCCTGAAAGAGGCTCCCTTAATGTCTAAGCCTGATGCTATTAAAGCTCCCAGATGATCTTGGCCGGTGAGTTTTCCATGTAGCATATTAGCCACAAATACGGCATCAATCTGGCTAATAGCTAATTGCGAATCGCTAATAGCTTCCAGAGATGCATCAAGGGCCAGATCCAGAAGATCTTTATCCCAAAGCTCACCAAATTTTGTCAGGCCGGTACCGGCTACTTTGATCTTCATATTCTGTATTTTGTTAAAATATTCCTTGCAATGAGTGAGTAATCAACATACTCTTTATCCTTAATTTGTTTTGCTACAGTTGATTGATTTCTCTTTTGGTAAGCTTTAATTTGGGCAGTTACTTCAAATACAAAGCTGTCTGAGCCAGCACCAGATCCATATGAGCACATAAAAATTAATTGTCCATTTTTCGCTACATCTAATGTGGCTGCCAGTCCTACCATAGATGAGGCAGAGTAGGGGTTTCCAATTTGCTCTACCACAAATCCTGCTTCCAGTTGTTTGGAGCTAAAGCCTAATTTTTTGGCTACCTCTTTGGGGAATTTGGCATTGGGCATATGGAAAATTGCGTGGTCAAAATCTGCCGGTGCTATTTTTGTTTTTTTAAGCAAATTTTGAGATGCTGCCAAAACATGAGCAAAGTAAGCTGGAGCGCCTGTAAACCTGCCGGCATGGGAAGGGAATTTTTCACTGTCTTTCCTCCAAAAATCAGCAGTATCAGAAGAATATGAGGTAAAATCCAAAATATTGGCAATGGTGTTAACTTTTCCTAAAACAAAAGCCGCTGCAGCAGATGAGGCTGTATATTCCAAAACATCAGCAGGTTTACTTTGGGCAACATCAGAACCAATTGCCAAGACTAACTTTGTTTTACCCTGAGAAACCAGACCTGATAAAAGTTGAATTCCTGCAGTTCCTGCTTTACAGGCAAACTCCAAATCAGCAGCTAAATAATCATTACCCATCCCTAAGATTTCCGCAACTGTGGTGGATGAGGGTTTAACAGCATAAGGGTGGGATTCTGAACCAATGGTAATTCCACCAATTGTTTGGGGATCAATTAGACCATTTTGGATGGCTTTGTTGGCTGCCTCAATAGATAAAGTTATAGCATCCTCATCATATGAAGCAACAGTTTTCTCAAATACCCCCAAAGACTTTTCAATCTCAGTAACTTCTTTACCCCAAGTTTGGGCAATCTGGGATGGTTTTATTCTATATTTTGGTATGTATGCCCCGTATGAAACTATGCCTATCATTTTCCTTTCCTCCCTAATTTTTGGTGAGCTTTGGCTAGCGAGCCTTCAGATAAAGATGCAATAAGTGAGAGCTCGCCAGCCAGCACTGCTGCGCCTAAAACTTGAGCATATTCTAGCACACCCGCTACTTGCATAATCTTTAGGGCTCCTTTTTGAGTAGGCAAATTAGTTCCTCCACCAACAGTACCAACCTGAATAGATGGCATATAAATAGAGAAGTATAAATCCCCGTTTCTTTCAACCTCTGCATCAGTTACTCCTAAACTTCCTTCCACAACATGAGCCGGGTCTTGTCCTGTTGCTAAAAATACAGCTGCAATAATGTTGGCAAAATGAGAATTAAATCCCAAAGAGCCACTCATAATAGATCCGAGATGAGTCTTTCTTTTTACTACCTCAACAATCTTTTCGGGGGTAGTTTTTAAAACTTCTTTAACTACTTTTTTAGAAAGGGTTACCTCTGCCCAGACTTTTTTACCCCTGCCTTCTATAAAGTTAAGCCAGGCAGGTTTTTTATCAATGTCAAAATTTCCAGCCAAAGATATACACTCTGCGCGGGTTTCTTTCCCGATTAGTTTAACTGCTTTTTCTGTGGCAATTGTGACCATATTCATGCCCATGGCATCAGATGTTAGGTAGGAAAACCTGACAAATAAATTTTTACCAACTAAAGCCATTTTCAAATTTAACAGCTTTAAATGAGAAGAAGTTTTTTGAGTAGTTTGAGAAAGTAGGGAAATATGGGATTCAATCCATCTTTTTACCTCCATTCCATGTTCAATGCCTTTGGTTTTAAATACAGGACCGCGTGTTTGTCCCACATCTTCAACATATACTTTTACCCCGCCTGCTTGCGTTACAGCTTTGCAGCCCCTGGAAACAGATGCCACTAAAGCTCCCTCGGTAGTAGCTAACGGAATGTAATACTCCACACCTCGAAGGTGGGCTTTGTTCCAACGGACGTCCTCTCCTTCGAGGTGGATTAACAATGGTCCTGCAACACCCAATGGGATTTGAGTAGCTCCAATTAAATTCTCAATATTCCTGTCGGCAACTTGTTCCTCGCTAAAGTTAAAATTACTTATGGAATTCAGCTTAATATTTAACTCCTTTTCTAAAGCTTCGCGTCTTTTCTTGGCATCTTTAAAGTCACGGAGATTAGATTTGCTTTGCATGAAGCCAATTTTACGCCTATTGACCCCAAAACTCAAATTTTTCCATATTCTGTTATAATTCGTTTTAATGAATGAACGAGATGTAATTGAGTATCTACGGACACGTTTTACAAAACCACCACATTTACAAAATTGGCTGGATGATGACTGTGAAATTATAGATCTGGGAGATAAGGCATTATTGGTCTCCGTAGACACCTCTTCTGAAAAAGCGGATTTTCCTACAGAAACACCCCCTGAAGAAATCGGTTACTTTTCAACCGCATTAAGTCTTTCTGACATTGCAGCTTGCGGGGGCGACCCTTTGGGAGTTTTAGTATCCTGTTCTATCCCACCTTATTTTGCCAATAAAGTAGCAGCTATATATGAAGGTGTTGGACAGGCAATAGCAGATGCCGAAACTTTTCTTTTGGGTGGTGACACAAATTCAGCAGGGGAGCTGAGCTTGGCAGTAGTCAGTATTGGTTTAGCAAAACCGGAATCAGTCTTGCGAAGACATAGGGCTAAGACTGGAGATCTCATAGCTGTGACAGGAGTATTGGATCGCTTCAACTACTTGTTTGATCAATATCAGGAAGGAACATTAACAGAAGAAATGTTTCAAAAGCTTCTTAGACAACCGGCTCCTATTAGAGCTGGTAAGATTTTGTCTCAACTTCAAGGTGTTACGAGCTGTATAGATTTACCCGACGGTTTGATTAAAGCTTTAAACGACAATACTCCTCCCGGACTTGGGTTTTTAATACACGACAATGATATTCCTTTAGGAAATTTACAAAGAGTCAGGCAGGCAAGATACATCTCTGCATCGCATCCTGCGGGAGATATTGAGCTATTATTTACGGCATCATCAGATCAAAGAAACCGTATTGAAGAATCTTTTCAAAATGCGGATCTTCCGTTATATTGGATAGGCAGTGTTACCGATAAACCAGGAATCCAAATCGAGACGGCTGATGGTACAATTGTTCCTCCAGCCATTCAAGGGTTTATCCATAAATTAGATGGCTACAAATTATTTGAATAAAAATCTAATAGATAAAGAGTTAATAGATGTTGTTAACAAAACCGGTAGGGTAATCGGAAAAACAACCCGTAGTCAGGCGTATAAAGAAGGCATCCTACATTCGGCTGTAAATATCATAGTGATTAACAAAAAAGGACAAATATTTATTCAACGAAGAAACTCCCAAAAAATTCTTCCTTTATACTGGGATATTAGTGCCTCCGAACATGTGAAATCTGGCGAAGATTATAAATCCGCTGCCTTAAGAGGTTTGGAAGAAGAATTATCAATTACAGCTCCTGTAAAATTGTTAAGGGAAAAACATATGCAAAGAAATGAATATATTAAAGAACAAACCTGCTTCATAGAATATGAATTGGTAGAGCTCTATGGTGTTGTCTATGGTGGTAAAATCGTAATCGATAAGGATGAAGTCATTGCAGGGAAATTTATTTCTTTTGAAAAGCTCAATGAATTAATTAAAAATAATCAGATCAAATTTTCTCCTTGGGGACTTGATGAGCTGAATTATCTTTTTAATAATCAAAGCGTTATTTCCGAATTAATACATCAAACCTAAATTGAGAATTCCCATAATCTTGAATTTCCTGCTCAAAAATTTCAGCATCTGGAACTAAGCGTGCAAACCATTCTTTACTATAAAAGATCCTTTTTAAATTATGAGAATCGTGAATCTTTGTCTTCATATATCCTTTCTTTTTAGTAATATCAGGTATGTCCATAATCAGACATTTACCTCCTGGTCTCATCACTCTTAACATTTCTGCAACAACTTTGGCAGCATATTGATGATTAGGAAAGTATTGAAAAATCGAGTGGCAAAATATTTTATTAAAAGATTCGTTAGGAAATGGTAAATGAACTGCTGGAGCTATTACTCTAATGAATCTACTTTCTTTGCTGGCACGTCCGAGCATTTCAGAACTTGCATCTATACCGATTGTAACACCTACATGATTTACTAACTGGTCAGTAAGCAAACCCGCTCCACACCCGACATCAAGCAATGTATCGGTTATTTTAAGATCTAGAAAATTCCTGGCAGTATCGATAATATCTCTTAAGCCTTTTTGGGTAATCTGCGCAAGTCCATGACTATAGCCGCTGACTTCTCTCAAACTACCATTTGTTAGTCCTTTAACATTGTAATATTCTATCCAATTTTTATATCTTTTTTTACTCATGGTTTAATTTCATCAGCTAATTCCTCTAGAACTTTCAATAGGTAGTTATTCTCTTGAGGTAATCTAACACTTATTCTTAAGTATTGAGGCAAACCATAATCTGTACAATCTCGAACGTAGATATTATGAGATAATAATAAATGTGTAGCTATTTCGGCATTCCTCACCTTTAGAAGATAAAAATTTACTGCTGTCGAAACTATATTAAACCCAAGTTTTTTCAAAACGCTTTCTACCCTGTTTTTCTCTTTATGAATCAACGACGCACTTTTTTTCATAAAAGTTTTATTCTTAAAAATAAGCAAGCCGTTCTGTTGTGCCATGGAATTAATATTCCAAGAAGGACAAGCACTTTTTAGAAAATCTGTTATTTCCTTTGAGGCTATGCTATAGCCTAAACGAAGTGCAGTTAATGCATAGTCTTTTGTTAACGAACGCAGAATAATTATATTCCTGAATCGTTTGAATAAGTTTACTGAATTCCACTTAGACAAAACCAGGTTCGCATAAGCTTCGTCCAGAATAAATAATGTGTTCTTTGGTAATTTTTCTAAAATATACGCAATCTCTTTCTCGCTATAGTAATTGCCTGTTGGGTTGTTGGGATTGCAAAAGAAAAATAATCTCGGTTGATGTTTCTCTACTATTCCACCAACTCTGTTTAAGTCTAATCGAAAACCGGGCGGATTAAGTTTTATTGGTATAAATTTTGCTTGCATAATGCGCGCGTAATGATAATAGTCTCCAAAACTTGGCCATAAAGATAAAACTGCGTTCCTCTTTCTTATAAAACAAAAGAAAAGCAACGCAATAATCTCGGCAGACCCGTTTCCGATAAAAATATTTTCTTCGTTTACATTGTTTAGAGATGCAATTAGTCTTCTTAATTCTTTGCTTTCAGGATCCGGATATTCTTTGACATGAGCAAAATCAATACTTAACTTTATCTCTGGAGGCGGTCCATACGGATTAATACTAACACTGAAATCTATAATGTTACTTTTATTGAATAAATTTAGAGCATTCTTTCCTCCGTGAATGCGAACGTAGGGTTTAATATTACTTATACTTTCTATTTTTTTCATTTTGAGATGCAATTCTACCAGAATATGATAGAATCGTCCAAGATATATGGATTTTGAGAAATTTTTAAAATCAGAGGCAGAAAAGATAGAAGCAGTTGAACTTAAACATTTAAAGGCATGGGAAAGCTGGCTTTCTAAAAAAATCCCGGGTTTAAAACCTCATGCTAAAGCCTTTATTAAAGCTTGCAGTGGTGGTAAAAAAATCAGGGGGGCATTAATTAATTTAGGCTATAAAATTGCAGGCGGCAAATCAGATTCGATTTTAGATATTGCAGCCGCATATGAGATATTTCACACCTCAATTTTAGCCCATGATGATGTGATTGATCAGTCTCCTATCAGACGGGGCAGGCCATCTTTATACAGGGTATTGGGCGGAGGACATCATGGTATTTCTCAAGCTATTTCTCTTGGTGATTTAGGTTTCTTTTTAGCCTCAAAAATTATCTCCAGCTCAGATTTTGAAGACAGAAAGAAAATAAAAGCTCTGGAGTATTTTGCCAAAACAACTATTGATACAGCATTGGGGGAGATGCTGGATGTTGAACTGCCATATCTGGATAAAAAAAGACAGGAGAGTGATGTTTTAACCATAATGAAGTATAAAACAGCCCGCTATAGTGTTTCATCCCCTTTGCAGTTGGGAGCAATTCTTGCAAATGCAGATAAAAAATTAATCGATAATTTAGGGGAGTTCGGGGAGAATTTAGGGATAGCTTTTCAGATTCAGGATGATATTTTAGGGGTTTTTGGGAAGGAAGAAACTTTAGGTAAATCCAACAAATCAGATATAGAAGAAGGAAAAAATACTCTATTGATAGTAGAAGCTTTGAAAAAAGCAACTCCAAAACAGAAAAAAAAGCTGCATAAGCATTACGGGAGTGGTACTTTAAGTGCACTTGGATTTAAGCTCGTCAGAGAAATTTTTACAGAAACAAAGGCGCTGTCTTATGCCCAAAAACAGGCGGTTAAATATGTAACTTTTGCTAAAAAAATCATACCAGATATAACCAAAGATACTAAAATGAGTACATTACTTGAACATACGGCAGATTATTTGGTAGAAAGGCAAAAATGATTCCTTCTCATATAGCCATCATCATGGATGGGAATAGAAGGTGGGCAAGAAAGAGGGATCTTCCTGATATAAAAGGACATGAGGCAGGAACAGAGGCTTTAGAAAAAGTAGTTGAGGCTGCAAAAAATATGGGGGTTAAAACAATTACTGTTTATGCCCTCTCCACTGAAAATATAAAAGAGCGGGCAAAAAGAGAAGTGGGAGGGCTTTTTAAGCTGATGAAACTTGCCTACTACAACAAGCTTAAGAAAATGATGCAAAACGGGGTGAGGGTGGAGATTATGGGTTCAATTCAAGGTCTGCCCCGTATTATCAGAAAAATCATAGAAGAAGTAAAAAATATGTATATTCAAAATGAATCAATCAAGTTAAATATTGCCCTAAATTACGGAGGCAAAAAAGAGCTGATTGATGCCATAAAAGATATTGTTAAAGCGGGAATAGATGTAAAAAAAATCAATGAACAGCTGCTGGAGCGGCATTTATATACCAATGGTCAACCTGACCCTGATCTGGTGATAAGAACCGGAGGCAGGATTAGACTGTCTAATTTCCTGCTTTGGCAGACAGCCTATTCAGAGCTTTATTTTACCAAAACTTTATGGCCGGATTTTGATAGAAAAGAGCTTAAAAAAGCCATTTTGTGGTATCAGGCTCAAAAAAGAAATTTCGGGAAGTGATTTAGTAGTATATTGTATATTGACACCTTGCAAAATGGTAGTAAAATGCAAAGTATATAAACTATGTTTAAACGTACAATTGAGGATAAAATAGAAGAATACCTAAAAGGAGATGACTATAAAACCTTCTATATCTGGGGGCCCAGACGTTCTGGAAAAACAACACTGCTTAAACAACTTGCTCAAAAAATAGGGGTTAGAATATTCAATTTTGATTTTGTCTCGGATCATAATTTGTTTGCGCCAGACAGGGATGTCCTCGAGAAGCTCGTCAGAGAAAACAAAGTTATTCTCATTGATGAGGTGCAAAATTATCCTCAGGCTACTGTTGCACTCAAGTTATTATATGATGAATTTAAGGTTAAAGTGATTGCTACTGGTAGTAGTGAGTTTCGAGCAAAAGACGGCGAGTTTGACACTCAGGCAGGGAGGTTTACTGAACATTATTGTTTGCCTCTCTCTCTGGGTGAAATAAAAGGAAATAGTAACATGAAAGTATATGAGGAAAAAGCTTTTGAAAAAAAGCTTGCAGAAGAGTTGCAAGTCTTTGGTTCATATCCGGAGGTATATACAACTGATTCTCTTTCAGATCAGGATAAAATCGAACTCCTCCAGAATATAGTGCAAACCTATGTTTTAAAAGATGTGGTCGATATCTACGAACTTAAAAGTAAAAAGTTAGCAGAGGATATCTTAACGAAAATTGCCCTTCAGCTGGGAAGCGAGGTTTCTATCCGGGAAATTGCAGCGAGTTTAGGATCAAACGGGAGTACAGTTGCCAATTACATAGAGATCTTTATAAAAAACTATATCTTGATCCCACTCCCTTCGTTTAAGACTAATGTAAGGAAAGCAGTCTCTGAAAATAGGAAGCTCTATTTTTACGATTTAGGTATTAGAAATGCTTTAGTCAAAGATTTTCGGGAAACCAAACTTAGGCCAGATCAGGGCGGTCTCTTTGAGAACTTTATTATTCTTGAAATTGAAAAACAGAGAAGGAACACTAATGCGCAGCGGAATCTCTATTTTTACCGGGAATATGGTGGGAAAGAGGTAGATGTGGTCATAGAGGATTATAAGAAAAATTATACTGTTTTGGAGATTAAGGTAGATACTGGTAGTGTGAAAAAAGTATTTCCTCTGCCTGCTATATACGGGACTGTTAATATGCAGGACTACTTTGAAAAGATATTTAAGCTGTTTGGAAGCAAATAATATGATAATATATAACTATGCCGTTTATCTGGGATTATGATATTTCGGAGCTGAAAAAAACCAAATCAGGCAGACTGTTGATTTTGGAGAGGACGATAAACTATGGCCCTGATAAGGGGGAAAAGATTAGTTTATCCGAAGTCAAAAAGAACTGGAGTAAGCTGCACCTTGATCCTTTAAAAAAGAGGCTTATGGAACTGTTAATATGGGGAAAATTAAGTTAACCTCAAACTTCAAACCATACATCAAAGAAACGAAGTTAAGGATTTTGTCGATCTTTACTTCTTGCTTAAAGATTTAGCAAAAAAGCTGGGGGAAAAAGTTACAAAGGATTAGCTTAAAAAGAAATTTTGGGAAGTAAGTTACTGTTCAAAACAATATAAACGCCGCTGATTATTACAACTTGAAGAAGTTGTTATTTCAGTCCAGCGCGAATCTGTATATGTATTATTGCCAAAATAATGGTAGACAGACGATAAAGTACTTGTCCAATTTTGACAATGTCTATCGCTAGCATGTATCAAGCCGTTTCGGCGCGTATCTGTAAAAACTGCATTATTTCCTGTTACAATGCTAGCACCATTTTCTGCTAAAAATATCGGTCTTAACAAATTAATTGTAGTTAAATCTGTCCAACCATTAGCAATGGGAGTTGTTCTGTCAACGAGTTTAAATACAACCGGATCAGTTGTGCTCCTGACAGTTGCGGAAAAACGTGTTGAAGGAGAACCGGTAGAATCAGACAGCCAGGCTTTCCAGGTTCCGGCAGCGCAAGGAATACCGCCACAAAGGTTAGCTGCATTAGCCCTATCCAAGCACTTTTGATCAGCTCCGGAAAGTCCACCCAAATTGCCATTATAGGTGGTGCTGGTGACGAAAACGCGTTTTGCGGGAAGAGGGGAAGAGGAAGGAGATGGGCTGGGACTTGGGGATGGGGAGGAAGGAGGAGGTGGTGGAGGAGCGGAAGGTGGAGGAGTGGCCTGGGCAATGAAATCTTCTGACTGTATCAAATAATTATATCTTTCACTTTGGCAGTCGATGCCTGGAATTGTGTCTGCACTAGGGCAATTTTCCAGCTTGGAAAACAACCGGTAGCCTGCCCCTTCATTAACTGCTATATAACAGTAATTTGTTTGATCTTTAGGATCTTTTGGTATCTCGCCCTGAAAAAATGGGACAATGTCTTGGTAGAACTTGTTTGTGTCTCTCTGGCACGAGTCAACTCCTGTATCTGCCGGTGGTATATATTTGCCGTTTTTCAGCAAGTAGCCTTCAAGTGCCAAAGCCATCTTTTGTAAATCAGTCTTTCTGAGCGCATCCCTGGCTTTGGACTGGATACCTGAAAAGGTTATAAGACCTATGGTTGAAAGCACGGCAATAATGCTTATCACCACCAAAAGTTCGATTAAGGTAAAAGCATTGCTTTTCATAGTCGTCAGTCTTCAGCTATCAGCTTTCAGACTTTTAATAAGCCCGGAAATCATAGCACTTATCTGATCAACTTCACTTATAACACTATTAATAACTTGCTCATCCGCCATTTTAAGATTTATTGCAATTTCTAATGCTGCAATGACTTCATAGGCAGATCTTTGTGACATCCTTAGGAATCTTGTAAATTCTGGATCAGAACCGGAACCAGATCCTTCAGCTATATTCAAACAGATACTAACTGCAGCTCTTCTAGTTTGATCTACTAATCCATACTTTTCTTCTTTCGGAAAATCAGCAGTAATTTTATAAATTAATGATATAAGCTGAATTGATCGCTGCCACACTTTGAGTTTTCTGAATTTGTGTTTATTCATGTCTGATGACTGATGACTGATAGCTGAAAGCTCTTATGGAATCTCGCTCCATTTTTGATATGTATCAGACATTAAATCTCTTAAAATGACCAGATATTTGACTTGGTGGTTAATTATCTCTGCCGGATCAGTACTGTCTTTAAGAGCACCAGTTTCTCCCAGTTTTCTGCAAAACTCAATTTCATTAGCTTCATTTAAAGAAACTAAACTACCATTTATCACCAGCTGAGAAGCTGTAACTGGCTGTAACTGGCTGCAAGTAGCACCAGCAGTATAGATTTTTCCCTGGGCAATAATCACAGCATCTACTTGAGTTACATCTTTGTCAATGTTGACATCTCCCTTGATCACGAAAACCAATCCTGAGTTGGCTGTGCCGTATTGAAGTTTATTTGACGGTATGGGACCAATGTTTAAATTGCCATCAACAAAGATTACCCCTGTCTGATTGCCCGATATATTGCTTGAGATAGTTAGATTACCTGTGATATGGTAAATATGGTCTCCAGCAGAGGTCAAAGGAATATCTTCCTGTGTCTTATCTCCCTCCAAGGTTGGGTATTTGGTGACAGTTGAAGGTAGAGTAGCTTGGGTAACGGGAATTAGCAGTATGCCTAATAAAGGTATAATAAATAATAAGGTTACAATAACCGGATACTTCTTCAGTTTAATTATTTTTTTCATCTTCTTTGAGTATAATATAATGATTTTAAATCATCAAATGTAGGAATTTTAAAAGGCGCAAAGGCAGTTTTGGGATCTACAATACAAGCACCTGTTGAGCCAAAATTGCTGCCCGGGATTAAATTGGGTGTGGATACCAAACCGGTTGCCCTGGCATCTCCTGAACCGCAAGCAAGAGGAGTTCCTGGAGTAGGAGTAGGAGTTGGAGTGGGCGTTGGTGTTGGTGTAGGAGTTGGAGGAGGGGTGGAGGTTGGTGTGGGGGTAGGTAAAGGGGTAAAGTTAGTCATGTAAGTTCCAAAAAGTAAATCTGCCCCACCATTACCCCCCCAACCTTGATAAAAACTAAATAATGCACCAGGTGGGTAAAAATCACATCCAGAACAGCTACCATAACCACGCAGCACGATTTGAGATCTTCCTCCTGAGGGGACGTCAATACCAAACCTTAAAGCATATTTTTGTCCTCCTGTCAGTGCAGGGGGAGAGCTAAAAGTTACTACACGAATACCAGTAGTAAGGCTACTTTGGGGAATTAATACTTCATTGGTGGGTTGACCTGTTGGTAAGCCATTTTGGTCTGTTGATGAAATACCAACTCTTAGAGTGCCTCCACTACCATCCATACTACGGATATAAAAGGCAACTCTATTTAAGTTTCCTGATCCGCCTGGGATGAAAGTCTGTGCAGCAGCTTCCCGGCCATTAGTTCCGATAACAGTTGCTATAGTCGTGCCACTAGGCTGTTGTTGATCAAGTACCTCACCGGATAAAGGTGCCGGAAGAGATGTACTTACACATTGCCAGGTATCCCAGGTGCCTGATCGACTACAAATTTGTCCACCTGAACAATCACTATCGGCAAGACAAGAAACAACATAGTGATCAGGCCATGCCCCGTAATGTATTCCTACCCATGCCCAGTAATCATAAGTAGTTCCGTCAAGTGCGGGTGGCGGATCAGTTTCCGGGTTAAACAGACAGGTAATGTCATAGTATGATATAACATGAGGCGAGGTGAAGACCACTGTTTCCCCGGGATCCATACTTTCATCATATTGTTCTGTCTGCGAGGCCAACAGGGTGCCTCGGCAACTTGTTTCAGTACAATCGTTACTTCTGTCTCTGCCATAAACCTTTAAGGTTCTGCTAAGTGGAGTAATGACATCTCCTCCACCACCTCTGCATTTATATCCTATCCGGTATTGCCCTACAGCACACCATGAAGGAACATCGGCAACTCTGCATGATCTAAATTGCTCCGGCATAGAAGATGTTTGGAGTCTTGCTGCAGTATTACCAGTTGAAGATATATAACACGCATCATATCCTGTTTCAGGAGTGCACTCTGTAATAACTGCAAAAGCCGGCTTTGCATAAGTTGCTAAGAAAAAAGCAAAAAGCAACAGGGTGAGAAATTTACTCACTGCCACCTCCTGATGCTGAAGTGTTTAGGTTTGGTTGTGAGGATTGGGTAGCCTCCTGGTTTTGTTTTGGTGGTAATTTAGACTCCGGTGTTGATTTGCCGGTGCCTAAATAACTAAAAAGCAAAGAACCTGCAATAAGCAGGATAGAGAATAAAACTACTCCAATTACAATAAATTTTAAATTTATATTTGGCATAATTTTTATGGTTCTCCAAGGGTATTATTCATGGTGTTAAAACCATTGTAGGGTCTTTGAGGAATGGAAGTCAAATCCTTACTTATTATTTGACAAATCCCAGAATTAGTGCTAATATTGGGATTATGATACTAAGATTAAGTCAAGATTTAATATTTTCAAGCCTAAAATCCTCCGGCAAGATTATTTTGGTATTAGGAGCCAGACAGGTTGGTAAAACCACATTGACTAAAGATATTGGCAAAAAACTGGAAGGGGAAGGAAAAAAAGTGCTGTATCTAAACTGTGACCTGGCAGAAGATAACGGAGCAGTAAACACCAACTCAGGGGCAGTTTTAGAAAGGCTGCTCTCAGGAGTTGATGTACTACTTATTGATGAGGCTCAAAGACTGGATAATCCAGGGCTTACTTTAAAAATTATTCATGATAATTTTCCAAAGGTTAGAGTGCTGGCAACCGGTTCTTCCAGTTTTGATTTAAAAAATAAGTTAAGCGATCCGCTAACAGGGCGTTATTTGGATTTTACTTTGTATCCTTTTTCATTTACTGAAAGTTTACAAACAAGCAGCGACAATCAGTCATTATTAAAAAATCAGGCAGATGCTCTACTGCCGCAAGTTATGCTCTATGGCCTATACCCGGAGATTTATTTGTCCAATACCCCGGAGCAGAAACAGGCCTTACTGGAGCGGATTGTTGAAAGCTATCTTTTTAAAGATATATTAACTTTCCAGAGAGTAAAAAACTCTCAAGCTATTAAAGATTTAACCAAAGCCCTGGCTTACCAGATTGGTTCAGAGATTAATGAAAACGAGCTTGCAAACAGGTTAAAGATAGACAGAAAAACAGTGGTCAGTTATTTGGATATTTTAGAAAAAGCTTATGTTATTGTTAGTGCTCATCCATATTCAAAAAATCCCAGAAGAGAAATTGGCAGCCACTATAAAATCTACTTTGTAGATTTAGGTATTAGAAATATCTTAATTGGTGATTTTAACCCGGTTGGTTTAAGAGCTGATGTAGGAGTCTTGTGGGAAAACTTTCTTTTTATTGAACGGAAAAAGTTGTTTGCTAATAAAGCCATGGTGGTTACATCTAATTTTTGGAGGAGCTATTCAGGGGCAGAGGTAGATTACATAGAAAAAACCACCAGCGAGGAATTGAAGGCTTTTGAGTTTAAATACGGCAGCGGGTTTTTAAGTAAAGGTGCAGGCTCTTTTACCAGTGAATACAGGACAAAGGTGCAACTGGTAAATCAGAAAAATTACCTGGATTTTATAACTTAGGAAAAACTGCTCTAAACTCTATTATGGAGGCTTACTGGAAGATTATTTTGCAGTTGAAAAATGGTATAAAGTAAATTTTTGTCCTTTCAAATTCACTGTGAAAATTTTCTCCCAGATGGACAATATATGCCTTGGCCGGTCTATATTTGGTTAAAAAAGACTTGAAAGAACGGGTTGTATCAGGGGTCTTTAAGACTGTATACTTGGCCTCAACCGGTATCACCTCAAGTCCTGTTTGAATAACAAAATCTACTTCTGCCTGATCTTTGGTACGCCAAAAGTGGATTTCTGTTGGCAGATAGCCTATATTTTGACGAAACATATTAAAGATGGCATTCTCAAACAGGTGTCCTGATAAAACAGCGGGGATTGAAGGTAACCCAAAAAGACCCAGTAAATAATTTCTAAGGCCTGTATCTACAAAGTAAAAAGTTGGTCTTTTAATGATTTCACTGCGGATATTCCGGTAGAAAGGAGTAACTTTTTTGATAATAAAGGTTTTTTCCAAGTACCAAAGATAGTGTTGAACTGTTTTATCAGCGATATCCAAAGTGGAGGAGAGTTCGGTAGTATTAACTAGGCTGCCGATTTGAGAGGCTAAAATTTTAACCAGGTTTGTGAAAGCCTGTGGCTTGCTGACATCGAGAAAATCCTTGATATCCCGTTCAATATAGCTTTTGTAGATATCCTCCATTATAGATATTTTATCTGCTGCTGTTTGAGAGAGAACCACTCTTGGATATCCCCCATACATCAAATATTGCTCAAAAAGGCTTTGAGTTTCCCTTTTCTCAATCATAAAAAAATCTTGTAACCTATCCTCAAACTGGTAATCTGTTTTAGCATTAACAAATTCCTCAAAAGAGAGCGGATTAACAGCAAAGAATTGTTTCCTCCCCGCCATTGATTCTGAAATCCTGGATTTTAGCTCTAAACTGCCTGATCCTGAGAGGATAAATTTGTAGGGAAGCTGCATATCATACAGACCTTTCAGGAATATTTCGGCGTTTTCCTTTTTTTGGATCTCATCTATAAAAATGTATGCTTTCCCTTCTCCTGTTTGAAGCTTGATATAGTCAACAAGTTTTCCCTGGGAGTCAAGTAAGGGAAAATGTTCATCAAAATCAAGATTAAGATAAAGCGTTTTCTCTCCTTGTTCCTTCAAATCCTCCTCCAGAAGATGCATCAGGTATGTTTTACCTACCTGTCTTGGACCTGTTATAATAGTCATCTCAGGTGCTGCAAGATGCTTTTTAAGAACAGAAAGAATTTTTCTTTTTATTACCATACTTATATTTTAGCACCACTTTTCCAGAAGTCAAGTACCAAAATAATCGTATTAAAGTAAACTTATGGTCCTCCGGGAGTATTTATCCTGGTATTAGAGTGAACATCCCCACCGGTTGTCTGAATCCAGGCTCCACCTCCACCTCCGGGCGGATTTATTACAAGGGTAAATGGATTTGTTGTTTTTGTAATCCCTCCTGTAGCAGTTCCTTTAATGCGGATATTACTGTAAGTTGCCGGTGTAGCCGTGCCTGGTGTAATACTTATAATACTTGTGCAAGTTGAGCTGGTGCTTGGACATGGGTTGCTGCTAAAACTAACACTTGCTCCTGCAGGGATTTGAGTTCCTGCAGGATCAATAGCTAAGGTGACAGCTTCAAGCGGAGATCCTGATTTATTGATGGTAACACTGGTAGTTCCGGCACTTCCTCCCTGGGTTACGGTAACTGTACTTGGATTCGGGTTTGTGAGGGTAAAATCAAAAGCTGCAGCACAAGCTGGAATGCTGAAAGAATTTACTGCGCTATTTCGGATGCCATCAAACACTCTGACATAATAAGTGGTAGCAGGATTAAGGGATAAGCTACCTGTGCATGTTCCAGCTGTGCAGAAATTATTAAAACCATTTGGGGCAGTGGTAGAAGTAGTGCTTGTAACATCTTTGTGATAATAAGGTTCAGCAAAGCTTGATTGGGTATCAATATCTGCCCAGGTGACCGGTGGTGTCCTGCTGCCATAAGTAATGATAACCCCTGATCCTGTATAACCTGAAGGGATACAAGAAAGTGAGGTGGTAACAGTGGGGGCAGGAGGAGTGCCTACAGGAGAGACAATTAAAGTGGCAGTAGTACAGTTATTAGTTTCACTGGATTCAGTGACAGGGGTTGCACTGCCATTGTCAGCGCAAATTTCAAATTGGTAATTTCCTGCTGTGCTTAAGGTAACAGCAGGCCAGGTTTCTGTTTCACTGCCATCTGCAGCTAAAGTACCTGTTGGCTGATTGGCCGGGGTAGTATCAAGCGTGCCATCTCTGTTTGAATCATATCTTAGTCTGGTTGATGATGCTCCAGCAGAAGCACTGCCGGTATTCCTAACTCTACCACTAAAAGAAACAGAGTCACCGGCTGTGGCAGTAGTGGGAGATAAGGTATCTACTATTAAGTCAGGTTGAGCTGTAGTGGTAATGGTTAAGGTAAAGGCTGTTGTCTGTGGGGTAGTAACTGTGGCTGAAGTACCACTGACTGTGACACTTCTGGCGCCTGTTGTTGCAGTAGAACTGGCATTCATATATAAAGTTGCAGTGCAGGTAGGGGGGGTTCCTGTGGGGGTACA
>Ga0080064_1000922_pt1 | contig 68036 bp, 64 predicted proteins | sample Subgrocontami54m_FD_69260 | JGI IMG/M metagenome (GOLD analysis project Ga0080064, IMG submission 69260) | Subsurface groundwater microbial communities from S. Glens Falls, New York, USA - GMW46 contaminated, 5.4 m (SPADES assembly) (version 2) ...
GACTTCCACAGGCGCTCCAGGTCGTAGAAGCGCCGCGCGCGTTCGCTGAAGATGTGCACCACGAAGTCCACGTAGTCGAGCAGCACCCACTCCGCCTGCCGGTAGCCCTCGATGTGCGCGGGACGCATTCCAGCGCGCTCCAGTTGGTGCTCGACCTCGTCGCAGATGGCCTGGATCTGCCGCGGATTGGCGCCCGAGCACACCAGGAAGTAGTCGGTGAAGCCGGAAGAGGCGGCGTCGAGCTTCAGCAGGGTGAAGTCGAAGGCTTTCTTGGATTCGCAGGCGGCGAGAGCTTGGGCGACTTGGCGGCGGACTTGGGCTGCGCTCATTCGGCTTTGGATTGGCCTGTCCAGTATAGCGTGAGCGCTGCCCTACATCCCGAGGTCGCCTAGGCGACCGAGGGAACCCTACCTTCAGCCGTGCCCTACACCACCCCCTCACGAAACTGTCATCCTGAGCGAGGCGCGAGTGTGCGAGCGCCAAGTCGAAGGACCCCTACTCTGCCCGCGCCACGATGCCGCGCCACGGCATTCTCACGATGCGCCGCACGAGAACGCTCCAGTGGAAATGCCTTTGCGCCGCAGGAATTGTGCGAGCGTTCCCGGGGTCCTTCGACTCCCCCGTCGTCCCACAAGGCGGGACTCCGGGTTCGCTCAGGATGACAGTTCTGTAAGGGTCGCGGATCCGCAGTTGCAATCAGGCAGGGCTCCCTCAGGCTCACTGGGTGAGCCGTTCGGGATGTATTTTCAAGAGCCCCGGTACAGGCGCTTCTTGTTGATGTACTGCGCCACCGGCGCGGGAACCAGCTTGGTCAGCGGCCAACCACGGCGCGCCGCGGCGCGCACTCGCGTGGCGGAGACTGGGGCGCGCACGCCGCGGAGCAGATGAATCACCACCCCGTCCACCCGGATCCCGCCGCGGCTCCGGCGAGGGAAGCAACCCGCACTGCGGCGCAGGCTGGGAGGCAGGACGAGCGTCACATCCTGGATTGAGTATCCGGGCCGCACCGCCACCACGAACTCGCATTCGCGCAGCAATTCCTCCGCCCGGTGCCAGGTTGCGATATCGCAGAAGGCGTCTATGCCGATGAGGAAGAACAACCGGTCGCCCTGCTTCAGCGAGCGCTTGATCCGCCGCACCGTGTCAATGCTGTAGTGGACGCCCGAGGCCTCCAGGCGCGAGACCGTGAAGCGCGGCTCCCTGGCCGTCGCCAGCTTCAGCATGGCGAAGCGATGGCGGAAGGCGGCGCGCGGCTTGTGCTGCTTGTGCGGCGGCACGCCGGCGGGGATGAAGATGAGCTTGTCCAGCTGCAGGCGGCGCAGGGCGGCGCGGGCCACCGCCAGGTGTCCGCGATGCACGGGATCGAAGGTGCCGCCGAAAATGACTATCTTGGCCACGGATAAACGCCGATCAGCGCGGATTCCTTTTTACCACGGCGGGACGGATGCGCATCCGACGAAAAGCAGGTTCCTCGCCCGCCGCGGCGGGCTCGGAATGACAATCCCCAGCGGTTGGGGCTACCCCTCAATCGCCTGGAGAAAGGCACGAATCAGGGGGCGCGGCGCCGGGAGTGCAGTCACCGACCACGGCGATGCGGGGCAGGGCTAGAGTGTAGCGTGTTCGGCGGCTTCTTTCTGCTTCCGCCGCCGCAGCTTTTGCACCTGCTCGCCCACCGCGTACTTCAGTTTGTCGATGCCTTCGCCTGTAACCGCGGAGATGGGGAAGAGCGCGAGCTTCCGCTTCTTGCAGTGGCGCTTGAGCTTGGCCAGCTTGTCCTGGTTGGCGACGTCGATCTTCGTCGCCGCCACCAGCATGGGCTTCTTCTCCAGGCCGGCGCCGAAGCTCGCAAGCTCTTCCACGATGACCTCGAAATCCGCCACCGGGTCGGGACGGCCGCTGGCGTCGGAGATGTCCACCAGGTGCACCAGCAGGCGGGTGCGTTCGATGTGCCGCAGGAACTGCGTGCCTAGGCCGGCGCCCTCATGCGCGCCTTCGATCAGCCCGGGAATGTCGGCCACCACGAAGCTCAGGGGATGGGTCTCATCGCCCAGCGCGACCACGCCCAGATTGGGCTGGAGGGTGGTGAAGGGGTAGTCAGCGATCTTGGGGCGCGCGGCGGAGATGCGCGAGATGAGCGTGGACTTGCCGGCGTTGGGATACCCGACCAGGCCGACGTCGGCCAACAGCTTCAGTTCCAGGCGAAAGTGGTGCTCCTCGCCATGGTGTCCCAGCTCGTGCTCGCGTGGCGCTTGATGGGTGGAGGTGGCGAAGCGGGCGTTGCCGCGTCCGCCGCGCCCGCCGCGGGCGATCACCAGACGCTCGTCGGGGCGGGAGAAATCGTGTACCCGCTCGCCCGACTCTTCGTCGTAGACGATGGTGCCCACCGGGACCTTCAGCACGACCTCGGCGCCGTCGTGTCCGGTCTTGTTGGAGCCCTCGCCGTGGCGGCCGCGCTCCCCCTTGTACTCGGGATTGAAGCGGAAGTGGACCAGGGTGTTGTGGCGCTCGCTCGACTCCATGATGACGTCACCGCCCTTGCCGCCGTCGCCGCCCGAGGGCCCGCCGCGGGGGACGAACTTCTCCCGGCGAAAGGCCATGCAGCCGTTGCCGCCGTCGCCGGCCTTCACGCGGATTTTGGCTTCGTCTATGAACATTCAGCGCACCACGGAGGCACGGAAGAGTTGCCACACCAGATTTGAGCACAAAAATGGCCTCGCCTGCGCGCGAGGCCGAATCCTGAAGACTCGGAAGTCCCTCTGTGACTCCGTGCCTCCGTGGTGAAAAAGACTTACGCCTTGGCGGGTTCGGGAACCGGAGCGACGGTGACGAACTTCCCCATGGAGCCCCGGTCCACGAACTTGAGGATGCCGGTGACCTTGGCGAACAGGGTGTCATCCTTGCCGCGGCCCACGTTCAGCCCGGGCTTCAGGCGCGTGCCGCGCTGCCGCACGATGATGGTGCCGCCGGAGATCAGCTGTCCGCCGAAAGCCTTGATTCCCAGCCGCTGCGCGTTGGAGTCGCGGCCGTTTCTTGAACTCCCAAGACCTTTTTTATGCGCCATTTTCCACCTCGAGCTCCTTCGCTTCGCTCAGGATGACGGCCGCGGGCTCAGACGCCCGCGAAATCGCCGTCACTTTTTTGTGTGCCATGGAAACCTGTCGTTGGCTCTTGGCCTTTGGCCAAAACCTAAGATTTACTTCTTCTTCTTGGACTCCGACTTCTTGTCCGAGTGCTTGGCCGGCTTCGCCGCCTTGTGCTCACCCTTGTGGGGAGCAGCCTTCTTCTCGTGCGCGGCCTTGGGCTCGGCCTTATGCTCCGCCTTGTGCTCGGGCTTGTGGGCCTTGGGCTCGGCGTGCACGGCCGGGCGGACCTTCTTTTCCTTTTTCGCGGGCAGCTCGGGTGCGGTGAACTTGTGGCCGTCGAAGGCGATCTCGGTGATGCGCACCGCGGTGAAGGGCTGGCGGTGTCCGGCGAGCTTCTTGTACTGCTTCTTGCGCTTGTAGTGGAAGACCAGGATCTTGTCGGCGCGGCCCTGCTCCACGATGTGCCCCAGCACGCGCGCGCCCTCGCCCTGCGGCCGCGCGATCTGGCCCGCCTCGGCCGAGACCGCCAGCACATCCGTGAACTCCAGAGGGCCGGACTTCTCCGCCTGCGTCTTCTCGATCCGGATTACGTCTCCAGGGGCGACCCGGTACTGCTTCCCCCCGGCGCGGATGACCGCGTACATAACAATGCCTCCTGATTGGCCGAAACCGCTTTGACTGTAGAGATTGGGTGCTACAGGCAAACCCAGTTATTTTAGCGTGCGCGGCGGAGAACGGTCAAACCCGGGTAGAGACGCGGCATGCCGCGTCTCTACAACCGGTCGAGCACGGGCCGGGTGCGCTCGTTCCGGACGTTGCCGGTGTTGAGCGTGGTCTTGGGCTCGAGCAGCAGCACGTGCGCCTCTTCCCGGGCCACGGGACAGTGCTCCACGCCGCGCGGCACGATGTAGAAGTCGCCCGCCTTCAGCTCCACGTCGCCGTCGCGCAGGCGCATGGTGAAGCCGCCGGCGACCACCAGGAAAAGCTCGTCCTCGTGCTGGTGGTGGTGCCAGACGAACTCGCCCTGGAACTTCACCAGCTTGACGTAGGAGTCGTTGACCTCGCCCACGATCTTGGGCGACCAGTGCTCGGTGAACTGGGCAAACTTCTCGGAAAGTGTGACTTTGGGCATGGGGAAAGCTTACCGCGGAAAAGCGCGGAGAGGCGCGGATTCGCGTTGGGATGGGTTGACCTTGGTGGTAGGATTGCGCCGCCCGGAGAGCCGGGGGAGAGGCGCACATGGAGTGGTGGATGTGGGTGATCCTGGGGTTCGTGCTGCTGGCGGCGGAGATGGTGAGCGCCGGGCTCTTCCTGATGTTCTTCGGTGTGGGCGGGATCGTGGTGGGGGGGCTGGTGCGCTTCCACGTGATCGAGGCGGCCTGGATGCAGTGGCTGGCCTTCTCGGTGGTCTCGCTGGGCTCCCTGGCGCTGTTGCGCAAGCCGCTGCAACACCAGCTGAAGATCAACGTGCGCAAGGACCAGGACACCATGCTGGGCGAGCGGGCCGTGGCTACGGAAGAGATCGCCGCCGGCGCCAGCGGGAAGGTGGAGATGCGCGGCTCCACCTGGCAGGCGCGCAACGTCGGCGATTCGCCGGTGAAGCACGGGCAAGGTTGCAGGGTGGAGAAGGTGGAAGGCATCACGCTTCTGGTGCGCGGAGAGTAGGCAGCCCGCCGCAGCGGGCGCCGCAGGAGGATTTATGAGCACAGTGGTCTTCGTTTTCTTGGCGTTCATGGTGTTGGTGCTGATCTTCAAGGCGGTGGTGGTGGTGCCGCAGCAGAACGCCTACGTGGTGGAGCGGCTGGGCAACTTCTACGAAATCTTCGGCGCGGGGCTGCACTTCCTGATGCCCTTCATGGACGTCATCCGCTACCGGCACTCGCTCAAGGAGCGCCCGGTGGACATCCCGGAGCAGACCTGCATCACCAAGGACAACGTGCAGGTGGCGGTGGACGGCATCATCTACCTGCGAGTGCTGGACCCGCAGCGCGCCAGCTACGGCGTCTCCAACTACGAGTTCGCCATCATGCAGCTCTCGCAGACGGCGCTGCGCAGCGAGGTGGGCAAGATCGATCTGGACCGCACCTTCGAGGAGCGCACCCACATCAACACCATGGTGGTGACCGAGCTGGACAAGGCCAGCGAGCCCTGGGGCATCAAGGTGCTGCGCTACGAGATCAAGAACATCACTCCGCCCCGGGAAGTGCTGGCGGCCATGGAGAAGCAGATGCGCGCCGAGCGCGAGAAGCGGGCCACGGTGCTGACTTCCGAGGGCGCGCGCGATGCCGTCATCAACAAGGCCGAGGGCGACAAGCAGCAGGTGATCAAGGCCTCGGAGGCACGGCGCCAGCAGCAGGTGAACGAGGCCGACGGCCAGGCGGCGGCCATCCTGGCCGTGGCCACCGCCACCGCCGAGGGCATCCGCAAAGTGGCGGACTCCATCCAGACCGCGGGCGGCTACCAGGCGGTGCAACTGCGCGTGGCCGAGCAGTACATCGCCCGCTTCGGCGACCTGGCCAAGGCCGGCAATACCATGATCCTGCCCGCCAACGCCGGCGACGTCGGCGGCATGATCGCCATGGCCATGAACATCATCCGCCAGGGCGCGCAGCCCGCGACTCCGGCGGCGCCGACGGGAAGATAAGGCTTACCGCGGATCAGCGCGGCCAGAGCCAGCCGAAGGTGCCCGCGGTCAGCAGGGCGTAGATCAGGCCGTCGAACATGTGCTTGAAGGTGACGCCCCAGGTCTGTCCCTTCCACACCGAGTCCACGAAGTGCCCCAGGCCGTATCCCATGAAGGCCACGGTACCGGCCACGCGGAAGACCAGTAAGTAGGGCGTGCCGAACGCCACCGTGCGCCCCGTCAGATAGGCGGTGAAGACGCCGACGATCAGACAGAAGAGGAACCACATCCCCAGGTATTTCCCCATGGCCGGCGGCCCGCTGGGGAACATGGTCAGGAGCCCGACCGGGCCTTTCTTGAACTTCTCCTGCATCTCCGGCGTGTTCATCTCCTTGTGGCTGCAATGCGGGAAGTGGTAGGCGGGGCCGGGGACGACGCCCGCCGCACGCAGGGCGTCCATCACCTTCTCCTCGTCGGGCAGCTTGCGGTAGTCGTTCTTGTGGAGGGGCAGCACCATGTGCAGGATGGAGCTGACCACGAACACGATGACCGCGGAAAGCAAGATGGGAAGCCATAGCGACGTCAGGTAGACCATGTGCCTTCTCCTTTGGGGGCAGGTTTGCGGGAGAGGCTACCCCGGTCGGCGAGGCGCGTCAATGGAGTTACTTCCTGGCCACCAAGGGGCGAGCAGCGACCAAATCCGCGTGATCCGCGTCTATCCGCGGCGAAGCAGCTACTGCAGCAGCCCGCCGTTGCCGTTCTCTTTCCCCTCGGGCGGGATGACGACGGCGGCGGCGACTTTGTCTCCGCCCTCGAGGTTCAGCAGGCGGACGCCCTGGGTGGAGCGGCCGGCCTCGCGGATCTGCTTGGTGTCGATGCGGATGATCTTGCCGAACTGGCTGATGAGCATGGATTCGGAGTGGTCGTCCACCAACATGATGGCGGAGACGCGGCCGTTGCGCTCCGTGGTTTTGACGTTGATGACGCCCTTGCCCCCACGCGACTGCAAGCGGTATTCCTCCACGTGCGTGCGCTTGCCGTAGCCGTTCTCGGTGACCGAGAGGATGAGCGCGGCGGGCTCCTTCTCCCCCTTCTTGAGCTTGCCGTTCTTGGGGGTGATGGCCATGCCGACGATGTAGTCCTTCTTCTCCAGGTCCATGCCGCGGACGCCGTAGGCGGGGCGGCCCATGGGGCGGACGTCGTCCTCCTCGAAGCGGATGGCCTGGCCCTCGTGCGAGGCCAGGAAGACGATCTGGTTGCCGTCGGTGAGGCGGGCGGCCACCAGTTCGTCGTCTTTTTCAATGCCGATGGCGATGATGCCGCGCGACATCACGTTGGAGAAATCCTTGAGCTCGGTCTTCTTCACCGTGCCGTTGCGGGTGGCGAAAAAGACGTACTTGCCCTCTTCCTCCAGGTCGCGCACGGGCAGCAGGGCGCGCACTGTCTCGCCCGGCTGCAGCGCCACCAGATTGTTGACCGCCTTGCCCTTGCCCGCGGCGCCCACGTCGGGCACCTCGTACACCTTCAGCCAGAAGACGCGGCCGGTGTTGGTGAAGATGAGCAGATAGCTGTGGGTGGAGGCGATGAACAAGTGCTCGACGAAGTCCTCCTCGCGCGTACGCATGCCAATGCGCCCGGTGCCGCCGCGGCGCTGCTGGCGGTAAGTGGAGATGGGCGTGCGCTTGAGATACCCGGAGTGCGAGAAGGTGACCGCCACCTGCTCGTCGGAGATCAGGTCTTCGATGGTGATCTCCTCGGCCTCGTCCTGGATTACGGTGCGGCGGGCGTCGCCGAAGTTCTTCTTGACCTCTTCCAGTTCCTTGACAATCACGCCGCGCAGCTTGCGCTCCGACGCCAGGATGGATTCGTACTCGGCGATGCGCTCGCGGATCTCGCCCAGCTCGGTGAGGATCTCCTCGGCGGAGAGCCGGGTGAGGCGGTAGAGCTGCAGGTCGAGGATGGCGTCGGCCTGGCGCGCGCTGAGCTTTCCGGCGCGGCCGGTGTGGGCGAGGATCTCCTTGTCCACAATCTTGAAGGTGGCGCCGAGCAGGGCCTGCTTGGCCTCCTCGCGCGAGGCCGAGCCGCGGATGAGCTTGATGACCGCGTCCAGGTTGTCCAGCGCGATGCGGTAGCCCTCCAGGATGTGCTCGCGCTCCTTGGCGCGCGCCAAGAGGTACGCGGTGCGGCGCCGGACCACGTCCACCCGGTGGTCAATGAAGTGCTGGATGGCGGGGATGAGGCCCATCTCCTTGGGCTGGCCGTTCACCACCGCCAGGAAGATCATGCTGAAGCTCTCCTGCATGGAGGTGTGCTTGAAGAGCTGGTTCAAGATGATCTGGGGTTCGGCGCCGCGCTTGAGCTCGATGACGATGCGCATGCCGTCGCGGTCGCTTTCGTCGCGGATGTCGGAGACGTCGTCGATGATCTTGTCGTTCACCAGGTCGGCCATGCGTTTGATGAGCGTGTTCTTGTTCACCTGGTAGGGAATCTCGGTGACGATGATGGCCTGGCGGTCCTTCTGGAAGGTCTCAATCGCCGCCTTGGCGCGCATCACGAAGCGCCCGCGGCCGGTCTGGTAGGCCTGCGCGATGCCGCTGCGGCCGTTGATGAAGCCGGCGGTGGGGAAGTCCGGCCCCTGCACGATCTTCAGGATCTGCTTGAGCGGCGTGGCCGGCTCCTGGACCAGGGTGATGGTGGCGTCCACGATCTCCGCCAGGTTGTGCGGCGGGATGTTGGTGGCCATGCCCACGGCGATGCCGCTCGAGCCGTTGACCAGAAGATTGGGAATGCGCGTGGGCAGCACGTCGGGCTCGACTTCGTTGCCGTCATAGTTCGGCCGGAAGTCGACGGTTTCCTTGTCCAGGTCCTCCAGCAAAGCCATGGCCACGCGCGTCAGTTTGGCTTCGGTGTACCGGTCGGCCGCCGGCGGATCTCCGTCCACCGATCCAAAGTTTCCTTGCCCGTCCACCAGCGGATACCGCATGGCGAAGGGCTGGGCCAATCGCACCAGCGCGTCATAAACCGCCAGGTTCCCGTGGGGATGGTACTTGCCCATGACGTCGCCGACGATGCGGGCGCACTTGCGCGTGGACTTGTTGGGAGCCAGGCCCATCTGCTGCATGGTGTAGAGAATGCGGCGATGCACCGGCTTGAGTCCGTCACGCACGTCGGGCAGCGCGCGCCCGATGATGACCGACATGGAGTAATCGAGATAACTGCGCCGCATCTCCTCTTCAATGTTGATGGGCTGGAGATTGGCGGCGCCGGGGCCGGTGGGGCCTCCGCCTTCGGGCGTCAGCGGGAGCTGCGGATTCTGTTCGTCGGGCATGATCAGTTCTCGGTTCTCAGTTCTCGGTTCTCAGTTAGAACCGAGTCTTGAGGGTGATCGCGACCTCTTTCTAAAGTGGCCGCATTGTGGGCTAAGTCGTTGTTTTTTAGGGATGTTACGCGCCAGAAAAGCAAACAAAATTATAGCACGGAAGCGGGCGCGTTGGACCTGTGGAAATCCCTAGAAAAACCGGGTCGTGAAGGGGTTGCGGAGGCGCCAGTTGCGCCCCTTACGCAGCGCGACGGCCACCAGCAATCCGCCTAACAGGGAGAGCAGGTACAGGTTGCGCAGCACGGGAACGGCGAAGAGGAACGGGATCAGCAGGAAGAGGGCGGCAATCAGCGGCTGCGGCGCGTAGAGCCACCGGGGCACCACCACCAGGCAGGCCACCGCCACGGCGTAGGCGCAGTCACCCTCCGGGAGCAGCGCCCGCTCATAGCGGAGTGCAAGGCGGTGCCGCACAAGACCGCCTCCTTGCATGGTTTGGACACCGGAGGCCGGGGCGGAGGTTCCGTGGGTTCTCCCGCTGGAGATGTTAACTGCCAAGCAGAACCTGCAGGCTGAGGGCGGCGTGGCCGACGAGGAGCGTGACCACCGTGGCCAGCACCAGCTTGCGGCGCGGGGTCTCCAGCAGGTCGGCGACGATGCCGCCGATGAAGACGAAGGTGAAGGGCAGGGCCAGGAAAAGAAACTTTGAGGGCGCCGGGGCGAGTAGCGCGAGCGCGCCCAACCCGGCGGCCACCAGCAGGGGCGCAGTGTTCCCGAAGTAGCGGCAGCGCGGCCACAGGGCGTAGGCGCCGACGGCCGTGGCGGCCAGCCCCAAAGCTGCCAGGTTTCTGGCATACAGCAGCGCGGCGAGGTTTCCCAGGCGCAGAGTCGTGAGGCCGGGATCGAGGCCCAGCCACTGGGCGTGGCGCAGGCCGCCGGCCAGGGCCCGCGAATCGAAAGCATAGACCGCCAGCAGGATGGAGAAGCCCACGCCCAAGGAGGCCGCGGCCATGGCGGCGGCTGCGGCCCGGCGCCCCGGGACCAAGTAGAGCATGAAGGCGAGGGCCGCGGGAACCGCGAGCACAACGAAGAACTGCGCGCCCGTTCCCAGGCCGATGGCGAGGCCGAGCAGCCACATGCGCCACACGCGGTTGGCCAGCGGCGCATGCAGGGTGTGCGCGGCGCCGATAGCGGTGAAGATCACGCCGAAAAATCCCCAGGCGGCCAGGACGCTGGAATCGACGCGGACGCTGCGCGCGATCATCTGTGGGGAGAAGCAGTAGAAGGCAAGGGCCACATATCCGCCGGCGTTGCCGTAGAGCCGCCGCGCCACGTACCAGATGGAGCCGCCGAGCAGCAGCCCGAAGAGCACGGTGGGGAGGCGCGGGGGGAGCGTGCCCGGGGAAACCCCGGCGACGGCGGCGGCCAGCAGTTCGGTCAACGGGGGCTCGACGGCGTCGGCAGGGATGGGCTGGCCGCGCCACAACCAGCGTCCGGTCTCGATGGCAGCACGCTCGTCGCCATCCAGCGGACGGCTCTCCGCGCGCCACAGGCACTGGCCGAGAAAGGCCAGCAAAAGCAGCGCGGCGTAGAGCTGAGGGACGCCGACGCGCCAGGTGGGGGTGATCTTGAGCATTGCGGCGAGGCAGTGTTGTATCACACCGCTGTGAAGATTGACCTTGGTTGAAACATCCCGAGCGAAGCGAGGGAGCCCGCCACGGCAACCTTACAGAGCTGTCATCCTGAGCGAGCCCGGAGTCCCGCAGGGCGGGACGACGGGCGAGTCGAAGGACCCCAGCGACGCTCACAACACGACGCAGCGGAGAGGCATTTCCACGAAAGCAGTTGACCCAGTGTTTGCCATGCATCGTTAAAATGCCTTGGCACGACATCATAGCTCGGGCTTGGCAGGGGTCCTTCGACTCGGCGCTCGCCCGCTCGCGCCTCGCTCAGGATGACATTCTCAAAAGTATTGCTGCGATAACTCAGGGTAGGGCTCCCTCGCTGCGCTCGGGATGTAAACACAAGGACTACCAGGTGTAGTGCACGGTGTAGGTGATGATGCGCTCGCCGTCCGGGGGCACGGTGACGCGAAACTCGGCCGTCTGGCTGTTCGTCTTCTTGAACTTGTGGCTGCTCAAGGGGATGGTCCAGTTGGTCCAGCGGTAGAGGTGCTCGATCACGCGGAACTCCACCGGCTCCTTCTTGTGGTTGCGCAGCTTGATCTCGAAAGTCTCGTCCAGCCAGTTGTGGGCGTCATCCACCTTGAAGTCGGTGCGGGTGCGCTCGCCGCGCAGGTCGAAGGAGTCGCCGGTATAGACGCGGATGGTCTCGTCGCGCGGGGTGTGGTCAATGACGTTCTCGCCGGTGAACTCGATGCGGCCGTCCTCGTCGCGGCGGTAGAAGCGCAGCCGGCCCTTGGGCAGCGGCATCCCCAGGTGGTTGGCCTCGGAGTTCTGGAACTCCTGCATCACCCACACCTTGGGATTGGATTTGGTGCCGTAGTTGCGATCCTGGCGGATGTTCTCCATGCTCCAGCCGCCGTACTGGTTGGGATCGATCCAGGCGCCGTCATAGACGTAGAGGCGCTGCGCCTTCACCCCGGTGGCGTGGACGAACTCCACCTGCTTGGTCTCGCGGTCGTGCAGCGTGGTGGGACGCTCCAGGGTGTAGAGGTGGAACTCGTCGAAGGCCTTCTCGCGGACGGCGGGGCGCATGGCGTCTTCGCTGGCGCGGGCGGCCATGGCGTAGCCCACCACCTGCTGCGGCTGGAGCTTGTTCACGTCGCCGGCCATCAGCTTGATGACGGCGTTGTCGAAGGTCTTGCCGCTCTGGTTGTCCATGGTGATCCAGCCCACCAGGTCGAGGGTGTCACCCTTCTCCGGCGCCACGATGTTGTAGTCGGCCTCCCAACTCATGCCGCCGGTGATGTAGGAGAGCTCGGCGTCGAGCTTGGCTTGGCGGTCAGTCTGGAGCAGCCACTTGAGCGTGGGCTTGAGGATGGTGTCGTCACCCAGCGTGGGGAACAGCGGCAGCCCGGGGAGGCCGAAGCGCAGCTTGCCCTCCATCTCGATGATAGGCGCGGTGTAGGACACCTGGGCCATCTGCGCCTGGTAGTACTGCTGGCCGTAGCGCGCGAGCCCGGCCTGGTGCGGCACGTAGCCGCTGCGGATGATCTTGCCGGGGACGATCTCGTTCTTGTCCTGGCGCTGGATGAGGAAGTCGATGGTCTTGCCCTCGAAGAGCGAGAGCAGCAGCTCCTGGGAGACCGGGTCGGAACGGTAGTTCTGCTCCAGCACCAGCAGCGGCACCTTGCCGGCGGGGTCGCGCAGCACGACCGAGTCGGGCTCCAGGTGCGCCGTGGTCTCGGTGAAGCTCACCTGGTTGACGCCCAGCGTCAGCTGCAGCGGCACCATCTGGCGCACCACGGCGAAGTTCTGGTTGTAGATGGTGAGCGCGGGCTGGCTGGCGTCAGCGGCGAAGGCCGCGGATGCGGTCAGGAGGATGGCGGATATCATTGCGAGCTTCTTCATTTGTGTTCTCCTTCGTCGTTCATTCACACATCCCGACGGCGAAGCCGGAGGGAACCCTACCTGATGCCAAACTTTCGTGGAGGGGGTAGGGCTCCCTCGCTGCGCTCGGGATGTAAAGAACAGAGGCAAAGCAGCTACACCTGCGGCGCCACGTAGCGTACCACCGCGAGTTTGGCCAAGGCTTCCAGTTTTTCCACCGGCAGGCGGCCGATCACCAGCTTGGCGGTCTTGGGGTCGAGCACTAGCTCGAAGCCCAGGGCCTTGAGCTGCGCCAGCGTCGCGGGCGACTTGTCCACCAGCCACACCTGGATGGAGAGCTTGGAGCCGGGCGCCGGGCCGCAGGGCTTCTTGACGTTGCTCTGCAGGCATTCGACCGCAGCCACCAGCGTGGGGTGCAGCTTGGCCGCCATGTCGGCGCGCTTGCGGTCTTCCGCAGAGAGCGGGCGCGCGGACTCGGCGTCCACGGCCACCATCTCGCGCGCGACCTGGCTCTGGGCGTAGCCCACGGCGCCGTTCGCGGACTTGCCAAGGTAGCGTCCGCCGCCGACTCCGGGCGAAGCGGGCGCGTAGCGCGTGGACTTTAACTCATCCTTCTCGCCGAAGACGCCCTGGTAGCTGACGCCTTCCGGCATCTCCACCGGCACCTGCACGGTGCGCGGCTGGCCGCCCTCGGTCACGGTCATCTCCTCGACCGCGACGAAGGAGGTGAACTGGGTCATCAGGCGGAACTGGAGGCCGAGCGCGATGATCTGCTCACGCAGGTCTTTTTCCATGCTGCCGTTCTGCGCTCCTGCCCAGTCCTTGGACATGATGGAGTCGATGCGATTGCGCGCCCACAGCGTGGCCAGGACGTCGTGGCGGGGCTCGGCGGCGGGCAGGTTGACCTTGATCTGGCGCACGAAAGGCTGGCCGGCGCGCTTGCCGCGCAGCCGGATGACCCCGCTTTGCGGGGCCGGCCCGGCGTAGCGCCCGGTGACGATCACCGGCTTGGCGCTGAACAGGTCGGGAATGCGCTCGGGCTGCACCATGACGACGGGCAGGCCGCCCCAGTCGATGGAAATGTCGGTCAGCACGGGCGTGCGCACGCGCTCGAAGAGGCGCTGAACCACCGGGTCGGCGTCGCGCTCCAGTGTGACGTATTCCACCTCGCCGCGGCCGGCTTCGGCCATCTTGTCCAGCAGGAAGCGGTTCACGGAATTGCCGATGCCGAGCGAAAAGACGCGGGCGTTGGGATGCTTCTGCACCTCGCCGATGATCTCCATGTCATTGCCCACGTAGCCGTCAGTGAAGAACAGCGCCACGCGCAGGTGGTCCTGGGAGTCGGAGGGGTCGAGCGAGGCGCGGATGGCCTTCATCATCTCCGTGCCGCCGCCGCCGGTGAGGTTGCCCAGCAGGACGCGGGCGCGGTCCAGGTTCTTCTCCGTGGCCGGCACCGGCTCGTCGAAGAGGATCTGGGTGTTGCCGGCGAAGGTGATGATGTTGAAAGTGTCCTGGGGATGCAGGTGGGCGAGCGCCAGCTCGGCCAGCTTCTTCGACTTCTCCAGCGGGAAACCGGACTGCGAGCCCGAGGTGTCAATGACGAAGACGATCTCGCGCGGCGTGACCTCGGATTCCGCGATGCGGTCGGGCGGCTGCAGGATGAAGGTGAAGAAGCCGCCATTCTTGCCCTTGTGCGTGAGCAGCGCGTCTTCGATCTTGCCGCCGGCCACGTCGTACTTGAGGATGAAGTCCTTGTTGGGGATGACGGCCAACTCTTTCAGCCGGATGACGGCGCTGGAGGAGCCGGTGCGCTCGGAAACGATCATGTGCGAGGTGGAGCGGTATTCCTCGATGGGAACGCCGGCGTCGAGCTTCACTTCGATGGAGACGTCATGGCCGGCGCGTGTGCCCGGCGGCGTGACCGGAGGCGTGATGCGCGAGGCGTCGGGGACGCGCGTGGTGTCCGGGGCCCAGCCGCCGCCCTGCTTCCCGGTGGGCGCGCCCGGGATGTAGCGCGGGCCCACCACCATGGGGAAAACGAACTCATAGGAGCCGGCTTCGTACTTGAGCAGCTCGACGTAGCTGATCTCCACCGTCACGTTTTCGCCGGGCATGATGTTGGCCACCGACTGGGTGAAGATGTTGGGCCGCTCCTGGTCGAGCAGCGCGGCGACGTGTCCGGCCTGGCGGGCGGCCTGGTAGATGGCCTGGGCTTCTTCGCGGCGCTTGATCAGCCCGCGCACGGTGCGGGCGCCGACCTTCAGCGTCATGTCGTCCACGGCCGCGTTCTGCGGCAGCGGGAAGACATACACCGCCTCGATCTTTTCCTTCGACGGGTTCCAGAACTGCTGCGTGACCGTGACCCGGGTGATGAAGCCCGAGATCTCCGCCCGCACATCGGTGTGCTTGAGCGGGCACAGGGCCTGCGCCTGGCCGTCCTTCCCCAGGATGGCCAGCGACCCTTCCGTCACCTGCGGCTGGCCGGGCGCGGCAAACGCCGCCGTCGCCATCAGAACCACCAGGAACCCCATGAGCTTGCGGTGCATGACTTTCCTCCGTGTTACGGAGGAAGAACGGCGGGGAGGGAGGGGCTTGCAGGGAAAATTTCCCTGGCACGGACTTGCCAAGGCCGCGGGGTAAGACTCCTTCGACTGCGCGCTCCCCGCTGAAGCGGGCTCGCGCTCCGCTCAGGATGACAGTCAAGAGGGGAGGAGTGGGCACGGGATCTCCTCCGTGTCTCCGTGGTGAAAAAGAAGTGAATCCGGGTCGATCCGCGCAAATCCGCGGTAGGAACTAGATGTCTAGGTTCTTCACGTCGAGGGCGTTCTCTTCGATGAATTTGCGGCGGGCTTCCACGTCCTCGCCCATGAGCGTGGTGAAGATGGTCTCGCACGCGGCGATGTCTTCCAGCTTCACTTCGAGCAGAGTGCGGCGCTCGGGGTCCATGGTGGTTTCCCAGAGCTGGTCGGCGCGCATCTCGCCCAAGCCCTTGTAGCGTTGCACGCTGTAGTCCTTCTGTCCGGCGTTGAGGACGTACTCGAAAAGCTCGCGGGCGGAGGCCTTCTCGACGACTTCCTCGTCGGAGGCTTTCCTGGCGCGTGGGGCGGCCTTGGGCGCCTTCTTCGCGGTCTTTTCGGCGGCCTTTTCCGATTCCGGGCCCTCGGCCTCGCTCACGTCCTCGAGCGAGCCATTGCCGGCGGCGCGGGCCACGTGCTCGACCACAAAGGGCGGCTCCATGTACGGCCCGATCTGCTTGTACTTGGAGATCATCTGGCGGTACTCGGGCGTGGAGGCAAGCTGCCAGTTCACGACGCGGTCGGCGCCCTGCGCGTCGGTAAAGTGCGCCTGCCACAGGTTGTGCTCGTCGTCGAAGGCGAGCTTCACCTCCTTGAAGCCCTCGTCTTTGGCCAAGCCCTTGAGCTTCTTCTCCAGCTTCTCGATCTTGGCGGCCGGAGTCTTCTTGTCGCCTTCGAAGTCGGCGCGCAGCGCCAGGCCGAGCTTGGGCAGCAGCTCGGTGACGCGCTCGTTGCGCAGGCGCTTGTCCACCTTGTCGAAAAAGCCCAGGTACTCGTTGAGCGTGGTCATGAACTTGGCCAGCGGCGGGCCTTCGAGCTTGGCGGCGCCCTCGCCGTAGCGCACCACGATGCCCTCGGCGGCGCGCTTCACCATCACTCGCACGAATTCGCGGTCGTCCTTGATGTACTGTTCCGCCTTGCCCTTCTTGATGCGGTAGAGCGGCGGCTGGGCGATGAACACGTTGCCGCGCTTGATGAGCTCCTGCATGTGGCGGAAGAAGAACGTGAGCAGCAGGGTGCGGATGTGGGAGCCGTCCACGTCGGCGTCGGTCATGAGGATGATCTTGCCGTAGCGCAGCTTGGCGGGATCGAAGTCGTCCTTGCCGATGCCCGTGCCCAGCGCGGTGATCATGGCGCGGATCTCTTCGTGGCCCAGCATCTTGTCGTAGCGCGCCTTCTCCACGTTCAGGATCTTGCCCTTGAGCGGCAGGATGGCCTGGAAGCGGCGATCGCGTCCCTGCTTGGCGGTGCCGCCGGCGGATTCGCCCTCCACCAGGTAGAGCTCGCAGCGGCTGGGATCGCGCTCGGAGCAGTCGGCGAGCTTGCCGGGCAGGCCGCCGCCATCGAGCGCCCCTTTGCGGCGGGTGAGGTCGCGGGCCTTGCGCGCGGCCTCGCGGGCGCGCGCCGCTTCGATGGCTTTGTTGATGATCTTGCGCGCCACCGGCGGGTTCTGCTCGAAGAACGCTCCCAGGCGCTCGTTGACGAAGGCCTGCACCACGCCGGCGATGTCGGAGTTGAGCTTGCCCTTGGTCTGCCCTTCGAACTGGGGTTGCGGCAGCTTGGCGCTGATGACGGCCACCAGTCCCTCGCGCACGTCGTCGCCAGTCAGGCTCTCTTTCTCGTCCTTGAACATGCCGAGTTGCTTGCCGGCGTAGTTGATGGTGCGGGTAAGCGCGGTGCGGAAGCCGGAGAGGTGCGAGCCGCCATCCACCGTGTTGATGTTGTTGGCGAAGCTGAAGACGGTTTCCGAGTAGCCGTCGTTGTACTGCAGGGCGATCTCCAGGGTGACGCCCTCTTTTTCCGCCTCCATGTAGATGGGCTTGTCGTGCAGCACTTGCTTGCCGCGGTTCAGGTGCTTGATGAACTCGGCGATGCCGCCGCTGTACTTGAAATCGGTGTGGCGGGCCTCGCCGGTCTTGGGGTCGGTGGCGCGCTCATCGGTCAGGGTGATGGTCAGGCCCTTGTTGAGGAAGGCCATCTCGCGCAAGCGCTGGGCCAGGGTGTCGTGGTTGTACTCGATCGAGGTGAAGATCTCCTTGTCGGGGACGAAGTGCACGGTGGTGCCGCGCTTCTGCGTCTTGCCGGTCTTGCGGAGTTTCGAGGTGGGCTCGCCCTGGGAGTAGGTCTGCTCCCAGACGATGCCGTCGCGCCGGATCTCCAGGTCGAGCTGGTAGCTGAGCGCGTTCACTACGCTCACGCCCACGCCGTGCAATCCGCCCGAGACTTTGTAGGTGGCGGTATCGAACTTGCCGCCGGCGTGCAGCTTGGTCATCACCACTTGCGCGGCGGGCATCTTCTCGTCGTCCACGGTCATGTCTTCGACCGGGATGCCGCGGCCGTCGTCCACCACGGTGATGGAGTTGTCGATGTGGATGGTGACGTCGATCTGGGTGCAGTGGCCGGCCAGCGCCTCGTCCACCGAGTTGTCCACCACTTCGTAGACCAGGTGATGCAGGCCCAGCTCGCCGGTGGAGCCGATGTACATGGCCGGGCGCTTGCGCACCGCTTCCATGCCGCCCAGAACTTTGATGGAGTCGGCGGTGTAGTCGCCGTTCCCGGCGCCGCCGTTCGACTTCTTCGGCTTGGGTTCTGCCTTCACCTTGGACACTTTCGCGACCGCGACTGCGGGTTCGGCCTGAACTTCCTTGGATGCCATCATGCTCCGTTTTCGGACGCGGATGGAGCGCTCGCCGCGGTCGTTTTCGCCGCGGCTGGAGTGACTTCAAGCTATTGATATTTAAGTAACTTAGCGCCCGCCAGAACAGCTCATATTTTAGCACGAGAGAGGGGGCTTTCGGGGGCGCGTTCGCGGTGAAAAAACGGGGCTGTTTAGTGCTTTGTTTCTAGGGGGATGGAAGGGTACTACGCTTACCCGAAGAGTAAAGTCAATCGTGACTTGAAACAGTAAAGTTAATCGTGACTCGGGTTTCCACCTCAACCGGCTGACCACTGAGCAAGTACGGGCGGTAACGCCATCCCCGAACGGCGTCCCGTGCTGCGGGCACAAGCATAGGATGGCCGGATACGATCTCCACCTCTTGAACCACCCCTCCCGACCGATCACGACCTTGAGAACAACTACCCCCTGGATTCGACCCATCTTCGCTTCTTCGGGGTAACGGGGATTCACCTTCTCAATCAGATTTGCCTCGCTAACGATTTGAGAGATGCGAACCCGGAGGGGAGGCGAGTTGGGGGCTGTGTTGTCCTTGTCTTCCGACAGCTGAAAAGTCGCCAGGGAACTAAGGACGTCCTCGACCTCCTTTTCGGAAACACCTGCAGCTCCGAAACCTATCAGCTTCCGATTCGGAGCGTCCCGGTCCAAGATGACGACTACTGTACTTTGGTAGGTCCGATCCTTTTTCTGGCGGCTACGAAAATCCAAGCGATAGAACTGGCGGTTGTTGTAGGACACTGGACGCGTTGGGCGGGTCACCTCAAACCCCGCTTCCTTCATTGACATCTCGTGAATCCCCAAATGATTGGCTTCACTTTGAATCAGGAAGGCGCCCTTCAGGTCCTGGTAGTAGACGAAAAGCATTGGATTGTCTGAGTTCGGCGGAGTTACCTTGAGGATGATGCCCTCGGTCGCTCCCAGTTCGTCGAACTTGGCTACACTCCATCCCTGCGGGAACCGAAAAGCGAACCCTAACCGCATGTTGGTGTACAGGTTTCCCTCGACTTTGGCACCTGGTGGCGAGGTGGGAGCCGCTTCCAAACCGGAGTGAGGGGCGGCACTAAGCACCGCGGCAAGCACTAGAGCACTCAGCAGAACACGGTCCATAGCCGCACCTCGCGAAAGGGCTACGCCCGGACGGGAGCCGTCAAATCCGCATGGGCATGATGATGTAGCGGTACTTGAAGTCGTCGCCGTTGGCGGGGCGGAGCTGCCCGGCGGATTGCTCGTCCTTGAACTCCAGGCGGACGTCGCCGGTCGAGGAGGCCTTGAGGAAGTCGAGCAGGTAGCCAGAGTTGAAGCCGATGGTGAGGGGCTCGGCAGTGTAGGCGGTTTCGATGGAGTCCTCGGACTCGCCGCTCTCCATGGAGGAACTGGAGATCTTGAGCTCGTTCTTCTCCAGGCGGACCTTGATGGCACCAGAGCGCTCGTCGGCGAACTGGGCCACGCGCTGGATGGCGCTGGCGATCTCCGCGCTGCGCACGGTGACGCCCCGGGGACACTCGCGCGGCAGCACGGCTTCGTAGTTGGGGAACTGCCCGGTGAGCTGGCGCGAGGTCAGCAGCCGCGGGCCCACGCGAAAGAAGAGCGTGGATTCGTCGCGCGCGAACTCCACCGTCTCCGCGTCGCCATCTTGCAACAGCACGTTTAGCTCGGCCATGGCCTTCTTCGGGACCAGCGTCTTCATCTCACCGGAAACGCCTTCCAGCTTGGCCGAGGTGTTCTCGATGTGCGCCAGGCGATGGCCGTCGGTGGCCACCATGGTGATGGATTCGGCTTTCAGTACCATGAGCGCGCCGTTCAGTGTGTAGCGGCTCTCTTCGTTGGAGATGGCGAAGATGGTCTTGGCGATCATCGTGCGCAGCGTGGCCGCGGAAATCTTGATGACGCCGGCAGAAGGGAAGTTAGGCAGCGCGGGGAAGTTGGCCCGGGCCATCCCCACCATCTTGGTGTTGGAGCGGCCCAGGCGCACATGCACCCAGTGGTTCTCCAGTAGCTTGATGGAAATCTCGCCATCCGGCAGCAGCTTGGCATACTCGTAAAACTTGCGTGCCGGGACGGTACAGGAGCCTTCGTTTTTCACCTTAGCCGGGCAGGCGGTGCGCAGGCTGATATCGAGGTCTGTGGCTGTTATCAAGAGCTTGTCACCCGCCGCCTCAAACAAAAAATTGGATAGGATGGGAATGGTGGTCTTGCGCTCCACTACTCCCTGGGTGGCGACCAGTTCTTTGAGTAAGTCCGCTTTGCTTACCGTGATTTCCATCAGCCGTCCTATTTCTGCTCCTACTTATATCAGAATAAAAAGTATTTATATCAAGAAGTAGTAGTAGGGACAGAGGAAATCTTGGAATCGTTCCATTACTCCCGTGAACCCTACGTCTTTTGCTAGACCTGCTTGTTGAGAACCGGGACCAGCACCGCACAGGGAGAGCCGGATTGCGTCCCTTTTTCCACTCTCTTCACAACTCTTACACGGCCGCTGTCTCGGGGAAATCCACCGCTACTGTTCAAATGGGCTCCTCAGGCTCGGTCCATCAGCTCAGGATCTCGGTCAGCTTGTTGAGCATCCTGTTCAAATCCTTGTCCGCCTTACGCACCTGCTCGATTTTCTCCACCGAGTGCATCACGGTGGTGTGGTGCTTGCCGCCGAACTGGCGCCCGATCTCCGGCAGCGAGGCCTCGGTGAGGTGCTTGGCCAGGTACATGGCGACCTGCCGCGGATAAACAATCGGCCGGGAGTTGTTCTTGGCCTTGATGTCGGCCACGCGCAGGCCGAACTGCTCGGCCACCGCCTTCTGGATGGAGTCAATGGTCACGCGGCGGGTCTGAGCATCGATGATGCTCTTCAACACCTGCTGCGCCGTCTGCAGCGTGAGCGGCGCGCCGGTGAGCGAGGCGTAGGCCACCAGGCGGATGAGCGCTCCTTCGAGTTCGCGGACGTTCGACCGGATATTGGAGGCGATGAACAGCGCCACGTCGGTGGGCAGGGGGACGCGCTCCAGTTCCGCCTTCTTTTGCAGGATGGCGACCTTGGTCTCCAGGTCCGGTGGCTGAATGTCGGCGATCAGGCCCCACTCGAAGCGCGAGCGCAAGCGGTCCTCGATCTCCGCCAGCTCCTTGGGCGGACGGTCGCTGGCGATGACGATCTGCTTGAGCGAATCGTGCAGCGCGTTGAAGGTGTGGAAGAACTCCTCCTGGGTGCGCTCCTTCTGGCGCAGGAACTGGATGTCATCCACCAGCAGCACGTCCACGTTGCGGAAGCGGTCGCGGAAGCTGGCCATCTTGTCATAGCGCAGCGAGTGGATGACCTCGTTGGTGAACTTCTCGCTGGTGAGGTAACAGATGGCCGACTGGGGCTGGCGTTTCTTGACCTCGTGCCCGATGGCCTGCATGAGGTGGGTCTTGCCCATGCCCACGCCGCCGTAGAGGAAGAGCGGGTTGTAGGCCTTCGACGGACGCTCGGCGACGGCGCGGGCGGCGGCGTGCGCGAACTGGTTGGCGGCGCCGATGACGAAGGCCTCGAAGGTGTACTTGGGATTGAGCTGCGCGGCGCTGTCCCAGTCGAAGCGCGCCTGCGCCGGGCGCGAGCCGGGGGCAGTCGCGGGGGACGGCGCGAAGCCGCCGTCGTGGCGCACCGCGGTGGCCGAGGGTTCCTCCTCCACGGTGACGAACTCCACGTCCTCGAACTTCAGCTCCAGCTTCTCGATGGCCTCGCGGATCAGGTCGCCGTAGCGGTCGCCGATCTGGCGGAACTCGGCGGTGGGCACGCGCACCACCAGGATGTTGCCGCGGGCGTGGCTGTAGCGCGTGGGCTTGAGCCAGGTGTCGTAGGAGTGGCGGTTGACCTTCTTCTCCAGGCTGTCCAGGATGCGGACCCAGGGATTGGCGGTGGCGGCGGTAACGGTCGAGAGCGACATAAGCGGCTGACCCAAGATCCTAAGAATGCGAATTCAAAAACTCCCGCGAGCAAGGAGGATTCGCTCTCCACTTCGTGGGGCCCGGCTGATTCTGGTTAGAGCCCTGAGCCGAGGGGCGCAGGGCGGATGTTTTTGGAAAAAGTGTTGCTCGGTTTCAATGTGACAGGGCGGCATACTAGCACGAAAACTTTTTTCGTGGAGCCGCGCGCGGAAAAATTCCGCGCGCCCGCGGTTCTCTTGAACGCCTGAGGAAAACTTCTGTCAAGTAGTTAGTTTGTTAATAGCGCAAAGGTGGTGCAGCGGGTAGCGCCGGCGTCCCGCCGGCCACCGCGCGCGGGTGTTCCTGCAAGTCGTCGTAGCCGCCAGGATGGCGGCGCTACCCGAGAGGCGGCCCGTTGCCGCCCTTTCCGCGCGTCCTGTATACTCGATGGTTTATCGAGAGGAGCGCAATCTTTCATGCCGAAGCGCACATTCCAACCCAACCGGCGCCACCGTTCGAAGACGCACGGCTTCCGCAAGCGCATGCAGACGCAGGGCGGACGCGCCGTGCTGTCGCGCCGCCGGGCCCGGGGCCGCAAGCGGGTCTCGGTGCCGCCGGGCTTCCGGGATTAGCCGGCCGGCAGCCGTGTCCAGCGTCACGGATCTCAGGTTTCGTCCTTCGCTCCGGCTGCGCAAGCGAGCCGATTTCGACAGGGTTTACAAGGGCGGCGACCGCCATTCTTCCGCCAACCTGATGGTGATTTTCCTGGCCGCGGCCAGCGGCGGTCCCCGCGTGGGCTTTACCGCGGGAAAGGCGCTGGGCGGAGCGGTGGTGCGGAACCGCATCCGGCGGCGGCTGCGGGAGGCGGTGCGCCGGCACCTGCAGGAGCTGAAGACGCCGGCGGACGTGGTGTTCCATCCCCGGAAGTCGGCCCTGCGCGCCGAGTTTTCCCAACTGGAGGCGGAAGTAACGCGCGCCTTCGCGGTCATCAGCAAGAAACTTTCGGGGTGAGAGAAACGAGATGAAAACGCTGCTCCGATTCCTGTTGCGCGGCTACCAGCGCTGGATCTCGCCGGCGCTGCCGCCCGCCTGCCGCTACGTTCCCAGTTGCTCCCACTACGCGCTGGAGGCGGTGGAACTGCACGGCGCGCTGCGCGGCAGCCTGCTGGCCGCGTGGCGAGTGCTGCGCTGCCATCCCTTCGTGCGCGGCGGGTATGACCCGGTGCCGCCGCGGAAGGGTCAGGCCGGGCTGCGCCCGGCCCGCACGGCCGAGGGCGGCCGTGCCTACGCAGGACCGCGCCGAGACACAGAGCTTCTCAGAAGCAAATCTTGAACGGAGACCCGCAAAATCCGCAGCACGATCCGGGCTCGGAAAAACGCCTGCTGCTGGCCTTTGCCCTGACCTTCCTGGTGCTGCTGGTGAGCCAGCCGCTCATCACCAAGTACGCCAAGCAGGCGGAGCCGCCCCCGGCGGAGAAGCCTGTTCCCACGCAGCCGGCAGCGGGCAGCCCGCAGCCCGCAGCTCAGCCGCCCGCAGTTCAGCCGCCTGTTGCCAGCAAGCGGCCGCAAGCCACCGCCCCCGCGGCCACAATTCAAGCCGCGAGCGAGCAGGAGACGGTGGTGGAGAACGACCTCTACCGCATCGTCTTCACCAACCGCGGAGCGCAGGTGAAGTCGTGGGTCCTGAAGAAGTACAACGACCCCCCCGGCGGCAAGCCTCTGGACCTGGTGCACCACGCGGCGGCGGAGAAGCACGGCTTCCCGTTCTCGCTGTGGACCTACGACGAAAGCCTGCGGAAAAAGTTGGGTGAGGCGCTGTACATGGCCAGCGCCGAAGGCGGCGCGCCGACCGCTGGTCCAACGCTGAAGGCGCCGGCTTCGCTCACCTTCGCCTACGCGGACGGCGAGACCGTAGTGCGCAAGCAATTGCGCTTCGACCACTCCTACGTGGTCGAGGTCGAGGCCTCGGTCGAGGAGAAGGGAAGCGCGGTGCAGGCCTACCTGGCGTGGCCGGCGGCCTTCGGCGACCAGAAGGAGCCGGTGCAGTACGCCGCCGCGCAGGTGGAGTGGTACAGCGGCGGCCGCAACTGGCACGGCGGGGAGAAGGTGGAGCGCGAGGCCTTCAAGAAGGTGAGCGGCGGGGCCACCGTGGGCGGGCCGCTCTATTGGGCGGGCGTGGCCGACCCGTCCTTTGCCGCCGTGTTCCTGCCCGACGAACCAGGTTCGGCGGCGCTGGTCACGCTGCAAGGCGAGTTGGAGATCCCCAAGGACGCGAGCAATCCCCAGTCGAAAGAACTGCAGAAGGTCCCGGTACTGGGCGCGGCGGCGGGCGACACCCGGGGGGTGACGCGCGGGCGCTGGTTCGTGGGGCCGAAGGCGGTGGACGTGCTCGATGCCATCCATGTGCGCGGCACGGAGAGCGCCACCGACCTGCGCAACCTGGTGGACTTTGGCATGTTCGGCGTGATCGCCCGGCCGCTCTTCCTGTGGCTCAAATGGACGCACGAGCACTGGGCCAGCAACTGGGGCTGGGACATCGTCATCCTCACGGTGATCATCAACCTGGTGCTGATGCCGCTGCGCATCACCGGCATGAAGTCGGCGATGAAGATGCAAAAGCTGGCGCCGCAGATCAAGGCCATCCAGGAGAAGTACAAGAAGTACAGCTTCAACGATCCCCGGAAGGCGGAGATGAACCAGGAGATGACGGCGCTCTACAAGAAGGAGGGCGCCAACCCGGTGGGCGGCTGCTTCCCTATGCTGCTGCAGTTCCCCTTCCTGGTGGCCTTCTACGCCATGCTGACGGCGGCCATCGAGCTGCGCCACGCCCCCTGGCTGTGGATCCACGACCTTTCGGCCGCCGACCCCTATCACATCCTGCCTATCCTGCTGATCGCCACCATGTTCCTGGTGCAGAAGGTGACTCCCGCCGCGGGCATGGACCCCATGCAGCAGAAGATGATGAACGTGATGATGCCGGTGATGCTGGGCTTCATCAGCTGGTCGCTGGCGGCGGGGCTGGGCGTGTACTGGGTGGCCAGCAACGTCATCGCGCTGGCCCAGCAACTGGTGCTCTACCGGACCAAGTTCGGACGCGAGATGAAGGCGCAGATGGAAAAGCACGCACGCAAGAGGGCCAAGTGACGAGGGGTGAGTATTGAGGGGCGAGTGGTGAGCGGTGCCCCACGTTCGCGCCGCGCCTTTCGGCGCTAACGTGGGAGAAGCTCCCCTACTGTTTCGGGGGGTAAGGGTTCGTCCTCTTCTATAATCAGGGGCCGCTGGTGGCTGACGACTGGCAACCGAGTACTGGCAACTGACTTTCCATGCCCATCGCAGACAAAATCGCCTCCGCCAAAAAGATTGACGAGCTGCTGAAGGGCCTGCTGGCCAACGGTGGCTTCCGGTTGAAGTACCGCATCGTGGTGGATCCGCCCCTGCCCGAGAACCGCGACTGGGAGGCGCCGGAGATCCAGGTGGATCTCTCCGGGCCGGACAGCGGGCTGCTGCTGGAGCGCAACGCGGAGTTGCTGCGCGCCTTCGAACATCTGGCCCTGAAGACGCTGCGCCTGGAGTCGGAGGAGCACGAGAAGGTCAGCTTCGACTGCATGAACCACAAGGCCATGCGGCTGGAGGAGCTGAAGCTGGCGGCGGGCGTGGCCGCCGAGCGAGTGCGCAAGACGGGCGTGCCCTACGAGTTCCATCCCATGTCGGCGCGGGAGCGCCGCATCCTCCATCTGGCGCTGCGGGACGACGCCGAACTCAAGACCGAGAGCCAGGGCGAGGGCGGACGCCGCTACGTGGTCATCTATCCCAAGAACTACCAGCCGGGGCCGGCCCGGCCCGCCTTCGGGCGCCGCCGCTGAACCTCGGTACCCCCCGTTCCCAACAAAACACTAGAACTCCGGGACGCATGTTGGCATGATGCATCCAACGGATAAGTGTGTTGGGAGGGAGTGGGGGATGTCCGCAGAACTAGCCATGTTGGGGGAAGTGCCGCTGTTTGCACTCCTGGACCAGCGGGAGCGGAAGACCTTGGCGAAGCTGCTGAACACCAGGCACTTCGACAAGGGCGACACCATCTTCTCGTACGGGGACGCCGGCGACGCGCTCTACCTGATCCGCCAGGGCCGGGTGGAGGTGTTCGTGGAGAACACCGAGGGCGAGAAGATCATATTGGCGGAGAACGAGGCCGGGGACCTGTTCGGCGAGAGCTCACTGCTGGATGGGGGGGCGCGCACCGCCACGGTGGTGGCGGTCGAAGACACCGAGGTCCTGACGCTCGATCGCGAGAACCTGCTGAAGTTCATCACCCAGCATCCCCACGCCGCGCTCGACCTGCTGACGGTGATGGGCCGCCGCCTGCGCGCCACTGACGAGTTGCTGCGCACCCACGTCTCTCGCAACGTGAACGAAGAGGAAGAAGACCGGCTCACCTTCGGCGAGCGCATTGCCGACCGCGTGGCCAGCTTCGGCGGCTCCTGGACCTTCATCATCCTGTTCGGCTTCATCCTGGTGAGCTGGATGAGCGTGAACGCCTACCTGCTGGCGGCGCACCCGTTCGATCCGTTTCCCTTCATCCTGCTCAATCTGGGGCTGTCGGCGCTGGCGGCGCTGCAGGCGCCGGTGATCATGATGTCGCAGAACCGCCAGGCCACCAAAGACCGCCTGAAGGCCGACCTCGATTACCAGATCAACCTCAAGGCCGAGCTCGAGGTGGCGCAGCTCCACGGCAAGATCGACCGCATCTACGAGCAGATGCAGGCCGCCTTCGCCCGCATGGAGAAGGAAAAGAAGCTGAATGGCGTGCTGAAGTAACGCCGGGTAGCGCCGGCTTCCCGCCGGCAAGGACTCAGCGCAGTTTTCCAGGGCTCAGACAAAAACCTCGTGCAGGCGGCCGGTGGCCACGTCATAGACAAAGCCGCGGACCGGCACCTCCTTCGGCACCCAGGGGTGGCTGCGGACTTTCTCCATTTGACAACGCAGGTTCTGATAGAGGTCGGTGAAGGCGTGGAAAAGGGTCGGCACGGGAGCCTCACCGCCGGTCCGGCTGAGGATGCGCTGGCGAATTTCCTCCTCGCTGGCCCCCATCAGGCCGCAGTCGGTGTGGTTGATGATCATGAACTCTTCCGTCCCCAGCAGATAGTGCGAGACCAGCAGGGAACGCAGCGCGTCCTCGGTCACGATGCCGCCGGCGTTGCGCAGGATGTGGGCGTCGCCGGTCTCCAGGCCCAGGGTGCACTTGGAGAGGCGGGTGTCCATACAGGTCAGCACCGCCAGCTTGCGCCGCGGGCGCGCGGAAAGATGCTGCAACCGGTGCTTCCGTGCGTACTCCTGGTTGGCCCGGACCACCTCGTCGATCACGCTCATGCCGGCCTCCTGTGGGTTCACTAGAATAGCCTTGTGCACCTGGACGACACCATCGTCGCCATCTCCACCCCTCCGGGGCGTGGCGGCATCGGCGTGGTGCGGCTCTCCGGGCCCGACGCCCGCAAAATCGCCGCGCCCATGCTGCGGCTGGGCCAGGAGCTGGCCGCCGGCCGCGCCCTCTTCGGCGAGCTCATCGAGCCCGCGAGCGGCGAGCGCGTGGACGAAGCCGTCGTCACCTTCTTCGAGAAGCCGCACTCCTACACCACCGACGACGTGGTGGAGATCTCCGCGCATGGCTCCCCGGTCGTCCTGCGCCAGGTGGTGGAATGGGCGGTGGAACGCGGGGCGCGGCTGGCGGAGCCCGGCGAGTTCACCCTGCGCGCCTTCCTCAACGGCCGCCTCGACCTGACGCAGGCCGAAGCCGTGCGCGACCTCATCGAATCGCGGACGCTCTACCAGGCCAAAGTGGCGGCGCAACAGCTCGAAGGCGCGCTCTCGCGCCGCCTGGCGCCCATCAAGAAGGAGTTGGTGGACCTGGTCGCGCTGCTCGAGGCCGGCATAGATTTCGCCGAGGACGACGTGCCGGTGCAGCCGGTCGCGGAAATCCTGCGGCGCATCGCAGCGGTGCGCGCCCCACTGGAGGCGCTCGCGGCCTCGTTCGCCTACGGCAAGCTGGTGCACGAAGGGCTGACGCTGGCCATCGTAGGCCGGCCCAACGTGGGCAAATCCAGCCTGTTCAACCGCCTGGTGGAGCGCGAGCGCGCCATCGTGACCGCCGCGCCCGGCACCACGCGCGACCTGGTGAGCGAAACGGTGGCGCTCGGCGGCATCCCCGTCAAGCTGGTGGATACGGCGGGACTGCGCGCGGCGCTCGATGAGGCGGAGAGCATCGGTGTCCAAAAGTCGCGCGAGGCGCTGGCCGACGCCGACTTGGTGCTGGTGGTCACCGACGCCTCGCGGCCCGCGGTCGAGGATGCCGAGCTGCTACGCCAGGTGGAGCAGCGGACAGCCATCGTGGTGGAAAACAAGATTGACCTGGCTACGAGCAACGAGAAACCAGAAACCCGAAACTCTTTCGTCCGCACCTCGGCGCTCACGGGCGAAGGCATCGCCGAGCTGCGCGGGGAGATCCTGCGGCACGTGGGCGGCGACGCCGGCGCGCAGGCGGAGTCGGGCTTCCTCACCAACGTGCGCCATCAGAAGCTGGTGCGCGAGGCGCTTGCCGGCTTGGCCGCGGCCGAGCCTGCCGCAAGAGAGAACCTTCCCCACGAGATGCTTCTGCTTGACCTCTACAGCGCCCTGCGCCCGTTGGACGAGATCACCGGGGCGACCACGGCCGATGACATCCTCAACCTGATATTCGGCAGCTTTTGCATCGGGAAGTAGTGCCCTGCTGTCATCCTGAGGGAGCGGCGAGCCCGCCTCGGCGGGCGATGCCGCGATTCGAAGGACCCCTATTCCGCCGCCGCAGCCGAGTGAGGTAGGGGTCCTTCGACTCCGCGCTCCCCGCTGCCTCGGGTCGCGCTCCGCTCAGGATGACAGTCAGTCCCGGTTCGCTTGGTTATTTGGAGAGCGCGGCCAGAGCATCGCGGAAGAGGGCGTCGAAGCTCGAGCTCTTGCTGTTGCCGGCGGCGGCGCTCAGAGCGCGCTCGGCGGCAGGGCGGCCGTAGCCCAGGTTCATGAGCGCCGAGAGCACGTCTTCTTCGACGGGGGTAGCGGTGGGGGCCGAGGGCGTGGCGGCGAAGGCGTCCAGCTTGTCGCGAAGTTCGAGCACCATGCGCTCCGCGGTTTTGCGGCCGATGCCGGGGATGCGGGTGAGCAGCGCGGCGTCATTGCCGCGGATGGCGGCCACCATCTGCTGCGCCGGCATGCCGCTGAGAATGGTGATGGCCAGCTTGGGGCCGATGCCGGAGACGGCGATCAGCCGCTCGAACAGCCGCTTCTCGTCGGCGCGCAGGAAACCGTAGAGGGCGAGGGCGTCCTCGCGCACGTGGGTGTGGATGTAGAGCGCCACCTCGCGCCCCGCCTCCGGCAACTCGGTGAACGTGGGCACGCTGATGACCACGTCGTACCCCACCCCGCCGGCCTCGAGGACCACCTGGTTGGGATGCTTGGAGAGCAGCTTGCCGCGAAGATGCGCGATCACGAGATTCTTTTACCACGGATTACCGCGGATAGGCGCGGATTAAAAAGCGCAACCACGAAGGACACAAAGGGTCACGAAGGATTGCTGGGAGTAGCGGTCCTTCGACTCGCCCGTCGTCCCGCTCCGCGGGACTCCGGCCTCGCTCAGGATGACAAAGCAAGAGAAGAATCCGCGAGCATCCGCGCAAATCCGCGGTAGGAATCAGGGCCTGCGGCGGTAGTACACGGCGAACTCGAAGCCGGGGTTGGGCGGGAAGAGCTCGTGGATGCGGCGCAGGCGCTCAGCCAGGGCGGCGGGGGCGAGCAGCGGATATTCACGCTCGCGCAACTCGAAGTAGTCGAAGTCGAGGCAGAGCGACTGCATGTAGATGGCGAGGGCGTCGGAGAAGGCGGCGGCCAGGTACTCGCTCTTGGCCTTCTCCGCGTTGGGCCCGCCCGAGGCAGCCTGCTTGCGCAGCTCCCAGGCGTCCAGGCTGGTCTCGCCGCGGACCTTTTCCTGCACCTGGTTCCACGCCAGGTCGGAGAAGGCCTGGGAGACTCCGGCGCGCTCCACGAAGGCGTGGCCGACGTTGATATAGAACTCGAAGGCGACGGAGAACTTGTCCTCCATCAGCCGGGTGGAGATGAAGACGCACTGCGCATCGCCGATGTTGAGGTTGCGGTGGCAGACCGCCTGGTCGCTCAGGGCGACGTCGTAGCGGTCGGTGATGAGGGTGTCGTCGCCCTGGCCTACGGTGAGCGGGACGAAGTAGTAGGCCTTGCGGTCGAGCGCCGCGGCGATGCTGCGGGGCACGGCGGCGACGATGCGCTCCAGGTCCGCCGGGGCCAGCGCCGTCTCGCCCAAGGTGGCGTAGCAGACGCCGTTGGGCGCCTGCGACACCGCCGCCATGCGGATCACCTCCGCCGGGCGGCGCGTTTCGGCCTGCACTGCCTGCGTCATGCCGATTTCATTGTAGCCTAGGCTCTGGGCTAGAATAGCCGGACGCAGTTTGCCGGGCGCTTGGGCCTGCCCCACCGGTATCCCATCTCCGGGGCATTGGAATCGCAGGTCGCAGTCAAACGCGACGCGAGGGATGGCATCCGACCAAGCCAGCCAGGCCATCGGCCCCTCGTGGGGAGCTCGCCCCTCTCCGTGCGCGGGCGAATCGGCTGGACCGACTGGAGGAACGATGGACCGTCGCCGCAGCATCCAGGCCCACGAGGTGGTGGGTGCCTGGGGCAAGATCCTCACCGGGAAAGTTCCTTTTCTCTCCATCGAGATCACGCGCGAGTGCCCGCTGACCTGTCCCGGCTGCTACGCCTACGGCGACACCCACCTGGGCGGCGGGGTCACGCTGCGCGACCTGCACGACCTGCGCGGCGACGAGTTGGTGGAGGGCGTGGTCGCTCTGGTGAAACGCCACAAGCCCATGCACGTCTCCCTGGTGGGGGGCGAGCCGCTGGTGCGCCACCGCGAGCTGAGCAAGATCCTGCCGCGGCTCAGCAAGATGAACGTCTTCTCCATGGTGGTGACCAGCGCCGTCATCCCCGTGCCGCTGGAATGGATGACCATCCCGCGAGTGCGCGTGGCGGTCTCCATCGACGGCCTGCCCGAGCATCACGACGTCCGCCGCAAGCCCGCCACCTACGAGAAGATCCTGAAGAACATCGAGGGCTGCCAGGTCAACATCCACTGGACCATCACCCAGCCCATGATGGAGCGGGAAGGATATCTGGAGGAATACGTCGCCTTCTGGAACGCGCGCCCGGAGGTGAACAAGATCTGGGCCAGCCTGTACACGCCGCAGGTGGGCGAGCAGACGCCGGAAATGCTGCCGCCGGAGGCGCGCCAGCGCGTCTCGCGCGAGCTGCCCGCGCTGGCCAAGCGCTATCCCAAGCTGCTGATGCCGGAAGGCGTAGGGCACGCCTTCACCGCTCCGCCGGCCACGCCCCAAGACTGCATCTTCGCCCAGATGTCGGTGAACTACTCGGCCGATCTCACCAGCCGGGTGGAACCCTGCATCTTCGGCGGCAATCCCGACTGCGGCCAGTGCGGCTGCGCCGCCAGCGTGGGCTTGAAATGGCTGGGCGACATCCCGCTGGTCCTGGGGCTCAAGCCCGGCCACATCATGAGAGGCTCCATCGCCGTCGGCGCCTTCATGCGCAAGCTGTCTCCGCGCCCCCCCGAAGGCGTGCGCTGGGCCCCAACGCCCGAGTCCGAGAGCAAGCCCGGCCTGGTGCAGCTCAAGAGCTGACTCGGGCGGGGCGGAGCGCTGTGCTAACCTTGCCCGCCGCTGGTCGTCCCTTCCCTACGGTTCGCCATGGCTGCGCTGCGCAAAACGGATGATGCAGAGACCGCGGACCTTCCCGTCCCTGCGATGATGGCCGCCGCGGCGCGCGCCCCGCGGCTGGATTCGGTGGACCTGCTGCGCGGGCTCATCATGGTCTTCATGGCGCTCGACCATACCCGCGACTTTTTCACCCACCTGCGCTTCCCGCCCGAGGACATGACGCAAACCTACCCCGTACTCTTCCTCACCCGCTGGCTCACCCACTTCTCCGCCCCGGGATTCTTCTTCCTGGCGGGTACGGGCGCGTTCCTCTCGCTCTCGCGCGGGCGGACGCCGGCTATGGTCTCGCGCTTCTTGTGGACGCGCGGGCTCGGGCTGGTCTTCCTGGAGATGACGGTCATCGGCTTCGCCTGGACCTTCGTCCCTACGTTCGGCTTCGGCGGCGTCATCTGGGCCTTGGGGTGGTGCATGGTGGCAAATGCCGCCCTCCTCCGCTTGCCCATGCCGTGGGTGGTGGCGGTGGGCGCGGTCATGGTCGCCGGCCACGACCTGCTCGACCACATCCAGCCGCAGGCCTTCGGCAAGCTCTACTGGCTCTGGATCATCCTCCACCAGCCGGGGTTCATCCCCTTGCCGCAGCCCTCCTTCATTCATATGCCGCCGGGCGCGGACTTCGGCTTCTTCGTCCTCTACGTGCTGGTGCCGTGGATGGGAGTGATGGCGCTGGGCTACGCCTTCGGCGCCGTGCTCCGGCGCCCGCCGGAGGAGCGGCAGCGCTGGACCCTGCGCATCGGGCTGGCGGCCACCGCGCTCTTCGTCGTGCTGCGCGGGTTCAACGCCTACGGCAACCCCAGTCAGGCATTCCTCGGCGACGGGACTTGGTCGGTGCAGGGCTCCCTGGGCATGACCCTGGTCTCGTTCTTGAACACCAACAAGTACCCGCCCTCGCTGCACTTCCTGCTGATGACCCTGGGCCCGTCGCTTATCGCGCTCGCGTTTTTCGACCGGCTGGCGGTGAAGGAGAAACTGGGCGCAGTCGGGCGCATCTTCGTCGTCTTCGGCCGCGTGCCCCTGTTCTATTACATCCTGCACCTGTTCCTCATTCACAGCATGGCGGTGGTGGTGGCGATGGCCTGGCCTCAGCCCTACCAGTGGTTGCTGCACGGCGGATTAATCCTCAGCCAGCCGCCCCCGGGCTACGGACACAACCTGCCCTTCATCTACCTGATGTGGGTGCTGGCGGTCGGCATCCTGTATTTCCCTTGCAAGTGGTTCATGGACTTAAAGGCGCGGCGGCGGGATTGGTGGCTGAGCTACATCTAGCGGCTCCTGCAGATGCGCGTCGCCCTGGCTATAATCGCCTCGTCATGGCGAGCCTCTACGAGGAACTCAAGGCGCTGGTGGCCGCGCTCGAGCCGGAGCAGGTGCTCAAGGAACCCTACCCCATGAAGCCTGTGGACTACTCACGCGAGGCCGTGACCCGGCGCCTGAAGCTTGCGTCGGAGTTAGGTGACGTCTGCCGTTCGCTGAGGAGGGTGGGGCGGCAACTGCAGGCACACAATCTTCCAAAGCCCTCTGCCAAGAAGCCGTCGTAGGCGAGGCTGCACCGCCGGGGTCGTGACTACTGATTCCCCGAAATGATACTTGCCGCCGCGGGCTCTTCCTGCCCGTTTGACCCTCCTCTGCGCCTCCGCTAGACTCAAAAATTCGAGAGACGCAGCATGCTGCGTCTCTACAGAAGCTCGTCATGGCTGAGACCATCAAAATCAAGCTTCCCGACGGCAGCGTGAAGGACGTGCCCAAGGGCGCGACCGCGCTGGATGTCGCCAAGTCCATCGGCCCGCGGCTGGCCGAGGCGGCGCTAGTGGCGCGTACTAACGGCGACCTCATCGACCTGACCAAGCCGCTCGAGAAGGACACCGAGCTCCGCATCCTGACCTCGAAAGATCCGGAGGCGCTCGAGGTCTTCCGCCACTCCTCGGCGCACCTCTTGGCCGCGGCAGTGCTCGAACTCTTCCCCGAGACCAAGCTGGGCCACGGCCCGCCCACCGCCGACGGCTTTTTTTACGACTTCTACCGCGAGGCCAAGTTCACACCCGAGGACCTGGAGAAGATCGAGAAGAAGATGGGCGAGCTGGTCGCCCAGGACATCCCCTACGCGCGCGAATGGCTGCCCCGCGGGGAGGGCCTGGAGAAATTCAAGGGCGAGGGCGACTTCATGAAGTGCCACTTCATCGAACAGTTCACCGCGCCCGATGAGAAGATCTCCATCTACCGCACGGGGAAGTTCACCGACTTCTGCCGCGGGCCGCACATCCCCTCCACCGGGCGCATCCAGGCCTTCAAGCTGCTCTCGGTGGCCGGGGCCTACTGGCTGGGCGACGAGAAGAACCCGCAACTGCAGCGCATCTACGGGACGTCGTTCTACTCCAAGAAGGAACTGGACGCGTACCTCAACCGGCTGGAGGAGGCCAAGAAGCGCGACCACCGCGTGCTGGGCAAGCAGCTCGATCTGTTCTCCATCCAGGAGCTGGCGGGGCCGGGACTGATCTTCTGGCATCCCAAGGGCGGCATCATCCGCAAGACCATGGAGGACTGGCTGCGCGAGGAGTACCTGAAGCGCGGCTACTCGCTGGTGTACACCCCGCACGTCTTCCGCGTGGACTTGTGGAAGACCAGCGGGCACGAGGGCTACTACGCGCAGAACATGTTCACGAAGATGGAGCTCGATGACGCCGACTATCGCGTGAAGCCCATGAACTGCCCGGGCCACATCCTCATCTACAAGGACGCGCTGCGCAGCTATCGCGACCTGCCCGTCCGCCTGGGCGAGCTGGGCACGGTCTACCGCTACGAGCGCTCCGGAGTGATGCACGGCCTGCTGCGCGTCCGCGGCTTCACCCAGGACGACGCCCACATCTTCTGCACCCCGCAGCAGATCGAGGACGAGATTGTCGGCTGCATCGACTTCGCCCAGGCCGTGCTCACCACCTACGGCTTCACCGAATACACCGCCGAACTTTCCGTCTGGGATCCGAAAGACCGCCAACACTACGCCGGCAGCGACCAGAACTGGGCCCTGGCCATCGGCTCGCTAGTGAAGGCGCTGGAGCGGCTCAAGCTGCCCTACAAAACCATGCCGGGAGAAGCTGTCTTCTACGGGCCCAAGATTGACATCAAGCTGGTGGACGCCATCGGGCGGCCCTGGCAGCTCTCCACCATCCAGTTCGACTTCACCCTGCCGGAACGATTCCACCTGGAGTACGTGGCCGAGGACGGCACACGCAAGCAGCCGCTCATGGTGCATCGCGCTCTCTACGGGTCGATCGAGCGCTTCTTCGGCGTGCTCATCGAACACTATGCCGGGGCCTTCCCGGTGTGGCTGGCGCCGGTGCAGGCGGTGGTCATCCCCATCAGCGAGCGCCACGCCGACTACGGCAACCAGGTCGGGGCGCAGCTCAAGGCCGCAGGGGTGCGCGTGGAGGTGGACGCGCGCAACGAGAAAATGAACGCCAAGATCCGCGAGCACGCCATGCAGAAGGTCCCCTACCTGCTGGTGGTCGGCGACAAGGAAGCCGCCAACGGCCACGTCAACGTCCGCACCCGCGGCCAGGAGAAGACCGAAGACCTGCCGGCGGCGGAGTTCGTGGAGAAGATCAAGCAGCGGATTGCGGAGAAGGCCCCATCCCTCTAGGCACCGGCCAACGGGTTGACGATTCTCAGGCCCGGGAAGCGGGTGAAATCCCGGTCCGACGAGCAGAGGGCCGCGCCATGCTCGATGGCGAGCGCAGCAAGGTGAGCGTCGGTGACCAGGCGGCTGGTGATCTGCGCACTGTGGCAAAGTTCACGCAGCACCTTCCAGTGGTTCACGGTCGGATCCAGCCGAAAGACGTGGGAGCGGCTCAGATAGGCATCCAGGATCTGCACTGCCTCTCGCATCGGGATGGCACGCGGGTAGATTCTGGGGTTCGTCGACAACCTGAGAAACGCCAGCAAAGTCACCCAGCCGAAGGCCAGCTCTTCCCGCCGGGTGACCGCGCCCTCAATCCATCGCCGGGCAGCGTCATGCTGAGTCGCTGCCTTGTCATGCGCATAGAGCAGGATGTTGGCGTCAACCAGTATCACTTGTAATCCGGTCCCTCGCCGTACTCCAGCAGGTCATGGATGCTGTCGTAATTCAGGCCGGGCCGCTGGCCCATATCCTTTGTGATGAGGTGGAACGGCTCATCCTTCTGCTCCGCGACCGCCTTGGCGCCGCGGCGGATGAGGCTGTTGACGACTTCCTTGAACGACTGGCCTGTGCGCCGCATCTCGCCCTTGATCTTGGCTTCAACGTCCATCTCAAGCGTAACCGTAGTTCTCATAGCATCATGATGCTAGCATAAATGCATCATGATGTCAAGAATTCATAAGAGCGGCCTGAGGTATGCTGTTCGCCATGGCTAGGGCCCCGCGCGGCACCGGGCACGCGGTGGCGGCCGGCTTTCTGGGCTGGACGCTCGACGCCTTCGACTTCTTCGTCGTCATCTTCATGTACGACCACCTGGCGCGGGACTTCCATGTGGAGAAGAGCGCGCTGCTGTGGGCCACCACCGCCACCCTGGCTTTTCGTCCCCTGGGCGCGCTCCTCTTCGGCATGCTGGCCGACCGCTACGGCCGCCGCCTGCCGCTCATCGCCAACGTCATCTACTTTTCGGCGGTGGAGGTGGCCTGCGGATTCGCGCCCAACTTTCACGTCTTCTTCGTGCTGCGCTGCCTCTACGGCATCGGCATGGGCGGAGAGTGGGGCGTGGGGGCGTCGCTGGCCATGGAGCACGCCCCGGCGCGCTGGCGCGGCCTGCTCTCCGGCATCCTGCAGAGCGGATACTCGGTCGGCTACCTGCTGGCGGCGGTGGCGGCGCACTATGTGCTGCCCTCGCTGGGCTGGCGCTGGATGTTCTGGATCGGCGGCGTGCCAGCGCTGCTGGCGCTCTACGTCCGCACCCACGTGCCGGAGTCGGAGGCCTGGAAGCAGCATCGCGCGCCCTCGCTGGGCGCCATCTTCAAGACCGCGGGCGCACACTGGAAACTCTTCGGGTATCTGGTGGTACTGATGACGCTCTTCATGTTCCTCTCCCACGGCACACAGGACCTCTACCCGGACTTCCTCAAGAACGAGCACAAGCTTGGGGAGACGACCGTGGCCGACATCGCCATCCTCTACAACATCGGCGCCATCGTGGGCGCGGCCATCTTCGGGCATCTCTCGGAAAAGATAGGGAGGCGGCGCAGCATCCTGGCGGCGCTGGGGCTGGCGCTGGGGATGATCCCGGCGTGGTCCTTCGGCGGCTCGCTCGCGGTGCTGGCGCTCGGCGCCTTCGCGCTGCAGATGGGAGTGCAGGGCGCCTGGGGCATCATCCCGGCGCACCTGAACGAGCTTTCGCCGGACTCCGTCCGCGGCCTGGTTCCCGGTCTGGCCTACCAGATGGGCATCCTCATCGCCGCGCCCACCAGCAACATCGAGCACGCCCTGCGCGACGCCTTCAGATACCGCTGGGCGCTGGCCGGTTTCGAGATCGCCGTCATCGCCGCGCTGGCGGTGGTGACCTACCTGGGCTCGGAGAAGAAGGGCAAAGTCTTCGTCACCATCCCCGCGGAGTAATAGAATGGCCCTCCCCATATGACTGCGACCGAAGCCATCCAGTTCGATATCTGCTGCGCGGCCCGCATGCTCTACCGCGCCGGGCTGAGCGTGGCCAACGCCGGCCACCTGAGCGTGGCCGTCGCCCCGGACACCATGCTGGTGAACCGCTTCGGGCCGTCGTTCGCCACCCTCACGCCCCAGGACATCCTCACCGTCAGCTACGGCGGGAAGGTCCTCGAAGGCGAGGGCATGGTGAACCAGACCATCGCGCTGCACGGCATCATCCACAAGTACAACCCGCAGATCGTGGCGGTGGCGCACACCCATCCGCCGGCGGTCGTCACCTACAGCACGTTTCGCAAGGTCCCGGAGATCTACGACCAGGAGAGCTGCATCCTGGCGGGCGACGTGGCGGTGGTGGACGAGGACTACTCCGGCATCGCCTCCACCGAGGAGCGTATCCGGCCCATGGCGGAGGCGCTGGGGAAGTGCCGCGCCGCCATCCTGCCCAACCACGGCGCCATCACCACCGGGCCCAACATCCAGATCGCCATGGTGATCATGATCCTGCTGGAGGGCATGGTGCAGCGGAACCTGGCGGTGGCGGGCGCGGCGCGCGCCACCGGGCTGACGCCCCAGCCCATCTCGCGGGAGAACGCGCTCGTCGCCAAGCGCGAGCTGGCCAACATCCCCTTCCTGGCGCCGCTGTGGGAGGACTTCCTGAAGCGCCTGCGGCAATCGGACCCCGATCTGTTCGCCGCGCGCCCCCCAGCCGTATCCAACGCTGCATCCAACTAGGACAGTGCCTCCGCCGGTTCGCGCGTCCTTGCGCGGCGGGAAACGGGGTTACACTTTACCTATGAGATTCCTTCGCTCCGCGCTTCCCGCCGCCCTGCTCATCCTCGCGCTCTCGGTCCTGGCGCAACAGACTCCGCCTCCGCTGACCCCGGAGCAGGAAGAGGCCGCGGCCAGAGCGCAGCAGAAGGGCGAGCTGATGGCCATCGTGAAGAAGCAGTTTGGGCCGGACTTTGAGATCGCGGAGACGTCCAGCGAAGTCACCGTCCGCTACCTGCATCCCGACAAGAAAAAAGAGGCGGGGTGGAAGTACCTGCTCACCGGCGACCTGGACGGCGACGGCGTGGAGGATGCCGTCATCATCGTGCGCTTCAAGAATCCCCTGGCCGGCCAGGCGCAGTTCGACTACAAGGTGGTGGACCCCTATCTCACCTACCAGGGCTACGGCAATCCGAAGATGACGGTGGAGTTCGGGAGCGCCGACCCGCGCTACAACAACATGGTGCTGGTGATCCACGGCGCGGGCAAGGAAGGTTGGCGCGCTGAGACCCCCAAAGCCAAGTTCGTCATCATCAACGTGTCCTTCGACTCGCTCTCGATCGCTCCCGTGATGGTCAAGAAAAAGAAGTTGATGGCCATCATGGCGGAGCAGGAGGGGATGGGCACCGCCAGCGTCTATTGGGACGGCAAGAAGTACAAGTGGCTCGAGGGCGCCAGCAAGTAGGCGCAGCCCTCAGCAATCCGCTAACAGCCTCTGACCAACCCTTATTTCTTCCTCTGTGCCTCGGTGCCTCTGTGGCCAATCTATAATCCCCCGCATGGATTTGGAGCAGAAGCTCGCGGAGCTCAAGAAGAAGGACCAGCTCGCCGAAGAGGGCGGGGGAAAAGACAGGCGCGAGAAGCAGCACAGCGCCGGCAAGATGTCCGCCCGCGAGCGGGTGGAGTTCCTGCTCGACGATGGCAGCTTCGAGGAGACCGACCGCTTCGTCACCCACCGCGCCACCGACTTCGGCATGGCGGAGCAGAAGGTCTACGGCGACGGCTTCGTCACCGGCTATGGGCGCATCGACGGGCGGCTGGCGTTCGTCTTCGCCCAGGACTTCACCGTCTTCGGCGGCTCGCTGTCGGAGGCCAACGCCGCCAAGATCGTCAAGCTGATGGAGCTGGCCATGCGCGTGGGCGCGCCGCTCATCGGCCTGAACGATTCGGGCGGAGCGCGCATCCAGGAGGGCATCCTCTCGCTCGGCGGCTATGCCGACATCTTCCTGCGCAACACGCTGGCTTCCGGGGTGATCCCCCAGATCTCGGCGGTGATGGGGCCGTGCGCCGGCGGCGCCGTGTACTCGCCCGCCATCACCGATTTTGTGGTGATGGTGGAAAAGACCTCGTACATGTTCGTCACCGGGCCGGACGTCATCAAGACCGTCACCCACGAGGAGGTCACGAAGGAAGCGCTGGGCGGCGCCCTCACCCACAATGAAACTTCGGGCGTGGCGCACTTCCTGGCCCACGACGACGCCGAGTGCCTGTCGCTGATCCGCGAGCTGATGAGCTTCCTCCCTTCGAACAATCTGGAAGACGCGCCGCGGCGCGTCGCGAGCGATCCCGCCGACCGCGCCGACGCCAAGCTCGATAGCATCGTCCCCGCCGAATCCAACCAGCCCTACGACATCAAGGACGTCCTTCACCTGGTGGTCGACGACGGCTACTTCTTCGAGGTGCACGAGCACTTCGCCAAGAACATCGTGGTCGGCTTCGCGCGGCTGAACGGGCGCCCGGTAGGCCTGGTCGCCAACCAGCCCGCCTTTCTCGCCGGGGTGCTCGACATCAACGCTTCGGTGAAGGGCGCGCGCTTCGTGCGCTTCTGCGACGCCTTCAATATCCCGCTCATCACCTTCGAGGATGTCCCCGGCTTCCTCCCCGGGACCGAGCAGGAGCACGGCGGCATCATCCGCCAGGGCGCGAAGCTGCTCTACGCCTACGCCGAGGCCACCGTGCCCAAGATCACCGTCATCACCCGCAAGGCCTACGGTGGCGCGTATTGCGTGATGGCCTCCAAGCACATCCGCACCGACGTGAACTACGCCTGGCCCACCGCCGAGGTCGCCGTCATGGGCCCGGAGGGCGCGGTGAACATCGTCTATCGCCGGGAGCTGGAGAAGGTGCGTAAGGACGCCGAAGCCCGGCTCTCTCAAAACACTTCAAGCGCGGGCGGCGCCCCTTCCAAGATTGTCATCCCGAGCGAAGCGCGACCCCGCGAAGCGGGGAGCGCGGAGTCGAGGGACCTTGGGGTTGAGATTGAAAAGCTCGTGGCCGCCGAGCGCGCACGCCTGGTGGAGCAATTCCGGGAGAAGTTCGCCAACCCCTACGTGGCCGCCGAGCGCGGCTACGTGGACGCCGTCATCCTGCCTCACGAGACCCGCAAGAAGCTGATCTCAGCGCTTGAAATGCTCGACGGCAAGCGCGACAAGAACCCGCCCAAGAAGCACGGGAATATTCCGCTGTAATCCGACCTTGCAATGTAAGCTATAAGAGTTCACAATAGGCGAATGAAACACGAATATAGGCATTAACCGGGCGGCGGGGTATGCAAGGGAAGAGCCTACTGGATATAGCCGACGATGGCCTAGTGTGCCCAGAAGTTGGTGTGTGGGCCGAGACAAAGCACCGCCTCGTAGAACTGTATGCGAGCTTGTTTTCTACCGGGATGAAGGGCAAGTGGGACAAGCGCGCATACGTTGAACTGTATGCTGGAGCTGGCTACAGCAAGGTGCAGGACACCTCAAGGGTCATTCCCGGCTCCCCATTACATGCCCTTGGAGTAAAACACCCTTTTGACAAGTACGTTTTTTGCGAGGAGAGTACCGAGAAACTGGATGCCCTGAAGGTTCGAGTAAAGCGTCATGCGCCCGTCGCTAATGTCGCTTACATTCAGGGCGACTGCGATCAGCGCGTGGCGGATATCATTGCGGGAATTCCTGCCAGCTCGAAGGGGAACACGGTACTCTCCCTATGCTTTGTAGATCCCTGCGACATAGGGATAAAGTTCGACACGATACGCAAGCTCTCGCAGCGCCGTGCTCCCATGGACTTCGTGGTCCTGCTGGCCGTGTATATGGATGCGGTCCGAAACTACGACCGTTACGTGAGCGAGGATTCTGTGAAGGTCGACGAGTTCCTAGGATCGAAGACTTGGCGAGAGCGATGGAATGCGGCGCAGCAGAAGCCTCAACCCTTCCCGCAATTCTTGGCAACTGAATTTGCAAGAAGTATGGAGTCCTTAGGTTACCGGCCCGCCCCACTGCACACGATGAAGAAAGTGAAAGCATCAAGACCGTCTCTTTATTACCTAGCAATGTTCTCCCGGAGTGAACGGGCTTACAAGTTTTGGGATGAAGTTCTAAAGTACAGCACAAAGCAGAGAACGCTGTTCTAGCGAGCGCTTGACTGTGGCCGATAACTCCAAGATCGAATGGACTGACGCAACGTGGAATCCCGTGCGCGGCTGCACCAAGATCAGCCCGGGGTGCAAGCACTGCTATGCCGAGACGTTTGCAGAGCGCTTCCGTGGAGTAAAGGGGCACCCTTACGAGCAAGGCTTTGACTTGCGCCTGGTCCCGGGAAAACTGACCGAGCCCCTTAACTGGCGCTCTCCCAAGCTGGTGTTTGTGAATTCGATGAGTGATCTCTTTCATGCCGGTGTGCCGGATGACTACATCGAAGCCGTCGCAAGAGTCATGGTCAGCGCCAATTGGCACACCTATCAGGTGCTTACGAAGAGGTCGGAGCGCCTCCGAGACCTGCTGAAAACAAGGCTTCGCTTCGCTGCTGACCAGCCGCATATCTGGTGGGGCGTCAGTGCTGAGGACAGGGCACACGGTGTTCCGCGGATTGGCCACCTTCAAGAGGCGCCGGCTGGAGTCAGGTTCCTGTCGATTGAGCCACTGCTCGAAGACCTCGGCGAGATGGACCTCGCTGGAATTCATTGGGTCATTGTTGGGGGTGAGAGTGGTCCCGGAGCTCGTCCGCTCAGAAAAGAGTGGGTAGTCTCCCTTCGCAACCAGTGCCGTAGGGCAAGGGTCCCATTCTTCTTCAAACAGTGGGGCGGAGTTAGAAAACACAAGTACGGTCGTTTGCTGGAAGGGCGCAGCTACGATGAGTATCCTGCGCGAGTGGCCCAGCCTGTTCCCAGCCGCTCAGCGTGCCAGGAGCTGGCTCAATCGTTAGGGGACGCCCTTCAGAATTGGTTCACTGGTCGTCCGCTGGTTCAAATCTCCGCAACGTAACTCACTCCCGCCTTCCCCGCATATTCAGCCGCCAGTAATCGAAGGTGAACGAAGGCGTGTCCCCGGCCGCCTGGGCCACTAGCGCTTCCAGGAACTCCTCGCACCGGACTTCGTCGCTGATGGCGGCGAGATACGGGCGCACCACTACGGTGCGGGCGAACTGGCGGAAGGCGTCGGCGCCGTCGAAGGGGATGGGTGCTTCTTCCAGTCCGGTCTCGACCTCGCTGAAGCCGCCGGCGCGTAGGCGCTCCGCGGTTTCCTCGGGCGAAGTGTAGTTCCACGGGTCCTGCCACTGGCGAAAGAAAGCCGCGAAGCGGGCGTCACGGATGAGCTGGTCGGCTCGCCCGCGGATGCGCGCCAGGTTCGCCCCGCCGCCGCACTGCGCCACCAGTCTTCCGCCCGGCTTGAGGGCGCGATGGATCACGCGGAAGAGCCGAGCGTGGTCGTGGATCCAGTGGAAGGTGGCGGTGCTGAAGGCCAGGTCGGCGGCGGAATCGAGCTGAAGGTCGAGCAGGTCGCTCTGAATCAAAGCCACGCGCTCGCCGAAGCGGGCGAGTTGCTGGCGCGCGGTCGCGATCATGCTGGGCGAGGCGTCCACGGCTATCACGCGTCCGCGCGGCAGCCGCGAGAGCAGTTCGGCGGTGAGGCGTCCGGGGCCGCAGCCGAGGTCGAGCGCGCACTCGTCCCCGCGCAACTCGATCGACTCGAGCACGCGCATCCCCCAGCCGAATTGCGGGTCGCTCAGCCGCTGGTAGGCGGCGCCATCCCAGTCCTGCGGGGCGGAGGCCATGTTGCAAGGATAACGGAAGAAGTTGCTCCTGCGCGGGCGGGTCGCCCGCGCCTACCGATTGGATCCGCGTCCATCCGCGTGAATCCGCGGTAGGGTGTTCGGCTACTTCTTCACTTCCGCCGTCCAGTTGACTATCAGGGTGAGCGGCGTGGCGGTGTCTTCGGGCAGGTAGTTCACCAGGAAGCGCTGGCCGTCGGGGGTAACGTCGTAAGCCATGCCCAGGGCAGGCGAACTCAAGCGGAAGAGCGGGCGGGCAGCGCCCACCTGGAACTCGGCGCCCTGCGTGTTGACTGCGACCGCGGTCAGCATCTGGTCGAGGCCCCAGTAGTAGAGCTCCTTGCCGTCGCGGCGCCAGGCCACCGCGTCTCCACCGTTGGTGGTGATCTGCCAGCGCCCGCCGCCGCCGGGAAAGGGCGCCACATAGACCTCCGCACGCCCGGAGTCGTTGGAGGTGTAGGCGAGCCAGCGGCCATCGGGAGAGATGCGCGCGCTGAAGATGCTGTTCTGCGGCGACTGGGCTTGGGCGACGGGAAAGGGCTTCTTGTCGCCGCTCAATGGCAGCGCCCAGACGGCGGCCCCAGTGGGCCCTGACGAACGTTCGTAGACCATGTAGCGCCCGTCCGGCGACCACTGGGGGTAGGCCATGGCGATGCCGCCACCCTCGCTCGCCAACACCAGCTCGTCCCCTCCCGTGCCATTGGCGGCTTTGGCGTGCAGGGAACCGCCGAGTGCGGCGCCCGCCACGGGTCCGGAGAAAGATGTGAAGGCAACTCGTGAGCCGTCCGGCGACCAGGTGGGGAAATTGTGGGTGGCGTCGTCGAAGGTCAGCCGCGTCTTGGTGCCGCGCTGCAACTCGAAAACCCAGATGTTGGTGAGGGGATCTCCCGCGGTCACCGCCAGCCGTTTCCCGTCGGGGGAGAGCCGGGGGTCGGAGTAACGCTCGCGCTCGCTCACCTTGCCGAGCTGTTTGCCGCTGCGATCGAACCACAACAGTTCGGTGCCCAGCCGCGCGCTGCCACCCTGGTAGGCCAGCATGCCGTTCTGGGAAACGGTGAACAGGCTGCGCCACACCCCGGAGTCGTACTGCACTCTTTCCGCCACCGGGACGGGCTCGCCCGAGAGCACCCCCCGGGCGGGATCGAAGGGCTGGGCCAGCAGCACGGCCTGCGACTGGAAGAGCAGATAGCCGGAAGCGTACTGGCCTCCACCTTCGGTGGCCACCAGGAGCTTCGACTCCTTGCCGTCGAGCGCGCCAAAGTAGATGCCGTTCAGCTCGCGCGAGCCACCCGAATGGTTTGTGGCCAGGTAGATGAAATGCTTTCCGTCGGGCAGGAAGAACGGCCAGCGGTGGGTGGTGTGCTTGGTCGTGTCGAGTGTCGTGACTCGGACGGGGCGCCCGCCGGCCGCGCCCACCTTGTACAACGCGTCGCGAAAGTCGGGAGTAAAGACGATGACGTCGTCGCGTCCCCAGGCCCCGCCGCGGGGATTGGCCGCATCCGCCAGGGTGGTGATCGGTCCGCCCGCGGCGGAAATCTTCTTCAGCTTGCCCTCGGCAAAGAAGCCGATGTAGCGGCTGTCGGCCGACCAGAAAGGAAAGTAGGCGCCGTCGGTCCCGTCCAGGTGCTGCGCGGTGTCGCTATCCAGTTGCCGTACCCACAGGGCCTTGGGGCTCTCGGCCGTGTGGGCGGAGAACACCAGACGGCGGCCGTCGGGCGAGAGCACGGGCGGCCCGCCGAAATCTCCGGTAAAGTCGAAGATCGCCTTCTCCGGCGGCGGGATCTGCGCGTGGAGCACGGGCGTGGGCCGGGTGGCGACGACAAAATACGCGATGGCAAGCGCGATGGCTGCGAGCGAGGCCACGACGGCGAGGACTGAGGCCAGCCGGAACTTCATTTTCCGCGCCCGGGCTTCGGGCGCCGGGACGCCCATCTGGGAGCCGCCCTCGGCGATCCAGCGCAGCTCGGCGGCCAGGTCACTGGCCGATTGCCAGCGCTCGTCGGGATCTTTCGCCAGGCAGCGCTTCACGATGCGGTCCAGCGCCGGCGGCGTCATGGGCTGCACCGTCGAGATGGGTGGCGGCTCCGACGACAGGATGGAGGCGATCAGGCTGGCCTTGGTCTTGCCGCTGAAGGCGGGCTTGCCCGTGGCCATCTCGTGGATCAGTTCGCCCAGGGCGAACAGGTCGGTGCGGGCGTCGGCTTCCTGGCCTTCGAGCTGCTCCGGCGCCATGTACTGGAAGGTGCCGACGATCGAGCCTTCGGTGGTGAGCTTGCGCGCCTGCGTGGCCATCTCGGAGAGCGCCGTGGCCATGGGCGGGGGCTCGTCGGTCAGCTTGGCCAGGCCGAAGTCCATCAGCTTGGCCCCGGCCTTGGTCAGCATGACGTTGCCCGGCTTCAGGTCGCGATGGGTGATGCCTTGGCGGTGCGCCTTCTCCAGCGCCTCGGCGATCTCCACCGCGATGCGCAGCGTCTGCTCCGGCGGCAGCTGGCCGCGGGTGAGGCGCTGCTCCAGCGTCTCCCCTTCCAGGTACTCCATCACCAGGAAGTGCACGCCCTCCTGCTGGCCGATGTCGTAGAGGGCGCAGATGTTGGGATGGGAGAGGCTGGAGATGGTCTTGGCTTCGCGCTCCAGGCGCTGCTGCAACTCGGGCTTGTCCTTCAGGCTCTCCGGCAGGACTTTGACGGCGACGGTGCGCTCCAGGCGCGTGTCTTTAGCGCGATAGACCTCGCCCATCCCGCCCGCGCCCACGGCGCCCAGGATCTCGTAAGGGCCCAGCTTGGTTCCGGTGGCGATGGGCATGAGTGGCGAGGATTATACCGTGGAGGGCGAAGCGGGCCAGGAAGGCGCTACGAATGTGGGTGGGGCTCGGGGGAGGGTAGGGGTCCTTCGACTGCGCTCGACTGGCGCCGAGCTCCGCTCAGGATGACAAAAACAAATTAAGAGCCCCGAGGGTATGCTTCACCAATTCTCCTCGGCCAGTAGCTCGCGTTTGACCCTCGCCGACCTGCTACCGCCGCTTCCTTTCGGCTCCAGCGCACCTTGCGATGCGCCGGGTTTACCGCTGACACGCGTCGGGCGATCCTTTTTAAGCTCGGGCTCCGGGCTCACCGCCAACCGGGAAAACCAGTTAACGCCTCGGGGCTCTATCTTGCCTTTGACGATGTTTCTCGTTCTCCTCAACCAGCGGGTTGCTATAGACCCTTACCTGCCCTCCGTCCCTGCCCGAAAGCATGAACGGTGACTTGGCTCGAGCCCCGGACGCGCCGCCAACCGGAAAAACTTGAGAAACTGTCAAAGAACGCCTCCGAATCTACTCTCCCCGCTTTTCCAGTCAATAGAAATCGAGCGACTTTATCCCATTTGTTTTCAATCGAGTGCAGCTCGTCCACAGGGCCATGCCGGGAAAGTGTGCAAACCGGATTGCGACTCCACGCCACAGCTTTTTCGCGCAGCGTTTCTTGGGGTTTTCGCGCAGCATCTCCGACGAATCGAGCGCCGACGCCCTCACTTTTCCGCTGTGCAAAAGTCGAAGTCGAAGGCCAACTGCGCGGCCTTTCAGGAATCCGCTGGGACGCGGAACTGCCCCGCTGCGGCGGAGCGCAGGCCGTACAATCCTCAGCCGGGAGGCAAAATCATGCCTACATTCAACTACGGAAAAGTTGTGGATACAGGCGGCAACCCGGTGGCGCGCATCGTGGTGGCTGCGGTGGTCCTGGTGCTGCTGATGATCCTGTTCTTCTCCTCGGTGACCACGGTGAGCACCGGGCACGTGGCGGTGCTGACGCTGTTCGGCCGGGTGACGGGCGACGTGCTGCCCGAGGGCATCCACCTGATCAACCCGCTGAAGTCAGTGCGGGAGATGTCGATCCAAACGCAGCAGATAAAGGAGACGGCCAACGTGCCTTCGAGTGAAGGCCTGGTGGTGGGACTGGATACCTCGCTGATCTTTCATCTGGACTCCCGCAAGGCGGCCGAGGTGATGCAGAACATCCAGCCGCCTTACGAAGAAACGCTGGTGGAGCCCACGCTGCGCTCCACCATCCGTTCGGTGACCGCGGCGCACACCGCCAACGCGCTCTACACCAGCGCGCGCGAGCAGGTGGCGGAGCAGATCCGGAGCGAACTGGAGCGCGAGCTCGCCCCTCGCGGCATCGTGGTGGAGAAGATCCTGCTGCGCGACATCCAGCTCCCGGCCACGCTGCGCGCCTCCATCGAGCTGAAGCAGCAGGCCGAGCAGGAGTCCCTGGCCATGTCCTTCCGACTGCAGAAGGAAAAGCAGGAGGCGGACCGCAAGCGCATCGAGGCCGAGGGCATCCGCGACTTCCAGCGCACCGTGGCCCAGGGCATCAGCGACCAGCTGCTGACCTGGAAAGGGATTGAAGCCACGGAAACCCTGGCCAAGAGTCCCAACGCCAAGGTGGTAATCATCGGAAGCAGCAAGAACGGGCTGCCGCTGATCTTGGGACAATAGCGGCGCTTCCGTAGCGCCGCCGTCTCGGCGGCTGTCGCGCGGGCGTCCCGCCCGCGGACTCCCGCGGGCGGGGCCGGCTGCTAGGATAGGCGCGTGGCGGCGCTGCTTGAGGTGCGCGATCTGACGGTCGAATTCCCCGCCGCGGGCGGAGCGTGGCTGCCGGCGGTGCGCGACCTGAGCCTCTCCCTCGCCCCCGGGGAGACGCTGGGCCTGGTGGGGGAGTCGGGCTGCGGCAAGTCGGTGACCGCACTGGCCATACTGCGGCTGCTGCCGCCCCAGGCGCGCGCGCGCGGCGCGATCCTTTTCGAAGGCCGGAACCTGCTGGAGCTGAGCGAGGAGGAGATGCGCCAGGTACGCGGGGCGGGCATCGCCATGGTCTTTCAGGAGCCCATGACCGCGCTCAACCCGGTGATGCGCGTGGGCGACCAGGTAGCCGAAGCAGTGCTGGCGCACGGAAAGCCGGCCCAGGCGCAAGCCTGGCAGCGCGCCGTCGAGGCGCTGCGCGACGTCGGCCTCCCCGACGCCGAGCGCCGCGCTCGCGACTATCCTTTCCAGCTTTCGGGCGGCATGCGGCAGCGGGTGATGATCGCCATGGCCATCGTCAACCGCCCGCAACTGCTCATCGCCGACGAGCCCACCACCGCCCTCGACGTCACCATCCAGGCGCAGATTCTCGAGCTTTTGGCCGAGCTGCAACGGAAGCTGGGGCTGGCCATGCTCTTCATCTCGCATGATCTGGCGGTGGTTTCGCAGGTGGCGGGGCGAGTAGCGGTGATGTACGCGGGAAGCATGGTGGAGACAGGCAGCGCCCAGGACGTCCTCACCCGGGCGCTGCATCCCTACACCCGCGGCCTGATGGCGGCGGTGCCCACGCTGCGCACGGAGCGCGGACGGCCGCTCCAAGCCATCGAAGGGACGGTGCCGGCGCTGGGGGCGCTGCCCCCGGGATGCGCCTTCGAGCCTCGCTGCGGCCTGCGCGTCCCGGAGTGCGCCCGCGCCCTGCCCTCGCTGGCCCAGGTCGCCCCCGGACACTGGGTGCGCTGCCCGGTGGTGGCCGGAATGCAAGGGACGGAAAGGCCCTGATTTATAATTCGCGATTCGCCCGGATCCCATTGTGCGCATACTGATCATCAGCGACATTCACGCGAACGTAGAGGGCCTTGAGGCCTGCTTGGCCGCCGCGCCTGCCCACGACCGCGTGGTGAACCTGGGCGACGTGGTGGGTTACGGCGGCAGCCCTAACGAGGTGACCGACCGCGCGCGCAAGCTGGGCACGGTGGTGGTCCGCGGCAATCACGACAAGGCCTGCAGCGGCATGATGGGCATTGACACGTTCAACCCCATCGCCGGCCTGGCCGCTCTGTGGACCAGGCAGACGCTCACCCCGGAGAACCTGGAGTGGCTGAAGAACCTGCCCCCGGGGCCGCTCGAGATGCCGGACGTTCCCGGCGTGCACCTGGTGCACGGCTCGCCCATCGACGAGGACGAGTACATCATCGTGGTGCGCGACGCGGTCGAGCCGCTCTCCACCACGGTTCCCCCGCTGACTTTCTTCGGGCACACCCACATCCAGGGCGGCTTCGCCGTGGACGGCGAGCAGTGGGAGACGCTGCGCCCCGTCTACAAGACGCGCGACCGGGTGGAGACCGTGGAGCTGCAGCTCAAGAAGACGGCCAAATACCTCATCAACCCGGGCTCGGCGGGGCAGCCGCGCGACGGCGATCCCCGCGCCGCCTTCGCCCTGTTCGACACGGAGTCCTACAAGATCAGTTACACCCGCGTGCCCTACAACATCGAGTTGGCACAGAAGCACATCACGGACGCCAAGCTGCCCGAGCGCCTGGCCACGCGCCTGGCCGACGGCAGGTGAAGGCCAGCGGTCGGCGCTCAGGGATTTAGCTTGAGGACGGAAATGGCAAAACCAGCGCTCTGACCGGCGGCATTACCCGGTTTCAATAATGAATCACCAGCGGAAGATCGGGCCGAAGGTCCTTGGACTTTTTCTTCTTGCCTCCGTCGAATGTCAGTTCGACCGCCCACTCTTCGCCCTGCGCCACATTCACCGCGCCCTCTGACTGCACAAACGTTAGCGGCGGAATAGGCTGATACGCTTTTGGAGCGATCAGGGTCACTCCCGTGATTTTGTGGACACCGAGCGGGTGTCGGTACAGCGATGCTCGAGCTGCCTGCTCTCGCATGTCCGTAGCGTCACGTGCACTGACGGACAGCGAAGGACTCTGTGTGTCATCACGCGGAGTCAACATCTCCATGCTCGATTTCCCCATCCACGGTGCGGAGACAGACCAAGTAGGGAAGGGAAAGGCTTCGCCCGATCCACCCGTACGTCGAAAACGAAAACCAAGCGGACACCACCCGCTTGTCCGCCACAGAATCCGTTTGCGAAACTTCTCCGCCCCACGTTCTAAACCGGGTACCACTGCGACTGTCGGGTCGGGCCACAACAGCTCCAGAAATGCATTGTCAAATTCGACGATGATCGAAGCCGTCCCCTGTCCGTCGTGTCGGTTCACTTGCGGCGAGATTTGAAAGCCTGCCCTCTCCAGAGCGGCGCGCTCGGGAGCGTTCGGCGAGACGACGATCCAAACGTGGTCAAATTCGAGTTTGGGGTGGCGTGGTGCAGAGGCGATCCCACTCACAGAAACCAAGAAAGCAGCCAACGCAATAGACAAAGATTTTCGCATCGGGCACGCTCCAGTTCAGCGGATGATACCTCCCGTTCGACTCACAGCGACGGGGAAGGTGAGCAATTCGAACAGCACAGGGCTTTAGTCCCTGAGGCAAACGTCTCATTTACAATCCTCGCATGCCTCGCCGCCCGCGGCGTCCCGCGCCCCACACCCAGCAGATGTTCACTGCCCCGGCCCCGCGCCTGCCGCGCGACTACATTGTGGCGCGGATCGATGGCGGCGCCCGCGGCAACCCCGGCCCGGCGGGCTACGGCGTGCTCCTCGAAGACCGCGCCGGCCGCAGGCTGGCCGAGCTCTGCCACTACCTGGGACCTCGCACCAACAACTTCGCCGAGTACTCCGGCCTGATCGCGGCGCTGGAGTATGCGGCCGCCCATCCCCCCAAGGCGGTGAAGGTGCTGAGCGACTCGGAACTCCTGGTGAAGCAGATGCGGGGCGAGTACAAGGTCAAGAGCCCGGAACTGCGTCCGCTCTACGAGAAGGCGCGGGCGCTCTCGCACCGCCTGGAGTGGTTCGCCATCGAGCACGTCGCCCGCCGGGAGAACCGCGAGGCCGACCGCCTGGCCAACCGCGCCATGGACCAGGGCATGGGCCGCCCGCCCGCCGCGGCGCCGATGGATGACAAGAGGGAAGTGCGCGGAGTTGTGCGCGACGGAGTGGTGGAGTTGCTGGATGGGAGCTTGCCCGAAGGAACACGGGTCAGAGTCAGAAGGGTTGATTAGAGGGCGGTCAAGCTGCTGTCATCCTGAGCGAGCGGCGGTTTTTGCCGCGAGTCGAAGGACCCCTACCTGACCACAACTGCTCGCGCATCCCGGAAAGGATAGGGGTCCTTCGACTCGGCCCTTCGCCCGGTGGCGGGCTCGTGCCTCGCTCAGGATGACAGTTCAGTAGATTGGGGCTACTTCTTGGGGCTACTTCGGCGTCAGTTCCCGCTTCACCGTCTCGCTGACCACTTTCCCCTCCACGCGCGCGCCTGCGGCCGAGAACTTCGCCATCACGTCCTTCATCACCAAGCCCATGTCTTTCATCGCCGGAGGGGTTCCCGCGGCCGCCATCTCGGCGATGGCGGCGCGCACCGTGGCCACGATCTCCTCCTCGCCCGCGGCCTGGGGCAGGTAGGCCTCGATGATGCGGATCTCGGCGGCCTCCTTGTCGGCCATCTCCTGCCGGCCGCCCTTCGAGAACTGCTCCACCGACTCCTTGCGCTGCTTGATGAGCGTGCTCAACACCTGCTGCGACTCCTTGTGGTCGAGCGCCGCGCGCTTTTCTACCCGCTTGTTCTCCAGCGCCGTCTTCATCATGCGCAGGCAGGAAAGGCGCAACTCCTCGCGCGCCCGCATGGCCTCGGTCATGTCCTTTTGGATCTTCTCGGCTAGCGTCATGGGCCTCGATTATAGCGGTTGTGCGCGGCCAAGCCCTTGTGCCGGAAGGGGAACCGGAACCCCCGGCGCCATTTGATTCCCTCATCTTGCCGGGGTATCATTCGCGCCAACCTGCCAGCCTCGGAAGTTCAGGCAGAATATCCCTATGGCGTCCATGCACCCGGTCGCGCTCGCGCTGCTCATCCTGCTGGTGGTGGGCGGGGTGGGCTTCATCATCCACGCGTTTCGCCGGGGGCAAACCTTCTCCGGATACCAGGAGCTGACCGCCGACGCCCAGCAGATCGCCAAGTCCCTGGCGGGCGAGATCTTCCGCGACGGCAACGACCTGGTCATCTCCGGCAACTACCGCCACATGCCGGCCATCGTCCGCTTTTCCGACGACGAGAACAGGCCCGGGCTGAATCTGCACGCGAAGGCCAAGGCGACTTTCACGATGTCGGTGGCGCCCAAGGGCGAGCGCGCCGCCGAGGGCCGTGTCCTGGTGCGCACCCCGGATGACATGTTTGACGCCCGCTTCCAGACCCGCACCGACCATCCCACCCAGGCCAAGATGTTCGTGGGCGGCAAGGTGGTGATTCAGCAACTGCAGAAGCTGTGCTGCTCCCCGCGCACCTTCTTCGCCATCACCACCGGGGCCATGGAGCTGAGCGAGCTCACCATCCCCACGCCCTACACCGGGCGCCACGTGACCGACCACCTGGAGTCCATGGCCAAGCTGGCCACGGCGCTGGAGGACATGCCGGGCTCGGAGACCATCAAGGTCCACAAGCTGGAGAAGGAGCGCAGCAACATCATCCGCGCCGCCATCGTGGTCGGCATCATCGCGGCGGTGATCACCGTCTATGCCGCCACCCGGGGCCCGCGTGGGCCCATCCCGATCCAGGAGTTGGCTGGGGATACCGAGCCCCCGCCCGCCGGCATGATGCCGGTGGACGCCGCCCTGGTCCGCAAGGCCAACAACTGGCGGCTGGTGAGGGCGGAGGATTTCGGCCCCAACGCCGCCGCCTGGATGCGCGACAACGGCCAGGACCTCACCGGCCGCATTCCCGGCGACTACTCTGGACGGAACAACCAGCGCGACGTGGCCTATCTGCTGGCGCCCGCCGGAACGCCGGCGGAAGGCACGCAGCCCGCGACTGCGGGGCAGCGGCGCGTGCTCCTGCTGGTGGAAGGTGTGAACCTGTACGACGCCGAATATCCGGAAGTCGTGGGCGCGGCCCGCGTCCCCAAGGAGGTCATCGCCGGCATCGAATGGGGAAAGAACCCGCCCCAAGGGACGCCCGACGGCGACGGCTTGCTCATCGTCCGCAGGAGCGGCGATTTCGCTTCCGGCCTGGTGCTGTTCGTGAATGAGCGGCGCATCGTCTCGGCCGTTCCCGTCAACTACACCCAGATCCGCCTAAGATAATCCCATGCTGCGAAAGACGCGGCTCTTCACTCCCGGTCCCACGCCGCTTCTGCCCGCCGCCCAGAACGCGCTCGCCGGCCCCAGCCTGCACCACCGTACCGCCGACTTCCGCGCCCTCTACCGCCGCGTGCTGGCGGACCTGAAGATTTTCATCGGCACCAACAATGACGTCATCGTGTTGGCTTCCTCGGGCACCGGCGCCATGGAGGCTTCGGTGTCGAATCTGACCTCGCCCGGCGACCGCGTGCTGGTGCTGACCGCGGGAAAATTCGGCGAGCGCTGGCGGGAGCTGGCCACCGCCTACGGCTGTGCCGTCGAAGTGGTAGAGGCGCCCTACGGCCAGACCCTCCTGCTCGACGCCGTGCGCGACCAGCTCAAGATCGACACCCGCGTGGTCTACATGCAGGCCACCGAGAGTTCGACCGGCGTCCGCCACGACGTCGAAGGCGTGGCCCGCTTGCTCAAAGACAGCGGCGCGTTGCTGGTGGTGGACGCCATCACCGGCCTGGGCACCACGCTCTTTGACGTGGACGCCTGGGGCGTGGACGTGATCCTCGGCGGCTCGCAGAAGGCGGTGATGATCCCGCCCGGCCTGGCCTACTGCGCGGTGAGCGAGCGCGCCTGGCAGCGCATGAAGTCGGCAACGTCGCCGCGCTACTACTTCGACCTGCGCCAGGAGCGCAAGGCGGCGGCCAAGGGCGAGTCCGCCTTCACCCCGGCGACGGCGCTGGTGGCGGCGCTGGCCGCGGCGCTCGATTACATCCGCGCCGCCGGCGAAGGCGACCTGGCCGCCGGACGCGACGCCCTCATCCTCAACGCCGAGCTGGCCGCGGCCATGACCCGCGCCGCCGCCGAGGCCCTGGGACTCAAGCTCTTTGCCCGCTCCTCTCCCGCCGCCGCGCTCACCGCCATCGAGCCGCCCCCGGGCGTGGATTCTGGCGTCCTGGTCAAGGCCTTCCGCGAGAGCTTTGGCGCGGTGGTCGCCAACGGTCAGAGAGAGATGAAAGGGAAACTCTTCCGCATCGCGCACCTCGGGTACTACGATTACCTCGACACCATCGCCATCCTGGGCGCGCTGGAGCAGGTGCTGGCCCGGCTGGGCGGCCCGCGGCACGTGGAGTTCGGCGCCGGCTTGCGGGCGGCACAGGCGGTGTACGCCGAAGCCGAGGCCCGCGTGTCGGCGGCCAAGTAGACTGGAGAGCCTCGGAGGCTCAACGAACTCCTTGTGATCCTTCGTGAATCCTTGGTGTCCTTTGTGTTTTAGCTTTTCTCGTCCATGAAAATCGTCATCGCAGAGAAGGTCTCCCCCGCCGCCGAGGCGCTGCTCAAGGAAGAGTCGCGCTGGGAGGTGGTCACCTCCGAGCAGATCGGCGGCAACCTCTCCACCCATCTCGAGAACGCGGACGCGCTCATCGTGCGCTCCGCCGTCCAGGTGACGGCCGCCACGCTGGAACATGCGCGCAAGCTGCGGGTGATCGGGCGCGCGGGCGTGGGCGTGGACAACATCGACCTCGAGGCTGCAACCAAAAAGGGCATCGCGGTGATGAACACGCCCGGCGCCAACGCCGTGGCCGTGGCCGAGCACACCTTCGCCCTGATGCTGGCGCTGGCCCGCCACCTCTGCCGCGCCGATGCGCTTACCCGCGCCGGGCGCTGGGAGAAGAAGTCGCTGCAAGGGACCGAGCTGCGTGCCAAGACTCTGGGCATCGCCGGCCTGGGCCGCGTGGGCATGGAAGTGGCGCGCCGCGCCCGCGCCTTCGGCATGGAAGTCATCGCCCACGATCCCTTTGTCTCGACCACCCTGGCCCGCGAGCTGGGCATCAAGCTGGCAGGCCTCGACGAGGTTTACGCCGCCGCCGACTACCTGACGCTGCACGTCGGCCTGACGCCGCAGACCGCCGGCATGATCAACGCTGCGTCGCTCGCCAGGATGAAGAAGGGCGTGCGGCTCATCAACTGCGCCCGCGGCGAGCTGGTGGAAGAGGCCGCGCTGGCCGACGCGCTGCGCTCGGGTCACGTCGCCGGGGCGGCGGTGGACGTCTTCACCGAAGAGCCGCCCAAGAACTCGCCGCTGCTGGCGCTGGAGAACGTCATCGCCACGCCCCACATCGCCGGCTCCACGCGCGAGGCGCAGGAGGCCGTCGGCTGCCAGATCGCGCTGCAGGTGAGGGAGTACCTCAAGCGCGGCGTCATCCAGAACGCCGTCAACGTGCCTTCGGTCTCCCACGACGAGTACGCGCAGATGCAGCCCTACATCGTACTGGCCGAGCGCCTGGGGTCGTTCCTGGCGCAGGCCAGCGAGGGCAGCCCGGAGGAGATCTCGCTGCGCTTCACCGGGGCAATGGCCGAGTGGAAGACCGACCTCATCCGCAACGCTGCCATCAAGGGCATCCTCAACCAGACGTTCTCTGAAAAAGCCAACCTGGTGAACGCGGCCTCCATTGCCGCCGAGCGCGGCCTGCGCCTGCACGAGGCCAAGCGCGCCAAAGTCCCCGGCGGCGGCGCCGGAAACGTGCTCTCGGTGATGATCAAGACCTCCGTCGAAGAGCGCCTGGTGAAGGGCACGGTTTTGCACGGCAACTCACCCCGCCTGCTGGCGGTGGACGATATCGACATCGAGGCGCCGCTGGAGCGCAACCTCATCTACCTGCGCAACAAAGACGTCCCCGGCGTGATCGGGAAGGTCGGCACCATCCTGGGCGCGCACAGCATCAACATCGCGAACTTCTCCCTCGGCCGCCGCGAGCGCGACGGCAAAACACCCCAGGCCATCGCGGTGGTGCAGGTGGACGGCCGCGTCCCGCCCCTGGTGCTGGAGGAGCTGCGGCAGATCGAGGCCGTCACCGTAGCCAAGGCCATCCGGCTCTGATGCGCGTTATCGCCGGAAAATTCCGCGCGCGCCCGCTGCCCGCCAAGGCGGGCGGTCTGGACCTGCGGCCCACCTCCGACCGCCTGCGCGAGACGCTCTTCGACGTGCTCACCGGCGGCGAGCCGGAGCGGCTGGCGGGCACGGTCTGGCTCGACCTTTACGCCGGCACCGGCGCCGTAGGCATCGAAGCCCTCAGCCGCGGCGCGAAAGCGGTCTATTTTGTGGAGTCGTCGAAGAAGGCGGCGGCGCTGATTCACGCCAACTTGAAGACGCTGGGAATCGCCGCGGGATTTGAAGTTCTGACAATGGATGCCGCGTCCGCCCTCCGCCGGTTGGAGTCCAGGAACGTCACCTGCGACTGCTGCTTCCTCGACCCGCCCTACCGCATGCAGGAGGCCTACGCGGAGACGCTGGAGCTGCTTTCGCGCTCACCGCTGCTGCACGCAGAGAGCGTGGTGATCGCAGAGCACGAGAAGCGCTTCGATCCCGGAGATGCCTTCGGCGCGCTGGCGCGCTACCGCACGCTCAAGCAGGGCGATGCGGCGCTGAGCTTCTACCGACTGTGACCTTCTGTATATTACATTCCGAGCGCGGAGCGCGAGGAAGCCCTACCCGACCACAAAAGCGTGGATGGGGTAGGGCTCTCTCGCTTCGCTCGAGATGTAAAAGAAAAACCGTGGGAGATTACATCAGAAGCTCTTCCGTCCGCCTTACGATGGGGTGCTGCATCTCGCTGAGGTCGTTCTTCACCAGGTTCAGTCCGTAGACGCAGCGCTCGAACTCGCGCGAGAGCCGGGCGAACAGCGGCGCCACCTTCTGGTACTCGAAGTGCTCGAACTTGGAGACGATGAAATAACTCTCCTTGCCCGCCTTCATGAAGTCCACGAAGCTTTCCATCCGCTGCCGCCGCAGCCGGAAGTGGTGGATGCTTTCCGGGAACATGCCGGTGAAGAACAGGGTGTAATCGCCGATGTGCTTGCGCACCTGGCGCTCGCGGTCGAAGGAGGGAGCGGGGCCGTAGACCGGGTCGGACTGCAGCAGCATCTCGCCCACGTCGGAGAGGGGACGCGCGGCGGCGTCGTGGATCTTGTGCAGCTGCTCGACCTCGCAGAATTCGGTGAGCAGGTTGGCAACGTAGGCGCTGAGCGCGGGGTCGCGCAGCTCGATGCCGGAAGAAGAGTAGTTCCGGCTCACCAGTTCTTCGAACAACTGCCGCAGCGGATGCGATTCCGGGATCATGAACCGTCCTCCTCCTTTGCCGGCATGGGCCTGCGTGGGAGAGCCTGCTGCGCGATTCTTACCCCAAATGGTTTGCGCGAAGCAAGTGCCTAGCGCGAGTCCGGGTAGCGCCGGCGTCTCGCCGGCAACGACACTGTCCCAGATAGTGTTGCCATTTTGCCCGCTCCCACGTTCCTTCTCTTCTTGCCTTTTGCATTTTTAATTTTGCATTCTTTCCGCCGGGTTAGAATTCCACTCCCCGTTCCGGGGAGGCTGGCCATGCACCGGAAGAACATTTCGAGCGGGACGCCCTGGGAGCCGGTGGTGGGCTACTCGCGCGCGGTGCGCGTGGGGAACGCGGTGTTCGTCTCCGGCACCACCGCCACCGACGCTGCGGGAAAGATCGTCGGCGCCGGCGACCCCTACGCCCAGACGCTGCAGACCCTGCGCAACATCCAGGCGGCGCTGCGCCAGGCGGGCGCGCGGATGAAGGACGTGGTGCGCACGCGCATGTTCGTGACCAACATCGCCGACTGGGAAGAGATCGGCAAGGCGCACGGCGAGTTCTTCGGCGACATCCGCCCCGCCACCAGCATGGTCGAGGTGAAGCGGCTGATCGCGCCCGAGATGCTGGTGGAGATCGAGGCGGACGCGGTCATCGAAGAGAAATAGATTCTTCACCACGGAGACACGGAGGCACGGAGATGAAGATTTCAAAGTTGGGACTGATCGTAGTTCTGCTGATGGCGGCCATGGCATGGGCGCAGAAGCCGGCGGCGATGGGAGCCGAGCCGGTCACCGTCATCCACGCCGGGGTGTTGATTGACGGCAAATCGGACGCGCCGCAGCGCAACCAGGTCATCATCATCCGCGGCAACCGCATCACCGACGTGCTGTTCGAAGGCGCGGGGCGTGCCATCCCCAGCGGTCCCAACGTCACCACCCTCGACCTTTCGCGCGCGACCGTGCTGCCCGGACTGATCGATACTCACACCCACATCTTTCTTCAGGGCGAAGACCCGGCCGAGGGCGGCTACGACGTGCAACTGCTGAAATACCCGCTGGCGTATCGCGCGGCGCGGGCCACGGTGGCGGCGCACCGCGCGCTGGAGCAGGGCTTCACCACCATCCGTGACGTGGAGACCGAAGGCGCCGGCTACGGCGACGTGGGCATCCAGCAGGCGATTGACGAAGGACGCATCCCCGGCCCACGCATGTTCGTGGTGACGCGCGCCATCTCCACCACCGGCGGCTATCCGCTGCACGGCTACGCCCCGGAGATCGAGGTCCCCAAAGGGGTGCAGATCGTGGACGGCCCGGTGGAGGCGCGCAAGGCGGCGCGCGAGCAGATGGAGCACGGCGCCGACTGGATCAAGGTCTACATGACGCACCGCTCCTGGGTGGACCAGCAGGGCAACCTGGTCTCGCAGCCCACGCTCACGCTGGAGGAGATCCAGGCCATCACCGACGAGGTGCACGGCTGGAAGCGCAAGGTGGCCTGCCACGCCTATAACGGCGAGGGCCTGCAGCGGGCGCTCGACGGCGGCTGCGACTCCATCGAGCACGGCCTCGAACTCACCGACGCCAACGTCGCCCAGATGGTGCGCCAGGGCACCTGGTACGTCCCCACCCTTGCGCCCTACTACTACAACCCGGCGCCGGAGAACACCCCCGAGGGCCGCCGCGACCGCAAGCGCGTGGCGGTGCACGGGCCATCCTTCCAGAAAGCGATGAAGGCAGGCGTGAAGATCGCCTACGGCACCGACGCCGGCGGCTTCCCCTGGACGGACTCCGAGGCGCAGGAATTCTCGCGCGAGGTGGAGTTCGGCATGACCCCGATGCAGGCCATCCAATCGGCAACCTCGAAGGCGGCCGAGCTATTGGACCGCGAAGGCGAGTTGGGCGTGATCGCGCCGGGCGCACTCGCCGACATCGTCGCCGTGGAGGGCGATCCGCTCAAGGACGTCAAGGTGCTGGAACACGTGCGCTTCGTGATGAAAGACGGCAAGGTGTTCAAGAACGAGGTGCGGTAGCGGGTCGTTTCCTTACATCCCGAGCGCAGCGAGGGAGCCCTACTTGCACACCAATGTTCCTCTCCCGGGTAGGGTTCCCTCCGGCTTCGCCGTCGGGATGTTTAGGAAACCCCAGCTATTGACACCCGCCCCGCGAGGTTCATAATGTCCCTCCATCGCGGGGTGGTGTGATGAACATCCTCAGCCTGTGCGACGACAAGCCAGCCACGGTTCCTCCCGACGCCACGGCCGCCCAGGCCATCCAGACCATGCTTGACCAACGCGTGGGTGCGGTGGCGGTGCTGGACTCCGAGGGCAAGGTGGCCGGCATCTTCACCGAGCGCGACGTTTTGCAGAAGCTGGCTTTGAGCGGCCGCGATCCCAAGCTGGCCCCGGTGCGCGAACTGATGACCACGCCGGTGGAGATGGCCACGGTGGAAATGACGCCGGGCGAGGCGCTGGCGGAGATGGTCGAGTGCCACGTCCGCCATCTGCCCATCGTGGACGCGAGCGGCAAGCTCCTGGGCATGCTCTCCATCCGCAACCTGCTGCAGGCCCAGGTGGACGAACTGGCCCACGACTTGGATTCGGTCGAGCAGTACCTCGCGAACGACGGCCCCGGGGGCTAGCCGGCTCCCCAGCTTGGTTGACGGCTCATTTTGGGAGATTGTCATCCCGAGGAGCGAAGCGACGAGGGACCTGCTTTTCGCCGCGAACGGCAGATTCCTCGCCCGCCGCGGCGGGCTCGGAATGACAGCTCTTCGTTTCCGGGCTTTCGGTCCAAGGACCCATGCCGACTTCTTCTTCCACCCAAAGCGGAGCGCGCATGCTGGCGCTGACCCGCATCGCCGTCGGCGTCTTCTTCCTTTTCTTCGCGCAGTACAAGCTGGCCTCGCCCGCCTTCGCCCACACCGGCTACGCAAAATACGTTACCGGCTACATCCAGTCGAGCGCCGTGAGCTTCTACAAGCCCTTCCTGCAGAAGACGGTCGAGCACGCCGTAGCCTCCGGCTATGCGGTAGCCGTCACCGAGCTGCTCATCGGGATCTCGCTGGTGCTGGGGCTGCGCGTGCGATTCTTCTCGGTGGTGGGCGCGCTCTTCATGCTCAACCTGGTGCTCTGCACGTGGAACGCGCCTGGGCCGGGACCGGCGTGGCGCTACCTCGGCAACCAGCTCGATAACATCCCGCTGATGTGCCTGTTCCTGCTGTTCGTCGCGTACCGGGCGGGCGAGACCTGGGGACTGGACGGCCGCGGCAAGCGCTCCGACCGCATCCGGGACGCCTACAAGAAATCCTAGACTCGAGATTTCAGTCCGCCGGCGCCGTCCTCAGTCGCGCCATGGCCAGGATGCCGAGCAGCGGACCGATGGCCATCGCCGGGCCCGCCCAGCGCCATCCCCAGTGCTCGCCTACCGCCGCCACCGCGCGCACCGAGAAGCTGGTGAGCAGGAATCCCAGCGCCACCTGCATGGTCAGCGCCGTGCCCACGTAGGAAGGGTGCGAGACCTCGCTGACGATGGTGGAGAACTGTGCCGAGTCCGCCACCACGGCGATCCCCCAGATTAGCGATACCGCGACCAGGGCGGGGAAGCTCTCGAAGGCCAGCCCGGCGGCCAGGCAGCAGGCGCCGCTTACCGCCATGGCGACCATGGTGACGTTGCTGCGGCGGCGCAGCCGGGCGGCTTCATCTTGCGCAGGCGAGGACGCCTGTGCCACAAGGTCATTGCTGGAGCGGTCGCTGGCCATGCCCGCCCACACGCATCCCACCGCGCCGATGGCGATGGCCGAAAACGTGGACACCTCCACCCATGCCGTCGCAATGCCCGTTCCCGAGGCCGCCAGCAGCACTCCGATCCATCCCCACATGGAATAGACCTCCCACATGTGCCCCAGGTAGCCGAGGTTAGCCAGGCGCAGGCGGCGCTGGCGGAAGGTCTGGCCGACTTGATGGAAGTCGAAGGGCGGCTGCGGCGCGGCGTACGGTCCTTCGTAAACCCCGAGCGCCACCAGCAGTGCGGCCAGAACGGCGAAGCCGCTCGAAGCCAGCACCATCGCCCGCCACGGTAGATTCCCCGCGGCTTGGACTGCGTGGGGCAGCGCCGAGCCCACGGTCAGCGCCGCGATGAAGATTCCGAGCGCCAAGCCGCGTCCTTCGCGGAACCATCCGGCGAGCAGCTTCATGCCCGTGGGATAGACGCCCGCCAGGAACACCCCGGTCAGGAAGCGCAAGACGAGCGCTGCGGCGATATGCTCCGCCGCCAGCCAGGCAAAGAGCGCGTTGGCGGCGGCGGCCGCCAGGCTGCTGACCACAAAGATCCTGCCGGGGCGGAAGACGTCCGGCAGGTTGAAGGCCGCCGCCAGCAGCGCCCCGGCAACGAACCCTAGTTGCACGGCGATGGTCAGCCAGGCGGTCAGGCCATAGCCGGCGCTCCAGGCCAGCGCCAGCTGCGGCAGCGCCGCTGTCCCCGTGAACCACAAGGACATGGCGAGCAACTCGGCGGCCGAGAGCAGAATAAGGACGCGGCGGGAGTCGGGGGTCACCGGGCGGGGATTGTACCTTGCCCCTGCGGGTGGAGACGCGGGCGACTCGCCCGCGCGAGGGTAGCAGACCCTAAGAGAAAGACCGGGACAGGGCGGGTCCCCAGGGTAACCTCCCCAGGGTTACTCCCGGAGCCGCGGTCCTCGATTCTGCGCTTGACGCCGCTTGCTCTTGAGCCTAGGCTAAGTGGAATTTCTCGGCGTTTCCGAGCGGCTCCTCCCCCTTGTTTACGGCTCAAGGTTCTGTGCGGGCAAAAAATCCTTTGGAGGAATAACTTTGATGGTTACCACTTCCCGTTGGCGTTGGTTGATTGTTCTGGCGGCGGTTGCCGCGTTGCCGGTTGCGTTGCTGGCGACTCACTCTTGGGGCGGCTACCACTGGGCGCGAACGACCCCCCAGTTCACTTTGAAGTTGGGCGATAATCTGACGACTGTGGATTGGAAGGGTCATCTCGCCCAAACATCGAGCGACTGGAACAGCCCCACGAGTTTCGGGGCGGCATCGACACCGATTCTTACCGCGATTGTTGTCGGGCAAGCCGGCAAGCGTTGCAAGATGGTGGCTGGAACCACGCAAGTCTGCAACGGCACTTTCGGCAACAACGGCTGGCTCGGCCTGGCGACGATCAACATTACCGGCGGCACCCACATCACGCAGGGCTCGGCCAAGATGAACGACACCTACTTCAACACGGCCACCTACAACAACCCCAACGAGCGAGAGCACGTGATGTGTCAGGAGGTGGCTCACACCTTTGGCTTGGACCATCAGTCCACCGACGGCGGCTCGCTCAATACCTGCATGGACTACTTCTCGAACACCGGCGCGAACGCAAACATCACGGCCAGCACCAGGCCGAACACACACGACTTTGATGAACTGAACATCATCTACGGGTCGCACCTCGATAGCACCACTACGGTCGCCTCCACCACCGCCATGGTGGCGCCGAAGTCAGAGGTCACCGACGACCCGAACACATGGGGGAATCTTGTGAGCCAGTCCGTGAACGGCCGCAGCTCGACGTACGAGAGAGCCAACGCGGACGGGTCAAAGACGGTTACCCACGTGTACTGGACGATCGAGGCTGCTGCCAACTGCCCTGGCTGCGATCACCGTTACGACCACTAACCGACGAGCCTAAGCGATTGAACGCGGCCAGCCCTTCGGGGCTGGCCGTTTTGTTTTGGAATGTGTAGCGCCGGCGTCTCGCCGGCCACGATAAGAGCCGCGCCCAGCGCGCTGCTATAATCGGCAGTTGCGTTTATGGAAACCACGCCCAGAGTGCGCTCTACCACCGTCCTGTGCGTGCGCCGCGACGGCAAGGTGGTGATGGCCGGCGACGGCCAGGTCACCCTGGGCGACGGCATCGTGAAGCACTCCGCCAAAAAGATTCGCCGGCTCTTCGGCGACAAGATCCTGGCCGGCTTTGCCGGCTCCACCGCCGACGCTTTCTCGCTCTTCAGCCGCTTTGAGACCAAGTTGGAGCAGTACCAGGGCAACCTGGGCCGTGCGGCGGTCGAACTGGCCAAGGACTGGCGCACCGACAAGATGCTGCGCCAGCTCGAAGCCTTGCTCCTGGTCGCCGACCAGAACCAGACCTTCCTCATCTCCGGCGCCGGAGACGTGATCGAGCCCGACGAAGGCATCGCCGCCATCGGCTCGGGCGGCCCCTATGCCACCTCCGCCGCCCGCGCCCTGGCCGAGCACACCCAGCTCTCCGCCCGCCAGATCGCCGAGGAGGCCATGAAGATCGCCGGCCGCATCTGCATCTATACCAACGACGTAGTCACCATCGAGGAATTGTAAGATTGACAATTGACTATTGACGATTGGCTTTGGCCAACCGCCAAAGACCAAAGACCAACGACAAAGCTATGGCGATTTACCTACCCGGAACGGCAGAAGAAGAGCAGGTCCTTTTGGACGAGCTGACGCCGCGCGAGATCGTGGCCGAGCTCGACAAGTACGTGGTGGGACAGCACGCAGCCAAGCGCGCCGTGGCCATCGCGCTGCGCAACCGCATGCGCCGCCAGAAGCTGGCGCCCGAGCTGGCGGAAGAGATCATGCCCAAGAACATCATCATGATCGGGCCCACCGGCGTGGGCAAGACGGAGATCGCGCGCCGCCTGGCCAAACTCGCCAACTCTCCCTTCCTCAAGGTGGAAGCCTCGAAGTTCACCGAAGTGGGCTACGTGGGCCGCGACGTGGACTCCATGATCCGCGACCTGACGGAAATCGCCATCGAGATGGTGCGCGGGGAGAAGCTGGAGGACGTGGCCGACAAGGCCGAGCTCAACGCCGAGGAGCGCGTGCTCGATCTGCTGCTGCCCGCCGCCTCCTTCCAGAAGCCGCCGGAGGCGGGCGGCGTGGGCTTCGCCGCCGAAGGCTCGGGGGAATCCTACTCCCGCAACCGTGAGAAGCTGCGCCAGCAACTGCGCGAGGGCAAGCTCGACGACCGCGTGGTCGAGCTCGACGTGCGCGAGAAATCCTTCCCCGCCTTCGAGATCATCTCCAACCAGGGCGTGGAGGAGATGGATATCAACATCAAGGACATGATGCCCAACATCTTCGGCCAGCGCACCAAGAAGCGGAAGATGAAGGTGTCGGAAGCCATCGAGTACATGATCCAGGAAGAGGAGCAGCGCCTGATCGACATGGAGCAGGTGACGCGCACCGCGGTGTCGCGCGTGGAGCAATCCGGCATCATCTTCCTGGACGAGATTGATAAGATCGCGGGGCGCGAATCCGGCCACGGGCCCGACGTCTCGCGCGAGGGCGTGCAGCGCGACATCCTGCCCATCGTGGAAGGCACCACGGTCAACACCCGCTACGGCATGGTGCGCACCGACCACATCCTGTTCATCGCCGCCGGCGCCTTCCACGTGTCGAAGCCCAGCGACCTCATCCCCGAATTGCAGGGCCGCTTCCCCATCCGGGTGGAGCTGAAGTCGCTGACCATCGAGGACTTCATCCGCATCCTCACCGAGCCCAAGTCGTCCTTGGTCAAGCAGTACACGGCGCTGCTCGAAACCGAGGGGCTGAAGCTCGAGTTCACCCGCGAGGCCCTGGACGAGGTCGCGAACTTCGCCTTCAAGGTGAACGAAGGCACGGAGAATATCGGCGCCCGCCGCCTGCACACCATCATGGAGCGCGTGCTGGATGAGATCAGCTTCGACGCCCCCGAGATGAAGACCCGCGAGGTCACCGTGGACGCCGACTACGTGCGCAAGATGCTCGCCGACATCGTGAAGGACCAGGACCTCAGCCGCTACATTCTGTGATCGCCCGTAGGCGCGGGCGACTCGCCCGTGCGAAAACGGAATCCTTCTGTTAGTCTGTTCGCCTTCGCATGCAATTCACACGCTATTTCTCCGCCCTGCTGACGGTTGCGGCCCTGGCGCTGCTCGCCGGCTGCGGCTCGCAGGGCAACCCGCTGCCGCCCTCGCTCGACCTCCCCAAACCGGTGGCCGACCTGAAGGCGGCGCGCAAGGGCGACAAGGTCCTGCTCACCTGGACGGCGCCGCGCGAGACCACCGACAAAGTGCGCATCAAGGAATCCGGTCCCACGCGCGTTTGCCGCTCCACGGTGGCGCCCGCTGCGATGGAGTGCACGGAAGTTGCCAAGCTGCCGGCCGGACAGGCTCCAGCTGCCGGCGCCGCCACGTACACCGACACGCTGCCCCGCGAGATCCAAGAGCTGAGTGCCGGCTTTGCCGTTTATACGGTGGAAGTGGTGAATCCCAACGGCCGCAGTGCCGGCCTCTCAAACACGGCGAAGGTGCCCCTGACGCTCACCCTGCCGCCGCCGGCAAACCTGCAGGCGCGCGTCACCGCCGAAGGAGTTGCCCTCTCATTCACTGCTCCCCTCACGCCACCGGCGATGGCTCGAGGCGAAGATGCGTACTCGCTCCGTGTGTACCGCCACGCCGCCGGCGCTTCCGCCGTGACCGTCGCCGGCGAGCTGCCGCTGCCTGCTCCACAGCCGGAGTTCCTCGACAAGACCATCGAATGGGAGAAGAGCTACCGGTACCGCATCACGACCGTCACCCGGTTTACGCCACCGGGTGGGACGCCGGTAGAGGTGGAGGGCGACGACTCCTCTACGGTCGAGGTCCTCGCCCACGATTCCTTCCCGCCCGCCGCGCCCAAAGAAGTGCAGGCCGTGGCTTCCTCCGGCGGCGGCCAGAACTTCGTTGACCTCACCTGGACGCTGAACAGCGAGGCCGACTTGGCCGGCTACAGCGTCTATCGCCGCGAAGGCGATGCGCAGCCGCAAAAGATCAACGCCGAGCTGCTAAAGACTCCGGCCTTCCGCGACGCGAGCGTCACCGCCGCGCACACCTACCTCTACTCGGTCTCCGCAGTGGATCTTCGCAGCAACGAAAGCGGGCGCTCGGAAGAGACCAGCGAGAGCGTGCCGCAGCCCTAGTCTGCGCGGGCGAGTCGCCCGCGCCTACAGGATCTCGAAAGATGAAGTATTGCCGCTTCCAGTCCGAGTCCGGCGGTTGCTACGGGCTGATCGAGACCATCGGCGGCCGCGAGGTGGTCACGCCCATCTTCGATCCCTTCGCCGCCGAGCCCCATTGCGCCCACATGGTCCACTTCCCGCTGGCCGAGGCCAAGCTGCTGGCGCCGGTCACGCCCTCGAAGATCGTCTGCGTCGGGCGCAACTACCGCGAGCACGCCCAAGAGCTGGGCAACGAGGTTCCTGCGGAACTGCTCATCTTCCTGAAGCCTTCGTCGTCGGTCATCGGCCCGGGCGCGGAGATTCGCCGGCCGCAAGTCTCCCAGCGCGTGGACCACGAGGGTGAGCTGGGCGTGGTCATTGGGAAAGAGTGCCGCGGGCTGGGCGAGCAGGACGACGTCCGCCCCTACATCCGCGGCTACACCTGCGTGAATGACGTGACCGCGCGCGACCTGCAGGACCGCGACGGCCAGTGGACGCGCGCCAAGGGCTTCGACAGCTTCTGCCCCATCGGCCCGGTGGTCTCGGATGAGCTCGATCCCTGGCGCGGCGTCGAGGTCGAGGTCCGCGTCAACGGCGCCCTGCGCCAGCAGGGCAACACCCGCGATTTCATCTTTCCGCTGGACGCGATCGTGCGCTACATCAGCCGCGTGATGACGCTTCTTCCCGGCGACTTGATCGCCACGGGCACGCCCGCCGGCGTCGGGCCGCTCCAGGCAGGGGATCGCGTCGAGGTCACCATCGCGGGCGTCGGCGCCCTCGCCAACGTCGTCCGGGACGAGTAAACTTTCCGCCGGACAGGAGGAAGCATGAGCCGCATGCAACGGGCCGTACTCGTTCTCTCCAGTGTTGCTCTGGCGCTGAGCTTCGCCGCTTACGCCCAGAAGCCTGCTGCCCAGGGCGCCGAGGAAGCCGCCGTCCGCGCCGCGGATGAACAGTGGTCCCAGGCCGCGGGCGCCAGGGACCTGGAGAAGACCATTGGCTTCTACGCCGACAACGGGATCCTCCAGCCGCCCGGGAGTCCGGCCCTTGCCGGCAAGGCCGCCGTCCGCGCCTTTTGGGCCGCGGCGTTCCAGGACCCGGCCTACCAGCTTTCCTGGAAGCCGGTGGAGGTCGGGGTCGCCCGTTCCGGCGACCTCGCCTACACGCGAGGGTCGTACGACTTCACCTATACTGCGGGCGGCAAGGCGCTGCGCGAGCACGGCAAGGACCTCGTGGTGTGGAAGAAGCAGGCGGACGGCGCCTGGAAGGTGGTGGTGGACATGTTCAGCGCCGATGGCCCCGTCACGCCCATTCAGCCCTAGTCGCCGCCCTTGCCTTGATGCGACAATAGGACGCCCATGAAGTTCTTCCTCGACACCGCCAACCTGAACGAGATCCGCGAAGCCGCCTCGCTCGGCATCCTGGACGGCATCACCACCAATCCCTCGCTCATCGCCAAGGAAGGCAAGCCCTTCAAGGAGACCATCCTCGAGATCTGCAAGGTGGTGGACGGCCCGGTGAACGTCGAAGTCATCGCCACCGACGCCGCCGGCATGTGCAAGCAGGCGCATGACTACGTCACCTGGCACAAGAACGTGGTGGTGAAGCTGCCCACCACCCGCGAAGGCCTGAAGGCCTGCAAATGCCTGTCGCAGGAGGGCATCAAGACCAACCTCACGCTCTGCTTCTCGCCCAACCAGGCGCTCTTGGTGGCCAAGGCGGGCGGGACCTACGTGAGCCCTTTCGTCGGCCGCCTGGACGACATCAGCCACGTGGGCATGGGCCTGGGGCGCCAGGC
>Ga0080064_1000923_pt1 | contig 68019 bp, 68 predicted proteins | sample Subgrocontami54m_FD_69260 | JGI IMG/M metagenome (GOLD analysis project Ga0080064, IMG submission 69260) | Subsurface groundwater microbial communities from S. Glens Falls, New York, USA - GMW46 contaminated, 5.4 m (SPADES assembly) (version 2) ...
CCGTTTGTTGTTGTTCTGTCGGGGCGCGCTGGGCCGCGCCCGCGCCCTCCCGTCCTTTTCTTCTTGTGGTTGGGGCCCCCCCTCAACCGAGCTCCGTTCCCCCCCCCGCCCCCGCCGCTCGGTTTCTTCCGGGCTATAGAACTCGTCCTTCTCTTTTTGATCGGCCATGGTGGCTACTCAGCGGCCGCTCTGTTGGTGCCAAATGGAACGGCTGTGTGCCAGAGCCTGTCGTCCGTCTGATGCTGGCTTTCCCATTGTCGGCGTAGGGCATCGAAGATGTCGCGATCAAACTCGTACACATCTTCCGCCGGGAAGCCGATGGGGGCGATCTCGCCAGCATCGATAGCCGCCACCTGATCTTGCGCGGTGAGAAACGTCGCGCGGCCAGTGCTTTGCACGACCACGCATCGCCACGGCTCCCCACGCCAGGCTCGCGCCATTGCCACTGGATAGGCCATCGAAATCCCCGATTCGCTGTGCTTCAACACAACGTCAGACGACGGGGCAAGGGAGTGCCAGCATTTTCTTGGCACTCTGCGTTCCACGCTTGCGAAGGATCGCGATATATGGCACAAGCCTACTAACGTTCCATATCGGAAGTGGAGTGCGTTCCAAATGGCGCAGACGACGCAAGAGGCTGACGGCAAATCGACGATGCCGCCGTACTATGCCTTCTCTACCTTCAAGACGTTCTTGCGGCACATGAAGCCGCACCCCTTGCCGGATCGCATCGACAAGAGCCTCTTGAGCAGTTTTGCCGGCGGAGACCAGGGCCGAATTATGACCTCCCTGCGTTTCCTCAGCCTTATCGACGACAAGGGAACGCCATCGCAGCGGCTGGCCGAGTTAATCGGCGCCTATGAGACCGATCAGTGGGCCAACCAGCTTGAGCAACTTATTCGGGCCAACTACGCCCCGATGTTTGCGATCAATCTCGCAAGCGCGTCACCGGGGCAGTTCAACGAGACGTTCCGAAAGGCGTATCCGGGAGCCGAGGAAGTCGTGCGCAAGGCGATGACGTTCTTTGTGAACGCCGCTCGCGACGCCAATATCGAGATCAGTGCACACATCACGAAGAACAAGAAGCCCCGGGCTGCGAGCGGTACACGCCGCCGTGCTAAAGCGGCCCCGGCGTCCGATGAAAAACCGAAGGCCGATCTACCCGAGAAAAGCCCCGCGAAAACCGCGGAGCACAATGAGACGCTAACGCCGCGCGCAACCAGCTCCTTTGATCTGCTCGCCGCTTTCGATCCGTCAGACATGACCGACGACGAACAGCAAGCCATATGGACGCTGTTGCGATACCTCCGGCGAAAAGAAACGACCCGCGTGCCCGAGGCGCGGCGGCAGCGGCCCACGAAGGCCGCCACCACGAACGCAGGAGCAAAGGAGGCCGCTGTGGAACCGCCTCCTTAACCCTTACTTCTCTTCTCCGGGTAGTGCTGACCCGATCCCAATTGGCGCGGCACTACTCGCAGGCGGAGGCCCTTGAGAAAGGCCCTGCCGGGGCGGACAGTCCATAGCGGCTGCTCCGCCCCAACTTTTTCTGTACCACAAAAAACGCCGGCCTGTCAGATCGCCACGCTACATCTAGCCGTACCTTTGCGAAAGGGATAATCGGCTAGGCGACCGACTTGGCGATCTCGTACGATTCCCGCGCCCATGTCTCGGGATCGCCGGCGGACCATTTGGCGATGTCGGCCGCCGAGATGCCGGCGCCGATCTGCCCCGCCGCCCGCGCCGGATCGCGGCCGATCACGTCGCCCGCGAGGGTGCGGTCCCAGTAATCCGACAAGCGCACCGGAGGCTTGGACCCGACCACCAGCGCGACGCAATACCCGCCGCGGTCGCCGCGGTCGATCGCGTAGAGCGGCTGGTGCAGGTCGCCGACTAGGTTCAAGACAAAGCGCAAGGCCATCAGCCGCTCGCCCGCGCCGGTGGCCGGGTCCGCCAATTCCTTGGCGAACTGCTCGATCTTGTCGATCGCGCAGTTGTCCCGCGGCCCGTGGCTCGCGGGGTAGCCGACCGGCAGCGGCTTGCGGCCAAAGCAATCGCGCGTCAGATCGGGATTGTCGTATTTGAGCCGAACGTAATGCCAGCCCGAGGTGGCGACGCGCGCCTCCTGGCTGCGCTCGCGCAATTCGTCCGGCCATATCGCCTGATCGGCGATGCCGGGAGCGGGCCTGCCGCGCCGCTTTTCGGTATCGCCGGCGACGATCGCCTGGACCTTGGCCCGCACCGCCGCGTCGCTCTGCTGCAACAGACGATCGGCCAGGATAGCGACGACCTTGTGCGCCTCCGGCCGCCAGGCGAGGGCGGGAAGGCTGGGGGCGACGACCGCGCCCAGCGCCGCGCCGATCACGGCGACACACCGTAGCCAATGCCGCATTGCTGCAAACCCGCGAATGCCTGACCGCCAATCGAGACTCATGCTAGCATCGTCGCGCCGGGACTGTCAGCCTACCGGGCTGTCAGGCGAACCGGCCGTGGAGCCGAACGCGGCGGCGTCGGCCAAGCCGAATCAGGAGGAAACCATGCGCGGGGTGGTCTTTACCGGCGATCGCCAGCTCGAACTAATGAACTTCGCCGACCCGACCCCGGACCCGGACGAGGTCGTCATCGAGATGAAGGCCTCGGGCATGTGCGGCAGCGATCTCCATCAATACCGCCGGCCGAAAGCCGGCGGCGACACCGGCGGGCTCGCCGCCCCGAGCGAGCCGACCATCGCTGGGCACGAGCCCTGCGGCGTTGTAGCCGCGATCGGGAGCGCGGTCAGCCCGGCGCAGGCGCAGATCGGCCAGCGCGTGATGGTCCATCACTACAAGGGCTGCACCGTGTGCGGGCACTGCAAATCCGGCTGGTCGCAATTGTGCCAGGAGGTGCCGGTCAAGGTTTACGGCAACAACGCGCATGGCGGCCACGCCGCCTATATCAAGGTGCCGGCCTTTACCGTGGTGCCGTTGCCCGACGAGTTGTCGTTCACCACCGGCGCGGCGATCGCGTGCGGCACCGGCACCGCCTATGGCGCGTTGCGGCGCATCCGCCTGTCGGGCAACGACACGATCGCGATCTTCGGCCAGGGGCCGGTCGGCCTGTCGGCGACGCAGCTCGCCGCGGCGATGGGCGCGCGGGTGATCGCGCTCGATGTCGGCGAGGAACGGCTCAACCGCGCCCGGGATTTCGGCGCGGCCGAGACGGTCAACCCGCGCTCGAACGACCCGGTCGGCGCGATCAAGGATTTGACCCACGGCTACGGCGCCGATTTCACCCTCGATACCTCGAGCCAACCCGAGGGACGCATCGCCGCGGTGCGCGCGACCAAGGTGTGGGGCACCACCTGCTTTGTCGGCGAGCGCAATCAGGTCACCATCGACGTCAGCCCCGACATGCTGCGCAAGCAGTTGACGATCATCGCGTCGTGGACGTTTTCGTCGATCGGCCAGGCCGAATGCGCGCGGTTCGTCGCCGACCGCAAGGTTGATGTCGAGGCGCTGTTCACCCATCGCTGGCAGCTCGACCAGGCCGACGAGGCGTACAAATTGTTCGACACCCAGACCACCGGCAAGGGCGTGTTCCTGATGTAGGAGAGGGCAATGAACGACGTGATGACCCATACGAAGCCGCCGACACCGACTGCGACGACGCCGGGCATGAAGGGCGCCGCCAAGCTCACGGCACTGGCGTCGCGCTATGTCGATGTCGCCGATTTGCCGTGGAAGCCGACCCCATGCGCCGGGATCGAGATGAAGGTGCTGGTCGAGGATACCGCGACCGGATTGCTGACCGCGCTGTTCCGCTGGCAACCGGGCGCCGAGCTGTCGCTGCACGAGCATGTCGAGATCGAGCAGACCTTCGTCCTCGAAGGCAGCCTCGCCGACGAGGAGGGCGAGGTCACGGCGGGAAATTACGTGTGGCGGCCCAAGGGCAATCGGCATACCGCGCGCTCGCCCAACGGCGCCTTGGTATTATCGATGTTCTTGCGCCCGAACATCTTTCTCGACGACGACAACGAGGGTAAGCAGTTGCGGTAATTTTCATACCGTCATTCCCGCGCAAGCGGGGATGACGAGAAGAGGTGGGGAACCATGCCGAAGTCTAAAATCTTCGCCAATTTCGATGACGCGGTCGCCGACATTCCCAACGACTCGGTGGTCGGGTTCGGCGGGTTCGCGGTCGTCGGCATGCCGGTCAATCTGTACGGGGCATTGGCCAAGCAGGGGGCCAAGGGGCTGACCTGCGTGTCGAACGGCACTCGCGGCGGCGCGACCCTGCCGGGCGACGCGCCCGACATGGGCTGGCTGATCCAGAACGATCAGGTCAAGAAGGTGATCTGCTCGTTCACCGCGCCGACCCGCGCCTCGCAAAAGCTGGTGTTCAGCGAATATTACGAAAAGGGGCTGATCGACGCCGAACTGGTGCCGCAGGGCACCCTGGCCGAGCGCATGCGCGCCGCCGGCGCCGGCATCCCGGCGTTCTACACCCCGGCGGCGGTCGGCACCGAGCTCGCTGAGGGGCGCGAGACGCGGGTGTTCAACGGCCGCGAATACCTGCTCGAATACGCCTTGCCGCTCGACTACGCGTTTATCCGCGCCTATCAGGCCGACCAGTTCGGCAATCTGCGGTTTCGCCGCTCGCAGCGCAACTTCAACCCGCTGATGGCGATGGCGGCGCGGGTGACGATCGTCGAGGTCGAGGAGGAGATCCTGCCCTTGGGCGCGATCGATCCCGACGACGTGCACCTGTCCGGGATCTTCGTCCACCGCATGGTGCGGGTGCCGCCGGCGCCCGAGGGGTGGTGGCCGATGCGCCCGGCCGAGATCGCCGCCCGCGCCGCGTCTCAGGGGAGTGCCGCACGATGAGCGACGCCAAGGGTCTCAGCCGCCAGCAGATGTGCAACCGGCTGGCGATGGAGTTTCAGGACGGCTGGATCGTCAATCTCGGCATCGGCATCCCGACCCTGTGCTCGAATTTCGATTTCGGCGACACCGCGATCATCTTTCATTCCGAGAACGGGGTGGTCGGCTACGGCCCGCTGACCGCGCCGGGCAAGGAAGACATGCACATGGTCAATGCCGGCGGCCAGCATGTGACCCTGCGCCCCGGCGCGGCGATTGTCCATCACGCCGATTCGTTCGCGATGATCAGGAGCGGCCGCATCGACGTGACCGTGCTCGGCGCCTACGAGGTCGCCGCCAACGGCGATTTCGCCAATTGGAAGATGGCCGGGCAGAAGGGCGGCGGCATCGGCGGCGCGATGGACCTCGCCGCCTGCGCCAAGCACGTGTTCGTCGCGATGGAGCAGACGACCCGCCGTGGCGCGCCGCGCCTGGTCGAGCAATGCGGCATCCCGGTTACGGCGAAAGGCGTCGTCGATCTGGTGGTGACCAATTACGGGCTGTTCGAGATCACCCCCGAAGGCATGGCCCTGAAGGAGATCGCCCCCGGCGTCACAATCGACGAGGTCATCGCGACCACCGGCTGCAAACTGATCGTCCCGCGCGACGTGCCGATCGTGAAGGGCGCGGGGTAGACCGGTAAGCATCATTCATTGTGAGGAGCGCAGCGACGAAGCAATCTCGACGGGGCGAGTGGCAATTGGCGCGAGATTGCTTCGCTGCGCTCGCAATGACAGGCTCACGAAGTCGCGCCAGCACACGGGAGAAATCGTCATGCACATGAACGCCGCGGTCTTTCGCAAAGTGTTGGAGCCGCTGACGGTCGAGGCGGTCGATATCGACCGGCCGGGGGGCCGCGAGGTATTGGTGCGCACGGTGGCGACCGGGGTGTGCCATAGCGATCTGCATGTCGTCGACGGGCACGGGCGGTTTCCGCTCGACCGGCCGATCGTGCTCGGCCACGAGGGCGCCGGGGTGGTCGAGGCGGTCGGCCCCGACGTGACCAGCGTGCGGGTCGGCGACCATGTCGTCGCCTGCCTCAGCGGGTTTTGCGGCAATTGCCCGCAATGCCTGTCGGGGCATCCCAATCTGTGCACCGGCGGCATCGTCACCCGGCGTGATTCGGAAACCCCGCGGCTGTCGCTGAACGGCCAGCCGGTGCGCCAGTTCATCGGCATTTCGAGCTACGCCGAACAGATGCTGTTGCACGAGAACTCGATCGTGCGCATCGACCCGGACATCCCACTCGACCGCGCCTGTCTGATCGGCTGCGGCGTGTTGACGGGGGTCGGCGCGGCGTTGCGCAGCGCCGGGCTCGAAGGCGGACAGAGCGTCGCGGTATACGGCTGCGGCGGGGTCGGGTTGTCGATAGTCCAGGGCGCGCGGATCGGCGGCGCGCGCCAGATCATCGCGGTCGACCAGTTCGAATCGAAGCGCGAAATGGCCTTGCGGGTCGGCGCGACGCATTTCGTCAACAGCGGCGAGGACGACCCGGTCAAGGCGGTCAAGGCGTTGACTGGCGGGCTCGGGGTCGATCATTCGTTCGAGGCGGTCGGCAACGCCAAGCTGGTGCGCCAGGCGATCGAGAGCCTGGCGATCCGCGGCACCGCGACGATCGTCGGGGTATTGCCGCCCGACGCGATGATCGAGTTTCCGTGGATGGCGATCCGCCCCGAATGCAAGGTGCAGACCTCGCGCATGGGCTCGAACCGCTTCCGCAGCGACATCCCGCACTACCTCGAATTCTACAAACAGGGCCGCCTCGACCTCGACGCGATGGTGACCAAGCGCGGCCATCTCGGCGACATCAACGAAGCCTTCCGCGCGATGAAGGCCGGCGAGGTGGCGCGGACGGTGCTGACGTTCGATTGAGAATGCACATCAAAATGCAGGAATAACAAAGTATGCCGCTTTGGGATTGCGCGGATCTGTGCTGGCAAAGCAGGGGCTTGCCAACGGGGAACAACGACTACATTTTCCTGCCCGCGGTGTGGCAACTATGAGAGAGAGACGGGAAACTGGCGCGCAGTCGAGACGCACGACCACCACTGCGAAGGTCTTCTGGCGGCTGAAGCTCTTCGCTCTTATTAAGTAAAAAACTGGTGCATACTGGCGGCAGCTGGCCTCTTGCTAGATGTCGGTCACAACAGCTCCGACTGGGTCGCGTGCCCGGCTTCCTGCCGCGACACCGCCTCCAACAAGGCCGGGACGTCCGGCACGATCTGCGCCAGATCGGGCACCAGCGGCGCGGCGAAGCGCTCGGCGACGACGTGGTCGAGGAGCGCGATCAGCGGCCGCCAGTAGCCCGCGACATCGACCAGGAAGATCGGCTTGTCGTGCAGCCGCAGCTGGCGCCAGGTCACGATCTCTAAGGTCTCGTCGAGCGTGCCGATGCCGCCGGGCAACACCGCGAACGCGTCGGCGCGCTCGGCCATCACCCGCTTGCGCTCGTGCATGCTGGCGACGATCACCAATTCGCTGGCGCCGCGATGCGCGACCTCGGCGTCGCCCAAGCGCCGGGGGATGACCCCGGTGACATGTCCGCCGCCCGCCAATACCGCGTCGGCCAACAGGCCCATCAGCCCGATTCGACCGCCGCCGTAGACCAGGCCTATCCCGGCGGCGGCGAGTCCGGTCCCAAGCTCGCTCGCGGCGGCGCGGTAGCGCTCGTCGACCGCGCCCGCGGAGCCGCAATAAACGCAAAGGCGCCTGATCTTGCGCATCGAGCCTCCGCCCCGTTCCGCCGTATGTAATGCGGGTGGTCTTTCCTCCGATTGCGCCGAGATTGCAAGCGCGCGCACCCGGGCCTAGAGTCCCACGATCCTCACGGGCGGATGAATGCCGATGCCGGTGCAGCGCGGCGTATGGCTGGGGTTCGGCGCGGGCGCGGTATTGATCGCGATCGCGGGAGTGATGTTGTGGCGCGACGCCGCCCCTGTCAAACCCCCGCCAGAGCCGCCCCGACTCCAGGCGGCCGCCCCGGCTCCGGCGGCGCCGAAGCCCGCTCCCACGGCGCCTGCTTCCACCGTTCAGCCGGGGCCGACGCCTGCGGCCCCAGGGGGGACTCCCGGGGCGGTTCCGGGCGACCGGGCACCGAGCTTCGACATCGTCAAGGTCGATCCCTCGGGCAACGCGGTGATCGCCGGCCGCGCCGCGCCGGGCGACCGGGTGCGCGTGCTCGACGGCGACGACACGCTGGGCGAGGTCATCGCCGACCAGCGCGGCGAATGGGTATTGGTGCCCGCCGCGCCGCTCGCGCCAGGCGACCGGCAGCTCGCCCTCGAAGCGACCAACCCGCGCACCGGCGGCAAGCAGCCCTCGGCCGACACGGTCGCGCTGGCGGTATCGCCGCCGGCGCGGGGTAGCGGCTCGGTCGCGGTACTGGTGCCGGGCAATTCCGAGCAGGTGGCGCGGGCATTGCAATTGCCGGGCGGTGGCGGCGCTGGCAAACTCGCGCTCGACACGGCCGAGTACGACGGCGGCGGCAAATTGGCGTTGTCCGGGCGCGCCGAGCCCGGGGCGACCCTCAATCTTTACGCCGGCAACCGGCCGCTTGGCACGGTCACCGCCGACGCGCAGGGGAAATGGTCGTTCCTGGCACCACGCCCAGGGGCCGGCGAGCGCTTTGAATTGCGGGTCGACGCGCTGGCCGGCAACGGCTCGGTGGCGCAGCGGGTCGCGGTGCCGGTCGAGCCGCCGCCGGCGATAGCGGTGCCGGCGGGCCGCAAATACGTGGTCAAGCCGGGTAACAGCCTGTGGTGGCTGGCTCGGCGGAGCTATGGCGACGGAATTCGCTACACGGTCATCTTCGATGCCAATCGCGGGCACATCCGCGACCCCAACCTGATCTACCCGGGCCAGGTGTTCATCATCCCGAAATCGTAGGCTCGCCCCGTCAGGCGTACAGCACGTCCGCCAATCGCGGGGCGGCGCGGCCGCGCGCATGCAGGTAGGACTGCCAGAACAGGCACGCCGCCACCGACCGCCACGGCCTCCAGGTCTCGCCGATTTCGCGCAATTGGCGCTCGGCCGGTCGGGCATCGAGGCCGAGGCGCTCGGCGACCTCCACCTGCAAGCCGAGATCGGCGGCGGGCCAGATATCGGCGCGACCGAGGGCGAAGATCAGATAGATTTCGGCGCTCCAGCGGCCGATCCCCTTCAGGGCGATCAACTCGGCCAGCGCCTCCGAATCGTCCGCCGCTTCGAGCCGAGCGAAATCGAGGCCGCCATCGCGCACCGCGGCGGCGAGGCCGCGCGCGTACCCGGTCTTCTGCCGGCTGAAACCGCAGGCGCGCAGGGTCGCATCGTCAAGCGCCAGAAACGGTTCGGGCGATAGCGGATCGCAGATCCCGGCGAGGCGGCGATGCATCGCCGCCGCGGCGTCGATCGACACCTGCTGCTCGAGGATGATGTGCAATAAGGTCTCGAATCCGTTGCGGCGGCGCCGGAATCGCGGCTCGCCGGCGCGCTCGACGATGGCGCGGAACAGAGGTTCGGCGGCCAACGCGCGCAGCCCTTCCTCCAGGTGCCGCGGCGCGTAGACGATCGGCGCGCTCAGCCCCACAACGAAGCCGCCGGCGGGTACACGGTGCTGCCGTCGTAGCGCAATCCCTGCGCCCGGTCGTTCGCCAACAGCAATGGCCCGTCGAGGTCGACGACGCTCGCCTGCTGGGCGACCAGAATCGCCGGCGCCATCGCCAGCGAGGTGGCGATCATGCACCCGACCATGATCGTGAACCCGCGCGCTCGGGCCGCCTCGGCGAGCGCCAGCGCCTCGGTCAGCCCGCCGGTCTTGTCGAGCTTGATGTTGACCGCCTCGTATTTGCCGGCGAGGCGGTCGAGATCGGCGGCGGTGTGGCAGGATTCGTCGGCGCAGACCGGGATCGGGTGCGGCAACCGGGCGAGCGCGTCGTCGGCATCGGCCGGAAACGGCTGCTCGATCAATTCGACCCCGAGTTCGGCCAGCACCGGCGCTATTTCGATGAATTGCCGCTCGGTCCAGCCCTCGTTGGCGTCGACGATCAGCCGCGACTGCGGCGCGTTGCGGCGCACCGCGCGAACCCGATCGATATCGCCGTCGCCGGTCAGTTTCAGCTTTAATAGTGGCCGGGCGCGATGCGTCGCCGCCGCCGCGCCCATCCGTTCGGGCGTGTCGAGGCTCAACGTGTAGGCCGTCACCAGCGGGCGCAACACGCCGAGCCCGGCGAGTTCGGCGACCGGGCGGTCGGCGCGCTTGGCGTCGAGGTCCCAGAACGCGGCGTCGAGCGCGTTGCGCGCCGCGCCGGGCGGCATCGCCCGCTGCAGGCTCTCGCGATCGAGCCCGGAAAACACCGCGCCGCGCATCTGCTCGAGCGCCTGCACGACGCTGTCGACGCTCTCGCCATAGCGGGGATAGGGCACGCATTCGCCGCGCCCGCGGGAATCGCCGTCGAAGATCTCGGCGATCACCACCTCGGCGGCGGTGCGGCTGCCGCGCGAGATCGCGAATGGCTGGGCCAATGCCCATGCCCGGCGCGCGACGCTGAGGCGCTGCGGTGACGGTGCCATGCCCGGTCAGCCGATAAGCTGGTCGACGATCGGCCCGACCCCGGTACGCACCGGGTCGACGCACGGCAGTCTCACCCTGTCCTCGGTCCGCTGGATCAGGTCCCGCGCCGCCGCCGGATCGAGCGCGCCGGTATTGACGCTGACCCCGACGCAACGCACCGCCGGGTTGGTCAGCCGCGCCGCCTCGACGTTGCGCTCGATGCACAAGGCCAGATCGGGCAGCGGGAAATGCCGCAACCCGCGCATATGGGTGCGGGTCGGCTCGTGGCACATGACCAGCGCGTCGGGCTGCGCCCCGTGGATCAGCCCCAGCGTCACCCCGGCGTAGGAGGCATGAAACAGCGAGCCCTGCCCTTCGATCACATCCCAATGGTCGGGATTGTTGGCCGGGGTCAGCCACTCAACCGCGCCGGGGATGAAATCGGCGACGACCGCGTCGATCGACACGCCGTCGCCGGCGATGAATATACCGGTCTGCCCGGTGGCGCGGAAATCCGCGTCGATCCCGCGCGCGCGCATTTCCTTTTCGATCGCCAGCGCGGTGAACATCTTGCCGCACGAGCAGTCGGTGCCGACCGTCAACAGGCGCTTGCCGGGCCGCTTCAGCCCGCTGGCGACATCGAAATCGCGGGTCGGGTGGCGCACGTCGACGAGGCCGCGGCCGAACCGGGCGGCGGTGTCGCGCAAGACCGCGACCTCCGACAACCGCCGATGCAGGCCGCTGGCGATATCCATGCCCAGCTCCAGCGCGCGCACCAGCGGCACGTCCCAGCCCTCGCCGAGCAATCCGCCGCGATTGGCGACACCGAGAATAACCGTGCCGACACCGGCCGCGGCGGCCTCGTCGATCGTCATGTCGGGCAGGCCAAGATCGGCGTTGCAGCCCGGCAGGCGGAACTGGCCGCGCGAGATTTCCGGCCGCCAATAGGCCACGCCGGCCGCGGTCTTGGCCGCGAGCTGATCGGGCGCGTCGCCGAGAAACATCAGATACGGCGTGCGGAGGGCCACGACCCAACCCCTTCCGAAACCATTGTGACTGTCGCGATCCTAGGGGAAGAGCCGAGGGATGCGAAGGCCCTTGCGCCCGCCTGTGCGGCCCGCCCGCCATACCGGCCCGGCTTGGGATCGACAGGCGCGGGCGAACGCGGCAGATTAGTCGCCATGACCGGCCCGCGACAGCAACTCCAGCGATTTCTTAATTCCGGCGCCCGAATTCTCGTGGTCTGCGCGATCGGCATCGCCGTAGCCGGCTGCCTCAAGTCAAAGCCGGTACTGCTCGAAGGCGATGTCAACGGCGTCCAGATCACCTATGGCGGCGATATCAACGATACGATACCGGTTGCCCGCGCGCATTGCGCCCAGTTCGAGCGCGTGCCCCGCCTGCTCGAAACGAGCGACAGCTCCGCCTACTACCAGTGCGATGCGCGTTGAGCCAGCGCGCTTTCCCGAACCCGAGAGCGGCACCTTTATCAACGCAAAATTAACCATATTGAACGATCGTTAATGAGCCCGAAGGCCCAAAGCGATCGCAATGAAGCACAGCAAAGCCGAAACGATCCCCGCCGCGTCATTCGTCCGCCGCCACTCGACGATCGCGGGGCTGGCCCTCATCGTCGTCGCCGCGTTTGTCGGGCTCGCCGCCGCCGACCGCGCCGATCGCCTTGCCGTCGACCGGGTGGAGCGCGCCGCGATGATCAAGCTCGCCAGCGAGTCGGCGCGTGACATGCTCGACCAATACGATCGCTTGCTCGCGCTGTTGGTCGATCCGGGCGCCGCCGCGCCGGCCGAAGTCGCCCAGAATCTGCTGACCCAGAATTTGCCGACCCAGAACCTGTTGACCCTGGCGCCGACCCTCAACCCCGGCATCGCCGCCGCCGCGCTCTTCGACGAAGGTGGAGCCGTGCTCGCGCGCGCGCCCAGCCGCGTCGCGGCGGCGAGCTTCGACGCGATCTCTGCCGAAGTGCAGGCGGCGATGACCGGCGCGCCCCGCCCGGCATTCCACGCGACCCGCGCGGTCCGCGACCCCGATCTCGGCGGCGATGTCATCGGCCTGGCCCGTATCCGACGCGCTGCCGACGGGAATTTCGCCGGGATGGCGTTGATCGTCGTCGATCCGGCGAGCCTGATTCCGCTCCAGCGGCTGCCGCAATTGGCCTCCGGCGGCAGCCTCGCTCTGGAGCGCGATGACGGCACTGTTCTGCACCACGCCGGCGGGCACCTCGCCACCGCGACCGGCGACGGCGCCTCCGTTTCCGGCTACCCGCTCGCGATCCACTATCAGAGCGCGCCCGACGAGATCGCGCTGGCCTGGCGCACGGTCTGGCTACGTAACGGCGCGCTGGTTGGCGGGGTCGGCATCGTCGTCGCCCTCGGCGCCGCGCTACGCGACCGGCGGCGTCGCCGGATGGCGGCGCGCGCGGCCGAGCGGCGGGCGCAAGAGGCGTTGGCCCGGCAGCAGGACGTCGTCGACCTCGCCGCGGCCGCCAGTCGCGCCGACCAGGCCAACCGCGCCAAATCGCGCTTCTTCGCCCAGGTGACGCATGAGTTGCGCACCCCGCTCAACGCGATTCTCGGCTTTTCCGAGACCATTCGGCGCGAGATGTTCGGCCCGGTCGCCAACCCGCGCTACGTCGAATATGCCGGGCTGATCAACGACGCCGGCAGCCACCTGCTGTCGCTGATCAACGACCTGCTCGACATGTCCAAGCTCGAAGAGGGTCGCATGGAGATCGCCCCGATCCGCGTGTCGGCCGCGGCCTTGGCGCGCTCGACGCTCGACCTGGTCGAATTGCTGGCGCGCGAACGCGATGTCGCGCTGGTGCTGAGCGGGATCGACACCTGCCCCGACCTCAACGTCGATCCGCGCGCGGCCAAGCAGGTGCTGATCAACCTGTTGTCCAACGCGGTCAAGTTCACCCCGGCGGGCGGGCGAATCGATCTGCGCCTTGCCGGGCGGCCCGATGGCGGCGTCGTGATCACGGTCGCCGATACCGGCATCGGCATGAACGCGGAGGGGGTGCGGCTTGCTTTCGAGCCGTTCGGCCAGGTGGCCGGCGAGTTCACCGCCCGCACCTCGGGCACCGGGCTGGGCCTGCCTATCGCGCGCGCATTAATGCGCCTGCACGGTGGCGAGTTGACGCTCGCCAGCAAACCGGGCGGCGGCACAATCGCCACCGCGATCTTTCCCGCCGAAGCCGCCGCGCAAGGCGAGGCGCCGGCCCTGTCCGCCGTCCGCGCCGCCTGATTGGCCATCCAGCCGACCCGGCGGCGGAAGGCGCGCCGCAAGTTTTCGCATACCCGCGCCAAAAACTGCTCTATACCGCTGCGGCTTCAGCGGGGGATGTTCATGCAGCGGTGGCGAAACTCGGCCGGTGCGGCGTTGGCCGCCCTCGCCTTCGTCATTGCGGGGCACACCGCCGCCGATTCCGCGCCGTGCGACGAAAACGATCCCGCCGGCCCCACCCGCGGCACCCAGATCACGCTGAGCGCCGCCGATTACACCGACGAGGCGCGCGACGAGATGCGCACCTTCGTCGTCACCGGCAGCCTCGGTAAGGTGACGGTCTCGATCGCCGAGGTTAAGCCGACCGGCATCGTCCGCTCGTTCAGCGCGGCGCCCGAGGTCAGCCGCTACTCGCCGCTATACGGCGAGCAGTTGAAGGGCATCGTCGTCCGCGTCTCATTGCGCCGTGGCGGCGACCGCGGCGCGGTCGTCCGGGTGTCGCTGCGCCAGGTCTGCGCCCAGTATTTCCGCGACTCGTTCCTCTCTAATTGAGGCTCGAGCTAACTCAGGCCCAAGCCGGGGCCGCGAGTCCAGATCGCGGCTAAAACTGCACCCGCTGGGTCAGCGCGCCGTCGATGATCAGATTGGCGCCGGTGATAAAGCTGGCGCGCGGACTGGCGAGAAACACCACCGCGTTGGCGACCTCCTCGGGGGTGCCCATCCGCCCGGTCGGATTGCGGGCGATCATCGACTGGAAGAATTCGGGGTTGCGCTGCTGGGCGATGTCCCATACCCCGCCCTTGAAATAGACATTCCCCGGCGAGACCATGTTGGCGCGCAGATTCTTGCCGGCGAGGTTGCGTGCGAGCCCCTTGACGTAGGGCACCAATGTCGCCTTGACCGCCGCGTAGGAGCGGTTCGGGCCATAGATTTCGGCCATCGCAGTCGAGCCGATCACGACGATCGAACCCGCCGGCGATTGTTCGAGGACCGGCAGCGCCGCCTCGATGCCGAACACCGTCGCCATCACGTCGATCTCGAAACCGCGGCGCCACGAGCTTTCGTCCATGCCCTGCGCCAGCGCGCTGACATTGGCGACGAAGATGTCGAGCCCGCCGAGCTTATCCGCCGCGTCGGCGATCCAAGCACGCAATGCCGGGATATCGGTGACGTCGAGCGCGCCGCCGGTTGCCTTGACGCCCTTTTTTTCGAATGCCGCGATGGCCTCGTCGATCGGGCCGCGGTTGCGCGCGCAGAGCGCGATGTCGCAGCCCTCGTCGGCCAGCAGATCGCAGATGGCGCGGCCGATTCCCCGCGTGCCGCCGGTGACGAGCGCCTTTTTGCCCTTGAGCCCGAGATCCATGGTCGCCGATACCCCCGTTTCTGGAGAGCCATTGCCTGACGGATGGCGGCCGCGCGCCGCGATCGCCGGAAAGACCGACCGCGCCGGACCGCCGCCATGTAAACTAGCCCCGCTCATGCCGGGGCAACAACCGGCCGCGAGCGGGGACCGCCTAAAGACCTGCCGAGAAATGCGCCTTCACCACAGGCTTTTCGCCGCGTTCGGCGGAGCGCGCAGGCGCGCGGCCGGTTCCGGACCGCCGCTATCGCCCGTGGCGGACCCGCGGCCGCCGCTCGGGCGCGCTCTGCTGGCGCTGCCGGATTTCCGCCGCCTGTGGATCGTCGGTCTGGTCGTGTTCGCGGTGCGCTGGCTTGAAATGCTGGCGGTCGGCGTGTTCGTCTATCAACAAACCGGTTCGGCCTTTGCCGTCGCCTTGATGACCTTGTTGCGAATGGTGCCGATGGCGATGTTCGGGGCGTTGATCGGCGCGCTCGCCGACCGGATGCAGCGGCGCTCGGCGCTGATAGCGGTCGTGATGTCGATGCTGGCGATCTCAATCTGCCTCGCCGGCCTCGCCTATGCCGGACAGCTCGCGGTCTGGCATCTCGCGGTCGCCAGCTTCCTGAACGGCGTCGCCTGGGCCGCGGACAGCCCGGTGCGGCGGGTCATGATCGGCGAGGTCGCGGGTAGCGAGGCGATGGCCGCGGCGATGGCGATCGATGTCGGTGCCAACAACGCCAGCCGCATGCTCGGCCCGACGGTCGGCGGACTGCTGCTCGCCGGCAGCGGCATCGCCGGCGCGTTGACAGTCAGCATCGCCTGCTACGCCATCGCGCTGATCGCCGCGTTGCGCCTGCGCCATCGCAACCTGGTATCGCCGGGTATGACCGGGGCCGTGCTGACCCGCGTGATCGAGGGGCTGATCGCGGTGCGGCACGACCGGCGGCTCGTCGGCATCCTGACGATCACGGTCATCTACAATCTGTTCGGCTGGCCGGCCACCGCGATGATCCCGGTGATCGGCCAGGATAATCTGGGGCTCGGCGCCAGCGGCATCGGCCTGTTAGCCAGCATGGAGGGGATCGGCGCGTTCGCCGGGTCGATCGCGATGGCGCTATACGCCCGGCCGGCACAGTACATGCGCCTTTATATCGGCGCGGTGATGATCTACTTGGTGATGTTGATCGCGTTCGTATTGGTGTCGGACCCGCTGCTCGCCGGTGGCGCGCTGATGGTCGCCGGCCTGTCCAACGCCGCGTTCAGCGTCATGCAGGCGACGTTGATCTATCTGTCGGCGCCGGTCGACATGCGCAGCCGGATGTACGGGGTGTTGTCGGTTTGCATCGGCGTCGCGCCGCTCGGGTTCCTGCATATTGGCCTGTTGGCCGACATCATCGGCGCGCCGTGGGCGGTGACCGCGTCGGCGCTCGAGGGAGTGGTCGCGCTCGCCTTGACCCGGCGCTGGTGGCGCGATCTCGGCGCCGCCTCGTCATGACATCGGGGCTCGGTCCGCCATCGTCGCACCCAAGCGCCACCGGATACGGGCATTGCACCACCGCCTTGCGCGCGGCATCTTCCGACGCGGGTTTGCGTCAGAATGCAGACGGCGAACCAGGGAGACAAGCATGTTACAGGTTCCCCCGGAAGGGTTGGAGCGTGAAGATATGGTGCGGATTCTGAGTTGTTACGACAACGATGAGCAGGTCGATGCCGCCCTCTTAAGGATATATAACTTAAATATTACGGCCATCCAAACCGAGATAGACGGCAAGACGTTCAGAGATGCGATCGATTGGATCATCAGGCAATCGGGACATTATCAGCATGCAGTACGGTTTCTTTCTCTATATTCTAAATACCAGAGCGCGCGGGCTCGAAAGGGACCGGCCCTCTTGGACCTCGTGGAACAATTATGGAAACTCGCGAGTGCTGAAGCCAAGGCGCGCGCACCGGCGGAAGACCCCCCAGAGGGTGATCGGCCGGTCGTCAACGTGCTGAAACAAGGGTTCTTTCGGCGAATGTTCGGGTAGCGCAACCGCACCCATCCTTTGAGATTCCCCATCACCGGATAGCGGTGTCGCGACGCAGTAATAGGAATGACTTGCAGTCGCATCAATACCGAATTACGGTGCAGTGGTGATATTGAGAGGCGTTCACACTGTTCGCCGCGGATGAGGAAATTGCGACGATGAAGGCAAAATGGTCTCTCGGCCTGGCACTCGCCGCCGGGCTTGCGGCAGCCGCGGCGACGCCGGCCGTCGCGGTCGAGGAGGTCAATCTCTACTCCAACCGCACCCCCGGCCTGATTCAGCCGCTGCTCGACGAGTTCAGCCGCCAGACCGGCATCCGCGTCAACATCGTTCACGCCGAATCCGGGATGTTGGAACGGTTGCAGGCCGAAGGGCGCAACACGCCGGCCGACGCCGTGCTGACCGCCGACATCAGCCGCATTGATCAGCTCGCCAGCGCCGATCTGCTGCAGCCGATCCGGTCGGCGGTCATCGAGAAAAACATCCCGGCCGATTTCCGCCAGGTGGACGGGCTGTGGATCGCGCTGACCGCGCGCGCCCGCGTCGCCTATGTGAGCAAGGACCGGGTCAAGCCGGGCGAGGTCCGGTCCTACGAGGATCTCGCGAAGCCACACATGAAAGGCCGCGTCTGCACCCGCTCGGGCAAGCACGAGTACAACATCGGCCTGCTCGCGGCGATAATCGCCGAAAAGGGCGAACAGGCGGCCGAGGCATGGGCCCGAGACGTCAAGGCGAACCTGGCCCGCAAGCCGCAAGGCAACGACCGCACCCAGGTGAAGGCGGTCAAGGACGGCGTCTGCGACGTCGCCCTCGGCAACACCTATTACATGGGGCTGATGCAGACCAACGAGAAGGAACCCGCGCAGAAGGAATGGGCGGCCGCGGTCAACGTGGTGTTTCCGACCCTCGGCGACCACGGCACCCACGTCAACGTGTCGGCCGCGGGTATCACCAAGCATGCGCAGCATAAGGAGAATGCGATCAAACTGATCGAGTTCCTGACCGGCGACCCGGCGCAAAAGATGTATGCGGAGGTAAACTTCGAATATCCCGTCAAACCGGGGGTGGCACTGCATCCGCTGGTCAAATCCTGGGGCAGCTTCGTACCGCACAAAATCAACCTCGAGACGGTGGCCAAGAATTGGGGTCTTGCCAGCAAGATCATGGATCGGGTGAATTACGACGGTTGAACCTGATGCGGTGGGTACGTTGCCGGATCTGAACGGTCGTTCCCGCAACGTAATCGCGCGAAATCGGCGAATCCTGGATGGATGGAGCGTCGCCGCGTTTCTGGCGGCGCTCCTTGTCGCTTGTCCGGTCGTGACCGTCATCATACTGGCGCTGACGCCGGAAGGGTCGGTTTTTGGCCATCTGGCGGCCACCGTTCTGCCCCGCTATCTGGCGACGACCGGGATCCTGATGCTGGGGGTTGGACTCGGCACCGGAATCCTCGGCGTCACCTCGGCGTGGCTGGTGACGATGTATCGGTTTCCCGGCGTGCGCGTTTTCGAATGGGCGTTACTGCTGCCGCTCGCGATCCCGGCGTACGTGATCGCCTTTGTCTATACCGAACTCTTGGAGTTTTCCGGCCCGGTGCAGGGGGCGTTGCGCGCGCTGTTCGGGTGGCGGAGCCCGCATGACTACTGGTTCCCGGAGATCCGCTCAATGGCCGGCGCGACCGCGATGATGACGCTGGTGCTGTACCCCTACGTCTATCTGCTGACGCGCGCCGCCTTCCTGGAGCAGGCGGCCGGCGTCGTCGAGGTGAGCCGGACCCTCGGTCGTGGGCCATGGCGAACCTTTTTCTCGGTATCGCTGCCGCTGGCGCGACCGGCGATCGTGGTCGGGATCGCACTGGCCCTGATGGAAACCTTGAACGATTTTGGCACGGTCGATTTCTTCGCGGTGCAGACCTTGACGCTCGGCATCTTCGATGTCTGGCGCAATCTGAACAGCCTGAGCGGCGCGGCGCAGATCGCTGCGGTGATGCTGCTCGTCGTCCTCGGCTTGATCGCCGCGGAGCGCTACAGCCGGCGCGGCCAGCGCTTCTTCCACACGACACAACGCCAGCGGCCGGGCCCGCCCGCGCCGCTGTCCCGGTTCGGTTCGGCCATCGCGTTCCTCGCCTGCATGATTCCGCTGACCTTGGGTTTCCTGTTGCCGGCCGGGTTGCTGGTGCACGACGCATCGATCTACCTTGACCCCGCCGCGATCGACGTGTTCCTGGGCGCCGGCCTCAACAGCCTGGCGCTTTCCGGGCTCGCCGCCGCGGTCGCCGTCATGATCGCGGTCGTGCTGGCCTATGGCGTCCGTCTGCGCCGCCGGCCCGTTCTGATCGCGGCGACGCGGCTGGCCAGCGTCGGCTATGCCGTACCGGGCGCGGTGCTGGCGATCGGCGTGCTGATCCCGCTGGCATGGCTCGACACCGCAGTCGACGGGATGTTCCGCGACTGGTTCGGTGTCGCGACCGGCCTGATACTGAGCGGCACCATCGTCGCCGTCACCTTCGGCTATGTCGTGCGCTTCCTGGCACTGTCGCTGGGCGCCATTGAAGCCAGCCTCGCGCGCATCACACCCTCGATCGAGGGTGCCGCGCGCACCCTCGGCGCCACGCCCGGGCGAACTTTGTTACGCGTGCATTTGCCACTCATTCGCGGCAGCATGCTGGTGGCGATCATCCTGGTATTCGTGGACGGGATGAAGGAGCTGCCGATGACGGTCGTGCTGCGGCCGTTCAACTTCGAGACGCTGGCGACCCTGGTGCATCAGTATTCGGTAACGGAACGGTTTGGCGACGCGGCGGTGCCCGCGCTCGCGATTGTGTTCGCCGGGCTGCTCCCGGTGATGCTGCTGAGCCGCGCGATCGGCCGCGGTCGCGAGGCACGCGCCGCCGACCTCGCGGCAACTGCGGCGTTGGAGCATGTCTGATGGGGCTCCGGCTCGAACGAATTCGGCATGCATACGATAGCCACACCGTGTTCGACGGGCTCGATCTGACCGTAGCGCCGGGTGAGATCGCGTGCCTGTTGGGGCCGTCAGGGTGTGGCAAGACGACACTGCTGCGGATCACGGCCGGTCTCGAACGACAGTCCGGAGGCGCGGTTCGGCTGGGCGGACGCATCGTCTCGGACGATCATCGTCATGTGCCGCCGGAGGGGCGCAATGTCGGCCTGATGTTTCAGGATTTCGCCCTGTTCCCGCACCTCGATGTCGCCGGCAACGTGGCCTTCGGTCTGGCGCAATTGCCAGCCGGCGAGCGCGACGCGCGGGTCGCGTGCGTGCTGGATCAGGTCGGCATCAGCCAGTGGAGGCAAGCCTATCCGCACACGCTGTCGGGCGGCCAGCAGCAGCGCGTGGCGCTCGCCCGCGCGCTGGCGCCGCAGCCCGCAATCATGCTGCTCGACGAGCCGTTCTCGGGCCTCGATCAGTTCACGCGCATCCAGATCCGCGAGCAGACGCTGGCCATCCTCAAGCAGGCCGGCGTCGCCACGCTGATCGTGACGCACCATCCCGAGGAAGCGATGTTCATGGCGGACCGGATGCTGGTGATGGGCCGCACCGGCCGCATCCTGCAGGAGGGCACGCCGCACGAGGTCTACGGCAAACCGGCCCACCCGTTCGTCGCCTCGTTCTTCGGCCAGGTAAACCGGATTGAGGGCGTCGCCAAGGATGGGCGGGTGGAGACACCGCTGGGCCCGATCCCCGTGCCGGGCTGGCGCGACGGTTCCCGTGTCGAGGTCGTGCTGCGCGAGTACGCGATCGAACTGAGCGCCAACGGCGGCGTTGGTCGGCCGGTCGAGGTGATTGACGCCCGGCCGCTCGGCCGCAGCACCTTTGTCAAGTTCCGCGTCGCCAGGGCCGCCGAGGGACCGGTGTTTCGCTGCCGCTATCCGGGAATACTCGACTTCGCTCCAGGCTGTCCGATCCGGGCGCGGATCCTGCCGGAACTCGCTTTCGTCTATCGCCTGGACGATTTTCCCGACGCGTGCCCGTCCGAGAGCATTTTGAGCGCCGCCGGGTCGTCCTGAGCGACCCGGGCAGGTCATCGAAATAGACAAGCGGCAAACCGGTAAGCAGCAGCCGGGGTGCGTCGTTCGCGCGCACTGTGCTATCGTGCCGCCGGGCGACCGGTGGGACCAACCCGCGGCGGGCCCGAAAGAGGCAACATGGGTGGGGCGGACAGATTCCGCCCGCGCGGCCAGGGGAGGGAACGATGGTTCGATGTCAGCGGCTGCTGTCGGCGATGGGCGCGTTGGTGATCGCGATGGCCATCCCGGACGCGGCCTGGGCGCAAAAATCCGGCGGCGTCCTGAAGATCTCGTTCTTCGACAACCCGGCCAGCATGTCGCTGCACGAGGAAGCGACCGGCGCGGCATTGCGGCCGATGATGGGGGTGTTCAACAACCTCGTCATGTTCAACCAGCATGTCGCGCAGAACCGGCCGGACACGATCATCCCCGACCTCGCCAGTGAATGGACGTGGAGCGAAGACGGCAAGGAACTGACCTTCAAATTGCGCCAGGGCGTCAAATGGCATGACGGCAAGCCCTTCACCGCCGCCGACGTCAAATGCACCTGGGATCTGCTGCTCGGCGTGGGGACCGAGAAATTGCGCGTCAATCCGCGCAAGACCTGGTACCTCAATCTCGACCGGGTCACGACAAAGGGTGATTTCGAGGCCTCCTTTCACCTGAAGCGACCGCAGCCGGCATTTCTGTCGCTGCTTGCGGCCGGGTGGTCGCCGGTCTACCCGTGCCATGTGCCGCCGCAGCAGATGCGCACCCGGCCGATCGGCACCGGCCCGTTCAAATTCGCCGAATTCAGGCCGAACGAGGTGGTCAAGACGGTGCGCAACCCGGATTACTGGAAGCCGGGCCGGCCCTATCTCGACGGCATCGAATGGCAAATCATGCCGGATCGCTCGACGAGGAACCTCGCGTTCATCGCCGGCAAGTTCGACATCAACTCGCCCTACGGCACGACAGTGCCGTTGTTGAACGATGTCAAGGCCCAGGCACCGCACGCGGTGTGCGAGGTGACCGCGACCAACGTCAGCCGCAACCTGATCATGAATCCGGGAAAGCCGCCGTTCGACAACGCCGATTTGCGCCGGGCGGTGGTGCTGACCCTCGACCGCAAGGCCTTCATTGAAATCATCCAGCAAGGCCAGGGCGACATCGGCGCGACCCTGCTGCCGCCGCCCGAAGGGCTGTGGGGAATGCCTCCGGAGATGCTGGCGAAATTGCCGGGATACGATCCCGATATCGCGAAGAACCGGGCCGAGGCGCGCAAGATCATGGAGAAGCTCGGCTACGGCCCCGAAAAGCGGCTCTCGGTGACCTTGTCCTCGCGCAACATTCCACCGTACCGCGACCCGGCGGTGATCCTGATCGACCAGGTCAGGGAGATATACATCGACGCCGTGCTCGAACCGGTCGAGACCGCCAACTGGTTCCCGAAGATCTATCGCAAGGACTATACGATCGCGATCAACGGCACCGAGAGCGGCGTCGACGATCCTGATCAGCAATTCTACGAGAACTTCGTGTGCGGGGCGATGCGGAACTACACCGGCTATTGCAACAAGGAAGTCGACAAATTGATCGACCAGCAATCGGCCGAGGCTAATGTCGAAAAGCGCAAGAAGATCGTCTGGGAGATCGAGCGGCGATTGGCCGAGGAGGGGGCCCGCCCGATCATCTTCTACCCGCGCGGCGGTACCTGCATTCAGCCTCATGTCAAAGGGCTAACGACGATGGTCAACAGCATCTACAACGGCTACCGCATGGAGGACGTCTGGCTCGACCGGTAGATCGGACCTTCCGGGCCGCCATCTCCGAGCGCGTGGCGATGGCGGCGGCTTTTTCGTGGGCATTGATCCGGATCAACGCCCACCCGGCTCGGCCAGACTAGCGTGTTGGGGATTCTCGCGTACTCGGGAGACCGACGATGAAAGTGGCCGATGTGATGACCCGCGGCGTGATCTCGATCGCGCCGGGAGAGACGATGGCCCGGGCGGCGCGTCTGATGCTGCAATACGATGTCAGCGGCTTCCCGGTGATCGATAACGGCAAGCTCGTGGGCATCGTCACCGAGGGGGATTTCCTGCGCCGGGCCGAGTCCGGGACCGAGCGGCATCGGCCGCGCTGGATCGAATTCCTGTCGAGCCCAGGTCGGCTCGCCGAGGAATACGCGCACGCGCACGGCCGCAAGGTCGCGGAGGTGATGACCGGCGATGTCGTGACGATCGGCGAGGACGCCGATCTCGAGGATGCCGCCCGGCTGATGGAGAGCCACCACGTCAAACGGCTCCCCGTGGTCACGGCCGGCGCGGTGGTCGGCATGCTGACGCGCGCCAATCTGGTGCGGGCGTTTATCGTCGGCCTGCCGAAAGCTACCGCCGCGCCGATGAACGACAGCGAAATCCGCGAGCAGCTCGTCGGCGAGTTCGATCGCCAGCCTTGGGCGCCGCGCGGATTGATCACGGTCACGGTCGAGAACGGGATTGTCGGTCTAGAAGGCGTGATCCGCGACGAGCGGCAGCGCGCCGCGCTGCGCATCGCCGCGGAAAACATCCCGGGGGTCAAACGGGTGGACGACCACCTGCTGACGATCGATCCCGCCATCCTGTATTGACCACGCTCCGGCGCCACCTCACGGCTACCGGAGTGTCCGACCGAGCCCTTCTGCGGCGGTCGCTGTTATGCGGCGGTCGCCGTCATGCGCTGGTCGCCAGGGCGACAAAGCCCAGGATCGCGTCTTCGAGCTGGCTCGGATAGATCGCGTTATATTCGATTTCAGCGCCGAAACCGCCGGTCGCGCCGACATGCGGAAACGTTCCGGTGTGGTCGACGGCCAGCGACCGCTCGCCTTGCGCGGCCGCGATCGTCAGCCGAGGGGGCCGGGCCCCAACCGGAAGATGGGGCGGGACGATCTCCAGAGTGGCCCGGAGCGTCCCCGCGCCGTCGCGCAATTGGCACTGCGCCACGCCACCGTGCTTCTGGACCGTCGCCACGGTCTGGTGCAGCAGCGGCAGGACGCGCTTTTCGGCGTAGTCGGCAAACCATAGGCGACGCCGGGTGGCGGCGTTTTCGGCATCGGTCTCGGGGCTAGTTTTCGGCGGCTTTCGCTCGCGCGCCTCACCCTTGCCGAAGTCCCGAAGCACCTCTTCTAGTGACCGAATGAACCCGCTGTCCATCATGCGATTCCCCTGCGTCGCGCCGATACGTCGAGCCGACCGGATCGGCCCGGTACGCCACTGTCGAGAAGGCGCGTCGACGCCGCCTTGATCAGGATCAATCCGTTCTGTGTTCCCAGCGCCGCGTCCGCATCGCGCGTTCGATCCTCGCCCTTGCGAGCGCCAGCGCCGCTTCGCGCGGCAACACCCCGGCTGTCGCCGCCTGATCGAGCATCGCGCGCGTATTCGCCCGGATCTTGTCGTCGATCGCGGCAAAGGCCGCTGCTTCGGACCCGCCCCGATATTCGACCGCCGCGCAGATCACCCCGCCGGCATTGGCGATGAAGTCGGGCAGCACCAGCACGCCGCTGTTGGCGAGGGCCGCCTCGGCCTCGGCGGTGCAGGGGATGTTGGCGCCCTGTGCCACCAACCTCGTGCGCAGCCGCGCCACGTTGCCGGCATGGATCGCGTCGGGCCGCGCCGCCGGGATCCAGATGTCGCAGGGGATGTCGATCACCGAATCGCCGTCGAGCTTATGCCCGCGCGGATGGTCGTGCAGTGCCCGACCTTCGCGCTTGAGCGCGATCAGCGCGGCGACATCCAACCCGCCGGGATCGGCGAGCGTTCCCCGCGTGTCGCTGGCGCCGACCAGCACCGCGCCTTTCTCGCCGAGAAACCGCGCGGCGTGCTGGCCGACCGAGCCGAACCCCTGGATCACCACGCGCGCGCCAGTCAAGGGCAATGCGATATGCCTCGCCGCCACGTCGATCGCGGCGGCGAGGCCGAAACCGGTCGCGCCGATCTCGTCGAGCGGAATGCCGCCCAGTTCGCGCGGCAGCCCGACGGCCCGTCCGGTCTCGTCCCTGATCCAGCCCATCGCCAGTTCGTCGGTGCCCATGTCGGGGCCGGGGATGTAGTCGACGAGATCGGCGATCGCGGTGGCGAAGGCGCGGATCAGCCGCTCCTTGTCGCCGGGCGGCATCCTGGGGTCGGCGACGATGACCGACTTGCCGCCGCCATGCGGCAATCCCGCCGCGGCGTTCTTCAGGGTCATCGCGCGGGCCAGGCGGAAGGCCTCCTCGGTGCCGGCGTCCGGCGCCATCCGCACCCCGCCGATCGCCGGACCGCAGGCGATGTTATCGATCGCGACGACCGCCTTGAGTCCGGCCGCCGGGCGCCAGATATGAACCAATTTCAGCGGCCCGAGCGCATCGGCGAAGCGGAATGAATCGTCCATCGCGACAATCTCCGGGCAGAACGCGGACGCTGACATAAGTCAACCCGCCCGAGCGTCATGCCAACCATAAAGGAAAAGCACCAACCAAAAAGGAAAAGCCCCGGCAGGGGGAATGCCGGGGCTTTCGTCGGTCGGCGAACGGGCTTGGGGGCATACCGGTCGCCGTCGTCAATTGGCAATCTACCCCCGTTATGGCCGCCTCGAATTGATCCAGGTCAATCGCACGCCGAATCACACCCGCTGATTCAGATCAAGGATCGCGCCGTCGATGCGCCGTATTTTCGGCGAATAGCCTCTCCGACATAGGAGAATATTCGATGTCGTTCAGACAGCCAGCAATCGCCCTGGCGGCGGTGGCGTTCTGCCTTGTTACCGCCGATTATACGCCGGTGGCAGCGCAAGCGCCGAACTGCGTCGATCTCTACAACCAAGTGATGGCGCTTTATCAGACCGCGCCGCAATCGCCACAATACAATCAGATGTCCGCCTACTATGCCGCGAGCTGCCTGGGAGGACCGTCGGCCGGCCCGGCGTACCCCGCCCCCTATGCGGCGCCATATCCCCAGTATCAGCAGCCGGCGCCGATCGATCCGGGCGCGGCGATCCTCGGCGGGGTCATCGGCGGCGTGATCGCCGGTTCGATCGACCACGATCATGACCACCGCCGCGACCGGAACCGCAGGTACTGGTAGTTCGGTTGGTGCGGCCGGCGCCGGCGACAGCCGTCGCGACGGGTCGGGCGCGGTCATCTCGGCTCCGCGGCGCTCAGAAATGGCTCCAGCCCTCGGACGCCAAGGCAATCGCCCGCCCGCTCGCACCCGTCACCGCGACTTCGCTGCCGCCGGAGCCTGCGGCGCGCATGCCGCCGATCGGCGTGATCGGCACGTTCAGCAATCGTGATATCTCGGCGATCCTGTCCGATGCCGTGGGCGGCGCCGTGAACAGGATTTCGTAATCGTCGCCACCGGTCAGGACGGCGGCGAGGAGCGTGTCGTCGCGGGTCAGGGCAACGCGCGCCGCGGCCGATAACGGCACCCGCGCGGCCTCGATGGTGGCCGACAGGCCCGAGACCTCGCACAGGTGACGCAAATCGGCGACAAGGCCGTCCGACACGTCGAGCGCCGCGGTGGCGTGGCCGATCAGGCACGGGCCGAGATCGACGCGTGGGCGCGGCAGGCGGTAGCGCTCGATCAGGTAGGCGGTGACGGCGCCGTCAAGGTCGGATCGTCGTTGTCGCAGCACGCGCAGCCCGAGCGCGGCGTCGCCGATCGTGCCGGTGACATAGATAGTGTCACCCGCGCTCGCGCCACCGCGCCGGATGATCCGGCCGGCGGGCACCTCGCCGAGCATCATGACCGCGATAGTCACCGGTCCTGGGGTCGCGCTCATGTCGCCGCCGATCAGGTGCACCCCGTAGTCGATCTGGTCCCGGTCGAGGCCCGCGGCGAACGCGGCGATCCAGGCCTCGTCGATCGTGTCGGGCAGGATCAGGTCGAGCAGGTACGCGCGCGGGACCGCGCCCTTGGCGGCGAGGTCAGAGAGGTTGACGCGCAACGCCTTGCGGGCGACGAGGTCGGCCGGCGAGTCCGGCGGAAAATCCACCCCGCCGACGATCGCGTCGGTCTTGGCGACGAGTTCGTTTCCCGCGGCCGGCACGATCACCGCGGCGTCGTCGAGCAGCCCGTAGGCGCCGGGAAACCCCCGCGCGAGTGGCGCGAAATAGCGCGCGATCAGCGCGAACTCGCCCGAAAGACCCGATTTGGTCGGCATGGCCGGCTCCACTAGGCAGCCGGCGGGTGGCGGAGGCGGCCTGCCACCCCGGCCAGGACGCATCGCGTCAGGCGGCCGACTTAACTTCGATCTTTTTCTGCGGCTTCTGCGCCGCGGCGGTCTTGGGGAGAGTGATGGTCAGCACCCCCTTGGCCAGATCGGCGGTGATCTTATCGCGATCGATGCTCTCGGGCAGCACGAACGAGCGCTGGAACGAGCCGTAGGCGCGCTCGGACATGTAGTGGTTCTTGTCCTTCTCCTCCTTCTCGTGATGCTTTTCGCCCTTGAGGGTCAGCATGTCGCCCGAGATCGCGATGTCGATGTTCTTTTGCTCGAGTCCCGGCAATTCGGCGGTGATCTTGAAACTCTCGTCGCCTTCGGTCACGTCGACCGCCGGCGCCGAAAAGCTGAACGCGCTGTCGTCACGCGCCGCCGGACCGGCCTCGAACATCCGGCGCCATGACGGCAGATGAAAGCCGCCGGCGAACCGGTCGAACAGCCGGTCCATCTCGTGGCGCAACGACTGCCAGGCATCCGGCGCCGGCGCTGGAGTCGGCCTCGGGGTCGACGCTGGGGTCGGGGTGATCTTCTTAACTTCGACAGGAGTCTGAGCCATCGGTTTCTCCATCACGATAACGGATGCGAACAGGCGTAACTTCGGCCGCGCGTGATTCCCCGGGCGCTGATCCAGCTCAAACCGGTGCCCGAGGAATCGCCGTCACGGCTCGATCTGGATGCGGTCCTGCACCTCGGTGACGCCGGGCGCCGACCAGGCCGCCCGTTCGGCGATGCCGCGCTCGTACCAGCTATGGACCCTGCCGACGAGGACCACCTTGCCGCTGCCGTCGGCTTGCACGGTGATATGCGAGGCATCCAGTTCCGCGCTGCGGCGCAGCGCCTGCTGGATCTTGTCCTTGACCTCGGCATTGCGCACCGGCGAGTGGACGCGGATCAAATTCACCACCCCCGCGATGCCGGAAAGGGCATGGATCGCGGCTTCGGCCTCCGCCCGCTGAAACTGCCAATCGACATCGCCGGTAAGCGTCACCAGACCCTTTTCGACCTTGATGCCGATCCGGTCGGCGGGCACGCCGACGCGCCATTTGAGGATATCGACCGCGCGCCCGGCGACCTCGTCGTCGGCGATCTTCTTGTCCGAGGAGAGGCGAACCTCGATTTCCTCGGCGATCGCCTTGACCCCTTTCACCCGCCGCGTCGCGCGCTCGGCCGCCAGTTTTTCGCCGTAGCTCGCGACAAACCCGGTCAGGGTGACAACGCCCGCGTTGACGCCGACACCGATATGCGCGGCATTGAGGCTCGGCTCGAAATCGAGCTCGTCGAGCACATCCTGCCTTAGCTGATGCTCGCTGATCATTGGAAGTCTCCGGATAGACGAGGAGGTTTACATACTGATCGGCACCGGCGAACGGCGCGTTGATTCAGATCAAATACGGTCAAGGGGTCCGAGCGGGTGTCTGCGTCTTCAAACCGGCGGCCGGGCCGATCGCGATCTGTGCCGGCGCCCGAATTCCTGTGCCGCGCGTCCGCGTGGGCCGTTCAGGTAGCTGCGGATCCACGGATGATCGTCGCGCAGCAATTCATCTATGGTACCAACCCGTATCTTCCGGTCGACCAGCACCGCGACCCGGTCACAGATCGTGAACAACGTGTCCAGATCGTGCGTCACCAGAAACACCGTGAGGCCGAGGCCGGTTTGCAGGTCCTCGATCAGCCGGTCGAGCGAATCGGCGGCATCGGGGTCGAGCCCCGAGGTCGGCTCGTCGAGAAACAGAATCTCGGGGTCGAGCGCGAGCGCCCGGGCGAGCCCGGCGCGCTTGCGCATGCCGCCGGAAAGTTGCGCGGGAAACTTGCCGCCCGCGTCCTCCGGCAGGCCGACCAGCGCGATCTTGCATGCCGCGATCTCGCGCATCAGCCTCGGCGGCATGTCGAGGTTCTCGCGCAACGCGAACTCGATATTCTCGGCGACGGTCAGCGAACTGAACAGCGCGCCCTCCTGGAACAGCACGCCCCAGCGCTTTTCCAGTTCGAGCCGCTCGGGGTCGGGCATGAGGTAGATGTCATGGCCGAACACTTCGACTTGCCCGGCGGCGGGCGGGTTGAGCCCGATGATCGTGCGCAGCAGGACCGATTTCCCGCTTCCCGATCCGCCGACGACTCCGAGCACCTCGCCCCGCCTTACCTCGAGATCGAGACCGTCATGGACAATCTGGTTGCCGAACCGGCTGACCAGCCCGCGAATCCGGATGACCGGGTCGTCGGATGCGATGGTCGCGGCAGGGGGCATGAGATCGGCTCGGGGTCGCTCGTTGATTCCGGCGTCTACGCCTCCCGCGACTGAATCTACCGCGCGATCAGCACCGGGCACGGTGCGAGGCTTGCCACCTTTTGCGATACGCTGCCGAGCAGCAAACCAGGAAGACGGCCCCGGCCGCGGCTGCCGACGACGATCAAATCGACTTGGTGGTCACCTGCGAATTTGATGATTCCCAGGGCCGAATCGTCGCTGGCCCGCCGCTCCTCGCGAAGACGGGCAACACCGACGCGGACCCCGATCTCGCGGCAGCGACCGAGATACGGAGCGGAGGCGGCCACCAGGGTCTCGATCGCGGCGGGCTCGTCGACACCTTCGGAGCGGGCCAGGGCCAGCACGTCATCCGAGTGGAACCGCGACGTATCGACGATCGCGAGCGCGATCAACTCGGCCCCCGTCTTCGCCGCCAGCTCGGCCGCGATCTCGACCGCGCGCCGCGCCGGATCCGACCCGTCATCGCCAACCAGGATGCGCTTCATGTCGACCCTCCCTGATGTCACAGTCCGGTATGCGCGCGGGCGATCGCCTCGCTCGCCAGCGGCGAGGTGTCGAGGATATCGCGCCGGCCGACATCGACGAGCGAGGGGATTTTGCGGTCGCCATCCTCGAATGACCGGCTCTAATGCGCGCTCAGGGGCCACTCCAGCCGCGTCGCGAGACGGTGGCCGTAGGCCTGAGAGCCTTCGAGCGCGAACAACAACGCCGCGGATTGTTCCATGACGGCCCCCTCTCGCCGATCGTCCGCCAGGAATAGATCATCCCCGCCGCCAGGCCCTTGACGTGGATCAATCGGAGCAGCGGAGCGGGGCCAAGCAGCGAAGCCGACCGGCGGGGCCGGGCAGCGGGCGCCGCAAGGCATGGCTCGGTTACCCGGGTGGGCGGCTGCCGACGCGCGTCAGGGTCACCCGCACCGGTCCCGCCGTTCGGTCCGTGAGCACCGCGATATGCTCGGTAGTCACGTAGTCGCCCGGGCTGACCGCGCCGCTTCGGTCGACGTCGAGATGCGCCCGGATCACGCATTCGCCGGGTTGCGGTTCGGCCGCATGTATCGCGAACGACACAGAGCCGGATCGGCGCTGCCGCGGGGTGATCGCGTCGAGGGTGAAGCCGCCGAGTTCACGTGCCCGGGCGTCGGCATGCCCGACCCACTCGACCCGCACGATCAGGCGCGCCGTGGCCAACGCCTCCGGCGCGTGGGGCAGTTCGACGATACCGGTAACGCGAGGCAACGTCGGCGGCTCCCAGTCAGGCAATCCGGCGGTCAGGCAATCCGGCGGCCGGAAGACGCGATCAAAAAATAAGATACCGGGCCTCGACCGTGGTCTGCTGGTCGCTCAAATTGCGCACCTGAAGATAGTACCTGAGCAGCGTGTCGCTCTGCCGCTCGGTGACGACGTTCCACTCCACCTGGGTCGAAGCCGGGCTCGGGAGGATCGACCAGACCACGACCGCCTCAGCCGGCCAGTCGGCGGTAATCCAGCGCCGCCATTCGAAGGGGCCGATCGTACCCAGGAGTTGCGACCCCTTGGTGCCGGCCGTGACGGCGGGCTGCGACGGTTCCGGTTGCGTTGGCGGCTGCGACGGTTCCGGCGGCTGCGGGCCCGGCGACAGGGTGGGATACATCGCCAAAACCGCGGCGATATCCAGCTCGCTCAAGCCGGTGCGCTGGCCGATCAAGTCGCCGTCCTTCGGTACGATCGTCGGCTGGCCGTTGGCCGTGAACGCCAACGCCGGGTAGTGCATGATCGACCCGTAATCATAGGCGCCGATATCGTCGCCGTCAGAGATGTGCTGGGTAAAGTTGAACTCCAGCCCGGGCTCGATGTTTTCCCACAGGATGTCGACATGCTCGTCGCGGTCTTGCCGGCTGTGCTCGTGCCACAGACCGACCGCGTGGCCGATCTCGTGGATCGCCTGGCCGACGCCGCAATTCACCCCGATCGAGACAATCTGCTTGCCGCCGCGCATGCCCACTTCCGACCAGCAGCCGTCCGCCTCCTCGAACGACAGATAGCTCTGATGGGCGGGGTTCGCGGGATCGCGCGCCACCAGTTGGATTGGGGTCCGATCCATCCAATGGGCGATCGCGTCGGTCACCCGCTGAGGGTTCGAAAGCCCCGACTCGATCGCGTAGGGGATGACCCCGTTCGGCCAGCGGAACCGCGCGCCGGAAATCGCGACGCCGTTGAGCGGCATCGAGTCCGGATCGGACACCGCGTGCGAGACCCGCTCCAGCTGCTCGACGGTGCCGAGGGCGATGTCGCCCTCGAAGATCGCCATGTTGCCGATCGCGGTATAGCGGACCGGCTTTAGATCGAACGAGTTGCCGCTGGCGAACCCGCGGCGGATGTCGCCGCTCGCGCGGAACCATTGGTCAACATTGGCCAGTTTCAGACCGGGGTCGAACGCCGGCTTGGCGTGCTCGCCGGCCGCGCCCGGATACGGGCGCGTGGGCATCCGCCGACGCGGGAGGCTTGGCTTACCGGTCTCCATGCGCGCGCCCTCCCTGGACCATCCGGCGGACGGAGACCGGCATTCGAAACACTCCGAACAAATCCGTATTCCTCCGCAAGCCTTGTGTATAGGCCGGTTACTATATCCTAAAATCGACTAAATATCCTTGACTCGGATTTTTCCGAGAGTCAAGGATGAGCATAGAAACTTCGGAGACATTGGTGATGTCAGAAGAAAGTTGCGATATTAGGTGAAATTTAACCTATTTCGTCCGGCTATGAATTGCCTAAAATGATATATTCATTATCTAAAATAAATAGAGCGTCGCCCGATCCGAGGGAACCCCCTTGGCGTACTAAGCCCTGATCGACAGCCTAACCGACGGCGCTCGCGCAAATCGCAACTCGAACGTCGGCCTTTAGATCGATGTCGTAACCACCCAAGCCATGAGGAGAGGAAATGCCCATCGATATCTCAGGCCTACCGGCCCAGGATCGCGACGATTTCCAAAAGCGGCTGCAAGTGTATGGGATGAATGTCGCCTCGGTGCAGGAACCGTTGGCGGTGATGCCCGCCGCGAACGTCACGCTCGCCTACGGCCCGAACCAGCAGAGCGCCCGCGCGCCGTTCGTGGTCCAGACTACCGATATGTCGCACGTCAAGCGCATGATCGGAATCGAGGACCGCGTCGCGCAAAACTTCTCGGCTACCAGGGCGCTGCCCGGCGCGATTTCGCTGGGCATGCGCGTCGCCGGCCGCACCATGGGGCTCGGCGACGCCGGCGCGCCGTCGTTCCACGCCAGTCCAGGCATGGCGATGGACTCTGTAGCGCAAACGTCGACCGTCGCGCCGGAGCATTTGAACCAGCTCGACGACGATGATTTGAATAACGTTCGCCTGGCGGCACGCGCCTTTGTGCGCGGCGATTCGAAGCTGGTCGCCAGTTATTCGCCGTTGTTCACCAGCGTGATCGGCCAGATCACCATACCGATCTGGGCAATGCTGACCGTCACGGTCCACAGCGGCGCCACGCTGTCGTTTGGCCCCGGGGTCAATACCCTGGTCGCCTATCAAGTCATCATCGAAAACGGCGGGCGGATCCTTTCGCACGGCCACCTGACCGTCAACTGCACCAAGCTGGTCAGGCCCAGCGGCGGCGCCATTCGGCCAACGCTGGTTGGTGGGTTGACCACCGCGTTTCGACCGATCTTCAACTAACCGGCGGGAGGAGAGCTATGGCATCGAAAATAGAAATCTTTTCCGCGAATGGTCCGGACGGCCCCAACGGCGCGCCCGGCGGGACAGGTGGAACCGGCGCCGATGGCCGCGCCGCGCGTTGCCACTGGTACGGCGATACGTCGCCGCGCCCCGGTTCGCCCGGCGGTAACGCCACCTCGGGGTCGCGCGGCGTCGATGGCGGCAACGCCCCCGCTCCGCTCGATCTGACGATCCGGCTGCGTGACCTGATCGGCGATATCGAGGCCTCCAACCACGGCGGTCGCGGCGGCAACGGCGGCAATGGCGGCGCCGGCGGCAACGGCGGCCTGGGCGGCAACGGCGGCAGCGGCAGCGGCTGCGAGAACCCCGCCAACGGCGCCCCGGGCGGGACTGGCGGCAATGGCGGCAATGGCGCCAATGGCGGCAAGGGAGCCGACGGCGGCGACATCATCGTCCTCTACAAGAACATCATCGACGGCGACTTCAACGGCACCTCCGAGCTCGGCGCCGGTGGCGCCGGCGGCATCGGCGGCGCCGCCGGACCGGGCGGGCTCGGCGGCCGTGAAGGCGGCAGCGGTGCGCGCGCGCAGCAAGGCAATCCCGGTAGTCCGGGCAATCCCGGCGTGCCCGGCGCCGCCGGCACGCCGGGCGAGGTGACGATCCAGCAGGATCCGAGCTGACCCTCGGATGACCGGAGGGCTGGGCGAGCTGTTGAAATGGGCCGGCGCGTATAGCGGCGCGCCGGCCGCGGTCGAAAGGCTGAGCTCGGCCCTCCTGCAATTTCGGCCCGGTGCGCCGCATGCACACCGGGCCTCTTTTTTGAACAACGACGGATCGCCGCTGCAGCTTTGCGCGACCTATGGCGGCGGCGAGCGCAAATTACGGCTGATCGGGGATCCCGGGACCGATCGCGCGGAATGGTCGCGGCGGCGCGCGGCGGGTCTGAAGGCGTTGAACGATACGCTGGCCCTGAGCCGCGCCGGCGCGCTCGCGGCGCTGTGCGACGCAACCTTTCGTCGCCTGGTGCCGCGCGAGGAACTGCCCGACGAACCCGCGGCGGGCTGGATGTGGCTTGCCGCCGGCTTGGACGGCGGTGCCGCGATGTACATCAACACGCACTGGGGCGGCGACGCCGATCGTTGGCGCGACGCGCTCGGGTGGCTGCGCGCGCTGTTGCCCAACAGCGACGCGGCCGAGGCGCTGATCGCGGCGCTCCGACCGGATGCGACGCTGGCGAGCGTCGCACTAGAAGGGCTAACGCCAGCCGACGCGCGCGCGAAATTGTATTGGCGGCTGACCCGGAAGGTGAGCCTGGCTCGGCTCGGCGTTCCGTTTCTTGAGCATCCGGATTGCGGCGCGTTCCTGGCGCGGATCGTCGGCGACGCCGCGCTGCCGCTGACCGGCCTGGTCCTCAGCGCGGGGTTCTCGGTCGCCGAGGGAGGCATCACCGACGCAAAGCTCGATCTGTGCGCTCATTGCCTGCCGCGCTCGCCCCAGACGTGGGGGGCCGTCCTCGCGGACTCCTGCGACCATTTCCGCCTGGCGCGGTTCGACCTCGCCGACGCGCTTCGGCAGGGTGATTGCGAGGTGGCGTTCGTCGGGTTCGGCCTGGACCAGCGGCAGCGGCGGCGTCTCAATCTCTACTTGAAGCCGGTTGAAGATGCCCGGGATGGGGCATTGACATGCGCGACCTGATGCCGGCGATCACGGCCGGCTGCGCCTACCTGCTGGGTCGACAACACGCCGATGGCGGCTGGGAGGACTACGACCTCCCGACCGGCTCGTCCGACGCCTGGGTTACCGCCTATGTCGGCGTCGCGCTGATGGATGTGGCGCGGTTCGGCCTGGACAGCCGCGCCGCCGATGCCGGCCGGCGCGGCGCCACGTGGCTGTCGCGGAACCGGGCGTCATCGGCGGGGTGGGGCTACAACGCCGCGACCGGGCCGGACGCGGACTCGACCGGCTATGCCCTGCGCCTGCTGCGGGCGGCCGGTGGCGGCCACCGGCCCGAAGACGAGGCGTGGCTACTCGCGCATTGGCGCCCGAATCGCGGCTTCGCGACCTATGACGGACCCGACGGCTGGGGCTTGGCGCATCCGGACGTGACCCCGGTCGCGTTCGCCGCGCTATCCGGCGCGGCGCAGGATCGGCTGCGGGCGGAGTTAAGCGGCGCGCTGTCGGCCAGCCGCGACGCCGACGGCACCTGGCCGGCCTATTGGTGGCGAACCCGGCACTACAGCACCTACGTCAACAACCGCCTCGCCGAGTCGCTCGGGCTCGACCTCAGGCCGGTGGCGCCGGTGGTTACCTTGGCACCCGACCGCGCCGTCTACTCGGCCTTCGATCTCGCCTTCGTTACCGCCAACGCGGCATTGCACGACCCGAGCGGCGAGGTGTGCAGCGAGTTGGCGGAAAGCCTCTTGGCTTTTCAAGCCCCCGACGGATATTGGCCGGGCGCGGCCAATATGCGCGTGACCCGGCACGACGCACCGGACCCGTGGAACAACCCCGAAGGCGCGCTCTACGTCGATATCGATCATCTGATCACGACGGCGAGCGCACTCCACGTACTCGCCGAATTGCACGCGTTATGGACGCGACGCCGCTAATCCCGGCCGGACCGGTGATGCTCTACCGCGACACCTGCGGCAAGTGCCGCCTGCTGTCGCGCCTGGCGGTCGTCGCCGCGCTGGGGCGGATCCGGCGCGCGCCGGCCTCCTCGGCGCTCGCGATCGACATCGTGCGCAGGGTTCCGGTGGCGAGGGGCAAGCTGGTATTGCTCGACGGCCCGAGGCTGGTGACCGGATGGAAGGTCATCCCGTCGTTAGTGCTCTGCGCGCTGCGCCCGCCGGTGCGTCATGCCGACCGCTGAGCCGATCGACGAGACCGACCTGTTCAGCGACGCGGTGCGGTGCGACCCCTACCCGCATTATCGCCGGCTGCGGCGCGACGCGCCGCTGTATCGCAGCCCTCGGCTGGACGCCTGGGTCGTGACCAGCCATCGGGACGCCACCGTCGTGCTGACGCATCCGGCGGTGCGGCATTGGGCCGGGAATGCCGACGACGACGGGTTTACCCGTACCGTGGGCCGCTGGATGTCGATGCTCGACCCGCGCCAGCAGCGTCGGATGCGCCGCCTGGTCGGCCCGATCTTCACGCCGCGCGCGATCGCCGGTCTGCGCGCCGAACTATACGCCCTCGCCGACCGGCTGCTCGACGACGCCGCCCCAAGCGGAGGCCTCGACGTGGTCACGGGTTACGCCGAGCCGATCGCGCTCGCCGGCATCGCCCGCATCATCGGCGTGCCCGCGGCCCAGGCTCCGGCGTTCCATGCGACCGCGCCCAGCCTGACCGGCAGCCTGCTCGCGGCGATCCAGACGGACGGGACGGCGACAGGCGATAAAGCCGAGCCGGCGGGCATCGAGCTGTTGAGCGACCTGCTCGCCGAGCGCGGCGATCCGCCGTCCGACAGCCTGCTCGCCGTGCTGCGCCAGCTCGATCGCGACGGCGAGTTGCGCGACCAGACCGAAGCGCTCGCCTTTCTGCTGCTGTTCCTGTTTGCCGGCCACGAGAACATGATGAACTTCATCGGCAACGCAACCTATGCCCTGGTCGACGCGCCCGACCGGCTTGCCGAACTGCGCCGCACATCCTCGCTCGACGCCTCGGCGGTCGATGAATTGCTGCGCTTCGACAGCCCGGTGCAGTTCATGACGGTCAGCCTGGCCGATGCCGTGACATTGCGGGATCAGCGCATACCGGTCGGGGAGACGATCCTGGTCGGCATCGGCGCGGCCAATCGCGACGAGGATCGCTTTCCCAATCCCGACCGGCTCGATTTCACCCGCCAGGACCGCGGCCATCTCACCTTTGGTCAGGGGCCGTTCGCTTGCATCGGCGCGGCGCTCGCCCGGCTGGAGGGCGAGGTCGCACTGGGAGCGCTGGTGCGCCGGATGTCCCGGCCGGCGATCCGGGGGCCGCTGCGACTTCGGCGCGATCCGCCGGTATTGCGCGGTTTCGTATCGCTGGACCTGGCGTTCGATGCCTGAACCCGATCTGGGCCCGACTGCGTTCGCGCGCCGTTACGACGCGATGATGTTCGATCCGCGCAGCCGCGACGTTTACGGCGCGAGCCGCTTTTTCAATGTCGGCTATTGGCTGCCCGAAACTCGGGATCAGGCGAGTGCCTGCGATAATCTCGTGGCGCGGCTGATGCATCCGGTGCCCGCCGATATCGGGCGGCTGCTCGATGTCGGCTGCGGCTGCGGCGCCGGCACCGACGCGGCGAAGCTATTGCGGCCCGACGCCGAGGTGATCGGCGTCAACATCTCCGAGCGGCAGCTGCGCGACTGCCGCGATGGCGCGCCGGAATGCCGCTTCGCGCTGATGGACGCGTTGTCGCTCGGTTTTGGCGCTGGCGCGTTCGATTGCGTGATCTCGATCGAGGCGGCGTTTCATTTTCGCAGCCGCCGGGCCTTTCTCGCCGAAGCGTTTCGCGTCCTGCGACCCGGTGGTCACCTCGTGCTGTCCGACATCCTTTTTCGCGACCCGCGCTGGATCGGCGAATGGATGGTGCCGCTGGGCAACGCGACCGCGACCCCCGACGACTACGCCGCCCTGCTCGAGAAACTCGGCTTCCGCGATCTGTCCGTGACCGACGCGACGGCACCGTGCTGGACCGCTTTTTGCCGGGCACGGCTCGAAGAGCTTCACGACCGCCGCGCCGCCGGGGTGATCGACGGCGACGCGTTCGCGGCACAGGCCGGATACTTCGCCAACCTGATGCGGCGGAGCCTCGGTCACTACCTTCTCGTTCACGCGCGCAAGCCGTTCAGCACCGCGACGTCGCCCCGATGATCGCCATCCATTCGGCGCGGACAGCCTCGGCCGCCGGACGCCGCGCCGGGTCCGCGGCGACGCAGCGCAGCAGCAGATCCGACAGCGCCGCCATCCCGGGCATCCCGCGCAGCCACGGACCGAGCTCGATCAGATCGCGTCGCGCCAGCGTGCCGTGCGGCGATTTCGGTCCTTCCCACAAACCGGTCCGCATCGTTTGCCAGTTATCGGAGAGCGGATGCCGTCCCACCAGCGCCAGATAGCACAAGGTACCGAACCCATACACATCGCGACGGGTGCTATCGGCGAGCGGCTGGCGCAGGGTGTAAGGCGGGGGGTGGATCGGCTGAAGCTCGGCGGCATCGTCGTCTTCCGTCTCACCGCCGGGCGCCAGTTCTCCGGCCTGGGCACAGCCGAAATCGGTCAGCAGCGCGTCGGGCGGGTCGGAGCCCCGGACCAGCACGTTGCCGAAACTGATATCCTGGTGCACGACCCCATGCGCATGGGCGTGGGCGATTCCCTGCATCAGGCCGGTGAGGACGGCGAGGCGGGGGGCTATCGAGCCCGGCCCCGGCGGGGGCTGATCGGCCAGCCACAGCGCGAGATTGGCGCCCTCGACGAAATCCATGACCAGGCAGGGCGTCGGCCGCCCGCCGAAATAATCGGTGTGCAACACCGCCCAGCTTCGCACCACATTGGGGTGCGCCGGCATGCGCAGCCCGGCCGCGACCTCGCGATAGACCGGCTCCCACGCGCCGTCATCGGCATCCTTTGCCAGCGGGCGAAAAATTTTCAGCGCGACGATCCCGCCGGCCGGGCCGGGATTGAGATCGGCCGCCCGCCACACCTCGGCGAAGGTGCCTTCGCCGATCCTCCGTTGCAGCACAAACCGGCCCGCCAAAGTGAGGGGCGCGGCCAATGAGCGAGTGCCGGCCATGACCAATCTGACCACACAACCCGACGGGATCAAAGCCCGCCTCGCGAAGGACGGGTTCGCTGTCGTCGACCTGCTCGACCGCGACGATTTGCAGGCGCTTGGGGACGCGTATCGGGCCAGCCCGCTTCCCGCCGATGCCGGGTTCGATTCGACGATCCTGGGTTCCGACGTCGCGCTGCGGGTCGCGGTCGACCGCGCCGTCCGGGCCGTCATCGAGCCGCGCCTGCGCGCCCTGATCGACGGGTATCGGCTGGCGGTCTGCACCTTTGTCGTCAAGCGCTCGGGCCGGGAGGACGGCGAGGTGCCGATCCACCAGGATTGGTCGTTTGTCGACGAGACCCGCCACGCGTCGTTCGGGGTATGGTGCCCGCTGGTCGATGTCGACCCGACAAACGGCTGCCTCAGCGTCGTCAAGGGCAGTCACGCCGCCGGCCACCCGCCGCGCGCGGCGTGCTCGTCCTTTCTTTATCCCGGTTTGGAGGAGCTGCTGCGCCGCCGCTACCTGACCGATCTGCCGATGCGGGCCGGACAGGCCGCGCTGTTCGACAACCGCCTGTTCCATTGCTCGCCGCCCAACCGCGGCGGGACGGACCGGGTCGCCGCGACCGCCATCATGGTGCCGACCGCCGCGCGCCTGCGCTACTACCACATGCTCGACCGTCGCCACCCGCATCGAGTCGAGGCGTTCGACGTCGCCGACGATTTCTACCTGTCGCACCTGGTTCCCGGCCGGCCGGCGGCGGCCGTCAGCCTCGGCGTCCTCGACATCCGCGAGACCGCCGCGGCGCCACCCGCCCGCTGATCCCGGTCACGCCGAAACGACCTCGAAAAAGCGCAGACACGCGCGTATCGCCGATCTACAGTCACCCCACGCCCCGCGATAAGGGGCATGTGGCAGGGAGGCAGCGATGGGCTCGGGCTTGCTTGGCGGCAAGGACAATTCGCCCGCGGACAACCCAGGCATATCCCGACGGGACGTGCTGTCTGTGGCCGCGACGCTCGGCCTCGCCGCCGCCGCGCCGGGGCTGGCGCAGGCCGCCGCGCCGCAAGGTCAGTTGACCTGGGGCGTGCATGTTTCGATGGCGCCGACCTGGTTCGACCCGGCCGAGACATCGGGTATCATCACCCCGTACATGATGCTGTACGCGCTGCACGACGCGCTGGTAAAGCCGATGCCCGGCAAGGTGCTGGCGCCCGGCCTGGCCGAATCATGGTCGGCCTCGGAGGACGGACTCAGCTACGAGTTCGTACTGCGTCCGGGCCTGAAGTTTCACAACGGCGATCCGGTGACCGCCGAGGACGTCAAGTTCTCGTACGAGCGCTACCGCGGCACTGCGGCCGCGATGATGAAGGGGCGTGTCGCCGCGATCGAGACGCCCGACACACGACATGTCCGGTTCGTGCTAAAGGAGCCGTGGGCCGACTTCTTGACGTTTTACGGCAGCGCGACAGGAGCCGGTTGGGTTGTGCCGAAGAAATATATCGAGAAGGTCGGCGACGACGGCTTCAAGAAGGCTCCGATCGGCGCCGGGCCCTACAAGTTCGTCTCGTTCACCCCGGGCGTCGAACTGGCGTTGGAGGCATTCGAGGGCTTCTGGCGCAAGACGCCGAGCGTCAAACGCCTGGTAATGAAAAGCATCCCCGACGCCACGACCCGGCTGGCCGGCCTGAAGCGCGGCGAACTGGATATTGCCTATTGGGTCAGCGGCCAGCTCGCGGAGGAACTGCAGCGTACGCCGGGGCTTGCCCTCAAGGCGGCAAACACGGCTCCGTTCTGGGTCTATTTCCCCGAGCAGTGGGACCCTAAATCGTTCTGGCACGATGCGCGGGTACGCCGCGCCGCGAGCTTGGCGATCGACCGCAAGACCATCAACCAGGCGATCACCTTCGGGTACTCGAAGCTGACTGGAAACAGCTTCGTCCCACCCCACTTTGACTTCTATTGGCAGCCGCCGGAGCCGGTTTACGACCTTGCCCAGGCAAAGCGGCTGCTGGCCGAGGCGGGTCACCCGGGCGGTATCGATTCTGGCCCCTTTTATTGCGACGCCGCCTTCTCCGATGTCGGAGAGGCTATCGTCAACAACCTGCGGGAGGCCGGCATCCGAGCCGACCTGCGGCCGATCGAGCGCGCCGCGTTTTTCGCGGGATACGCCGGTAAGAAATACAAGGGCTTGGTCATGGGCGGCAGCGCGGCCTTCGGCAACGCCGCAACCCGGCTCGAGGCCTTCGTCGTCAAAGGCGGCGCCTATGTCCACGGCAATTATCCCGACATCGACGCGCTGTTCCAGCAGCAGGCGATTGAGCTCAATCACTCCAAGCGCGAGGTGCTGCTGCACAAGATGCAGCAACTTGTGCACGAAAGAGTCATAGCCGCGCCGATTTGGCAGTTGGCCGGCCTCGCCGGAGTCGGGCCGAGGGTTGGCGAGTCGACCCTGGGATCGATGGGCGGCTACCCGTGGACCTCGCCCTACGAGGACCTCACCCTAAAAGGCGCCTAGGGAGCGGCCGGCGGACGTCACGACGCGGCCAGGTTGACCTGGATCAAGGCCGGGTCACTGTAAAGGCCCCAAGATGCGACACGGTCGCTTTTGGGAGGTCGCTCGTGACCAGCTTTACCTTCACCGCGGAACAGATCAGGTCGGCACCGGCAGAGGTGCGGCGATGGTTCGAGAGCGAGATCGCGGCCGCCTTCGCATTGGCGACCCAGCTGCCGGCCCCGGCGCATTCGCCCAAGCTGACCGCCTGCAGTCCCGAGGAAGCGGTCCGCGTGTTCGAGCTTATCAACGCCGATTTCGCTGCGGTCCAGGTGTTCCTTGAGCTGGCGCGGCAAGTCCCGGTCGCCAGTGGCGTCGCGCCGTTGCACGCGTTTAGCATCGGCGAGATCAAGCGCCATTTGCGGCTCAGCGACGACCGGCTCGCCGATGGCTTCGGGCTGATCAATCAAGCCTTTCAGCGGGTCCACGACGACCCCGAGGCCGCCTTGTTCGGGTTCGACCAAGCCAACCATGTCTATATCGACGAGATAACCCATCGCAGCATTCGTGCGCTGTGGGAGGGGCTGGTGCAGTTGCGGTCATCGGCGACCGCCGGCGCGGCGGTACCAGGCTCACCCTCGACCTTCGGGTTTACGCCGCCCCATGTCGGACCGAGCGAGGACATCGCTTCGCACTGACTAGCGATTCCGACATTTCCTTTTGCGGCTCATTTTGCGGCGAGGCTCAGCCCCGGGTGGCGTCGGCGGGCGGCAGGTGATGCTTGCCGAGCGGGACCACCGTGCTGGCCTGCGGCCCCTCCGCGCTTTCGGCGTATTGCGCGACAAAGCGCACCTCTTGGCCGATCGCGAGGCGGTCGAACCCACCGCCGGCGACGCTGTTGCGGTGGAAATAGATCTCGTCGCCCGCCGCGCTGATGATGAACCCGTGATCGCGCTCGGGCATCAGGCGCGCGATCCTCCCGTGATCGGGCACCGCGTGCGCCTTGACCTCACCGCGACGGTCGCGGGCGTAATCCTCGAGCTGCCGTCGCGCCGCGTCGAAGGCGTCGCGAACCGCGACATGGGCATCCTCGTGCGCGTGATTGATGCCGGGGTTGCGGCCGACGACGATCTCGTGTCCGGGGACGGTCAGGTCGACGCGGACCTCGAACAACTTACCTTGATGGTGGCGCGGGTGCTGGCATTCGACGACGACGCGGCAGGCGGTGATGCGATCGAAGAACTGGTCGAGCTCTTCGGCCCGCTGGCGGATCCGCGCCTCGAGTGCGGGCGAGGGGTCCATGTGGCGGAACGTGACCTGAAGGGGTAACTGCATAGGGTATCTCCTGACCGCGATCGCCCTACTCTAGGCGCCCCCGCGCCGCCGGAAATTGATCCAGCGCAATCTGGCTCGCGGGCCCCCATCCGTTGATGCAGGTCAACCACAGACGATGCTTTTTCCGTCATCTTTCCGGTGATGATGGAACCGACACAATGACAATCGCGCCGCTTACGGCCGGGTCCGGTCACGCCCCGGGCGGACCCGGCATTCCGCCGACCTGGGCGAGCAGCGCCAAGGACATGGTCGGCTGCGCGCTGGGGCATTCACGGCTGTGGTTCACGATCGGCTTTGGCATCGTCAACGAGGTCTATTACCCGCGCGTCGACATCCCGCAGACCCGCGATCTCGGCTTTATCGTCGCCGGCCCCGACGGGTTCTGGTCCGAGGTCAAGCGCAACGAGAACTACCGGCTGCGCCCGGTCGCGCCCGGCGTCGGAGCGGTCGAGATCGCGCATCAGCACCCGCGCTATTCCCTGCAATTGCGGATCACCCCCGATCCGCGCCGCGACGTTCTGCTGATCGACTGCGCCCTCGACGGCGACGAGACCCTGCGGCTCTATGTCCTGCTCGCCCCGCATCTCGGCGCCACCGGTTACGGCAATGTCGCCGCCGCCGAATTCCACCGCGGTCGGCGCCTGCTGTGGGCCGAGCAGGGTCCGTTCGGCCTGGCGCTCGCCGCGGCCGACGAGGCCCGCCGCGACGCCTTTACCCGGGTCAGCGCCGGCTATGTCGGGACCAGCGACGGCTGGCAGGATTTTGCCCGCAACGGCGCGATGACCTGGGAATACGCCACGGCCGGGCCAGGCAACGTGGCGCTGATTGGCGAGGTCGCGCGCCGCGCGGTGCTCGCCCTCGGTTTCGGCAGCAGCGCCGAGGCGGCGGAGACCCTGGCGGTCGCGAGCCTGATGCAGCCCTTCGACGCGGTGCTGCAGCAGCAGATCGCCGATTGGGAGGCGTGGCAGGCGAGTTGCAGCGCCGCCGGGGCGCTGCAATTGCGCGGACCGGTCGATCTGGTCGGCCCGATCCGCGAGCAGTTCGCCACTTCGGCGGTGGTCTTGCGCGCCCATCTCGACAAGACCTATCCGGGCGCGATGGTCGCCAGCCTCAGCATCCCCTGGGGCGATACCGGCAACGAGCGTGGCGGCTATCACCTGGTCTGGCCCCGCGATCTGGGCGAATGCGCCGGTGCGCTGCTGGCGTTGGGCGCCGAGCGCGAAGCCGCCGACACCCTGCGCTATCTGATCGCGACCCAGAACGAGGACGGCCACTGGTATCAAAACCAGTGGCTCGGCGGCACCGCGTCGTGGCGCGGCATCCAGCTCGACGAGACCGCCTTTCCGGTGCTGCTCGCCGCCGCGCTCGGCGAACGCGACCGGCTGCGCGGGCTCGCCGCCGAGGACATGGTATGCCGCGCGCTCGGCTTTATCGCGCGCACCGGACCGTCGACCGCGCAGGACCGCTGGGAGGAGAACGAGGGCATCAACCCGTTCACCCTCGCCGTGTCGATCGCGGCATTGGTGGCCGGCGCCGAACTGCTCAACGCGCCCGCGAGCGACTGGGCACTGGCGCTCGCCGATTTCTGGAACGCCGAGATCGAGGCGTGGACCACGGTCGCCGGGACGCCGCTGGCACGACGCTTCGACGTGCCCGGCTATTACCTGCGGGTGGCGCCGCAGCAAATCCTGGCGGACCACGCCGCGACCGCCGCGATCGTGCCGATCCGCAACCGCGGCGGCACCGCCGCGCCGCGCGCCGACGAGCAGATCGGCACCGAATTCCTTCAACTCGTCCGCTTTGGTTTGCGCGGCGCCGATGACCCGCTGATCCGCGCCTCGTTGCGCATCGTCGACGCACTGCTCAAGACCGATACGCCGCACGGCCCGGTGTGGCACCGCTACCTCGGCGATGGCTACGGCGAGCACGCGGACGGCACCGCTTATGACGGGACCGGAATCGGCCGCGGCTGGCCGCTGCTGACCGGAGAGCGCGGTCATTACGAGCTGTGCGCGGGCAACGACCCGATGCCCTATCTGCAGGCGATGGCGGCGATGGCAAGCCCGGGCGGCATGATCCCCGAGCAGGTTTGGGACAGCGACGCGATCCCGGCCCGTCGGCTCGAGCTCGGGCGCCCGAGTGGGTCGGCGATGCCGTTGGCCTGGGCCCACGCCGAGTATGTCAAACTGCTGGTGTCGCGCCAGCTCGGCCACCCGTTCGATCGCCCGCCCGCGGTGTGGCGGCGTTATGGCGGACGGCGGCCGACGGCGCGGCACGCGTTCTGGTGGCGGCATGCGCGGGTCGCTTCGTTTCCGGCGGGCGCGTCGCTCGTCATCGCCCTCGACAGGCCGGCGATCGTGCATTGGGGCCACGATGGCTGGCACTCGGCGCAGGACACGCCGACCGTGGACACCGCGCTCGGCTTTCACGCCGCCGCGCTCGACACCGCGGCGCTGATGCCCGGCACAAGCATCGATTTTACCTGGCGCCGACAGGATACCGGCGAATGGCACGGCAGCGACGAGACGGTCGCGATCGTCCCGCCGGTCGGCTGATCCCGGTTGACCAAGATCAATGCGCCTGGGGGGATCGGCGCTTAGGTTTCGCCCGACTTTTGTTTGCCCGTTCGCATTGTAGCGAGGAGCCGAGATGAAATCCCCGACGCCATCACCGCCCGCCGGTCGCCGCATCGCCGGCCGCGCCCAGCGCGACCACATCCTCGACCCCTACCAGGCCCGGCAAAAGCTCGAGGAGCCGACCGTGTGCCGGCAGTGCGCGGCCATCTATCGTCGCGGCCGCTGGCAATGGGGAGAGCGTCCCGCCGCCGCGCACGAGGCGCTGTGCCCGGCATGCCGGCGTATCGCCGACCAGCTTCCCGCCGGCATCGTGACCCTGCACGGTGCCCTGGCGCCCGCGCGCAGAGCCGAGATCACCGGTCTCGCGCGCAACGAGGAAGCCGCCGAAAAGGGCGAGCATCCGCTCAACCGCATCATCGCCATCACCGATACCGATACCGGGCTGGCGATCTCGACCACCGACATTCACCTGCCGCGCCGCATCGCGGAGGCGCTGAAGCGCGCCTTTCACGGCACCCTCGACACGCATTTCGACGAAGTCGGCTATTTTGTCCGCCTCGACTGGCACCCGCCGGCTTGAGCGGGCCTCGAGGGCGATATGTCCAAGGCCGCGGGATGATTTTCCGAGACCGCGGCGACGCGGGCCGATTGCTGGAGGCGAGGCTCGCGCATTTGAAGCCTAAGCGGCCAGTCGTGCTGGCGTTGTCGCGGGGTGGCGTACCGTCGCCGCCGCGGACACGATCGCGAAGCTGCGCCCGCTGGTAGACGAGGTGGTTTGCGTGGAGATGCCGCGCGATCTTGGTGCGATCGGCTTCTACTACACCGACTTCCACCAGGTCGGCGATGCCGAGGTTACCGCCATTCTCGCCCAGGCTGAGCGGCCTTCCGGTGACGCCCACCTCGCGGCGGGTAAGTCACGTGCGCCCTCTTCTTGAGCAGGCGAAGCGGCAGAAGCCCTACCGCCCCGAGGCGGTGCCGCGTCCACCCGTGCTCGGTTTGAAGGTGGCGGCAACAAGCGATGGCGAGCGGGAGAAAACTGCGGGCCTCGGCGCCAGGGTGCGGTTCCTCGGCTGTCGTGCGAGCTATCCCGATAGCCCGGAACGGGTCGAGAGTATCGAGACCCATTTCTCCTGGGTGTTTGTGACCGATTTTTGGGCGTACAAACTGAAGAAGCCGGTGTGTGGCGAGGGTTTTGATTTCCGCACCGTCGAACAGCGGCGGGGAAACGCCGAGAGCGAATTACGGCTCAACCGCCGCCTCTCGCCCGGCGTCTACGCGGGCATTATCGCATTGACGCTCGAGCCGGGGGGCGGGCTCGCGATCGGCGGTGGCGGGGTCCCGGTAGATTGGCTGGTCAAGATGGTCAGGTTGCTTCCCGAGCAGATGCTCCATGACCGTCTGGTGCGAGGCAATTGGAGATATGCCGAGATCGAGGCGCTGGCTCACCGGCTGGCATCGTTTTACGCGACGGCGCGGCTGGTTCGCGGTGATCGGTTACAGCAAATCCATCGGTTGCGGGCTGAATTGCGCGCTTGCTTCAGCGCGTTCGATCCGATCGATGGGTTGCTGGTTCGCGGCAGGCGGGCCGTTCGGGCGCTCAATGCCTATATGGCCCGGCATCATGACTTTCTGGTCCGCCGGTTTGGCGATCGGCGGTTGGTCGAGGGCCATGGCGATCTGCGGCCCGAACACGTCTACCTTGGCGGCGCGCCGAAGATTATCGATTGTCTCGAGTTCCGCGCGGATCTGCGCCGGCTCGACCCGATCGAGGAGCTTGCCTATCTCGGGATGGAATGTGGCCGGCTCGGGGGAAGCGGGATCGAGCAGCGCCTGTTCCGGCGCTACCGACAGCGTACCGGCGATGTTCCCGCGCCCGATCTGGTGCGGTTCCACAAGGCGCTCAGCGCGCTGATCCGTGCTCGCATAGCCTTGGCGCACATCGCCGAGCCTGGGTCGTATGCCCCGGAGGAATTGCGCCGGCGCTCCACGCTGTACCTGGCGATCGCGGCCGATCAAGCCGGCCATCTCGGTCGCTGAGGTCCCGCGACGCGATGGCCGCGCCGAGGGACCCGTGGCCGTCGTGCCGGCGGGTCAATACCCCATCGTGATGTCGACTTCCTGCAACAGCCGCCCACCCGCCTCGACGCTGCGGATATTCGCGGCCATCTCGGTCACCAGCTGCGCCACCGTCGGCCGCCGCGCCACGTGCGGCATCACGGTAACCTTGGGGTGCAGCCATAGCGGGCTTTCCGGCGGCAGCGGCTCGGGCCGCAGCGCGTCCAACGCGGCGTAGGACAATTGGCCCGAGTCGAGCGCGCGGATCAGATCCGCATCGATCACGTGTCCGCCGCGCCCGACATTCACCAGCATCGACCCTCTGGGCATCATGGCAAAGGTTCGAGCGCAGAATATGCCCTCGGTTTCCCGCGTCAGCGGCAGCAGGCAGACGGCGATATCGGTCTGTTTCAAAAACGGATCGAGCTGATCGTTTCCGTGAAAAATCGGAACCTCTTCGGCTTGCCTCGGCGATCGAACCCAGGCCGAGACGTTGAACCCGAGCGACTTCAGCACCAGTGCCGGCGCTTTCGCCATCATGCCATAGCCGAGGAACCCGACCCGCCGTTGCTCGGGCCGGACGATCGTCGTCCGGCGCCACTCCCGATTGGCCTGAGCCGCCTGATAGCCCGGCATGTCGCGGTGAAAACGCAGAACATGCATGATCACGTATTCGGTCATCATCGGATCGCCGCCCGACGGCTCCAGCTTGCCGAGCGGCACCTTTGGCAACCTCGGATGATTGATAAAGGCCTCGACGCCGGCCGAGCGACTGAACATGGCTTTCAAATTCGGCAGCGCGGGCAGCGCGCCGAAATCCGGGCGGATGAACGCGAGATATTCGATATCGGCCGGGCTCCCCGCGTCGGGCCAGATGCGCAGTTCCCTGTCGGGCAGCTGCTCCGCGCATGTGTCGCGCCACGCCGCGGCATTGCCGATTTGCTTGTCGAGATTGACGATGAGCAACGCCATGCTTCCTCCTCGGCCGAGCGGGCCGGCTCAGCCTCTAATCGACGGGATGTTGTAGTCGAAGTCCCACCGGTTTGGTGGGCAATTCGGCGGCGCGGTCGATGGCGCTATTCGCCAAGCCGCTAAGCGAATTTCACCTCGCGGCCGTTATCGGACGCCTGCTTGATGCCGTCGACCAGGCGGTGCAATTCGACCGCGGTCGCGAAATTCGGCTGGTGGCTTTCGCCGCCGCTGATCGCCCTCGCCAACAGCGTGTACATCTGACCGACGTTGCTGGCTTCGCCGGACGGCGTACCCGGCGCGGCGACGGTGAAACGCTCGGGCACCGGTATCGGCGCCAGCGTGTCACCGCCCTTCGCCCCGTGCAGCGAAACCTTGCTCAACTGCGGCGAGTCCTGGCCAGCTATGACCAAGGTTCCGTCGCGGCCGTAGATTTCCATGCGATAGCCGCTGCCGGCGAACGGGATGGCCCCGATATGGACCGATGCCACGGCGCCGTTCGCCAGTTGGCCGCTGACCAGAATGTTGTCGGGCGAGGTGACGTCGAGCCAAGTGCTGGTGCCGGTGTCGAGCCATTGCTTGGCCTGGGTCGCCACCACCGCGGACAGCCGGCTGAAGTCGCCGGTGACGAACCGCATCGCGTCCACCGTATGGCCGTTGGCGATGGTCAGCGTGTTGGCGCCGAGTTCGGCGTCGCGCTGCCAGGTGCGGTTCGACGGCCGGGTCAGGACACCCTCGCGCATCAGGCTGACGTGGACCGCCAGCATCTCGCCGACATAGCCGGACTCGACCAGTTCCTTCATGTGCATCACGGCGGGATTGACGCGGGCTTGCAGGCCGATCGCGGTGACCAGCCCGTTGGCCTTGGCCAATGCCGACAGTTCCACCGCCTCGGCTGTCGTCCGCCCCAGCGGCCACTCGCAATAGACGTGCTTGCCCGCCGCCAACGCCGCCTTGGTCGGCGCGTAGTGGGAGGGCACGCGCACGACGATCGCGACCGCGTCGATCTCCGGCGAGGCGATCATCTTGCGGTAGTCGTCAAAGGCCAGCCGGGCGCCATAAGCCTGCCGCGCCGCCTCGGCGCTTTCGGCCTTGGTGGTGCAGACCGCGGTCAACTCCACCTCGGCACTGGCGCGCAAGGCCGGCAGGTGCGACCGCGACGACCAGGTACCGCTGACGCTGGCGCCGATAAGGCCCAGCCGAATCTTGTCCGCCATAATCGCTTCCTCCCTGGGAACAGCCATTTCCCAGATGCACCGGCCGTTGGGTATGATCTTTTGCTGCGCCATCTTCTGTTGCCTGGGGGCGACCGCGCAACAAAATCCGATCTTCCGGTCGCCTGGCGGTCGGTCTCCACCCATATCGATATCGCTACGTAGATATACGTATTGGCGGATCGCCGTTGCCGTCCGATTGTGATATCCCCTAATTGTTTGGGGCTATCGACGATCCGTTGCGGATGTCGAGATATGCACAACCCGGCACTGATTGGGAGGACAACATGAGCGGTCACGCCCACCTCACCCCCGCGGAAATTCGCGCCAGGCTCAAGCACCCGGTCATCGATGGCGACGGGCATTGGGTCGAGTACGACCCGGTATTCAGCGAGCAGATGCGCAAGGTCGGCGGCGACAAGGCGGCCGATGGATTCCTCGCCGCCATGGCCGTGACGCGCGATTCGCTGCAGGCGGGCGTGGAGGAGCGGCGGCGGCGGCGGCTTGCGATGCCGGGCTTCTGGACGCGCCAGACCGGCAATACCCTCGACCGCGCCACCGCGATGATGCCGCATCTGCTGTATGAGCGGCTCGACGAAATCGGCTCTGATTTCGCCATCATCTACCCGACCGCCGGATTGCGCCTGCCGCGCATCGTCGACGACGAGACACGGCGCGCGGTGATCCGCGCCTACAACATCGTCTCCGCCGGATATTTCAAGGATCTCAGCGACCGCATGACGCCAGCCGCGATCATCCCGATGCACACGCCGGACGAGGCGATCGCCGAATTGGAATTCGTCACCAAGCAGCTCGGCTCCAAGGTCGGGATGTTCGGCAGCGCGATGCCGCGGAAGGTCCCGTCAGTCGAAGGCAGCGACAAGGACACCGCGCGGCTCGCCGTCTGGTACGAAGTGTTCGGTATCGACAGCCTCTACGACTACGACCCGGTCTGGGCGAAGTGCCGCGAGGTAGGCATCGCGCCGACATTCCATTCGGGCGGCAGCAACCAGGCACTGCGCAACTCGCCGACCAACTTCACCTACAACCACATCGGCCATTTCGCCGATGCCGGCCACGCCGCCGCCAAGGGCATCTTCCTCGGCGGGGTGACTCGACGCTTCCCCGAACTGCGCTTCGCCTTCCTCGAGGGCGGCGTCGGCTGGGGTTCCCAATTGTTCGGCGACCTAATCGAGCATTGGGAGCGGCGTAACGCCAAGGCGCTCGAAAACATGCGCCCGGACAAGCTCGACCGTAAGCTGCTGATGAGCCTGGTCGAGAAGTACGGCTACAAGGAGCATGTCGCGGCGTTGCGCGAGCGCGACGGTTGGCCGGACCCCGAGCTGCAGATGACCGGCGGCGTCGACAACCTCGACGATTTCTCCGCGTGCAAGATCACCCGCAAGGAAGACTGGTGCGATCTGTACTCGACGCCGTTCTATTTCGGCTGCGAGGCGGACGACCGGATGAACGCGACCGCGTTCGGCAAGGGCAACCCGTTCGGCGCGCAGCTGAACGCGTTCTACAGCTCCGACATCGGGCATTTCGACGTGATCGATATGCGCGAGCCGTTGGCGGAGGCGTACGAGCTGGTCGAGGACGGGTTCCTCACCGACGACAATTTCCGCGACTTCACCTTCACCAACGCGGTGCGCCTGTGGGGCACCCAGAACCCGCGCTTCTTCGAGGGCACCGTGGTGGAAAAGGAGGCGGCGGCGTTGCTCGGCAAGACGCCGATCCGCGCGGCCGCGGAGTAACCCAAGCGGCATCGCCGATGCGGCATCCTCTAGGTGCCGCATCGGCGCAGCGCCGCCCGAGCCTGAGACCTACGGTTCTCCGCCCGCCTTTGCGGTGTCAGCGGGCTGGGAGCTGTCGGCAGCCTATAGCGAGCTCAACGCGCGCCTGCGGCGCAGGCGGGCATTCCCGCCGGCGTTTGCCCAAGCCTTCCCCGGCATTCCCGCGCATATCCAGCGCCTGTTCACCGCGGGCGACATGACCGGTCGGCTCGCCGAAGCCTTGGCGGACGCCGGGGCGGAATTGGAGCACGAGGCGAAGGTCCGCACCGAATTGCGTCAGGCCCTGCTCTATCCCGCTTTTCTGGTCGGGTTTGGTTTCCTCACGGTCGTGTTCATCTTCATCGTCGTGGTGGGGCAGCCGAGGAGGTATTCGAATGTCTCGTTAGCCAACCAACCGCCTCAGTTGCGGCCAAGGCTTGCCCCCGGGATGAGAACCTGGTCATGCCGGGGTGCCCACTTCGTTCTACCGTGATCCGCGCACCCGGCCGGTCAGCAAAATCGGCCAGGGGTCGGGCATTTCGCCGACCGCGACCTCAATCAGGCTCGGACCCTTGCGTTTCAAGGCGGCGTTCAGCTCGCGTCGCAACCCGTCGGGGCTGGTGGTCTTGACCCCGGCGATGCCGAAGCTCTCTGCCATCTTGGGAAAATTCGGGTTCAGCAGGTCGACCGCGATCAGCCGATTGCCGTAATCGTTTTTCTGCATCCGCCGCACATTGCCATAGGCGCCGTCGGCGAACACGATCGCGATCGCGTCGATCCCATGCAGGGCGGCAGTCGAAAGCTCTTGAACATTGTACATAAACCCGCCGTCGCCCGAGATCGAAACCACCGGCGCGTCCGGCCGCGCCACCTTGGCGCCGAGCGCGGTAGCGTAGCTGAACCCCAACGTGCCCTGATAGCCGCTATGGATGTAGGTGCGCGGCCGGTACACCGGAAACGCCAGCCGCCCGACATACCCGACCTGGGTCAAATCCTCGACATAGATGCCGTCATCGGGCAATTCGCCGCGGATCGCGTCGAGGTATTCGCATTGCGGCCCGAGCTTTTCGCGGATGGTCGCCGACACCTTGGCCTTTAGCCGTTCGAATTCGTCGCGGCGCGATGCCGGCGATCCGCCGCGCCGGTCCAACGCCTGGATCAGTGCCGCCAGCGCCTGTTTGGCGTCGGCGACGATGCCGATCGCCGGCTTGGCGACGCGGGTGATCTCGACCGGGTCGAGATCGACGCGGATCACCTTGATATTGGCGTCGAGCCCCCAGCGGGTCAGCGGCTGGTTGAAGCGGGTGCCGACCGCCAGCGCGACATCGGCGGTCTTCCACAATTCATGCCCGCCAAGCAGGTTCTGCGCCAGGTAGTGGCGGTCGCTGACGATGCCCTTGCCGCCGGTATAGGTCGCGACCGGCGCCTGCAGCCGCTCCGCCAACGCCAACAACTCCGGGGCGGCGTCGGCCGCGCCGCTGCCGACATAGATCAGCGGCTGCTTCGCCTCGGCGAGCAGGGCGGCGGCCTTGTCGATCAGATCGGTGTCGGGCGTCGGGTGGGCGGGCGCCGGCCCGGCCGGCGGCAGCGTGACCTCGCCGCCCATCGCCATGATGTCGAGCGGCATCTCCAATGCCACCGGGCGCGGTCTGCCGTCGGCGAGTTGGCGAAAGGCCTCGTTGACCATTTTGCCGGTTTCGCTCGGGTGGTTGATGCGCGCGGCGAATTTGGTCAGGCCCTTCAGGATCGACAATTGGTCCGGGATCTCGTGCAACAGGCCGAAACCGCGACCGATCAGGTCGGACGGGATCTGGCCGCTGAGGCACAAGACCGGCGCGTTGGTCGCCCACGCGGTCGCCAGCGCCGCGGTGGTGTTGAGCAGGCCCGGCCCCGGCACCACCGCGAAGGCGCCGGGCTTGCCGCTCGCCCTGGCATAGCCGAACGCCATATAGGCGGCGGCCTGCTCGTGGCGCGGATGGATCACCCGGATCGCCTCGCCCGCATCGTAGAGCGCGACGAACAGCGCGTCGTTCTGTACTCCGGGCAAGGCGAACAGGGTGTCGACGCCGTTGCGGGTCAGCATCCCGACCAATGCTCCGCCACCCGTCATTCGCGCCATAGCCTGCTCCTGGGAGATTTCGCGAGTTGCGTCAGCGACTCAGTCCGCTCGGCCGGGCGATGTCAACTGCCGGAACCGGACGACGGCAAATCAGCGTTGCCAAAGCCGCGCTTGTCGCCGCGATGATGGGGCAAGTATTCTTGCGGCAACAGCTCGCTGGGGAGGCAGCGCCGATCATGACCAGCGTAACCGCCGCTGCGGGCGGTGGTAATAGTCAGCCGGCCGGCGAATACCACGCGATCGCGCTCGTCTCCGGCGCGCATTTCGTCAACCATTTCCAGAACCTGGTGTTGCCGCCGCTGTTTCCGTTGTTGACGGTGGCGTTGGGCATAGGCTTTGTCGAGCTCGGTTTCGCGCTGACGGTCTGCAGCATCGTCGCGGTCGCGGCGCAGTTGCCGGTCGGCTACCTGGTCGACCGCATCGGGTCGCGGCTGATGCTGGTATTGGCATTGCTGCTGGCTGGACTCGCCTATGTCGGGTTCGGGGTCGCGCCGACCTATTCCCATCTGCTGATCGCGATGGCGTTGCTCGGCCTCGCCAACAGCGTGTTCCACCCGGCCGATTACGCGATCCTGTCGGCGACCGTTCCGCCGGCCCGGGTCGGCCGCGCCTTTTCGATCCACACCTTTGCCGGCTTCCTCGGGAACGCGGTGGCACCGGTCACCCTGCTCGCGATCGCCGCGAGCTTTGGCTTGAACGCGGCCCTGATCGCCTCCGGGGCGATCGGAATCGCGGTGTTGGTGCCGCTGGCGTTCGCGCGCGGCCTCGATAGCCCGGCCCTGCGCTTTCAGCCGGTGCACATGCCGGGCGCCGCCGGCAGCGGCATGACCGCGGTGCTGACCCCGGCGATCATCGGATTGACCGGGTTTTTCGCGTTGATGAGTCTGTCGGGCAGCGGCATCAGCAATTTCTCGGTGGTGGCGCTCGGCGACGCGTTCGGCACGCCGCTGTCGATCGCCAGCCTGGCGTTGACCGCGTATCTGAGCGCGCAGGCGTTTGGCGTGTTGGCCGGCGGCTTGATCGCCGACATGACCCGGCGCCACGCCGAGGTCGCCGCGGTCGGCTACGCGCTCAACGCCTGCATCGTGCTGGCGATCGGCACGATGGCGTTCGAGGCGGTGCCGCTGGTCGCGGCGATGGCCGGGGCCGGGCTGCTCAGCGGATTGATCATGCCGTCGCGCGACATGCTGGTGCGCGCCGCCGCGCCGCCGGGCGCGATGGGTCGCACCTTTGGCATCGTCACCAGCGGCTTCAGCATCGGCGGCATGTTCGGGCCGCTGATGTTTGGGTTCTTCATGGATCACGGCATGCCGCGATGGGTGTTCGTGGTCAGCGCCTTCGTGATGATCCTGGTCGCCGTGGTCGCGCTGCTCTGCGACCGCCGCTCGACCCGCCGGCGCGGCGTGGCGGTTCCGTCCGCCGAGGCGGCGGAGTGAGAACGCCGCCCTAAATATCCCGCAGGCTGATCCGCTGGCGGCCCTGGTCGTCGAAATTGTCCGGATCGAGCCAGCGCTCGAACGAGCTTTTCAGCGCCGGCCATTCGCTGTCGATGATCGAGAACCAGGCGGTGTCGCGGTTGCCGCCCTTGACGACGTCCGCCTGGCGGAAAACGCCCTCGAACTGGAAGCCCAGCCGCAATGCCGCCCGGCGCGACGGCGCGTTCAGCGAATTGCACTTCCACTCGTAGCGGCGGTAGCCGAGTTCGTCGAAGACGCGGCGCATCATCAGATACATCGCCTCGGTCGCCGCCGGCGTCCGCTGCAATGCCGGCGAATACGCGAGGCCGCCGACCTCGATGCTGCCGGCCGACGGGTTGACGTTTAGATAGCTGGCCACGCCCAATGCCGTGCCGGCGGCGCGCTCGACGATCGCGTGGCTTTGCAATACCCCGTCGCGGCATACCGCCTCGGCCCGCGCCAGATAGTCTTCATGGGTCGCGAACGGACCCCACGGCAGGTAGGTCCACATCCGGCCTTCGCGGTCGGCGCTGTTAGCCGTGTGGATGTCACGCGCGTGGCGCGGCGGGTCGAGCGGCTCAACCCGGCAAAAGCTTCCGTCCATCGCCGTGCGCGGCGGGCGCGGCCGCGCGGTCCAGCCGGTAACTGGGAGCCCGATCGGCTGGCCCAGATGATTGAAATGCTCGGTCATTGCTGGGCTATCGTTGTTTCACGGGACCATTCCGAGCGATCGGGAGGGCGGAGAGCGGACCGTCATCGGGTCAGATTAATCCGACCGGTGGGGCGCCACGGCAAGGGTTTGTATGTCGGCGCGTAATTTGCTTCGATGCGCCGCGGCGGCTCGCGGGCCGCCATTACACCACACGCAGAGGACGAGGAATGAACCCAGGGCCGCTGGTGGTGACGTTGAGCATGAGCGAGCGCACTCGCGCGATCGTCGCAGAGGAACTCGCCGGCGCCGCCGATGTGATCTACCTCGGCGATATCCCGCCGGACGCCCGCGCCGATGCACTGTGCCGGGCCGGCGCGGTGCTGGCTAACGACACCTCGACCGAGCTCAGCGCGGCGGAGCGGCAATTGATCGGCGGCGCGCGGCTGCTGCAATTCACCGCGGCCGGAATCGACTGGGTGCCGCTGCTCGACCTGCCACCGGGCTTACCGGTCGCCGGCAATGGCGGCTCCTCGGCCGAACCGATGGCCGAGCATGCTCTCGCGATGGCGATGGCGGCGGCCAAGCGCCTGTTCATCGAGCACGACAATCTGAAGCGCGGCGAGTTCAACCAGCGCAGCCCCAACAAGATGCTTGGGGGTGGGGTGTGCGGGATTCTCGGCCTCGGCGGGGTCGGTGTGGCGACGGCGCGGCTGATGCGGGGGATCGGCATGAAGATCCACGCGATCAACCGGCGCGGCGGCAGCGACGAGCCGGTCGACTGGATCGGCACCTCGGACCGGCTCGACGAGATGCTGGCGGCTTCCGACGTGTTCGTCGTGTGCCTGGCCCTGACCCGGCTGACCGACGGCATGATCGGCGCGCGCGAGCTCGGCCTGATGAAGGACGATGCGGTCCTGATCAACGTCGCGCGCGGCGAGATCGTCGACGAGGCCGCGCTCTATGCCCGTCTGGTCGCCTTTCCGCGGTTTTTCGCAGGCATCGACGCGTGGTGGGTCGAGCCGGTGCGGCACCGCCGCTTCCACATGAACCACCCGTTTCTCGACCTGCCCAACGTGATCGGCTCGCCGCACAACTCGGCTGGCGGCGGGGTGTGGCGCGATGTGTCATTGCGCCGGGCGGTGGCGAATTGCCGCCGCGCCCTGACCGGCGAGACTCCGCTCCACCTGATCGGGGCGGACGAAAAGATGATGTAGCCGACTACCCCGGTCGGTGCAGTTCCGGCGGCTGGCGGGTGACGGTACGGCGGCCGCGCTTCCACACCGCGACCGGGGCGCGGATTTCGGCCACCGCCTGCTCCGGCGTTTCGGCGTCGAGGATCACGATATCGGCCGGGTTTCCCGGCATGAGCCCGTAATCCGTCAGGTTCAGCAGTCGCGCCGAATGCTCGGTCAGCATCAGAAACAACTGGCGCAACGCTACCGGGCTTGAAACCTGCAACACATTGGCATGCAAATTTGCCATGCGGATCAACGAGCAATCGCCGTACGGCGTCGCCGGGTTCAGGATGTTGTTGCTCGACAACGAGCAGGTCACTCCGTTCGCGGACAGGAGATTGGCATCGGCGACGCCGCGCCGCACGCCGTGATCCTGGTCGCGGCCCATCAGATAGAGGTCGGTCGCCGGTAATACCGTCACCGCGATCCCGGCATCGCCCAGGCGGCGGGCCAGGGCGGCGGTCTCGCTCGGTCGCAGCAACGACAATTTCGCCATGTGGCCGACGACGACCCGTCCGCCGCGCCGGTATTGCTCGGTCAGCCGCAATACCTGGTGGATGTCCATGTGCTCGGGGCTGTCGCCGACATCGAGGTGCAGATCGAGGTCGACATCGTATTCGCGGGCGAGCGCGAAGACGCGGGCGATCTGGCCGGCGGGATCGGTGTCGTAGCGCGGTGCGCCGCCGAGCACTCGCGCGCCCCGCTTCAAGGCCGCGACCAGTAATTCATCGGTGCCGGGATAGTTGGTCAGCCCCTCCTGCGGAAACACGCACAGCTCGAGGTCGATCGCCCAGCGGTAATCGCCGACCAGCGAGTTGACTGCCTCGAACCCTCTGAGCCCGATGCCGGGATCGATCTCGACCTGGGTTCGCATCCGTGTGGTGCCGTTGACGAGGCACTCGCGGAGCGTCCGCTCGGCCCGCGCGCGCACATCCTCGACCGTGAAATTCCACTTCAGCGGCGCGGTCAACGTCACCGGGTTGACCCGGCGAGCATCAATTCCCTCTGGCGGCGGCGGACAGCGGTCGATGATGCGCGATTTGTCGAGATGGATGTGGGTCTCGATCAGCCCGGCGCAGGCGAGCCGGCCCGCCGCATCGTAGATTTCCGCGTCGCCGGTCAGTCCCGGCGCGACCGCGACGATAACGCCGCCGGCCGCGCCGATATCGACCGGGGCCGCGTGGCCGGCCGGCCGGACATTCTTGACGATCAGGTCCATGCGCTACCGCCACCGCCGCGGCGGTCCGGCGACCGCCGCGCGTCTTCGTTCCGTCAGGCGTAGATTTTCACCAATTCGTCATGCGCCGCCTTGACCGCCGCCGCCGGGTCCATGCCCTGGATCGCCTTCGCGTACATGTCGACGATGATGTATTTGGTGACGACCTCGGCGGATGCCCGGTTGGGTGGCCCGGCATAGCCGACCAGCCGGCCGCTGCGTGGCACGTCCTTGAACGGCGTCAATACCGGGTCCGCACTCCATACCGGGTCCTTCTCCCAGTCGAGGGCGGCGCCGTCGGCGAAGCCCTGCTGCGAGGTGAACCACTCCCCGAACACCGGTTTCGAGTGAACCCAGCGCAGAAAGTCGGTCGCCGCTTTCTTGTTGGGCGAATACCCCATCAGCATGTCGGTGAACGGGTTGGGAAGATTGTATTGGCCGGCGGGGCCTTTGGGGATCCGAGCATGGAGAATGTCGCCCTTCATCGGGGCGCCCTTATCGGTCTTGTACGAGTCTGGCTTCCGCTTGGCTTCGATGTAGATCGAGGCGCCGTTGTTGCTGGCGCTGATGGTGCCCGCCAGGAACGCGCGGTTGTTCGACGAATCGTCCCAAGCGAGCCCGCCGTCGTCCATCGTTTCCTTCCACAGCGGCACGGCGAACTTGACCGATTCGACCGTCTCCTTGCTGTTCAATACGACGGTTTTGCCGTCGGCCTCGACCTCCTTGCCGCCCCATGACCACAGATAGGGGTACCACCAGCCCGGCGCGTCGCCGAAGGTGTGCCCAGCGGTCTGTCCGTAGGGACGCTTGGCGGCCTTCAATTTCTTGCCGACGGCGCGGAACTCGTCCCAGGTCTCCGGGAATTTCGCCGCCCCGGCCTCCTCGAGCCACGATTTGCGATAGGCGACCAAGCCGCCAACGACCGCCCACGGCACGCCGATCCATTTGTTGCCCACCGTGGCGACCAGCCGCGAGATATCGTAATAACCGCCCTGCTGCTTGCCGACCTCCTCCGCCAGCTCGCCGACATCGGCGAGGCTTGCGGCATAGAGCTGCGGCCAGTTGCCGAGCGCCATCATGATGTCGGCACCCGCCCCGGACTGGATCGCCGAGGTGACCCGCGCCTGGATATCGTTGGCGTTGATCGTTTCCAGGTTGAGCTTGATGCCGAGCGCCTTCTGGCACTCCTGGGCGATCTTGCCCTTGAGCAACTGATCGGATGCCGGCACGAAATCGTTCCAGCGTAGCCAATGCAAGGTCGTGCCCTGCGCGTACGCGGGTGCCCGGCCGGCAGCGAGGATCGCCGCAATCCCGCCGGTCCGCGCCGCGACCACGCCGGCACCCGAAAGCTTCAACAGCTTACGCCGATTGATCCGCTCCATGTGCTTTTTCCCTCTCCTAGTGGTGAAAATCAGACGGACGAGTCCGCGTCGATCTGAGGCGTGCCGCGGCTTTGCGGCTTATTCGGAGGGTTCCATCTGTCGGATTAGCTCCACTAGCGCGATGGCTACCGCTGCGATGCCCCGCGGTTATATGTATCCGGCTGCCCGTATCTGGTGCACTTAGCTTAAGCGTAGATCTTGACCAATTCACCGTGCGCCCATTTGACCGCCTCCTCGGCGGCCATGCCCTGCACTGCCTTGGCGTACAGGTCGACGATAATGTATTTCGAGATCGCCTCGGCCGCCTTGCGATTGGCCGGTCCGGCATAGCCGGCGAAGCGTCCGCTGCGCGCCGCGGTGCGGAACGGCGCCATGATCGGATCCTCGGCCCACAATTTGTGCTGCTCCCACGCCGTGGTGGGGCCGACCGAGAAGCCCTGCTGCGAGGTGAACCAGGGATCGTAGACCGGTGTCGAGTGAATCCAGCGCAGGAAGTCTTTCGCCGGCTTCTGGTTCTTCGAATACCCCATGACCATGTTGGCGAACGGCACGTGCCAGCTGAACTGGCCGGCCGGGCCCTTGGGCAGCGCGGAGTGGAAGATGTCTTCCTTGAGCGGCTTGCCGTCGGCGGTCTTGTAGGAATCCGGCTTCCGCTTGGATTCGATATAGATCGAGGCGCCATTGTTGCTGGCGCTGATCGCACCGGCGAGGAACGCGCGGTTGTTGCCCGAATCGTCCCAGGCAAGGCCGCCTTCGTCGCATGAATCCTTCCACAGCCCGATCGCGAACTTGACCGATTCGATGGTTTCCTTGCTGTTGATCACGACGGTCTTGCCGTCGGCCTCGACCTCCTTGCCGCCCCACGACCACAGATAGGGATACCAGAATGCCGGGCCGTCGCCGAAGGCATGGCCGAGCGTTTGTCCGAGCGGGCGACCCTTGGCCTTCAGCTTTTTACCGGCCTCGCGCCATTCCGCCCAGGTCTGCGGGTATTTTTCGGCGCTGTAGCCGATTTCGGCGAACCAGGATTTCCGGTTGGCGATCTGCAGGCCGACGATGGTCCAGGGAAGCGCAAGCCATTTGCTGCCGTCATTGGCGATGGCCCGCGACGTCTCGTAATACCCGCCCTGCGCCTTGCCGATTTCCTCCGCCAGATCGCTGACATCGGCGACGCTGGCACCGTAAAGCTGCGCCCAATTGTTGATCGCGCAGATGATGTCGGGCCCCGCGCCGGACTGAACCGCCGAGGTGACGCGAGCCTGGATGGTCAGCCCGTCGACCGCTTCCATCGTCAATTTTATGCCGAGGTCCTTTTGGCACTGCTCGGCGATCTTGGTCTTGATCAGCTGGTCGGAAGCCGGGACGTAGTCGGTCGGCTTCAACCACGCCAATGTCGTCCCCTGGGCAAAGGCCGGGGCGCGCCCGGTGGCGAGGATCGTCGCGAGGCCACCCCCCGCCGCGGCCAGAGTGCCGGCGCCGGCAAGCTGCAGCATGCGGCGTCGATCAATCCGTCTCATCCCATTCCTCCCTGGTGGTGCCGGGCGATGCGTGTCGCCGGCGTTGGCGTCAAACCGCGGCTTCGGTTTCCAGATCGAAAAAATGTAGCCGGTCGGGGTTCAGTGCCAGGCGCAGCCGTTCGTGCACCTTGGCGGTGACGGTGGGTTCTACCGCAGCGACCATCGTCGTCGCCCCGACCGCGACGTCGAGCAGAATCTCAGAACCCAGCCGCTCGACCACTTCGACGACCGCGTCGACGCCGAGCTCGGCCGCCTCGCCATCCGCCGCCGGCCACATATCCTCGGGCCGGATACCGAAAGTCAACTCCTTGCCGACCGAGGGGCCGAGCCGCGCGTTCATCGCCGCCGGGATCTTGAACCTGATGCCCTCGCTCTCGGCCCACAGCGCGCCGTTTTCCTGGCCGAGCCGGACGGTCGCGAAGTTCATCGCCGGCGAGCCGATGAACCCGGCGACGAAGCGGTTGGCCGGCTGGTTATAGAGCTCGAGCGGATCGCCGACCTGCTGCACCCGGCCGTCGGCCATCACCACGACGCGGTCGCCCAAGGTCATCGCCTCGACCTGATCATGGGTGACATAGATCGCGGTAGTGCCCAGCCGCTCGTGCAATTTCTTCAGCTCGACCCGCATCTGCACGCGCAACTTGGCGTCGAGGTTCGACAATGGCTCGTCGAATAGAAACACCTGCGGGTGGCGCACGATCGCCCTCCCCAGCGCGACCCGCTGCCGCTGTCCGCCCGAGAGCTGGCGCGGCTTGCGCCGAAGCAATTCCTGGATGCCGAGGATATCGGCCGCGTGCCGCACCCGCTGCTCGATCTCGGCGCGGTCGAATTTGCGCATCTTGAGGCCAAAGGCCATGTTGTCGTAGACGCTCATATGCGGGTAGAGCGCGTAGTTCTGGAACACCATCGCGATGTCGCGATCCATCGGCGGCAAGGCGTTGACCACCTTCTCATCGATCGAAATCTGCCCCGAGGTGATGCTTTCGAGCCCGGCGACCATCCGCAACGTCGTCGTCTTGCCGCAGCCGCTGGGGCCGACAAGCACGACGAATTCCTGGTCGTGGATCTCGAGGTTGACGTCCTTAACGGCGTGAACCTCGTCGTACATTTTGTTCAAGCTGCGCATCACGACGCGGGCCATGTAGTCTCCCTGGGCTCTACCCCTTGACCGACCCGGTGACACCCGAGACGTAGTGCTCGACAAAGAACGAATAGACGAACGCGACCGGGATCGACCCCAATAGCGCCCCGGCCATCAGCTCGCCCCAATAGAACACGTCGCCGCGCACCAGCTCGGAGGTGACGCCGACCGGCACGGTCTTCTGCTCGGGCGACGACAGGAACACCAGCGCGTAGATGAACTCGTTCCACGATAGCGTGAAGGCGAAGATGCCGGCCGACAGAATGCCGGGGACCGCGATCGGAAAGATGATGTAGATCATCGCCTTCCACCGCGTCGCGCCATCGATGCGGGCGCATTCCTCGAGCTCCTTGGGGATGGATTTGAAGTAACCCATCATCAGCCAGGTGCAGAACGGGATCAGGAAGGTCGGGTAGGTCAGGATCAACGCCCAGGGCGAGTCGCCGAGCTTGAAATTGCGAATGATGTCGGCGAGCGGAATGAACAACAGGGTTTGCGGCACCAGGTAGGTGATGAAGATCGCCGCGCCGAGCAGCCCGGCGAAGCGAAACTTCAGCCGCGACAGCGCATAGCCCGCGAGCAGCCCGCAAAATAGCGAGATCGCGGTCGAGGCCAGCGCGATCAGCATCGTATTCAGCATCCACGTCGCGAACAGCGTCTCGCTGAACAGGTCCCTGATGTGATCGAGGGTCGGGTTGAGGGTCCAGAACGGCGAATAGTTCGGCGCGTTCCACGGCCGGTACAATTCGCTGTCGGGCCGTACGGTCGTCACCATCATCCAGTAGAACGGGAACAGCAGGCCGACGATGAACAGGCTCAGCGGAAAGTGAAAAAACGCCCAGCGGCGCCACCTTGCTCCCTCGATCATGGCTCAATTCGTCTCCACCCGGCGGATGTACAACAGCTGGATGATCACCACGAGCAGCAGGATCGGGAAGATCGCCAGCGAGATCGCCGCGCCCTCGCTCAACAATCCGGTGCCGATGCCGATCTGGTAGGCGTAGGTGGCGAAAAGCTGGGTGGCGTTGGCGGGTCCGCCTCCGGTCAGGACATAGACGAGCTGGAAATCGGCAAAGGTCTGGATCACCGAAAATAGCACCACCACCATCGTCACCGGCAGCAGTAGAGGCCAGGTGATGTGGCGGAACCGCTGCCAGGCGCGGGCGCCGTCGATCGCGGCGGCATCGTGCAATTCCGGGCTGATCGTCTGCAATCCGGCGAGCAGGCTGATCGCGTAGAACGGCACGCCGCGCCACACATTGACGATGATGACCGAGACCAACGCCAGGTCAGGGTCGCCGAGCCAGTTGATCCGGTTGGTGATGAACCCGAGCTGGTAAAAGATCCAATTGATCACGCTAAACGTTGGATCGAACATCCACTTCCAGGCAAAGGTCGACAGCACGGTCGGGATGATGAACGGCAACAGGATAAAGGCGCGGACGAACGCTTTGCCCTTGAAATGGCGGTTCAGCAATAGCGCCAGCCACAATCCCAGCACCAGTTTGAAGATCGTCGTGACGACGGTGTAGAGGCAGGTATTCCACACCGCGGTGCGAAAGATGCTGTCGTGCCAGATCTTGTCGAAATTGGCCCAGCCGACGAACTGGCCTTCGATGCCGACCTTGGTGTCGGTGACCGACAGCATGATGCCCTTGTAAAACGGGTAGGCGATAAACAGGCCGAGCAATACCAGGGTCGGCAGCAGCAGGCAGGAAGCGAGCCAGCGTTCGTCTTCCAGAAGGCGGGTGATCGGCCCGCGTCGTGGGGCGGCGGCGTAGGGTCTCCGGGTGGTTGCGTCGGCTGTGGCCATCAGGCGCTCTTTTCGGCCAGGGGCTGCTCGGCCAGGGCTGCTCGGCCGGGGCTGCGCATCGCGGCCGGGACCGGCCCTTGCACGATCTTTAGGCGTAACGGCGGCGGCGCACAAGGGGGCGGGGTTTGGTCGCCGGCGTCATGGCTGCCGCGCAAAACCGCCTGTCCTGCCGCGGCCGCGGCGCTCGCCACGCCGTCGATGAGGGCCGCCCTGGACGCGATTTGCCCGCTCCGTTAGCATCCCGCGTTCCCGAACATTGTCGAGCAGGCGGCACAAGCATGCGTATCGCGGTCGGCTGGGGTCTCGGCTGCGTGCTCGCCGTTTTTATCGTCGTGCCGGCGATGGCGCGAGCGGACCCGCCGGCCGCCGATTTCGTCGCCGGATGGGAGGCGCGGGTGCGCGCGGTACATGCCAGCCTTTCCGGCGATGCCGCGCTGGCCCTGGGCCATTGCCGCGAGTTTGTGGCGGCGATGCTCGATCTCGACACGATGGCGCATGCGGCGGCGGCGGCGAACTGGGCGCGGATGAGTGCCGCCCAGCGCGCCGCCTACCGCAACGCGTTCGACGATCGCATCGCGGAGGAGTGCGTGCGGCGTGTTGGCGACTATGACGGCGAGCGGTTCGAGATCATGGGCATGCGGCTGACCAGCGACGGCGAGCGCATCGTCATCGCCAGTCTCGGCCCTCCCGCGACCTCGCACCGAACCATCGCCTGGCGGCTGCGCCCGGCGGCGGGCGGCGGGCTGCGGGCGGTCGACGTCATCATCGAGGGCCGCAGCCAGCTGGCCGAGGCCCGGGATGATTTCGCCAGGGTTCTCGCCAACAACCGCGACGACATCGACGCGTCGATCGCGGCGTTGCGCCAGCGCTAGCGGGGCCGGAAATCTTGCCGAGCGGATCGCCGTCGAGCCCGCCGCTGGTGCGATTGGAACGGGTCTGCCGCGCGTTTGACGGGCAGGCGGTCGTGGCCCTGCGCGATATCGACCTGTCCATCGATTCCGGCGAGTGCGTGTCGATCGTCGGCCCCAGCGGTAGCGGCAAGAGCACCCTGATCAACATGATGAGCGGCATCGACACGCCGGTTTCCGGCATGGCCTATTGGCGCGGCGAGGCGATCGCCTCGCGCCGGCGCTGGGCGGCGTTGCGCGCCGGCGAGATCGGCATCGTGTTCCAGGAATTCAACCTGTTGCCGACCCTGTCGGCGGTCGAGAACGTCGAGATGCCGATGTTCGGTCATGGCCTGTCCGCCAGCGAACGCCGGCGCCGCGCCGGTGCCGCGCTTGACCGAGTCGGGCTCGGCGGCCGGCTCGCCCACCTGCCGTATCAATTGTCGGGTGGCGAGCGGCAGCGCGTCGCTATCGCCCGCAGCATTGTCAACCGGCCGGTACTGCTGCTCGCCGACGAGCCGACCGGCAATCTCGATCGCGCCAACGCGGCGCTGGTCGCGGACCTGTTGCTCGAACTCGGCCAGGCCGGCGACACCACGCTGGTCATCGTCACCCACGACGTGGCGCTGGCCGCCCGTTGTCGCCGGCTGGTGCAGTTGCGCGACGGGACGATCGTCGACGACCGCGCCCGAGCTGCGCTCGCGCCGCCCGCGCTCGATGAGATCGTCGTGGAGCCTCGCGCATGATCTTTGTCGCGCTGCCCTTGCGCAATCTCAGCCGCCGCCCGCTGCGCTCGGTGCTGTCGGTGCTCGGTATCGCGCTGGCGGTCGGCGGTGCGATCGCGCTGGTGGCGTTGTCGCGCAGCATCAACGAGAGCGTGCGCCTGTCGGTCGACGAGCTCGGCTCCGACCTGACCGTGATGCAGCGGGGCAATACCGATGTGTTCGGCGCCTTTCTGCCGGCCTCGATCGAGGCGCGGTTCGCCGCCGTGCCCGGAGTCGCCGCGGTCACTGGTGAATTGATGATGTTCGCGCCGATCGACCGCAGCCGCGAGAGCCTGGTCGCCGGCTGGCCGGACCATAGTTTTTTCTGGCAGGTCGCGCCGATCGGGCAGGGTGCGCGGCCGCGACCGGGCGACCGCCGTGTCGCGATGCTCGGCGATAGCGCGGCCGAGGCATTGGGCAAGTCGGTCGGCGACTCGATCGAGATTCTCGGCGTGACCTTCAGGGTCGTCGCGATCAACAAATACGCGACCGCGATCAACCGCCGCCTGATCGTGGTGCCGCTCGCCGACCTTCAGGAGGTCGCGTTTCGCGGCGGCCAGGTGACCCTGTTCCAGGTTCGCCTGGCGCGCGGTGCGGGCGCGTCCCCGGTCGACGAGGTGCGTCGCCGGATCGAGGCGCTCGCCCCGGTCACCGCGTCGCCGACCAATGCGGTCCTCGACAACAACCGCTATGTCGCGACTCTCAACGCGGTCGCGCTGGCGACCTCGGCGATCGCGATCGTGATCGGCGCTCTTAACGTACTGAACACGCTGTTGTTCGCGGTTCAGGAACGAACCCGCGAGATCGGCATCCTGTGCGCGATCGGATGGACCGATCGGCGCATCATGATCTCGATCGTGATCGAGGGGCTGATCCTGTGCGGGTTCGGCTCGGCGGCCGGGATCGTCCTCGGCATGCTGGGTTCGGTGCTGTTCGCGTCGGTGCCGGTGATCGGGGACTATCTATCGTTCTCGCCGACCTTGGACCTGATCGTGCCGGCGATCGCCGCCGCCGTCGCGCTGTGCCTGATCGGATCGCTGTACCCGGCGTGGCGGGCGGTCCGCATGACCCCTGCGGAGGCATTGCGGCGCGCTTAGAAGACCGACGTCGGAGTGATGCGGCGTCTTGCCAGGCGCCCCGCCGGTGGCGATGCTGATGCCTGGTTGCGCCGGGCGGCAGCGCTGGGCGGCGGCGAGGGGCGGCGGGTGGACGATCCGGGAGCGTTGCGGCGCGAGTTGATGGCGGTGTTCGACCAGTTGCCGGCGCCGCTGCGCGAGGCGATCAACTACGCGCCGGAAGCGCTCGATCCGGTCAGTCTGGCGACCCTATGCCGGCGGCACGGCGCGGCCAATGTGCTCGCGATGATCGAAATGAAGCTCGACCGGGCCCGAAAGCGCCCGCCATCCAAGCCGCCGCGCTAGGCTAGCGTTCGGCGCTCTCGCGGCGGGCGGCCGCCCGATTCGCCCGTGTCGACGCCGCCGACAGCATTTGGCGCTCGGCTATTGTTTCGTCGATCTCGCGCGCGAGATCGTGCTCCAACCCACCGGCGCCGGCGGCGCGGGCCGCCTTGCGGCGGCGATGGAGACAGGCGAGCTTGGCCTCGGCGATGCCGAATTCGGCATCGCGACGATGGCGCGGATCGGGATGCGGATCGCGTCCGCATCCCAGCCGCTCGCGCACGCGGCCGAGGAACCGACGCGCGTCGAGCGGGCGTTCAGCGCCGGCTTCGGTCGCGATTTCGGCCATGAACAGAATTTCGAGCCCCGGTTGCCGGCGCCGCGCCGCCTTGACCAGCTCGACTCCGCCGAGCGCTTCGACCAGCGAGGTCGTGACGATGGCAAGGTCGAACGATCGGCGCGCGAGCGCGGCGAGCGCCGCGCCGCCGTCCGGCGTCGTGGTGACGCGGACCCCCGCCTCGCGCAGGATGGTGGCGATCCGCCCGTTGCTGGCGCGGTCGGCTTCGACGACGAGAACGCTTGGCTGCTCCCGGCCCGTCGCCGCGCCGCTATTTGAATATTTGTCCATGAATGAAGGTATAGCGCAAAAATTCTCGCTCGCATCAAGTTTCTCTGCGATTTTTGGCGGGTTTTTATTTAAGACGTGGAGAATTGGGTAAAGATATTATTACAATCATCACCGCCGCACCCGGGCCGCGAGCGCCGCCGATCGGGTGACGAGGCGCCTTGACCGGCCGGGAAAAGCGGGCATTGTCGGTAGTGGAAGAGTACCGCTCCCGGTGGGGCGCGCGGACTTCAAATCCGTTGGAGGGCGCTTGGGTGTCCTCGGTAGGTTCGACTCCTGCCTCTTCCGCCCAATCTACATCCGCCATCGTCCGTACCCATCCCCATAATCACAGTGTTCCTCGGGTTCTTGTCTTGTAGTGTCCGCCCACGTCCGCTAGCATCCGGCTTTTAGGGATGGGTATCAGGATGGGGACAGG
>Ga0080064_1000798_pt2 | contig 67977 bp, 66 predicted proteins | sample Subgrocontami54m_FD_69260 | JGI IMG/M metagenome (GOLD analysis project Ga0080064, IMG submission 69260) | Subsurface groundwater microbial communities from S. Glens Falls, New York, USA - GMW46 contaminated, 5.4 m (SPADES assembly) (version 2) ...
AGGGTGAGATCGTCCTTCTCCACCGCCTTCTGGTGGCAGCGGGTTTGGAACTCACACTCAGCGCAATGCCGGTTCAAAATGAGATCAGGGGGCAAAGGGCTGGAAAGCAGGGTGGCGGTTTTCTCGATGAGTGTCCGCACCTCGCTCATCAAGCCTGACGTCTTCACCTTCAGCACCGCATGGTCGTCGCCGTGGATGATCTTGCCGGCAGGCACGTCGCGACCAAGCATTTTCGATAGCGCAAGGGCATCAAACGCCAGTAGCAGTTTGTCGTGTCGGCCGATCTTGTTGGCCCAAACGAACCGGATAGGGATGAACTGTGCCGCCTTGCCCCGACCCGCCGAGGGCGCACGCTCGACGATGGGGATCCGAGCCTCGAGATTTGGCGCTTGCGCTGGGAGGTCTGCCGCCATTCGCCATGTCGCCGTCTTTAGATTCTCCGTCGGCGACGCTACCACACGCTCGCCGTCGGGCACCTCGGCAACCAGCCGTTTGATTCCGTCCACCCGACATGCCTCGTTTTTTGCCTGATCCCACGCCGCGTATGCGTTGCCCGTGGCATTCTCGCCCGCGCACCTCAGCCAGCATTTGGTCGGGCACCTGACGTAGGCTTCAAGGAGTTGCGAGGTAACCGTCAAGGGGGTCTCAAGGTCAAGGGGGTCAAGTCCGAAGTTGCATAGTTGCTTGACTGACAGGATTAATTCAATTGGATGTTAATGAATTCCGGGATCGATGTGGCTCTTTGTTCAGCTAACGGCCTCCTCGGTTCTCAGAGACGATAGAGCCAATAATACGGACGACGTTTACGGGGGCCTTGCCTTTCGCTGCATGGCATGCCGAACCGGCTATGCCAACTCTTGCAGTCCTTTGCGCTCAACGATGTTGAGCAACTTCAGCGCGAGTCCACTCGGTTTCTTTGCGCCGAGCTCCCATTTCTGAACCGTGGAAACGCTGGTATTGAGATAAGCGGCAAAGACCGCCTGGCTTGCTTTGGCCCTCAGCCGCAGACGTTTGATGTCCGTGGGGCGATAGTGTTTGACCGGCGGCAGCTTCGAGGCGTCGAATCCACGCAGCGTCTCCGCGTCAATTGCGCCGAGGTCGTACAAGCCTCGCGCGGTCTCGAACATCTCTTCGCGTAGTCTTTTGTTAGCCATGATGTATCTCCAAAATTTCTCCCGAGGTTAGCGCCTGTTTCAACATCCGGTCGTCCATCTCCAGAAATGCAGACGCGAGCCGTTTCATCAATCGCAGTTCATCGTCATCGACGTTGTCCCGCTCGTTCTTGGCGAATCCGAACATGAATACCCATCGGTCGCCGAGGTTTGAGGCAAGAATCACCCGATAACCGCCGCGCTTTCCATGCCCCGAACGCGCGACACGCTTCTTGATAAGTCCTCCGCCAAGGCGCGCGTCGATAAGACCTTTCTGCATTTCCACCACCGCGTCACACAGATCACGGTCGGTTAGACCTTCGCGCTTCACCCAGCGCGCGAAAGTTCGAGTCTTGTAGATGGACACGGCGGCGTTCGTCTTCGTCCTGGTAACTATAGCACTAGGTGATATGAATTGGCAACCATGCCGAGCAGGAACGTTGCTACAGCTTTGTGGAGTTTTACGCGCAGCGCAGTTTTCCTACAATCTTTCAGCTCCCTCGAGCTTTCCAAGATCTCGGTCAAAGGTACCCAAAGGAACGTGACCGGCTTTCCGAGCTACTTCGAGGATCAAACAATCGGAGAACCCCAGCGCCGGACGGCGACGGTAGTGCTCCAGCGCGGCGGCGACCGTACCGGAGTCCTGGATTGTGAGATCTGTGTGACGTAGGAGCATCTCGACCGCAGTCGCTATTTCCGGGTGAGTGAGTTCGTACACGGCCGCAAGAACCCAGGTCGCCTCAACGAGGACCAGATTCGATACCCACGCGCCTTTGCTAATGAAAGATTCCGCAGCTACGACCTGCTTCTCGTTGTCGCGCGTGACAAGACGAACCAAAACGTTCGTGTCAACGGCGCGCATGCTTATCTTTCATGTAGCGCAGCACGCCTTTATCGAAGTCTTCCAGCTTCTTCGGAGTGGGGGAGCGTTTGAGAAAGATCGCTCGGTGAATGTCCTCTGAGGAATACCGACCGGCTTTGCGAACGACGACCGCATCGCCTTCCTCAGCCCACTCTAAAACCGAGCCGGGGCCGATGCCGAGTTTTCGTCGCACCTCGGCGGGAACGGAAATTTGACCCTGGGCTGTAACCTTTGATTGTGCGAGTGCCATAGGCGTTAATTACCATGGTAATGGATAGCCGTCAAGCGGAGCGGAAGCGGAACGATATCGAGGCGAAAAAAACAGGCAAATGCCGTGAGAGAGAGGCTTTAATCCTTCTTCAGCTTGGCACGCTCCAGTGCGATTGCCATCGTGCCGCCGAGCTGTGGATCGCGCGCTGGGGCGCGTTTGGGTTCGGGCGGGTGCCGGTCACGCAAATTGGGTGCTGCTCCACCTGAGCGCGACGAGGCGCCGGGTGCGTCGTCGAAGCGCATGGTGAGCGAGATGCGCTGGCGATTCACGTCTGCGTCCATCACCTTCACCTTGACGATCTGGCCGGGCTTGACGAGTTCGTGCGGGTCTTTGACGAATTTGTTTGCCAGTGCGGACACGTGCACGAGGCCGTCCTGGTGCACGCCGATGTCGACGAACGCGCCAAAGGCGGCGACGTTGGTCACGACGCCTTCGAGAATCATGCCGGGCTGCAGGTCGGAAATAGACTCGATGCCGTCCTGGAATGTGGCCGTTTTGAATTCGGGGCGCGGATCGCGGCCGGGCTTTTCCAGCTCAGCGAGGATGTCGCGCACCGTCGGCACACCGAATTTGTCATCGGTGAATTCGGCGGGCGAAAGCCCCTTCAGCGCCGCCGGCTGGCCCATCACTTCGACGATGCCTTTGCCGATGCGCGCCAGAATGCGCTCTATCACCGGATAGGCTTCCGGGTGGACCGAGGAGCGATCGAGCGGATTGTCGCCGTCGTTGATGCGCAGAAATCCCGCGGCCTGCTCGAAGGTCTTGTCGCCCAGGCGCGGCACCTTGCGTATCGTTTTGCGATTCGGGAACGGGCCGTTGGCATCGCGGTACTCGACGATGTTTTTCGCGATCACATTGTTCAGCCCCGACACCCGCGCGAGCAGCGGCGCCGAAGCGGTATTAACGTCTACGCCCACCGCGTTGACGCAGTCTTCGACGGTGGCATCGAGCGAGCGCGCCAGCGCGCGCTGGTTCACGTCGTGCTGATATTGGCCCACGCCGATGGACTTGGGGTCTATTTTTACCAGCTCGGCCAGCGGGTCTTGCAGGCGCCGGGCGATGGACACGGCGCCGCGCAGGCTCACGTCCAGCTCGGGAAACTCGGCGGCGGCGAAGGCCGACGCCGAATAGACCGAGGCGCCGGCTTCGCTGACCACGATCTTGGTCAGTTTATGTTCCGGCTTCTTGGCCGCGACCAGCTTGATCACCTCGGCGGCGAGCTTGTCGGTTTCGCGGCTGGCGGTGCCGTTGCCGATCGAGATCAACTCGACGCCATGCTGCACCGACAGGCGTGCCAAGGTCGCCAGCGATCCCTGCCAGTCATTGCGCGGCTGGTGCGGGTAGATCGTGGCTGACTCCAGCAGCTTGCCGGTGGCATCGACGACCGCCACTTTGCAGCCGGTGCGTATGCCGGGGTCGAGACCGAGCACGGCCTTGGGGCCTGCGGGCGCCGCCAGCAGCAGCTCGTGCAGATTGCGGCCGAAAATTTTGATCGCCTCGGCTTCCGCCGCTTCGCGCAATTGCGCCAGCAGCTCGGTGCTGATATGCGGGTGCGCCTTGATGCGCCAGGTCCAGTGGCAAACGTCGGCCAGCCACTTGTCGGCGCGACGGCCGCGGTCTTCGATGCCGAAATGCGCGGCGATCATCGCGACGCACGGATGCGGCACGGTGGCGGCGACGACTTCGACTTTCTCGCCCAGGCCCAGTTCGATCTTCAGCACTCCCAGGCTCTGGCCGCGAAACAGCGCGAGCGCGCGATGCGAGGGGATGGTGCGTATGGCCTCGGAGTAGGCGTAATAATCGCGGAATTTTTCTTCCTCGGCCGTCTCCTTGCCTTTCACTACCCTGGAAGTGACGATGCCCTGTTCCCAAATGCGGGCGCGCAGTTTGGCCAACAGTCCGGCGGTCTCGGCAAAACGCTCGGAAAGAATGTCGCGCGCGCCCTCGAGTGCGGCTTTCGCGTCAGGAATATTGACGGCGTCCGCGCCGTCGGTGGCAGGTTTCACGTTCACGTACTTCGAGGCTTCCTGCTCGGGGTCGAGCGTGGGATCGGCGAGCAATGCATCGGCCAGCGGCTCCAGCCCGGCCTCGCGCGCGATCTGCGCGCGCGTGCGGCGTTTGGGCCTGTAGGGCAGGTAGAGGTCTTCCAGGGTTTGCTTGGTGGTCGCCGTCTCGATGGCGGTGCTGAGCTCGCCGGTGAGCTTGCCCTGCTCCTCGATCGAGGCCAGAATAGTCGCGCGCCGTTCTTCCAGTTCGCGCAGATACAATAATCGTTCCTCCAGATTGCGGAGCTGCGTGTCGTCCAGGTTGCCGGTGGCCTCCTTGCGGTAGCGCGCGATGAACGGCACGGTCGCACCTTCGTCGAGCAGCTGGGCGGCGGCAGCGACCTGCTGCGGCCCGACGCCGAGCTCCTTGGCGATGAGTTGTAGGATGTTGATATGTCGAGCTTCTAAAACGGTATTAGTCATCGGGAAAAGGATGCGTGAATCCGACGGGACTTTCCGGAAGCGGCGTCTTTTAGAGTGAAACCAATCGGCTGCCCCGAGTAACAGCCGAAGATCGGATTATCAACTGCATCGACCGGCACCGACTCTATCAGAAGAATTCTTCAGGTTCCAGGAGCCTGCTGAAAAGGGACCAGGTGGTGGGAGATTTCTGGGAAAGAAAATTTGGTCGGGGCGACTGGATTCGAACCAGCGACCTCACGGTCCCGAACCGTGCGCTCTACCAAGCTGAGCCACGCCCCGATGAGTTAGAAATTAGCACACGCCGAAAAGAAAGGACAACCTTCTAGCGGGCTCCCGCCGCCTTTCTCATCTTTTGAATGGTCTCGGCGTAGTTAGGGGTCTTGAAGATCCCCGAGCCCGAGACGATCACTTCGGCCCCGGCACCGACCACCCGGTCCAGGTTATCCGCCTTGATTCCCCCGTCCGCCTCGATCAGAAAGTCGAGGCGTTTCTCCGTAACCAACCTTCTGGCCCTTTCGATTTTTGCCAGCACATCTTCGATAAAGGCCTGGCCGGCGAAGCCGGGGAAAACCGTCATGAGGAGGAGCATGTCAATCTCCGGAAAATAAGGCTCAATTTGTTCCAGGGGAACATCCGGATTCACCGCGAGGGATGCCTTCGCCCCGAGCTCGCGGATCCTCCGGAGACTGGTCCGCGGGTCCTTACAGGTCTCGGGATGGATCGAGACCCAATTCGCCCCTGCCTTTATGAATTCCGGAGTGAATTTATCGGGATCGGTGATCATCAGGTGCACGTCCAGCGGCAACTGGGTCGCTTTCCGAATCGACTCCACCACAACCGGACCGATCGTGATATTGGGTACGTAGTGCCCATCCATGACATCGACATGGAGCCAATCGGCGCCCGCCTCTTCCACCGCCTGGATCTCATCCCGGAGACGGCTGAAGTCGGCCGATAAAATAGAGGGGGCGATTTTCATAGGATTGTTACTGACCTCTTTTCATTCTAGCGGCGAAAAAGCCGTCTGTGTCGTGTTGGTGAGGGAGGGCCAGGAAAAAGTGGCCACACACCAACCCCCGGGCTTCTGGGGGAAGATACCGTGCCGCGTCCTCCAAGACAAACTCTTTGTGCCGTGAGAGAAATTCTTCCACCACCTGCTCATTCTCCTCCGTTGTGAGCGTACACGTGGCATAGACCAGAATGCCGCCGGGCTTGAGATAAGAAGAGACCCGGGAGAGTATTTTTTTCTGCAGCCGCGCCAGCCGTTGGATATCTTCTTCTCCTTTTTGCCATTTTGCTTCCGGGTGCGCGCGCAAGGTTCCCAGGCCGCTGCAGGGAGCGTCGACGAGAATGCGATCGTATGGGACAGCCATGGCTTCTGTCAAATCGAGCGTTATATCCAGCCGGTGGGAGCGGACCGACGTAAGGCCCAATCTCTGTACATTTTCTTCGAGTTTATTGAGCCCTCGCGTCGAGAGATCCGCGGCCATAATTTCTCCTCGATCCTCCATCAGTTCGGCAATATGCGTGGTTTTTCCCCCAGGCGCGGCGCAGGCGTCCAGGACGCGCTCTCCGGCTCTCGGATCGAGAAGATACGCGACCAGTTGAGAAGCCTCTCCCTGGACTTGAAAGAGCCCTTCTCTAAACCCCGGCAATTGGTCCACTCGCGCTCCCGGGTTTACTCTTATCCCTTGTGGAGACCAACGGGTGGGAAGGGCTTCCCATTCGGAACGGTGGAGCGTCGCCAATAGGCTCTCTCGATTTCCGCGCAGCCGGTTGGCCCGGAGAATCAGCGGGGCCTCTTGGTTGTTGGCCCGTAGAAGGGATTCGGTTTTCACTTTGCCATAAGAGCTGAGCCATCTCTGGACCAGCCAGACGGGATGGGACCAGAGGACCGAGAGAGAGGTAGCGATGTCGTCTTCGGGATCCGGATAGCGGCACTGGTCTTTTTCCTTGAGGATTTTGCGGGCGATCCGGTTCACCAGCCCGGCAGCCGGTCTGCCGCCGTACTTTTTGCCCAACTCGACTCCTTCGTTGACCGCCGCGTAGTCAGGGATCCGATCGAGGAAGAGGCACTGGTAAAGAGTCAAGCGGAGGACGTTTCTGAGATAGGGGTTCATGCTGAGGAGCGGGCGGTGGAGGGCCCGGTCGAGATGCCAGTCAATCCGTCCTCTCCATCGGAGAGTTCCATAAACCAGTTGATTGAGCAGGGCCCGATCGTTGGGCGACAAGGAGGATTTCTTTAGAGCATGATCGAGGAGGATGTCCGCGAAGGCGGCTTTCTCGTCTACTCTGGTGAGGATGTCCGCCGCGATTTCGCGGCATCCTTTTGTGTCTCCCGAATTAGAGGCGCTCACCTTTTTCCAGATGGGCCCCTTTGAGGAACTCCGGGCTCGGAAGGCGTTTTTTGTTTTCGACTTGGACCTCTTCCAGGCTCAAGACATCCTCGCCTGTAGCGACCCAGAGACCACCGCTGTCTGCCCGAACCACCTCTCCGGGACAACCGCTTTCTTTCCCTTTGATCACGGTGGCGCGGTGGACCTTCAACAGCTTTCCCCTCCATTGAGTGTAAGTAGAGGGCCACGGGTAAAGAGCCCGCGCGCGGCGCTCGATGGTTTCGGCCGGCTGGCTCCAATCGATCCTGCCATCCTCCTTTTTTATAATGGGGGCGTAAGTGGCCTCTTCCTCTTTTTGGGGCACGGGTACAATCGAGCCCGCCTTCAGCTTCCGAATGGTCTCCAGCAGGAGCTTTGCGCCCAAGGGGCTCAGTCTGGTTTGCAGGGAAGCGGTGGTATCGTCAGGGGAAAGAAGAAGTTCCTCCTGAAGTAGGATCGGTCCGGCATCCATCTTTTCCACCAGCTTCATGGTGGTGACCCCGGTTTTCTTTTCGCCGTTAAGAATGGCCCTGGCCACCGGCGCCGCGCCACGATATTTGGGCAAAAGAGAATAGTGCACATTCAGACAGCCTTGCGGTGGAAGGGTGAGAACCTGAGGTGGAAGGATCCGGCCGTAAGCGACTACCACGATCAGGTCCGGTTTCCAGCTTGCCAGTGCGTTCAGAAACTCTTCCCCGCGGAGCTTTTCCGGCGCTAGGAGCTGAATGCGATGGTCTTCCGCTACCCTGTGGACCGGCGTTTCGCGTTTCTTTTGTCCTCTTCCTCCAGGCCGGTCCGGCTGAGTCACTACCCCTACCACGGGATCGGGAGCCTGGAGCAGCGCATGGAGAGTGAAAGCGGCAATCTCGGGGGTTCCCATAAAAACGATACGCCAGGATGGAGGCATTGTGATCGAATTCGTTAAAGCGGTGCGTGATTGGAGACGAGATGGCGAAGCCTAGAGCAGAACGCGGGGCCGCTCGGAAGGGGGTGTGCCTTTGCGTAGCGTCTTTTTCAGCCGGCGCGCGTAGAGGTCTTGCTTTAAGCGGCTGATGCGATCGATGAAAAGTTTCCCGTCGAGATGGTCGATCTCATGTTGCAGAGCTACGGCGAGGAGTCCTTCCCCTTCGATTTTAGTCTCCCGTTCTTTTTCATCGAGTCCTGCCACCTCCACCTGCGCCGCCCTTCGCACCTCGGCCGTGAAGTCGACGACGCTCAGGCAGCCTTCTTCCCAGGTGACCTCCCCCTCTGCGCGGCGAATCTCGGGGTTGATGAGCTTGATGAGGTTCTTCCCGGGATGATCGGGGTCGATATCCAACACGATGACTCGCTGGAGCACTCCTACTTGCGGCGCAGCCAGGCCGACTCCTGGAACCGCGTACATCGTTTCGACCATATCGTGGATCAAGCGAATAATATCCTCGTTAATGTTTTCCACGGGCCGGGAGGCTTTTTTCAGCCGGGGGTTGGGATATTTGAGAATTTCCAAAACCGCCATAATCTCATGATTTCATAACATATTGTAAGGATCAACATCAATGTGAAGACGAACGGCGCGCGACGGAGGAAGCATTTCCCGGGCCGCCTGGGCTAATTCCAGAAGTGATTTGCCCTTTTGCCCTTTGAGGAGAAGTTGCCACCGGTAACGGTTGCGAAGTTTCTCAATGGGCGCCGGAGCGGGCCCCAGAATCTCCATGCCTTTAAGGAGATCTTTTTGCTCTGTTTGTCGCCTGCGCAATTCTCTCCCCAGTATTTTCGCTTGGCTCGCGACCTCTTTGCTTTCAGCACCGTCCAAGCGGAGGAGAACCAACCGACTGAAGGGGGGATAATTAAGAGCTCGCCGGAATTCTATTTCTGCGGCGAAGAATTCTTTATAGTCGTGCGTGATCAGATTCTGTAGGGTGTAATGATCGGGAGCATAGGTTTGAACAATGACCCGGCCGGGCTCATTTCCTCTTCCCGCCCTGCCGGCCACCTGGCAGAGAAGCTGAAAGGTTCTCTCCGCGGCCCGAAAATCGGGGACATTGAGGGATAAATCCGCAAGAATCGCGCCGACGAGAGTAACCCCTCCCACATCATGGCCTTTCGTGATCATTTGAGTTCCGACGAGGGCGTCGATCTCTCCCTTTTCCCATAACCTGATGATGCGCTCCTGCGAGCCTCTTTTTCCGGTCGTGTCCCGGTCCATGCGGGCAATGCGGGCTCCGGGTAAAAAACGGTGAAGCTCTTGTTCCACCTGTTCCGTGCCGAAGCCGATTCCCGTAAGAGTCGGGTTGCCGCAGTCGAAACAGACCTCGCCGGCAGGTTGGCCAAAGCCGCAGTGGTGACAATAGACTCTCTTCTGTTTTAAGTGAAAGGTCATGGTGACGCTGCAATTTGGACAGCGTAGAACGAAGCCGCAGAGCCGGCATTGAAGGAAATTGGCGAAGCCGCGGCGGTTGAGAAAGATAAGACTCTGTTTCCCACGTCTAAGGTTTTCTTGCAGGGCCTCCTTTAAGCTCGAAGAGAAAAGGCTCCGAGCATAGGGCTCTGGAGGTGTTTTCTTCGGCCCTTCTTCCTTCTCTTGCCTTTGGCTTTTTGCCTCTTGCCTCAGATCCACTATTTCGACTTTTGGCATGGCTTTCCGCTCAACGCGGTAGGAAAGTTCCAAAAGCCGGTAACGTCCCTCTGCCGCGTTCTCAAAGCTTTCCATGGACGGGGTCGCGGAGCCCAAAACCACCGGGCAACCGAGAAGTTTTCCCCGAACCACGGATAGGTCCCTGGCATGGTAGCGTAGGCCGTCTTCTTGTTTATAGGAGGGGTCATGTTCTTCATCAACGATAATAAGTCCCAGATCGGGGACCGGAGCGAAAACCGCGGATCGGGCCCCTACCACGACGTCTGTGCGTCCTTCGAGGATATGCCACCATTGGCTCCAGCGCTCGGATAAAGTAAGCGCGCTATGGAGGACGCCCACTCGATCGGGAAAACGTTTGTTCAACTGGTCTAACAATTGAGGGGTCAAGGAGATCTCAGGAATAAGAATCAGGCTTCGCTTTTTATGCCTTCGGGCTTCTTCTATGGCCCGTAGATAAACCTCTGTTTTTCCGCTACCGGTTACCCCGTAGAGGAGAAAAGTCTCGAATCCTCCTTTTTCCACTCGCTTTTGAATGGCATGAAGCGCTGCTTCCTGATCCTCAGTTAACGTGAGTTGAGAGCGGGCTGGGTGGCTGTCGGGTATGTGGTTGGGAGGCTCGCCGTGAGAATCCACGAAATTCTTGGGGCGGCGGCTTCTTTTGGGCTCTTGGATCGTGACGGCCCCCAAGGCCACCAATCGATCCAGGGCCCGGTATAGGTTGCCTCCACTAAACCTTTTAATCAGTGCCTTTACAGTTAGCTTTCCCTTTTTTTTCTTGACTTCCGCCAGAATTCTTCCTTCTAGTCCTCCGATCTCCGGGAACTCCCCCGGCTGGGGAAGCACTATCCGGGGGCTTGGTCGCTTCAGAGGCGGGGGGAGGACAGTGGACAATACCGAGCCTAAGGGAACGAGGTAGTATTGGGCGACCCAACGTCCCAGATCGAGGAGCGGGGTATCCAGAATGGGGCGGGGATCCAATAAGGCAGAAATTTCCTTAACCTCTTGAACAGTTGTTTTGGAGATGAAGTTCACCACAACTCCGCTCATGCTCCGTCTCCCCAGAGGCACCAATACCCCCATGCCCAGTTTTATGTCTCCAAGATGGGCCGGGATTGAATAAACCAATGGCTCTTTTAAAGGATAAGGGATAACCACCTGGGCAAATTTACCTGTTTTTGTCTCCATGAGCCTTTTTATCTGCCAAAAAATGGAAAGGCAATAAAATAGAAAGCAAATTTTGTGATTTCCGTCATTTTTATTTAAATTTCCGTAAAACGTATTTACACATAATTGCATTGGACGAAAGACGAAAAAAGTAGTATTTTGCTCAAACTGGGCCATTGCCCCGTAGCAGGAGGTGCCATGTCAGTCTTTGTTTGGGAAGGAAAGACAGCACAGGGAAAGCTACTCAAGGGAGAGATGGAAGCCGCAAACCAGGCGACAGTCCTGGCGCGGCTGAGAACCCAGCGAATTCAACCTATTCCAGGGCGAGTCAGAGAAAAAGGGAAGGGGCTAGAAAAAGAGCTTACTATTCCCGGCTTTGGCCCTAAGATCCAGCCCCACGATTTGATGCTTTTTACCCGCCAATTCGCGACTATCATCGATGCCGGCCTGCCCATTGTTCAGGGCCTCGATGTATTGAGCCAGCAGAGCGAGAATAAGGCTTTTCGAAACGTCATTCGAGCAATCAAGCAAGACGTAGAGTCGGGTTCCACTCTGGCCGATTCCCTTAGAAAACATCCCAAGGTCTTTGACGACCTCTATGTAAATATGGTTGCTGCCGGCGAAGTGGGCGGAGTCTTAAATACTATCCTGAATCGAATCGCCGCCTTTATTGAGAAATCGAACAAATTGAAGAAAAAAGTCAAAGGAGCGATGATCTATCCCTGCACTATTGTTGGAGTGGCTTTTATTGTCGTTACCGTTTTGCTCCTCTACGTGATTCCGGTATTTGCGGAGCTTTATGGCGGCATGGGTCAAGCTCTGCCGGCTCCGACACAGATCACAATCAATATGAGTAATTTTTTTCGCGCCTACTTTTTGTACATGGTCGGGGTCTTGGCCGCGTTGGTGGTCCTCCTGAGGATGTACCACAAGACCGAGAACGGCCATTTTGCCATCGACAATCTCATGCTCAAGCTTCCGGTCCTTGGGGACCTGTTGCGTAAGGTAGCGGTAGCCCGCTTTTCCCAGAATATGTCTATTCTTTTGGGCTCCGGAGTCCCGATTCTTGAGGGTCTGGCGATTACAGCCAAGACGGCAGGAAATAAGGTTATTGAAAAGGCCATCATGACTGCCCGCATCAGCATTAGCCAAGGAAAAACGGTGGCAGAGCCGCTGATCGAAAGTAAAATTTTTCCCCCCATGGTCTGCCAAATGGTCGCCATCGGCGAATCCACGGGCGCCCTCGACTCGATGCTTAAACGGGTGGCCGATTTTTATGAGGACGAGGTGGATAATGCCGTGGCCAACCTTACTTCCCTTATGGAGCCTGTGATCATGGTGGTCCTCGGAGTGATCCTGGGAGGACTGGTGATCTCCATGTATTTACCTATCTTCCAGATGGGGTCGTTGGTCAATTAAGAAGATGATCCGGCCTCTGTCTGAAGAAGAGCGAAGAGGGCTCGTTAAGCGTATTAAAGGGCTTCTCTTCTTCCGGGTTCTTATCCTGTCATTCTTTCTGGGGTCTACGGCCCTGATCTATTTTTTTCGCGGAGATGCCGAGCTCCTGAGCACTCTCCGATCTTTCCGGTTTCCGCTCATTGCGGCCTACGCGATTTCGATCGTTTCAGCTTTGATCTTGCCTTGGGTCCGAAGCCTGCGTCTCTTCTCGCATGCCCAGGTGAATTTCGATGTGCTCCTGATCACCGGGATCATTCACATTACGGGGGGATTAGAGAGTCCTTTCCCCTTTCTTTATAACCTCGCCATCATGAACGGGAGCATTTTGCTCTTCTACCCAGGAGCGCTCTCGACCGCTGCATCCTCCAGCTTGCTCTACGGAGGGCTGATGCTCTGGACGTACTATCACTCGTTCAGCTCAGCGATGGCGGTGCTTGGCTCCCTCATTTTGGGGCTGACCCTCAATATCCCGACGTTTTTTATTATCGCCTTTTTAAGCGGATTCCTGGCCCACAAACTATCTGAGACGCAACGTTTGCTCACGGAAAAACAAAAAGAGTATCGGGATCTGGAGGCCTTTAAAGAGGCTCTGACCGAGGGTGTTGGAAGTGGCGTCGCGATCACCAATCTCGCCGGCGGGATCAATTATTTCAATGCCCAAGCCCAGACGCTTACTTCTCTCAAAAACGAGGTTGTATTAGGAAAAAAACTTACAGATATTTTTCCTGCCTTGCCCTATAGTTTTGAAGGCCTCCAGGAGCAAAAAAGAGTAACCTTTAATGATTTTACCTACACGGATCCTAACGGACAAAGTAAACACCTGCGATTGACCCTGGCGCCTCTGAGCGATCCGGCCCAGAATCCGATTGGTTTCGTAGCCATCTTTGAGGACATCACCAAACAGAAAGATATGGAAGAAAAGATCCGCTGGGATGCGGAGATGCGAAAGGCGAGGGAGCACGAGTTAAGCGGCGGGAAAACGGCGGTGACTCAAGGCTTTCAATTTGGCGGAGTCGTCGGTCAAGACGGGGGAATGGAGAAAATCTACCAGCTCATTCAGAAGGTCTCGATGACCACTGCTAACGTCCTTATTATGGGGGAAAGCGGGACCGGCAAGGAGTTGGTGGCTCGGGCCATCCACACCAATGGTCCACGCCACAGCGGCCCTTTTGTAGCCGTGAACTGTGGCGCTATTCCAGAAAATCTCATGGAAAGCGAGCTCTTCGGGCACGTGCGAGGCGCTTTCACCGGGGCGGTATCAGACCACGACGGATTGTTCAAGCAAGCCGAAGGGGGAACTATCTTTTTAGACGAGGTAGGGGAATTACCGCTCCAACTTCAGGTCAAGCTTCTTCGAGCCATCCAGGAAAAGGCCTTCGCCGCAGTTGGAGGAAGCAAGCAGATCAAGGTCGATGTGCGGGTGATCTCCGCCACGAATAAAAACCTGCGAAAGGAGATGGAGAACAGCCGGTTCCGCGAGGACCTTTTTTATCGGCTTAATGTGGTTCAAATGACTCTGCCTCCTCTGCGCAGCAGGAAAGAAGACGTCCCGGCATTGACACTTTATTTTCTAAGAAAATTTGCCGGCGCCCTGAACAAACAAGTGGAAGAAATATCCAGCGGCGCCCTGATGTGTCTTATGAATTATTCGTTTGCCGGAAACATACGTGAGTTGGAGAACATCATCGAGCACGCAGTCGCGGTAACAAATTTAAATGTCGTGACAGAGGATGACCTGCCGTCTTACGTAAAAAGCGTATCTTTTTCCGAGGAATTCGAGCTTTTCGAAAAAACTGCCCCCGGGGGAGCCGAGGTATTCTTCAATAAGATGATCTCCTTGGACGAAGAGTTGGCGACCCATGAGAAGTGTTTGTTGCTTGGAGCGTTGAAAAGGGCGAAAGGAGTACAAAAACGGGCTTCCGAGCTGTTGGGGATCAACTATCGCTCTTTTAGACATAGAATGGAAAAATACGGGCTCCTCAACGCTAAAGATCAAGAAGCTACCCGACCAGAATGAACAATAACGTTTTTTGTCGTTTAGGTAGTTTAACTAATTTGGTATTAACTCTATACTTTCTACTTTCTGTCACTGACGGAAAGTAGTGCAAAGTTGCTCTATCTTGGTAAGTATCTGGTTTTCTTTGTTTTTTTATTGACATTTATCATAATTTGCTTGTTTTACCGAGTTTGATCAAACACCTGGGTCTGGCTAGTCTTGGTCTCGTTCTTGCTATTATGCTGAAAGAGCGCAAAAAAGCTCCTCTGCCCAATTTGACAGATGAGGAGGTGAGGTAGAAACCAATCACCACACGGGCGGGGGGATATGATATATAATAGAAACGAATAAACAGAACAGAGAGGAGTCAAGAGAATATGATAAGTAGCTTTAGAGTAAGAAGTGAAAGAGGTTTTACCTTGATCGAGTTGCTCGTGGTTATAGCCATCATCGGTATTTTGGCGGCTATCGCCATCCCGCAGTTCGCGGCCTATCGGAGAAGGGGTTTCGACTCTGACGTCAAGTCGAACGTGAAGAACGCCTCTACGGCACAAGAGGCCTATTTCACGGACAAGAACACTTATTCCGCTCTAATTGCCAACCTGACAGCCAGAGGCTATAGGCAGAGTTCCAATGTCGGTATGGGCGCGCCGGTACCGACGGCGACCGATTTTGTCATTACCGGAACCGTCGTAACAGGATGCTCGTCTAACACAGGCGTATGGACGTTCGCCAGTACCAGTGGAGCGCTGACTGGAACGCCGTGCGGTTAATCTGACGCGTCACCAGGTTTGTTTGCTCAGATAAGAAAAAGGGGAGAGCCCAGGCTCTCCCCTTTTTCTTATCTCTCCCGGAAACATCACGCCGGTTGGATCCAATCCCCTAATTCTTAAGTTTCTGCGGATCTCCATGAAAGTTAAGGCGCTCATTTCACGACGAGACTTACTAGCCCCCTTGCTCCTTGTCGGCATGGTTTTCTGGTTTGCTCACGAGATGGTGTGGGGCAACCAAGTCCCATTTTACCGCGACCTGGGTCCTTATTTTTATCCAATGAGGTTTAGCCTGGCGCAGAGCTTTGCGGCCGGCGAATTGCCTTTGTGGGACCGCAGTATGGCTATGGGTTTCCCTTTACTGGCAAATTTTCAATCCAGCGCCTTCTACCCGCCGCACTTGTTTTTCCTCATTTTACCGTTCTTTTCAGCTATCAAGGCGATTTTTCTTTTCCATTATCTCGTTGCCGCGATAGGCGCCTACAAACTCTGCCGCCATTGGAACTACCCTTCCTACTTGGCTCTCCTGGGAGCCATACTTTTCACTCTCGGTGGGACTACCGTTTCCTTGATCAACGTGTTGAATCACTTTCAACCGGCCGTATGGCTTCCTTGGGCTGTGTTCTTTTGGGAACGCGCTCTTCGTTCTCGATCGGGGAAGGATTTACTTGCCCTGACCGTAGTGTTGCTGGTGGAATTTCTTGCCGGCTCCCCCGAGATTTATCTCATCAGCATGGGGCTGCTCATCTTTGATGGGCTAAGATTAAAAAAGGAAGAAGGTTACCCGACCTACCGTCGAGGCATATTCGTCCTCGTGGCGGCCAACTTTTTGGTTTTAGGGTTAGCTATGGTCCAGCTTCTACCGACCTTGGAGCTATTTTTAGAATCGCGGGGGGGCAAGCCGATACTCTTCGTGGAAAGCGCCATGTGGTCTCTACACCCAAAGAACCTCATCAACCTCTTTTTCATTGATAAGGAAGTCAACACTAGCTTCGGCAGCGGGATGCGCCTTTTTTTTCTACGGGATATTCCTTTTTTGGTGAGCTACTACCTGGGCGCCGTTTCTCTTTTTGGCATAGCCCTATGGGTCTTCTGCAGCTACCGCAAGGGGAAGATCCTCGCTCTAGGCCTTGTCATCGCCTCTTTAGTCCTGGCCGCCGGGGGTTATACCCCTGTATACCCGACGTTATTCAAATATTTGCCGCTATTTAGTCTGTTCCGCTACCCGGAAAAATTTTTCTTCTTTACCTACGCTATCCTAATCTTTATATCTCTAAGGGGGCTGTCGGATTTTCTCGAATCCAAAAGTTCCCTTTCCAAAGGTCACCTCGTCCTTTTTTGTTCTGTTTGCTTTCTTTTTTTAGTTCCCTACCTCTTTTTCCGTTTCGATACGGCGCCTTTGAGCCGATTTATTGCTCAAGCGACGAATACCCCGATCCTCACCGTGGACACATTGGGAAAGACTGCCGCGGTACTCGTTAATTTAGAAAGACAAATTGCCTTGACTTTAGGCATCGCCTTTCTGCTATTTGCGTGGAAGAAGGGGAAACTAGGATCGAGGCTGTTTCAAGTTCTCATCGTTGGTATAGTCTTTATCGACTTAAACTCGGCCCATCAGCCTTATCAATATCTGGTGAACCCCGACTTTGTTTTTAAAGACAGGAGGGTTGTAAAGTCTCCCGACCCGGAGCCCAACCGCCTCTTTTATTACCCCGGCCCATTTTATCTTCATCCAAACTACTATAGGATCCTCAGACAGCCTTCCTTTCCGGAACTGTATCCCTTAGTCTATAGCAATCTTTTACCCAACACCGGCCTCTTTCACGGCTTCGATTATATGCAGGAACTCGACGCGCTCAGGAGATGGCCCTACCTTGTTTTTCTCAATGCTGCTAACAAGCTCCCTCATGAAAAATTGTACCATTTATTAGGCGCGCTGAATGTCAAATACATTGTCAGCTTTCGTGAGTTGCCGGGAAAGGGAATTACGCTTGTCCGTCATTTTCCCGAACATCCTTCATGGCTCTATCGAATCAAACGTTTTGCCCCCAGGATATACATCGTATCCAAAGCGACCGTGGAAAAAGATCCCGCGAAAGTCGTGGAACGACTTTCAAGCGAGCAGTTCGATCCTCTCAAAGAAGTCATTTTGGAGCAGTCTCTATCGATGCCTGCCCGGGAGAAATTCCGGGCTAAGAAAGAAATTATCCGTTATACGAATCGGAGTGTGACGATCAAAACTGCTCTCAATGGTTCCGGCATACTGGTCTTGGCGGATTCCTATTACCCCGGGTGGCGGGCCTATGTTGATGGAAAAGAGCAGAAGATTTTCCGGGCAAATCTCTTCTTTCGCGGGGTTTCTCTTACAGCGGGGGAGCACGTTGTAGAGTTTCGTTACGAGCCTCGGTCTTTCATCCTCGGTTTGTACGTGTCCCTGATATTTTTGGCGGCCATCCTCATCTGGGCAATATTGCGTTTCATGGCCAAAAATAGGCATTAATTTTGTGGAGCCTCGGCATCTTGAGGAGGCTATATTTCCAAGAGATTCGAAATGGAAAACAGAAGACCCCATGAAATTTTCTTCCATAGAGAATATTAGGTCACTGCGAATCTCCTGAAACGGCGTTGATTTCCGCTTCGCATGTGTCGCCCGCACCTTTACATTGCCCTTGTGCTGATTGTTCTCGTTCTTTCGACCTTTTATCAAGTACGCGAACACGATTTCATCTCGGACGATTATATAAACATAGTAGAAAATCCAAACTTGAGACCGGCCACATTTCCGCGCGTATTGGAATTATGGAAAAAATCCTACTGGGGTCTCTATATTCCGGCAACTTACACGGCCTGGGCGGCTATCGTCAGACTGACCGAACGCGCTGGACCGGGTGAGAGGGCGCGGACACTCGACCCGGGCCCCTTCCATTCCGCTAACCTCATTATTCACCTCTTAAATTTGCTGCTTGTATTCTCGATTTTAAGATTGCTGACACATCACGACTGGGCCGCAGGCTGCGGCGCGCTCCTATTCGCTTTACATCCCGTCCAGGTGGAACCGGTCGCCTGGATTTCCGGATTAAAAGATGTGCTCAGTGGGTTTTTCTCGCTTCTGGCATTATGGCAATACCTGACTTATGCCATGGCTACGTCCGGTTCTGCTAAGGAGGCGACCGGTCAGGGCGAGACGTCCAGCGTTAAACGCAGATTTCACTTCGGTGTGGCGACCCTAGCCTTTGTACTGGCCCTCTTGTCCAAACCCACAGCGGCCATGCTACCGCTGGCGGCATGGCTGCTGGACCGTTACGTATTACGGCGGACGATTCGGGAATGCACCGTGGCTCTCATAAGCTGGGGGTTTTTGGCCGTGCCATTTGCGGTATTGACTAAATGGTCCCAGCCGGACACGGGGATAGAGTTCCTCACGCCCATATGGGTCCGACCTTTAGTGGCAGGCGATGCGTTGGCATTTTATCTATATCAATTGGCTGTACCCCTGTCTCTAGGGCCTGACTACAGTCGTACCCCGGAGCTTGTCCTACAGCACGGATGGATTTATCTGGCATGGTTGCTACCCTTCGGGCTGGCCGTTTTGATCTGGCTCGGAAGGCATAAACGTCCCTGGCTCGTGGCTTCCGGAGGAGTCTTTATTATGGGCCTTCTGCCTACCTTGGGGCTTATACCATTTTCCTTTCAGGACATTTCGACTGTGGCCGACCGTTACCTTTACTTTTCATTGTTGGGGCTGGCCTTATCATTGGGCTGTTTTCTATCCGAACCTCGACGCAAACTAGGGCTAACCGTACCGCTTTGTGTAGTGCTACTGACCTTTTTGGGAGTCCGGAGCGCATTGCAGGCCCGCTATTGGAGCGATTCGATCACTTTGTACAAGCATGTTCTTAAAATAAATCCTGGTAGCTGGCTGGCGCACACTGGCTTGGGCGACTCACTGGCTAATCAGGGGGAGGTCGAGCAAGCTATGGCCTATTATTTAACAGCGCTGAGGATCAGACCCGACGACGCAGCCACGCGCAATAATCTGGGGAATATTCTGGCACGACAGAGAAAGTTCGAAGAAGCTAAAATCCAGTATCTCGAGGCGTTGCGGAACGAGCCCGATAACGCAACCGCGCAAAATAACCTGGCCAATGTCCTTGTCGAACAGGGCAGCCTCGATCAGGCTATTGCGCATTATCTCCAAGCCCTTCAGATCGATCCGGAATACGAGATTGCCCGCCACGGCCTGTCTCTAGCCGTCAAGGAACAGCAACGAAGGAGGTCTCAACGGTAAGGGCGCCGATGAAGAGGGAAACCGGCAGCAGCCCCCCCCGGCCCTCAACTGCTTAAGGCATTGTGTCCGGCTCCGAGCTCTGCCTCTTTAATTTCTGACCTTGTAGATGGATATAAGCGGGACGCCGTCGAGATAGATCACGGTGTCGGGATCGAGATTTTTGATTTTAAGATTCAAGTTCTCCTCGGCTTTGATTAGGGTGCTAAAGCGAATCAACCGGATATAGTAGTTGAAGTCCTTTCCATCCGTGAACTTAATATCCGGCCGCAAGCGCCCTTCTTTTTGGTAGTACTCGAAGATGACGTTACTGACAGTGGCATTGATGGTCGCGTGGGGAGGTAATTTTTCATTGAGGAGCTTGAGAAAATCAGGAGTAAAGGCCTCCATGTAATAGGTTATCTCTAGACCTCGCTGGTAGGCTCCCCGGAGTCCGCCGACAAACCGGTTATAGTAGCTTAACTCGTAGGGATGGTAGACCACCAAATCTGTGGCTGGGAGGAAAAGGGTCAAGAGAAAAAGAGACCCGGAGAGTTTGGGTTTTAAATGTTGCACCCGATTGAGTGGGAGCATCTTCTGGCCCCGTTCCACAATATATCTCGTGACCACAAAAAAGCCGGCTCCTGCAAGCGCCCCGATAAATGGAAGAACCGAGAGCAGTTGGCGAATTCCGTCATGAAGGACAGCGCCGGGGGAAAGGCCCATTACCGGGATAAAGATGACATTGAGCAGGAACAGAACCAGGACCGCACGTTGTTCCCGAAGAAATCGGATGGAGGCAACTCCCACTAGGGACAACACCACGAAAATTTCTGGAGTGGTGACTGCGATCATGAAGAGCGGGTAATACCAGGGAAGATCGTGGGTGTAATAAAGCTGGTGGAAGAAATAAATGAGAAAGTTGGTTTCGGGCCTATAACTGCGGCTCACATGGTCGTAGAGGAATGTGACGAGCCGGGGCAAGGTCTCATGCCACCAGTACGGGTTGAGGGCGATCATGACCATAGGGCTCAAGAAGATCATGGTAAAAAGATTATTGGCATAGGATCGGCGATGGTAGATGTGAGCCCAAAGGAGAAGAGGAACGGGTATGAGGAAGGCCGGAAATTTTGTGGCGAGGGCAAGCCCCCAGGCAACGCCCAGAACAACACTCCACTTCCAGCTCTTCAGGCCCTGCCAGAAGCAGTAAACCGTCACAAACCACATAGCCGCAAGCGGTAGGTCGGTAACGGCAAAATGGGCGAAGCCAAAAAGATTGGGAATCAGCACCAAAGTCAAAGCCGAAAAGATTCCAGTCGTTCGATCAAACAGGGCGGTCATCCATAGGTACATGACAGTTGCCAGGAGGGTAAAAGAGAGGGCCGGTGCGAGCCGGTAGGCAACGAACTTGTCCATGACCGGTGAAAAGATCGCTTTGGTCAACCCAGAGAGGATGCGGGAAAAGGGCGGATGGGGAACGTGATAAGGGTCCCAGTGCCAAGCGGCGTTGATCACCTCGCCCCGGAGGCTCGCGGTAGGTTGGCCACGTAAAAGGTTTTGCCAAAACTCCGCGGTCCACTGGATGTGGAGGTCCGCTGCATGGAAATAGGCCGGCTCGTCCCAAGTGACTCCATAGTGGCGCGCCGTGGAGGCCACGAGCAAGAAAACCGCCGCTCCCAAGATCCACGGAATGGCCCTAACGGTATTTTCTCTGATAGTCATAGAGGCGTATTTGGAGCAGGCCGAGAAGAGAAGAAATCGCATCTCTCCCGACCCGTACCTTGGAGCCCCGATCATTGCGCCACGTCACCGGGATCTCCTGAACCTCGTAGCCTTTTAGTTGGGCTAGGTAGAGGATTTCTACGTCGAAGCTCCAATTTTTCAGGTGTTGCAGGGAGAACAGTTCCCTGGCAGCCCTTCTGCGGAAACCCTTAAAACCGCAGGTAAAATCGGTGATGGGCAGATTCAGTAGCCAGTTGGACAGCTTCGTGTATGTTTTTCCCATTATCTCTCGGTGAAAAGGCTGATGAACCTCGATCGTCGCGCCAGATTTTTGCCGTGAACCGATAGTTACGTCGCAATGACTCTCTAGATGGGTAAGAAAGAGCCGCAGCGTCTCGATAGGGACCGAAAGGTCTGCGTCGGAAAAGAAGAGATATTCCCCGCTCCCTAGCAGCATGCCTTGTTTGACTGCTTCTCCCTTTCCAAGGTTGCGCGGCTGCTGATAGATGCGGACACTGCGATGGTTGCCGTAGCGCTCCCGGATCAGCTCCACGGTCCGGTCCGTGCTGCCGTCGTCTACGATAATGACCTCTGAGGCGTACGGCTCAGAGGCAAAAAAGGTCATGATGCGCTCCAGGCTCTTTCCGATACGCGCCTCTTCATTGTAGGCCGGGATAATCAGTGACACGTAGACCCGGTCCGTTATTTGGTTCGCCACCGTCGCAGTTCCCTTGAGGATCACTTTTTTACCATGACAGAGATCACCGACAGACCCCAGGGGAAATTGAGGTTCAGCTTAGTGAGAACCCACTGTTCTAGTCGTCCAATCCCTATCAGAAGGTGGTTAAGAGGACCTGGAATCGAAATGAAATCCGAAGAGTACTGCTTAGCATTCCTCTCAAGAAGGTGTTTCACACTCCTGATCAAGACCGCCATCGGAAAGACAAAGAAGAACATGTAGCTTAATCGCTTGATGGAAAGACCCGCCTTTTGCCCGGTCTGGGCCAGCGTCAAGGCATTATACCTTCTTCGATGTCCCAGGGCCTCATCCCAGGGGCTCCATAGCGCCATGAAAGCCGGGACGGTCACGATCAACAGACCTCTGTCTTTGAGAATTCGTCGGCACTCTTTCAGCGCTCGGACGTCATCTTCGATGTGTTCAATGACGTCCAGGGCGAGCACCAAATCGAAAGAGTCCGATTTAAATGGTAGCGAGAACCCGGTCATGTCGATCTGGCATAGACGCGTCAGACCCCGGCCCTGGCTCAAGCCAAGGGCATCTCTGGATACGTCCGCACCTACCATTCGGAAATGGGATTGAAAGACCATTGCGGTATAGCCGGTCCCACAGCCGATATCCACAGCCAACCGTTGTGCTTTTGGACCGCTGTGAAGCGACGGGTTTCCTAACAAGGAAAGAACCGTTTCTCTCTTCGTCACATTCCACCAGTAGGTACCCTCTTTTTCAAAGAGATCGTTAATCAGATCAGGGCGCATAGTTTTTTGTGATTATTTGGACTTTTCATATAAAATCTAGCATAACAAAGGAGATGAACACCATACCCATTTTTCTGCTTTTTATCTCCTCCCTCCTCTATTTTTTCTCCTATCCAGGAGTGGATAATGACCTTTGGGGACATCTTTATTTCGGCAGAGAGATCGTCCAAAGCGCAAGGCTCCCCGTAGAGAACCTGTACTCCTACACAGCTTCTGACTATCGCTGGATTAACCATGAATGGCTTTCGGAGGTCATCTTCTATGGCTTATTTCACTTCCTCGGTTCTCCCGGCCTCATCCTATTTAAGCTGATCGTAGGGATCGGCGTCGTCTGGATCCTTGATTGCATTGTGAGGGAGCGGACCGCTTCTCCTCTCGCTCGTCTACTTACCTTAATTTGGACGATGGCGATCCTTTCCCCTGGCTTCAATATTAGGCCTCAACTCTTCACCTATTTGTTATTCGCTGTCTTTATCTTTCTCTTTTACCGTTATGATCAGGGAAAGAAAGCGGCCCTTTATTGGGCTCCCGTATTGATGGTCTTGTGGGTCAATCTCCATGGTGGCTTTGTGGCCGGACTGGGGGCCTTTGGGCTTTTCTCTTTCTGGATCTCTTTGCGCGGCCTACGGAATCGAGACATGAAGCCGGTTGTCACCCAAGTTCTTATCCCACTGATAATTTCCGGGATCGCTCTTCTCCTCAATCCTTATGGGTTAGATCTTTTGAGTTTCTTGGTCAGAGATCTGCTTCTTGACCGGCTAATTACTGAATGGGAAATGATCCCTCTACTCGACTTTTCGTTTATTGAGTTTAAGCTGGCCCTGGTTGCCGTCTTTCTTTTGGGTCCTTGGAGCGGCTCTTGGCGGCGATGGGATTTTGTCCTGGCGGTCCTGGCTGCTCTCTTTTCTGTGCGTTATCAGCGACACATGCCGCTCTTTGCTATCGCTGCGGCTCCATTTTTGGCTCAGGGGATCGAGAAGGTGAACCATTGGATAGAAGGAAGAGCAAGGAAATCGATTCTTTCTCTTGGCATGCTCACCATTGCGCTTTACCAACTTCACTGGATGGGTGAAATTCACTTGCAGCATCGGTTTCAGCTCGTTATCAACCCGCTGGAGTATCCCGCCCAGGCGGCTAATTTTTTACAGCGCAATGGCGTACGGGGAAACCTCGTAGTTCCCTTTGATTGGGGAGAGTACCTTATCTGGAAGCTCTATCCGGATGTGCGGGTATCGATTGATGGTCGGTATACTACTGCTTACCCCACGGAGGTCATTCAAGATCACTGGGATTGGATGGAGGGGGGAGACGGGTGGAGGAAGTTATTGGAACGCTATCCGGCTGAGATCGCCATGACCCATCGCTCCCATCCTGTCACTGCGCTGCTCCGTAAGGACCCGGAATGGGTCTACATCTACTCTGATCCCGTTGCCTTTGTGTTTGTCAGGAAAACGGCTTCCCAGGAACACTTATTGGCTAAGTTCAGGGACAAAGGGCTTGTCCCACCACGACCTCCCTCGATATATTTTCCAGGATAAAAAGATTGATTAAAATGTTCGGCCAAGTCATGAGTGAATTGAGAAAATCGATATTTCCCTGGATCGTTGCCCATTTTTCGCTCTTCCTTCTACCTCTACTCTCCTTGCTGATATACTTCCCCTCGCTTCAGCACGACTTTATCTCGGACGATAGACCGCTTGTTGTTGAGAACCCATACATCAAGAGCTGGAAATACTTGCCCGAGATGCTTAGTAGAGACGCCTGGAATATATCTGAACCTACTAATTACTGGAGGCCGGTATTTTCCATAAGTTTAGCCCTTGACTATTCCCTATGGGGATTAAACCCCCTAGGGTTTCACCTAACCAACATCCTCCTCCACGCCATCAATACCGTCCTGCTTTTCTCCCTTGGTAGGAAACTCCAGAACACGACATGTGCGGTATTTGCTTCTCTTTTATTTGCCCTCCACCCAATTCAAGCGCATGCCGTCAATTTCATCTCTACACGGGGAGAGCTGCTGGCAGCTTTTTTTATCCTATTTTCGTTCCGCACTTTTCTTTCAGGAAGAACGATCCCCTTTGCCATCGCGTTCACGCTCGCCCTTCTGTCCAAGGAAACCTCCATGGTTTTTCCGCTGGCCGTGCTGTTTGCCGGGATTATAGTTGAGAAGAGCAAGCAAGACTTACGACTTATTTTAGCTTTCGTTGTCTTAGGCCTGTATGTTGTGGTTCGGCTTTCCTTAGGCTTTTCATTCTCTCTCATCCCGCTTATCTTTTCCTACCAGGCACCCTGGGATACCCGTTTCCTCCTCGCTTTCAAAGTCTTGGCACTTTACTTTCTTGCCATTTTTAATCTGTTTGAAATGCCGCATCCGTTTTGGACAGTAGAGATGCCCACCTCTGTTAACGACCCTTACGTAATAAGCGGGGTGTTGATTTTGTTGTTCCTTCTTGGAGCTATTTGGGGAGCCTGGAAAAAGGAGCCCATTGTCGCTTTCGGACTAGCCTGGTTCCTCATTTATTTCCTCCCTATTTCTAACCTCAAACAGCTCAACCAACCCATGGCAGAGCATTGGCTCTATCTCCCCATGATCGGCCTATGTCTAGCCATAGGCGCTCTCTCCAACGTTTCTTTTATCCGACGTCGCGAAGTCCGTCTTGTCCGTGTGGGCATTATAGCCGCATTCGCTGTATTTCTGATTTTTGCCGCACTGGTACTCAGAGAAAAAGCAAAAATTTACCAAGATGATGAAGCGTTTTGGCTGACAGCGATTCGGGCTAATCCTAAGGTTGCAGGCCTCTACAGTATTTTGGGAGGTACCTATCTTGCAAGGCAAGATATTCCGAGGGCCAAGGAGTTTTTTGCCAAGGCCCTTGCTCTCGACCCAAATGATTTTCCGGCGAACTACATGCTTAGCTCGATTCTTTACCGGGCGGGTCAACTGGGTGAAGCGAAGATCTACCTGGAAAGGATCACTCGGGTCAAACCTGTGCTAACGCAGGAGTTTTACGCCGTGGCTCATGCTTGGGAGATGTTGGGAGATAAACAAAGGGCCATTGTTTTTTACCGAAAGGCCCTCGAACTCAATCCTGTGTCGGCTTGGGTCAAAGAAAGAATGGCCAGAATGGAAAAGCAGCCGCGCCCGTGAATCAGCTTAAATCCAACTGGCGGGAACTTGAGAAGAGGGCTACCTTTCTGGTTGAGTCATGACTGCACTAAGAAAACAAATTTTTCCCTGGCACCTTTGCCACTTGCGGGCATTTCTCCTGCCCTTGCTCTGCCTGCTGGTATATCTCCCTGCGCTGCACCACGACTTTGTCATGGACGATACCATGCTCGTCGTTGCTAACCCCTATATCACCAGCTGGAAATATTTGCCTCAAATGCTGAGCCAAGACGCCTGGAACGTTTGGGAGCGCCACAACTATTGGCGGCCAATTTTCTCTATAAGCCTGGCCTTGGATTATTCTCTGTGGGGATTGAATCCACTGGGATTTCACCTGACCAATATGCTTCTTCACGCGGCCAATACGGCCCTGCTTTACTTGCTTGTTACAAGGTTGCGGAATGCACAGGCCGGGACGATGGCAGCGCTCCTGTTTGCCATCCACCCTATTCAAGCCCATGCCGTCAACGTCATTTCGGTAAGGGCAGATCTACTGGCAGCCCTTTTTGCCCTGCTTGGTTTCATGGCCTTCTTTTCTAGGCGCAGGCTCCTTCTTGCTTGTATGCTCGTCCTGGCCCTTCTTTCTAAAGAAATATCGGTATTTTTACCTTTTCTCTTTTTCGCGGGGTTTTTGATCGAAAGGCAAAAACCGGATTCAAGACACGTTTTGGCCGTCGCTATTTTAGGACTCTATCTTCTGATCCGATGGTCTTTGGGTTTTTCTTTCTCTCTTCCCGAAAGTATATTTTCCTACCACGCTGCTCTCTCCGCGCGTCTGCTTCTAGGCTTCAAGGTGTTAACCCTTTATTTTCTATCCCTTTTTAATCTATTTGAGATGCCCCATCCTTTCTGGTCGGTGGAGATTCCCGCTTCTATCGGGGACCCTTATGTCATAGTCGGGATAGGAATTGTCGGGCTCCTTCTCGGAGCCATTTGGCGAGGTTGGAAGAAAAATCCGCTTGTTGCCTTTGGCCTGGTGTGGTTCGTTATTAGTTTTCTTCCTATCTCCAATGTCAAAGAACTCAACCAACCCATGGCAGAGCATTGGCTTTATATTCTGCTGATCGGTCTTAGCATATCCTTCGGCGTGGCCCTCGGAGCCCCTTGGATGCGATTTCGAGATGTCCGTTTTTACCGATTATGCGCCCCAGCCATGGTCGCGGTATTTCTGGTCTTTGGATCATTAGTGACTAGAGAAAAAACAAAAATTTATCATGACGATGAATCATTCTTGCTGGCGGCGATTCGGGCCAATCCTAAGATTGCAAAGCTCTACAGCATCTTGGGTAGCACGTATCTTGCGGGACAGGAGATCTCTAAAGCCAAAGAGTTTTACGCCAAAGCCCTAGATCTTGATCCAAACGATTTTCTAGCCAACTACCGTAGCGGCTTTCTTCTTTATCGAGCCGGACAGAATGATCAAGCTAAGCGCTACCTCTTGAAGGTCGTTCAAAACGATCCGGCTCGATTGTCTGAAATTCTGAGCGTGGCAGATGCCTGGGAGATGTTAGGTGAGAGGCAAAAGGCGCTCTTGTATTACCGCCGCGCCCTCGACAGTAACCCTAGCTCCAGTCGGATTAGGGGAAAGGTTGCCAGCCTGCAGGGCAGATAAACCCCACCGTCGATCCAATTCAGCGCTGCTCCTTCTGCGGGACGGCGAGCGGCGGCCAAATGACGGGAGTGTCTTTAGGCGGGATCAAATAAGTAAAGTGCGCTTACAGCATGTTCATATTCTACTCGTGCTTCGCCCCCGCCTTTTCCTCTTTGATGAAATCGTAGATCAATCTCGGCACGGCGCCGCAGCTGATGCAACGTGGGGACTTGGGCTGCGTCCCGTCCGGGTACCTCATGAAACGCAGGTAAAAAGGCTTCTCAGTTCCGACGGTGTCATCGTAGTAGAAGGCCAGCTTGCCGCATTCACTGCATTGAAGGTACTTGGCCATTCCGAACTCCTCCTCTATCTATTAACGCTTAAAGATGCTGGATACTCTTACATCACTGCTAATGCTGTGCGAAGCCGGACTTGCACTTCTTGCCAATCGCGATCAGACAGGCGGCCAATCACAACAATATTTGCAGCAGAGAGTGTTGCGAGGAACGCCCGAAATGCGGAGGGATTGTGAAGGCCGGCCGTAGACCAATCCTGTAAAAGATAGTCCGTCGGCGCCGTCGCTCCAGCCACACGGCTCGTCAGCACGGCGAGAATAACATCGGGGCGCGTTGTGTGGTAGATATCGGTCGAGACCACCACGGCAGGACGCCGCTTGATCCCCAAAGCTCCGGGAAAATCCACGGTAACAACATCGCTAGGCTTAGCCATCCTGTTTTACCTCTGTTTAGCCCGTCTGATCTCCATGCTTCAAAACTGCCGTGGTGAGGTCACGCAGGTCTTCCTCTGACCAAGCGTCACTCTCATCAATTGTCTTTTCCTGCTCGCAGCGTTCCTTCAAGAAGTGGACAAAATCCTGTACCTCTACTACTTTTTCAAATGGTAGCGCAGTTAGGGCACGCAAAATCTCTTCAGCTTGCTTTTTGGTCAACATGGCTTAGCCTCCTTTAAAGCGCAGAACCTCTACTCATGCTTGGCCGCGGCCTTTTCCTCGTTAAGAATGATTGTTTCAGGTCCCAAAAACTGCTGTAACTTTCTGGTGGCCATCGTTTTCCCTGTAGGGCTGCTCCCGATAGAGGCTGAGGGCCTCCATGACGGGCGTATCCTGGATGGAGAATAAAATCGCTTCCTCTTTGCTCTCATTGGCGTGCTCATGCCACGCCCACGGAGGGACTACGAAAAAATCGCCGCGCTCCCAATCGAAACGCTCGCCGTTGATTACCGAGTAGCCGTGTCCCTCGAAGACGTGATAAACCGCGCTGTTGACCTGGCGATGAGCCCTTGTGTGAACGCCAGGGCGGATCATTGGGTGGGCTCCCATTTGTAATTCAGCAGGGGCGAATAGGCTTCGATTGGCTTTTGCCAGATAGGCCTAAGCTGTGTTGCGCTGAATTTGCGCTCTGAGGCGTTGATATGGGTAATGGGCTGCCGGTCCGCAGGATAAGGCTCAAAAAAGATGGCATCCAAGTCCCCTACCAGGGGCAGGTCGAGGCCATCCATCCAGATCATGGGTTGGTCTGATTCGCACCCGTGATCGTGCCAGGTCCAATTGGGCGTGAGGACCAGATCACCGCAGCTCATCATACACTTGTCGCCATTGACTGTGGTATAGCTCCGCTCCCCCTCGATAATAAAGCGGATAGCGGAAGCTGTGTGCCGGTGGCAGGGGGCAATTTCCCCGGGCTGAACGATCTGCACTGCGGCCCAAAGAGTATGGGTAGCTGCACATTTGCCACCCAAACCGGGGTTTCTTAAACCTAAGACGCGCCTTTCCCCGCCTCGGCCAAGAGGGACGAGCTTTCCCGCGTGATGGGCCATGCGGCTGAGGCCGGACCACTTCCAGAGGAAGGGGCGAACCCGAGTCTTGGGTTCGGAGGGAAGAAGGCTTTGTGTCACCCGCCAGAGAGGAATCAGATGCTTTCTCTCCGCTTCCTCGTAGAATTCTCCCAGCTCTCTTTCTGAGTTTATGACAGGGATGGACATGTTTTCCTTCTTAACTCCAGCCTAAGAATACTCACTAACTTTTTAGAGGTCAATCCGATCCGGTCGCCCCTTGGGAAGCGGGTTCCCTACCGCCACGCACCGCAAGCCAGAAGGATTTGACCCTGATCCGTCGATAAGGGGCGTCTGCGGCGTTGGAACTTCAGGCCCGCATCCTCACGTACTACCTCGTACGCTCCGGTGCGGGCCTTCGTTCCGCCTTGCACCCGCCTCCTTCTCGACGGCCAGGGTTTCCAACATGTTGTGCGCTTACCTACGGATTAAGGATTTGAGAAAAACAGTTCAAATTGACAAGGGGGCCGATTTTTAAGATACTTCCACATTCAGGATTACTTATGGAACCGCGTATTGCTGAACTCTTAGTCCGTGGGACGCTTATCACCCGCGAACAGCTCCAGGAAGCCGTCGATAAACAGAAGAAAGACGGCTCTCACCTGGTGCAGGAGCTGGTTCGGTCAGGGTACACCACCGAAGAAAAGCTGATCAATTTTTTTGCTCAGCAATTCGGCATTGAAAAATTTGAGCTTGAGAACGGAGACATCCCTGACGCGATGTTCAATCTGGTGTCGTCCCAACTGATGCAGAAGCATCAGCTGGTGCCTGTAAAACTGGTCGGCTCGACCCTTACGGTCGCCATGAGCGATCCCACCGACTTGGCCGCCGTTAATGAGGTTAAATTTATTACCGGCTATGGAGTGCGGGTAGTCGCCGCTCCCGGGTCCGCAATCAGGAAGGCGCTCGAGCAGCGCTTTGGTGGAGTCAGCTACGATGAGGTTCTCAAAAAATTCGGCGATACCGGGGTGGAGGTTATTCACGACGAGGACGATATTAATCTTCAGGAGCTTCAACAAGCCACCATGGAAGCTCCCGTGGTCACACTGGTGAATGCCATTTTGGCCGATGCCGCCCGGAGAAGCGCCAGCGATATCCATGTTGAGCCGTATGAAAAGGTTTTCCGGATACGTTTTCGAGTCGATGGAGTTCTCCAGGAGATTATGAGCCCCCCTATGCGGCTGAAAAACGCCTTGGTGTCGCGCCTTAAAGTCATGGCCGACCTGGATATCGCGGAAAGGCGGCTCACGCAGGATGGTAGGATCAAGCTCAAGATGGCGGGAGGGAAGGAGCTGGATATCCGGGTCTCTGTTTTGCCTACCCTTTTCGGAGAAAAAATTGTCATGCGGCTTTTGGATAAGGCCAACCTGCAGCTGGACATGACCAAGCTCGGCTTTGATCCAAAGACTTTGGCAGACTTTCGCGACGCCCTTTACAGACCGTATGGGATGATCCTCATCACGGGTCCTACCGGGAGCGGTAAGTCCACTACTCTTTATTCTGCGCTTTATGATCTCAATAAGCCGGATGTCAATATTTCGACGGCCGAGGACCCGGTCGAATATAACCTTATGGGGATCAATCAGGTCCAGGTTCGGGATGAAATCGGTCTCAATTTTTCCGCTTGCCTTAGATCTTTTCTCAGGCAAGACCCGGACATCATCATGGTGGGGGAGATCCGTGATCTGGAAACGGCTCAAATCGCGGTTAAAGCCGCCTTGACTGGTCACTTAGTTTTGAGCACTCTCCATACCAACGATGCCCCCTCCACAGTGGATCGCCTCATCAACATGGGTGTGGAACCTTTTCTTTTGACCTCTTCGATCAATCTCATCGCAGCCCAGAGGTTGGTGCGCAAGATCTGCGCGAGCTGTAAGGAGCCGGCCGAAGTAAGTCCCGAGGCCCTCGTCAACGTCGGCGTCGATCCGGCTGAGATCACTGCCGGCTTTCCAATCTTTCACGGTCGGGGATGTCCGAATTGCAACCAAACCGGCTACAAAGGTCGGGTCGCGCTCTACGAAATTATGGTCATGTACGAGGCCCTTAAAGAACTGATTCTTAGAGGAGCGTCGACCGCGGACTTAAAGCGGGAGGCGGTTAAGCGTGGCATGAGCACTCTTCGCATGAGCGCATTGCAAAAGGTCCGTGAAGGGCTCACCACCATTGAGGAGACCGTGCGAGTTACGGACTCCGACAAAGGTTTTGGATCTATTTTTTCTCTGGGCATATAGGAACAATTGTGCCCATTTAGGTAATCCAGTGACAAAATCTGTTCATCCCCCCGCTTTCTTTGCCAAAGGTTTCCTTTAGAAAAGTGAGCAAAATTAGATAGCTGGGGAAACTGCTATCTCTAAAGACAACTTTGCATGTTTTTTGCATTTCTAAGAAGCATGGCAGTATTGTTTTAAAAATATGTTTTATTATGATAGTTTAATCTTAATTATATTTAATTAGCCTTAATTAAGTTGCAAAAGGATTTCGTCTGATCGACAATGTCATCTCTTTTTTTAGAGCCATCAAGGGACCAGGGTATGGAGCCGGAGAACAATTTGAGAAAAATCCGTGAGGAGAAAATGCTGAGCAAAGTTGAGCTGGCGAGACTTGCCACGGTGTCGCCTTTGACCATCGATCGTATTGAGAAGGGAAAGAGCTGTCGCCTGTCAACGCAACGAAAGATACTCTTAGCCTTGGGTTTCAAGACCACGGAGAAGGAGCTCGTTTTCAAACAATAGGGACAATCGTCGTCATGTTGGATTTTTTGAAGAATATCGATTTACGCCGGCTCAGTGGCTTCCGGCGGGATGAGGGATTTGTCGCGCTCGATATTGGCTCCAGCTCCGTCAAGATGGTGGAGGCGACCGGAGATAAAAGCGGCTATCATCTTGTCAACCTCGGTTTTTGTCCCTTACCGCCGACGGCCGTGCAGAATAACATGGTGGTGGAGAAAGAAGCGGTGGTTAAAGCGATCCGGAGCCTTCTTCATGCCGGCAAAGTGAAAGCGACCCAGGCAATCTGTTCCGTTCCAGGGCGGGCGGTGATCATCAAAAAAATCCAGCTTCCAACCCAGAGCGAGCAAGAGCTGGAAGCCAATATGGAGTTTGAAGCGCAGAACGTCATTCCGGAAAGCTTAGAGAATGTTAATCTCGATTATCAAATTCTCGATTATCTGGAGGACGGAAACAACATGGAAGTGCTCCTCGTGGCGGTCAAAAAAGAAATCGTGAACAGCTACACCGAAGCCTTGGAAGAGGCCGGACTGACGCCTTCCGTCATGGATGTGGATTACTTTGCCATGGAGAATATGTACGAAATTAACTATGAACCCAAGCCGGACGAAATGGTTGGCCTGATCCATATCGGAGCCAGGTATACGAGTATCAACGTTCTCAAAAACGGTGTATCCACCTTCACGGGCGATCTTCCTGTGGGGGGAAAGGAATTTACCGAGGGCCTCATGGAGTCTCTCAAGATATCCTATGACGAGGCCGAAACGTTGAAAATCACCGGCCTTCTAGACGGAAAAAAGAGTGAGGATCTGGAGAGTCTTTTGAAACCAACCTGTGTTTCCCTGTCGGAAGAGATCAGCCATACGCTCAGTCTCTATGGAACCATGGCTGGAGAGGAAGGGGTCCATACCATTTATTTGAGCGGCGGCAGTGCTAAAGTCGCAGGTTTGGCTCCCATTTTGGAAAAAAAGCTTGGGGTTTCCGTACTCCTTGCCGAGCCGTTTCGCGGATTCAGTGTAGCGAGAAGTGTCGACAAAGACTTTCTCAATGAGTCCGCGCTTGCCTTTAGTGTGGTCGCTGGACTTTCGATCAGGAGGCCCGGGGATAAATGATCCGCATCAATCTCCTGCCCTTCCGGGAAATTCAGGCGGAAGTGGGCCGGCGCCAGGAGCTTGCGCTTGCCGGGCTTTCTGTGGGCGCAACACTCCTTTTGGTTTTTGTAGTTTATCTTTTCCAGGCCTATCGCCTATTGCAGCTCAATAATGAAATCGACGGGTTCAATAAGGAAATTGCCATCCTGAATGTGCACGCTAAGGGAGTTGCGGACCTGCAGCAAAAGATCGCCGACCTCAGAGGAAAGGTGAAGGCTATTGACGAGCTAAATCAAAAAAAGACCGGGCCAGTGCGACTCATGGACGGCCTCTCCACGGCGACCCCCGGCAGGCTTTGGCTTGTGGAATTTAAGGAATCCGGTGGAGATCTTTCTCTCGGCGGTATGGCGGTTGATAACCAGACCATCGCGGAATTTCTCAAGGCGCTGGCGGGTCTTCCCTATTTCCGCAATGTCGAGCTGGTTGAGGCGACTCAAGTCGAGCAAGAGGGAGTTCCGCTGAAAAAATTCTCGGTCAAAGCCAACGTGGTTTACCAGCCTCCGGAATCCGGCATCCCTCCGAGTGCCCAGGAGGGTAAAAAAGGATGAACGGCCTGTTGGATCGGATATTTGGTCTTCCCAAGCAACAGAGGACAATGATCCTCGGTGTTGTCATCGTTGTCCTTTTAGCGCTGAGCTACGTTTTCGTTTATTCTGCCCGGGCCGCCCGTATTGCCGACCTCTCGGAGCAGATCAAAAACGTTACTGCTGAGAGAGACAAGAAGAAGGCCCTCGCGGCCAATCTGCCCAAGCTAAAACAGCAGCTCCAGCAACTGGACGGAATGCTTAAGGAAGCGCTGGCGCAGCTTCCTGATCGGAAGGAAATCCCCGACCTCTTGAGCAGCATTTCCACAAAGGCGAGGGAGTCTGGCCTGGAAATCCTTGTGTTTCGACCTCGGGCGGAAACCCCCAAGGATTTCTATGCGGAGATTCCTGTGGATATTACGGTGAAAGGCGGATTTCACAACGTGGTGGCTTTTTTTGACGAAGTTGGAAAGCTCACGCGGTTAGTCAACATCAACAATATCGAGTTCAAAAATCCCAAACTGAGTGGGGATCAGATGATCATGGAGGCTTCGACCTTAGCCACGACATTTCGCTTCTTGGGCGAGGCCGAGCGGGCAAAACTGGTCGCTACCAAAGGGGCAAAGAAGTAAGTGAATCGGTTCTTTTTCATCATATGGCTGTCTTTTCAGGTCGCCGCGCCTTTGGCTGCGGCGCAGAAGGAAGATGAGACCCCCTCGCAGAAAACCAAGCAGGCAGTGGAAAAGGTCCGAGAAGCGCCTGGGACGGCGGCAAAGGGTTTGCAGTCTTTGAAAGAGACCGGGAAGGCAAAGCTGCAGGAGATTTTTCAGACGAAAACGGTCACTCAGGGCCCAACGGACACTCTCACCGTTCCCGCTAAGAAACCGGAGTCTCCGCAACCCCGTTATTCTCCCGCGGCGAAGCGAGATCCCTTTCGCCCGCTGTCCTTAAAAGCCAAGCCGTCTCAACGACCGCGCGAAACTCTTTCCCCTTTGGAGCGCTATGAGTTGGGCCAGTTAAAACTCGTGGGGATCGTGTGGGATGTGAAGGAGCCTAGGGCGATGGTCGAAGACGACGTCGGTCTCGGCTATACGGTCAAAGCGGGCACGCCCATTGGCCAAAACGATGGGAAGATCAAATCGATCCAGCCCACCGAGGTTGTCATCGAGGAGTTTTACACCGATTTTTACGGCGAGCGAAAAGGCCGTGTGGTCAGCATGAAGCTTCCTTCGGAATAGCCGCGCAAGTCAAGGAGTCGTTATGATGCATCGTAGAGTTCCGAAAGGCCGTTGGTTTTCTCTGGACAAAACTTCACTCGCGTCCCTCTGCTTGGGCATGATTTTCTCGATGCTTCCGGGGTGCGTCATGGGGACTCAAGGGGGAAAAGCGACTGCGGCTGCGGAGGTCAAGGCAGCGCCACCGCCCTCAGCCTCAGCACGGCCTGAGCCTAACCCATCCAAGATCACGGAAACGACCCTTGAACAGCAGGCGTTTCAGCTCCGGGAGCTTCGGGTTCAGGAGGAGCGCGGTCAGGTCGTCATCCGAATGCAGTTTTCTGATCCCATCCCGCAGTATCGCCACTTTGCTCTCACCCAGCCTTCACGGCTTGTGCTCGACGTTTTCGGTGAAGCCAAACAGCTTTCCCAAGTGGAAAATTTTCGCGTGGATACTCAATGGGTCAGTAACTTGCGGCTAAGTTCCGGAGAAGGATATCTCCGCATGGTCATGGAGGTTGCGGCGGCCAATGTTCCTGCTTATGTGATCGACCCCGAGGACAATGGCCTCAAAGTCGTTTTAGGGCCCTTAAATCCCCAAGCGACTGTTCAGAGAAATCTCCAGTTGGTGAAAGAGGGTAAGAGGAGCGATCTGCTTGCCGCGAAGGCCGCGCCGGGGCCGGCTACGGGTCCGAAAGTCGCTGCGGCCGAAGCAACAATACCAGGAGACGGAGAGAAGAAATATGCTGGTCAGCGGATATCCCTCGACTTCAAAGATGCTGATATTAAAAACGTCTTCCGGCTTCTCGCCGAGGTGAGCGGATTGAATATCATCGTAACCCCGGACGTGCAAAGGAAAGTGACTGTGCGCCTGGTGGACGTGCCCTGGGATCAGGCGCTGGATTTGCTGGTGGACACCAATGGGCTGGGGAAAGAACAGATGGGGAACGTCGTTCGAATCTCCACCACCGATCAGCTCAAGAGAGAAAGCGATGCTCGAGCCGGTGCCCAAAAGGCCAAGGAGAACGAAGAGGCCCTTCTGACCACCTATCTCAATATCAATTATGCCAAGGCGAAGGACCTAGAGGCGAAGATTAAGCCGCTTTTATCCTCTCGGGGGAGCGTGGTCCCCGATGAGCGCAGCAATGTCCTCTTGGTTAGGGACATTAAGAAATCCATTGACGATGTCAATGCTCTTGTATCCAAGCTTGACGTCCGCACCGCCCAGGTCTTGATCGAGTCGAATCTGATTGAAACGACCCCGACCTTTTCCCGGGCGTTGGGAATGAAGCTGCAGTTCGACGCGCCTATTCACGACAACACCGTAGCCGATAAGTCCGCGCAGGTAAGAACCTCCTTTCCGGCTGGGGCCCCTGCCACGGGTCTCGATCCCTTTTTCAAGATTTTCCAAAATAGGATGGGAGCGTTGAGAAACATCACGGCTGAACTGTCCGCTGCAGAGAATCAGGGAAACATCCGGATCATCTCCCGCCCCTCGGTAATGACGTTGAACAATGTGCCCTCCACGATCCAGAGCCTGAGGATTCTCAGGGTCGCCCTTCCCTCCTCCACCAACATCGCCAGCGGAACCGGATCGGCGGCAGGATCAGCGGTCGCTACAGAAAAGATACCTGTCGGTGTCATCCTGACAGTCACTCCTCAAGTCTCTAGCGATGGCTTCGTCCTGATGAACATCACCGTCAAATCGAGCTCGCTTGGAACCAGATCGTCCGGGGCCGCAGTGCCGGACGAGCTCACCCGAGAAGCAATCTCCAATGTGTTAGTGAGAGATGGAGAGACGATCGTGATCGGGGGAATTATGAAAGACACTGCGCAGGATTCGGAGGCCGGCATCCCCTTTCTTAAGGACATACCCCTCTTTGGGTGGTTCTTTAAGAACATCCGCTGGGAAAAAAACTTCGAGGAGCTTATGGTCTTTATTACGCCTCGCATTGTTGCGGGTGGCTCGGAAAATGTCCCGTCAGCAGAGCAGCTCTGGCGTGACCATCTCAAAAAAACCGAGGGCACGGGTAGCTGACCCTTTTTCCCTCCCCCCTATCGACACGAATTGCAGGTTAGGCCTCGATGGACCGGAGGCCGTTGACCCTTCGCAATCATTACTGCTAGCCTGCGAAACAAGAATGAAGTAATATACCCTTATGCTGCGTTATTTCACGGCTGGAGAGTCCCATGGGCCTTGTCTGACCGCTATCATTGACGGCGTGCCGGCGGGATTTCGCATCGAGGTCGAGAAGATCAACCATGATCTGTGGCGCCGGCAGCAGGGTTATGGTCGCGGTGGGAGGATGCTCATCGAAAAGGATGAAGTAGAGATTCGCTCGGGCATCCGTTGGGGCGAGACATTGGGCTCGCCCGTGGCCCTGGGAATCGAAAATCGGGATTGGAAAAACTGGACCAAAAAAATGTCCGCGGCGCCCGCGGACCGGGACGAAGCCATTGCCGTCACCAAACCCCGCCCCGGTCATGCGGACCTGACGGGGGTTTTCAAGTACCACCATTCGGATATCCGCAACGTGCTCGAGCGGGCGAGCGCGCGGGAAACGGTAAGCCGCACGGCCGTGGGCTCGTTTTGCAAGCAATTGCTCGAACCTTTCGGGATCAAGATCAGGGGCTATATCCGCTCTCTGGGGGCCATCGAGGCAAAGACCCAGGGGCTGACTTACGAAGAGATCTTCGCGCGGGCTGAAGAGTCTCCGGTCCGCGTGACGGATAAAGAGGCGGAGGAAAGGATCATCGAGCTGATCGATGACTGTAAAAAAAAAGGCGATACTCTCGGAGGCGTGTTTGAAATTATTGCTTTGGGGCTTCCCCCGGGGCTGGGAAGCCACACCCAATGGGATGATAAGCTCGATGGCCGCCTCGCGCGGGCGCTGATGAGTATACAGGCCATCAAGGGAGTCGAGATCGGCTTGGGTTTTGGGATCGCGCGCCACCGTGGCTCCGAGGTTCACGACGAGATCTTCTTTGACCCCCAAAAAATGGTCTCGGAAGGCACCCCGAGGATCGTGCCCACGGGATTCTACCGGGGCGGCAACAATTCCGGCGGCACGGAGGGGGGGATGTCCAACGGGGCACCGCTAGTGATTCGGGCTGCCATGAAGCCGCTCTCGACGCTGATGAGTCCGCTCCAATCCGTAGACCTCAGATCCAAGCAACCGGCGGATGCGTCTGTGGAGCGCTCGGATGTTTGCTCCGCTCCGGCCGCTGCTGTAGTGGGAGAGGCCGTGGTGGCCATCGAGTTGGCAGTTGCCTTCCTTGAGAAGTTTGGCGGCGACTCTCTCCATGAGATCACTCGCAATTACGAAGGCTACTTGGAGCAAATCAAAAACTTCTAAGAGCCCGCTGAAAAAGGCCCATATGCTTCGTTGCGCTCGATCCGCTCGCTCCAACGTGCCCGTCTTAGTACGCTTCCGTTCGCGGATCCTTCGCGCGCCTCGCCTCTGGGACCTTTTTGATCAGGCTCAATAAGAGTTTTCTAAAGCCCTTGCCGTCGGACACGCCCAAAAACATCGCTCTTACCGGCTTCATGGCGGTGGGAAAAAGCGTTGTCGGTCAGAGACTCGCCGAACGGCTGCGGCTCTCCTTCGTCGATCTCGACCACGTGATCGAGGACCGAGAAGGGATGTCGATCCGCGAGATCTTCGCGATCAAAGGCGAGGCCTATTTTCGGAGTCTGGAAAAACAGGTATTGAAAGAAATCCTGGAACGAGACGGACAGGTCATCGCCACGGGCGGAGGAGCAGTTTTGGATGACGACAATTTGCGCCTTTTCAAGAAAAGGAGCCGGCTGATTTGCCTGACGGCTCAAGTTGAGAAATTGCTTCAAAGATCTGGAAGCGGCAAGGAACGCCCTTTGCTGAAAGGAGACGATAAACGACAGCGGATTGAAGGGTTGCTCCGCCAGCGCGAGAAGAGCTACGATCAGGCCCACTTCAGGATCGATACGACGCGCTTGTCCGTGGATGAAGTGGTGGAACAAATCCTCTCTAACCTGCAGGGAACCTCGAGTTGACGCCGATGCGCCAGGTAAAAGTAAATCTCGGAGAGCGTTCCTATCCGATTGATTTGGGCGAAAATCTCCTGCCGCAATTGGGAGAGTTGCTCCGGTCAGTCCGTTGCGGAGACAAGGTTTGTATCGTTACCGACTCCAAGGTAGCCGGGCTTTACCTTGCGGAGGCGGAGAAGGCGCTGGTGGGCGCTGGATTCAGCGCCGTTTCCATGGTTTTGCCCGGAGGCGAGGAGAATAAAAATCTGGCCGCTGTGGCATCCATCTATGACCGTTTAATCAACGAGCGATTTGAGCGCGGTTCTTGTCTGATAGCATTGGGAGGAGGGGTGATTGGTGATGTCGTCGGGTTTGCTGCCGCCACTTTCTTGAGGGGAATTGATTACGTCCAGGTCCCTACCACTTTGCTTGCGCAAGTCGACTCCAGTGTCGGTGGAAAAACCGGCGTCAACCATCGGGACGGTAAAAACCTCATCGGAGCCTTCTACCAGCCCCGGCTGGTGGTGGCCGATACCGGGCTTCTCCGAACCTTGCCCCGGAGAGAACTCTTGGCCGGACTGGCTGAGGTGATCAAGTATGGCATTATTGAGGATCCGTCGCTTTTTCGTCAATTGGAAGAACGCCTAGAAGCCATTTTGGCTCTGGACATTCACCTGTTGACCGAAACTGTCGCGGCCTCTTGCGCCATTAAGGCCAGAGTCGTGGAAAAAGACGAGCGCGAGGACGACTATCGTTCCGTTCTCAACTTCGGTCATACCATCGGTCATGCCCTTGAGTCTTTGACCGGCTATGAAAAGTTTCTTCATGGAGAGGCGGTGGCCATCGGGATGGCCAAAGCAGCCGCCATTTCCAAGCGCGAAGGCTTTTGTGATGAGGGGAGCTTTAAGCGTATCTTAGAGCTTCTCAAAAAAGCCGGATTGCCCACAGAAATCCCTGCTTCTATTGAGATCCGGGAGTTAGTCAAGGGAATCGAGGTAGACAAGAAATCGGCCGGGAGAAAAATTAAATTTGTTCTCTGTAACGGAATCGGTAAGACTCGTTTTCATTGGCTCGCTCCCGACGAGATTCTTAAGCGAATCCAGGAGAATTGTTAAATGGCAAAGAAAAAGCGAGTTTTAGTGCTCCACGGGCCGAACCTGAATCTTTTGGGGAAACGCGAACCCAAGGTTTACGGCCGTTTCACCCTGGCGGAGGTTAATCGCAGGATCCAGGCGCTGGCCAAGGAGCTTCAAATAGACGTAGAAATCCGACAGTCCAACAGCGAAGGGAAATTGGTCGACTGGGTTCAAGAATCTGTCGGAGAGTTCGGCGCCATCGTGATCAATGCCGGTGGTTATACGCATTCCAGCGTGGCTCTGAGAGATGCCCTGGCGGCGGTCGGTGTCCCGGCCGTCGAGGTGCACCTTTCCAATATCCATAAACGGGAGGAATTTCGAAGGCGGTCGCTGATCGCGGACGCTGTGATCGGCCAGATCACGGGCTTTGGCATCCAGAGTTATCTCTTGGGGCTGCGGGCCGCAGTGGAGTGCCTTAAAAAATAAGAAGGTGAGCCCGCTGGCCCTCTGGGATCTCCACTACTTGGGGGAACTGGACTACTCCGGCTTTATAATCATGGCGGGTGGGCGTAGGAAAGTTCACTCCAAGAAAACCGAGCCGGTATCAAAGTTCTTCCGCTTCATTTCTTGAATGAGGCGCTCACGTTCGTTTTCCAGCCGGTTGATTTGACTTCTGAGATCGCTCAACTCTCTCTCTTTTTGCGTGTACACCGGGGGCGGGCTATCGACCCGCCGAATCACCTCTGCTGGGGGAAGTTCCGTGACCGATGGGGGGGCTCCCGTAAAGGGAGAAGGCGTTGAGAGTTTCACTCCTCCGGCATCGCTTGGGCCGGAGGGGTTATTCTGGGCGTCGCGCAATCTTGAATTCAGATCGTCAGTCCGGGCTTTGATGGCCTCCTCATTCTGCAAAAGAGTGGGTTCCCTTCCCCCGGTCCCGCCTGTCGCGAGAGAATAACGGTCCCTGGCGGCCTTGAGCTGGGTGGTGACCTCGCCAATTTTCTTCTGATATTCCTTTTCTTCCTTGGTCCTTTCTTCAGTCAGCTTCCCCTCATTACTGAGAGGCTTCTCGCTGCCTTGTGGGACGGCGTCTTTTCGATCCTCCGCCTCTTTTTCTTTTATGCCGGTTGTCTTCGTTCCTGGAGGGGTAAAGCTTTCGGATCGGCGGAGCCCGGGTTCAGCTCCAGGGACGACCATTCCTTTTTCCTGCTTTTCCCCGGTCTGCAGAATGGATTGAATTTGATCCCGCGCAATCCCGATTTCTCCTCCCAGGCCCTGGAACTTAATCATCCCCCCCTCTTCGCGATAGCTTTGGACCGTAAGACGCCTTCCGTTTTTAAGAACGAGAGTATAATCAGCGTACAGGATACCGGCGTGGAAGAAGGGCACGATTCCTAGGAAGATAACTGTTCTAGCAGTGGTCAGCATAGCCAAGTATAACACGGGCCTTTTTACTAGAGAAGATGATTATTACAGCCGGTTGCCGTAGGGTGGCCGCTATGGCAAGCCGGTTTCCTCTGGATCCCGGAAGCTACTGAACAGGGGTTGTCACGATACTGACTAGCGTCTCTCCGACGAATTTCAAAGGCGTGGTCTCGGAGTTGATTCCAGTGCTGAGATAATACCAGTCCGATATGCCGAGCAGGCGCCCTCTCGAACCCTGATAGTAGAATTCTTCACGGTCCGGTCCCCCGGCGGTCGCCAGCACTTGCCCTTTGTTCATCCCGATTTGCACCAGCTTGGCGGGATTCTTGTATGGCCGCTAGGCATTGAAGGTCGTAGGGGTCCATTGGGCGAGCTGGATGGCTGGACTTCCCATGGAGAGGGAGGGTAAAGAGGCCACGATGAGGACACACGCAAGCAGGAACAGATAGAGCTTTGAATTCATAAGCCGACTCTTTCAGTCGAGATCGGATGCCTACAGATCATTGAAAAAGGAGTTTCGATACTGTTGCCTATCAGCATGTCGTTCTAACGGCGCTGTTTCAAATCTCCAACGCCGGCGCTCCAGATCTGAATAGGAGTCGCATCGCCCCAGGCTCAATGCCCTCAATCTTTGAGGAGTTCATTCCGGGGTCTTCATCGAGTTCCTGTTGCTTTGCTCCTGATCCATCTAAGGAGGCGTGCTCGATAAAGATAGACCACAAAAAACGCTGCAACTGCGATCGCCGCAATAGCCACGGCTCCGGTGTATTCTTGATTTCTGAGGCTGGTCCCCTGGAGCGTCAGCAGATAGGTCCCGGGCATTCGTGCGACGGTCGATATAACGAGGAAAGTCATGAGCCTCATCGAACTCAAACCTAAGACATAACAGAGATAGTCCTTCGGCAGGCCGGGAAGAAAAAAAAGTATGAAACAGACGGCAGCTCCCGTGTTCGTCGTCAGGAAATCGAATTTTTCGAGAAATTCTTTGGGCGCCCACCTCTCCACGAAGGGCTTTCCAAAGATCCGGGCGAGCTCGAACGCTATCCATGATCCCAGGGTGAGCCCGATCGTGGAGAGGATAAAACCAAATGTCGTGCCGTAAGCGTAGCCGCCTACGACGCCCGTCAGTTCGCCGGGTATAGGCGAGAGGATCACCTGGAGGGCCTGAAGCAAGACAAATACCGCGGAGGACTGGGGGCCCAACATGACGAGGAATCGTCTGAGCCTTTCCCGGCTGGAATAGATTTGCTCCAGATTCTCGAATTCTTCCCCCAACGGCCCCAAGATATCGGCCGGTTGAGGTCCATATCGGCTGAGTACGAGGAGGAGAAATAGGAAACAGGCCAGGAGAGTTCCCTTGATCAAAAGCTGACGACGCTGTTGGGTCATTGAAATACCGTAGTTCGCTTACGTCTTTTTACTTCGGCTCTGTTCAAAAGTCTATGCCGTAAAATGAGGCTTTGGAAGAAGGAGATCGCGCGGTTCTTTTTCTGCTCGGCCGCCTCCAGGGCTGGACATCGCCGGGCGGCCTAAGGTAAGAGAGAATCAAACGATCCACGAGTCAAAGGGCTCAGAAGTGGCCCTTTTTCTTTTCGGCTCCTGTCCGGTGGGCCGTCGGATACTTCCCGTTAAGCGTTTTACATCCCGCCGGCCGCGGCGGCAATCTCTGCGTATCCCTGCGATTAGCGGCTTGTTTTTTTAATTTGTCTCATGCTGTCCGCGATCACCATTCTCCTATCCGCCTTCCTGCTGTTTCAGGTGCAGCCCGTCATCGCTAAGATGATCCTGCCTTGGTTCGGCGGTTCCGCCGCGGTATGGACCAGCTGCATGCTGTTCTTCCAGCTCTTGCTGGTTGCGGGGTACCTCTATTCGCATTGGTCGATCCGCGCTCTGAGCGCCCGCGGCCAAGCGATGCTTCACATCGCACTGCTTGCGGCGGGTGTCGCCGCGCTGCCGATCCTGCCCGACGCAGGCTGGAAACCGCTCGGCGAATCGGACCCGAGCCTCAGAATCTTGGGACTGCTTGCCGCGACCGTGGGGCTCCCTTACTTCCTGCTCTCAACCACGAGCCCGCTCGCGCAGGCGTGGTACGCGCGGGACCGGATCGGCGCGATGCCGTATCGACTCTACGCGCTATCGAACTTCGGCTCGATGCTCGCGCTCGTGAGCTACCCGTTCGTTGTCGAACCCTGGCTTCCCACGCGGTATCAGGCGTGGGGCTGGTCGGCCGCTTTCGTCGCGTTCGCGATCGCTTGCGGGATGCTTGCCTGGCGCAGCCGGATGCTGCCCGCCGAAGTGCCGAAGGCCGCGTTGGACGAACCGCCTGGCAAGCCCGGAATCAGATCCTCTGTCCTTTGGGTTGTCCTCCCGGCGGCGGCCTCGGTCCTGCTGCTCGCGTTCACAAGCCATCTGTCGCAGAACGTCGCGCCGATCCCATTCCTTTGGGTACTGCCGCTTACGCTGTACCTCCTCTCGTTTGTCCTCTGCTTCGAAGGCAGGGGCTGGTACCAACGCAAGTACTACATGCCGCTCGCGGGGTCGGGCTTCGTCGGTGTGTTCCTCACGCTCACGGGAGAGTTCCACCACCCGCAGCTGTGGCAGATGATCCCGCTTTACTGCGCGACGCTCTTCGTCGTGTGCATGGTGTGTCATGGGGAACTGGCACGGCTCAAGCCGCATCCGCGGCACCTGACGGCATTTTTCGTGATGATCTCGATCGGCGGCGCGGCCGGCGGCATGTTCGTCGGCTTGATCGCGCCGCACGCATTCCGCGATCTCTATGAGTTGCCGGCCGGGATGGTGCTCGCGTCGGCGCTCGTCGCGGTCGTCCTCGCGCTGGACTGGGGCGGCTTTCGGAGCTTGCTGGGCTGGCGCGCGGCCGTCGGCGGCAGCGCGGTCTTTATGGTCGGCCTTGCCGTGGCGCTCGCGTGGGCCTACGCCCATCTCGCGAGCGACGCGGAGCTGCTGGTTCGCAACTTCTACGCCGCGCTGCGCGTCTACGATTCGGGCGAGGGCGTCGAGGCGGCGCGGTTCCTCACTCACGGCACGATCACTCACGGGAAGCAGTTCCGCGCGCCGGAGCGCCGGGGGTGGCTTACCACCTACTACGGCGCGACTTCGGGCGTCGGCCGCGCGATCGGGGCGCTGCGGGGTCGCGGGCCGATAAAGATCGGCGTCATCGGGCTTGGAACCGGCACGCTCGCCGCGTACGGGCGGCCCGGCGACACCGTTCGGATCTACGAGATCAATCCGCAGGTGATCCAGCTCGCGCAGCGCGAGTTCAGCTATCTCTCCGACTCGAAGGCGAAGGTGGAGCTTGTCCTAGGCGACGCCCGGCTGTCACTGGAGCGCGAACCTGAGCAGGGATTCGACGTGCTCGCCGTGGATGCGTTTTCCAGCGACTCGATCCCGGTGCATTTGCTTACCCAGGAGGCGTTCGAAGTCTATTTTCGCCACTTGCGGCCCGGCGGCATTCTCGGGGTGCATATTTCAAACCGTTATCTCGACCTAGAGCCGGTCGTACGCGAAGCCGCCGCGAGACTCAAGAAGGCGGCACGGCTCGTCGACGACGATGACGATGACGACCGGGGCACCTATGGCTCGACATGGGTATTGGTCGCCGACTCGCCTGGGGTATTCGCCCGGGCGCCTCTCGACGGCGCGGTCACGCTGCTCCAAAGCGAGCGTAAGGTCCGCCTCTGGACGGATGACTACAGCGATCTGTGGAGAATACTGAAATAACCTACGCTGAGCGAGTCGATTCGCAGATAAAGGGGTTCCCCGGGACGATCGGTGGGGCGTGAGGCTGGAAGAAACCTAATAATAAAAAAAAAGGTCGGGCAGAAAGGGACTCTGCCCGACCTCATGAAACGGACAAGAAGAATTTTACTTCTTCTCTTCCTTTTTCTCGGCCTTTTTCTCAGCCTTGGCGTCGGCCTTTTTCTCAGCCTTCTTCTCTACCTTTTTCTCTTCCTTTTTCGGAGCATCAGCCTCCGCCTTTTTTGGAGCATCTCCGGCTGAAACGACCGGAGGAAGGGCCAAAGCTGATCCGATGAGGACCGCTACGATCCATAAAAGCCATCTGCGTGTCATAATTCACCCTCCTTTCTCCCCATAAATTGCTCCCCTTCGTCTACGCCAATAGGGGGAGTATCGGCTCACAGGGGGACTCTTTGGGCCATAATTTGTAGTAGAAACCCCGCTATTTGTCAAGTCAAAAATGATGTTGATCCGTCTTTGGTCCCACGTCCTATGGGCGGATGTTTTAACGGTCAGATTTCTGACCTTGACCAGCTCGGAGGCGCAGGTTGATATGGGGGTTACCGGGCCCGCGTCTTGACGGTTGCAAGGCTAGAAAACTTGCAGCCGAGAAGCGATATCAGAAAGGCGAATACGAGAAAAGGAGGGGCGACCCAAAAGAGGTGGGTGATGCCGGTGAAGGCCGCGATCATTCCGCCGATCGATGGGCCCAGGATGTTTCCGACGTCGCCCGCAGCGTGGTAAACACCCGAACTCACGCCGCGGCTGACGGTCTCGTCGGTGTCTTCGATCAGGCTGATAGCGTTGGCTACCGTGACTACCGCGCGTAAAAGACCGGCTGCGACAAAGATGATCCCCAGAGCACCGACGTCGGCGAAAAACGGCACCGCCATCATCACAAGCGACTCCAGGGGAATTCCAGAATAGGAAAGCCAGTGCCGGCCGATCCTCTGGACTACAAGACCGCTGATAGGTCGGGTGACGGCATTGCACAGGGCGTAAAGGCCTCGAATAATTCCTATCTGCGTCATCGTGAGACCGACAGAAAGGGCATAGAGGGGGAAAAAGGTGGTGCCCAGTTGGTGCAGCATATTGACGAAAAGAGCTACGACCACAGTCGTCGCCATCTTGGAGTTCAGCAGGGCTCCTAGAGATTTGAGGGCATGAAAAGGTCCCGCAGGATCTCGCGTGGGCGCAAGGCCTGTAGCGGTTTCTGTCGAGGGAACCCGGATGAAGCAAAGCAGGATCACTGACGCCAGGACTGCCAGCGCGGCTGCGACCCTGAAAGAGGCGGCGTAACCCCATAGGTCGCTCACGTAACCGCTGATGAAACTTCCGCTGGAAAAACCGATGGCAAGGCAGCCCGAGTAGTACCCCATCGCGTGGCTGCGATCTGTGCCAGCGGGCAATGATTCCACAAAGAGGGCCAGATAAACAGTCGTCGCCGAAGCAAACGCGAAACCATTCAGCGCGTGGATGAACGCGAACGCAAGCGGTTGTACGGCGAAAGTGTAGGCGATATTGCAGAGCGCAATAACTACGAGCGCCGCTACCATGAGTAGGCGGGCCCGGTGGCCCCGGTAAATCAATCCCGCTGGCAAACGTGCGGCCAGCGCCATCACCGGAGAAATGGAGACGAGAGTGCCGATGAGGGAGACCGGAAAAGACAGGTTATCAAGGTAAGGAGTGATCACGGTCCCAGCCGTGGAGTGCTGGGAAGTCATGAGGACTATAGGGAGATAAAGTCTGAGAGTGCTCGTTCTCGACATTCAGAAGAAACCGTAGCCGCGCCTCGATGATCCTCATGAAGTTGCGTACCATTAGCGCATACTCGTGTCAAACCTGTAGTGCCTGAATCCTTACACAGCGGTGTGACCGGAAAGGGTGGTTTCTCCTATCGTTCTAAGGTGAAGTAGGAATTTTTCGAAAGACCGGGGCGTAGAAGGACTAGGGTCTATTTTCGGCTCTTTCTCCCGGATTGAACTGAGTCCCGTTCAGCTTGTATTTGCGCTCGACCGGGACCGGGTTCAGGATCGATTGAAGCACGGTGCAGCCCTTTTCGACGTTGCGGACCACGCCCGATCAAGATAGGCTAAAAAAATAAACCGAGCAAGCGGAGCGCGCCTTTTGGTTGATTCTGCGATCTGCTGCGCCGGTCGAAAAGAAGATCCCTTGGCGGCTCGAGAAAGAAGGGATGGTTGAGGTGCCTGACTGTGCGGTGGCGATTATGGCAAAGGCCCCAAGGCCGGGAGAGGTGAAGACCCGTCTTTGTCCTCCGCTCTTTCACGAAGAGGCTGCCCAACTTTACCGCTGTTTCCTACTGGACAAAATCAAACAGGTGAGCGCGCTGGAAGAGACGGCGCCAGCCATCGCTTACATTCCAGACGATGCCAAGAGTCTATTCGAGGCCATGGTCCCTCCAGGCTTTACCCTTATCCCCCAGCGAGGGGCCGATCTCGGTGAAAGGCTGGCTCACACGTTCCAAAAACTCTTCGCTTGCGGCCATAAGGGGGTATTGGCCGTAGACAGCGACACGCCTACCCTTCCTCTCAGCTACCTTCAAACCGCCTGTAAACTTATCTTAGAACCCAAGATTGATGTTGTCTTGGGTCCTTCGGAGGATGGTGGTTACTACTTGATCGGGCTCAAGGCTTTCCACCCCGAGCTCTTTTTCGAGATGAAATGGAGCAATTCCCAGGTTCTTTCGGAAACCACTCGCCGGGCAGAAGCCAAGAGCCTGAGGATCGCTTCTCTTCCCACCTGGTACGATGTCGACACTCCCGAAGAGCTCCAACGTTTAAGACTTTCCCTTGATTCCGATCATCAAACCCCAGCGGAAAACACCAAGTTATTTTTTCGCGACAAGTCTTCGTTCCAGGAACGAAAAAGGAGTTAAAAAAAGAAGGGCTCGGCCCGAGGGATGAGACTTTCGGCGCAAGGTCAAGATACTTACGGACTGATAATACGGCTGAAAAGCGCGGAGGTATAGAATGCAGCTATCCGGCAGAAAAATAGGCGAACTTTCGTCGAGTGAAATCCAAGGGCTCGTGGAGTCGAAATATTCCGAGGTAGCCTCGCATCCCGAAGCCAAATACAGATTTCGCGTCGGCAAAAGCTATGCCCTTGATCTCGGCTACTCCTCCTCCCGGCTGGAGTTACTCCCTCATACTCTGGCTCAGGCCTTTACCGGAGTGTCATCTTATCTCGCCCGGTGTAATGATTTTTCTCCCGGTCAAACCATTTTGGAACTCGGAGCCGGGGGAGGACTGGATACCGCCCTGCTTGCGCAGAAGGTCAAGCCCGGGGGCAAGGTCATCGGACTCGATCTTTCTCTGGCCATGATCAGGCGGGCGAGACAGTCGTTAGAAGAGTCTTTTTCTAACGCGGTCTTTTGCCAACAGGCCGAAGCCGAGCATATTCCCCTGCGAGACAACAGCGTCGATTGGGTAGTGAGCAACGGCATCTTCAACCTTTCTCCAGAGAAAGAGAAGATCCTCGAAGAAGTCCATCGAGTGCTAAAGCCGCAGGGCAAAGTTATTTGTTCCGAGATTGTCCTCCAGCACGACCCCAGCCCGGAGGAGCGGGACCACGTAGATGACTGGTTCAAGTGAATTGCCGGCGCTTTGTCAGAAAAGTCTTTTCTGACTAAATTTGTGCAGGCCGGATTTACCCGAATCGAGGTTCTAGAAACCTCGCAGAATAGGCGGACCCGCAACCCTGAAGCCTACGTCGTCACCCTGAGCGCCCAAAAGGCCGCTCGGGAGTTGAGGGCCCTACAGAAGGAAACCGCAAAGGCCACTCTCAGCCGCGAGAATGCGGCCCAGACCCTACGAGAACTCTGGCTCTTCCCGGTGGCGCCTGAGACCTGCAACCTCGCCTGCGCTCACTGTCTCTACGCGGCCTCGCCGAAGAGCCGCAACCCTTATCACCTCTCTGCAGATGAGCTCTCGGGGCTCCTTGCCCAAGTAAAAAGCTTAGGGGCTAAACCCCACTTCCTCATGACCGGCGGAGAGCCCACGCTGCACTCACAACTGTACGATTTCTTGGATACTCTTGATGGCCAAGGCTACTCGTTCCAGCTCATGACCAACGGCACCCGCATCGATAAGGAGAGCGCGGAACGCTTATCGAGGATGGCGCATCTAAAGAAAGTACAGGTCTCACTTGAATCCGCGGATGCAAAAACCAATGACTCCATTTATGGAGCGGGACTCTACCGCAGGGTCCTGAAGGCGGTAGACACCCTTAGGGAGAAAGATGTGCCGGTGACGTTGGCCGTAACGCCTATGGAGATTAACGAGGAAGGACTCTTCGCCATTGAAGACTTGGGCAAAGAGAAGGGGGCGGACGTCAAATACATATCCCTCTACGATCTCGGAGCAGCCAGAGAAAACGCATTACAACCCTCTCGTGGGGCCGGCAATGGCGATAGTCATTCGGAATTTGAGTTGATGTGCGACAAGGGAGTCGCCTATTCGGAAGGCGCATTCTACCCGTGTCCGGTGCTGGTCAAAGAACCACGAACAAAGCTTGGGGATACTTTAGAGGAGGCTTTGAGTCCAGAGTCCAGGAAACGAGTGGCCCGGTTGCGCGAGGTCCACTCCGCCTGCCAGGTTTGTCTGAAAGGCTCCACCTGAGCGTAGGACGGCGCTCCGTGGGAGCGCGATGAGAAAAAAAATCTTGGAGAGCGAATGACCCCCGGAAAAACACCGTCGTTTACTGCCGGCGAATTGAAGGAAACAGCATGAAGCGAGGTAAGGCGGTTTTCCTGGTCGGCCTTTTGCTGACGGTGGGCGCGGGCTTTCTCTTCCTGCCCGTTCGGGAGTGGCTCACACACCTGGAAGGGTACGTCCAAAGCCTGGGAAGCATCGGCCCGATAGCCGTAGCGGTGGCCTATGTTTTTACCACGGTGTCGCTGATACCGGGAAGTGCCATCACCATCGCCGCCGGCGGTCTCTTTGGGTTGAAGACCGGGTTTTTCGTCGTCTTGGTCGGCGCCAATCTCGGGGCATTTTGCTCCTTTCTGCTGGCTCGGACCTTTCTTCGGGACAAGGCCGCGCGCTGGGCCGAGAATAATTCCAGGTTCCGCTCTCTGGACCGGGCCATCGGACGCGAAGGATTCAAGGTGGTTTTTCTCTCGCGCTTGAGTCCGATCTTTCCCTTTACGCTGCTTAACTATTTCTTAGGCTTGACCGCCGTGCGCACCGGTTCTTACACGGTCGCAACTCTCTTCGGGATGTTGCCGGGCATTTTTCTCTACGTCTATATCGGAGCGGCCGCGAGGGATGCGCTGGCCGGGCAGACAGGAGCTTCCGCCGGAGGTCTTCAACAACTGCTGAAGTACGTCGGCCTTGTGGCGACGATTGCCGTGGTGGTTCTGGTCACGCGGATCGCGAGGCGAGCGCTGCGCGAGGCCGAGCCATCGGAAGGAGTCGATTTAGCCGCGCCTGCTCCACCCCTGAAGGCCCCCCACAAGCCGACGACTATTCATTCGTATCCCACGCAGGCGGAAGCGCTGCGAAAAACAGGCGATACGCACATGGGGCAAAGACTGACCCCAGTCATGAGAAAGATCCTGCAAAAATGGTTCATCCGGCGCCGATAGATTGCGAGTGGATTGCAAAGGATGAATGAGATGCGGCTGTCTATTATTGTTCCGGTGCTTAACGAAGAAGGCATGATCTCGTCCTTGTTGGATGCTCTGGCTCCATTGTCTGCGGAGGTTATCGTCGTGGATGGCGGGAGCCGGGATCGTACAAGGGAAATAGCGGCCCACAAGCAAGCGACTCTAGTCTCCTCCCCGCCCGGTCGAGCGCAACAGATGAACCATGGGGCTAGGATCGCCCAAGGAAATGTCTTCCTCTTTCTTCACGCCGATACCCGACTGCCTGACTCTGCCCTCGAAGATATCCGTGGCGCGCTGCGAAACCCTCAATGTGTTGGAGGGCGGTTTGACGTCAGGCTGGATGGCGATCGTTGGATGCTGAGAGTGATTGGGACGATGATCACCATTCGCTCTCGTCTGACCGGGGTGGCCACTGGGGACCAGGCGATTTTTGTCCGCAAGGAGATTTTCCGATTAATGCGCGGCTTCCCCGAGATACCGTTAATGGAGGATATCGCGTTTTGCCGGCGCCTTAAGAAGAGGGGGAAGGTCGCTTGTCTCAGAAGTCGGGTGATGACATCGGCCAGGCGATGGGAAAAGGAGGGTGTATGGCGGACGATTCTTAAAATGTGGGCGCTCCGGTCTCTCTTTTTGATGGGGGTCTCTCCTTTTCGGCTGAAGAGATTCTACGGCGACGCACGCTAACGCTCTGGTGATTATGGCAAAGGCTCCCGTGGATACGGCCGAGGACCTGCGCCTCTTGGAATCAAAACGATCCGATTCGGTTGATACCCAGCCTAGAACTTTTGAACTGCTGAAGAAGCAGGAACCCCGTCTTCACGGCCCTGACAGGAATCCGCTTCAACATGAGATTCTCTCTTTTGCGCAGGGGCGTTTGTGTTCCGGGGTGTCTTTTATGGTTTCTCGATTCCGGTAATGCTCACGCCGGCGTGGTTGGATTTGTATTTGCGGTTGAGATAGAGAAGTAGGCCGGTCAATCCTTCGAGGATATAAGCATGAGCCGCGGGTCCGGCGTCGAGGGCGCGGCCGCCGAGCTTTTGAATGATTTCGCTCGCCATCTTTTTAGCATCATCGTTGTCCCCGCAGATCAGAACGTCGCCCAGCGGCGCCTGAGGCTTGAGCAATTCCGGCGCCGCGGCGTGGTGAAAAGCGCCTACCAGCGAGACGTCCGGACCCAAGATTTGCCGCGCCTCCAGCAAAGCGGATCCCGCCTCGGGAATGAAAGGTTTGCCCCGGTTTAATGGAACCACAGCGTCAATCACTGTTTTCGTCCGCAAGGTCTCCCTGAGTTCTCTTAAGATCTCGGCGTGCGAGGGATAGGGAACGGCGATGATGGTGAGATCCGTTTCTCTTGCAGCTTCGGGATTGGCCTTGCCTTCGAGGCTCCCGCCGGTCAAATTTTTTCTCAGAGAATCCGCAACCCGTTCGGCCTTTCGATGATCCCGGGAGCCGATGATGACCTTGCAGCCCGCGCGGGCGAGCCGGGATGCGAGGGCTTGGCCAAGGTTGCCCGTGCCCCCGATGATGGCGATAGAAGGAAGTTTTTCCATAAAACCTCAGAAGTTTCGAAACAGGTCCTCGGCCTCCGGGCGGATGAGCTCCCGGGCCGTTCCTTCGCCCGGTTCCATCGAAAAACCGCGCACGAGCGCCACCGGCACCCCGTCCGTTTTTCCCATCACCAGCTCGGCGGCGGAAGCGATCTCGTCGGCCACCGCGGTCACCGACGCCTTGAGTTCATAGCCGTGGCTGTCCCTTTGACCCCGATAATCCTTGAACGGGCCGAAGCCGGCCAAACCGACGGCGACCTCGGTCGTCCCAAGCCGCCAGGGACGGCCAAAGCTGTCGCTGATGAGAATTCCCGGTGCCACACCGTGGAGCTTGCGTATCTCCTCTCTAATATCTGCGGCCGATCGGTCCGGGTCCGCCGGAAGAAGGGCGACCTGTCCCAGCCCCACGTTGGAGAGATCTACGCCGGCGTTGGCGCAGATAAAGCCGTGGTGGGTTTCGACAATCAGGGCGCCTCTTCCAGTTTTAATTATTCGGCGGCTTTCCTTGAGGATAACTTCCACCACACGGGCATCCTTGCCGAGTTGCGCCGAGAGCTCCAGCGCGGCCGCCGAGGGCTGGACCTTTTCCAGATTCACGATCCGTCCTTCGGCTTTGGAGACGATCTTCTGGGCCACTACGAGAATGTCGTTCGTCTTGAGGGAGATCGCTTCCCGCGCGCAGGCCTCCGAGATCAGCCGGGCAATGGAGTCGCCCGCTTTGACCTCTCGCAGTCCCTCCAAACCGATGATCTTAAGTCGCTTCAATCTCTCCACCCGTTGAGCCCATTGACTTGTGATCGTGTCCACTCGAAACCGAGCAGTTTTTCCCGCGTCTTTCCCGCCGTTTCCTGAGCCAGCAAAGATCTGAGGTCATCTGCTTCGTCGATGTCCAAGCCGATATTTTTGTTCTCCACCATTTTATAGGGAACTCCGCGAGCGGCGAGACAACTCAGATGGCGGGAAAAACTATTCTTTCCGAAGCGGGGCGAGATCAGATCGGGTGGAGAGAGCAGCAAGGCATTCGTCCCGTCATGGTCACGGGACGGGACCACGAAGCCGGACACCGGCGCTGCGCCGGCGCTCTCTGCGCGTTCAAGCAGAAACTCCAGATCGCTGGAGCGGAGCAGCGGAATGTCCGCCGGAATGATCAGAACGGACGGCACGCCGTGCCGCTTGAGCTCCGCCAGGGCGAGATTCACCGCCTCCGTCTCTCCTTGCTGGCTCTCTTCCCGAATCCACTCGGCTCCCTGAGCGCAAGCGAGTCGGGCGGCTTTGGGATCCGTGGTGATCACGAAGACAGAGGCAACCGCCCGGCTGGAGACGGCTTGGTCGAGAACGTCCCGAAACATCGCCTCCGCCAAGGCTTCTCTCTCTTCAGGACTGAGAATGGAGCTCAACCGTTGCTTGGCTGAAGCAAAAGTTTTCACGGGAATCAAAATGGAAAGCTTCATAAAAGGGCCAAAACCTCCCGCGCCAGGCGCCGCTTTTCCTCCACGGAATCGATCCGGATGGGCGTGATCACAGGTTTGATTCCCAGGGCATGGATCTTCGCTTCCCATTCCTGGTCTTCAGGCGCGATGAGAAGGACATCCAAAAAATCGGCATAGGCCTCGGCCACTCCGCAAACCGATGGATCCAGGCCGACCGCTGACATCAATCGGTCTGCCGGTCCGCTCACCGGGGCCCCCCGAATGATCGGGCTGACCGCGAGCACGGGCGCCGCAGTCTCTTTTAAAGCCTGCCGGATTTCCGGGACCGCGAGGATGGGCCCGATACTGGTCACCGGATTGCTCGGGCAGAGGATCACCGCGCCGGCCTCTCGGATCGCTTCCAGAATGCCCGGCGCCGGACGGCTTTCGTTAGCGCCTGCGTAGAGGACTCGCTGGACTTCTACGGACCAACGTTCTCTGACGAAGTATTCTTGAAAAGAAAGTTCCCCCTTCGAGGTCAGGATCTTCGTTTCCACCCGGTCGTCGGACATCGGGATCACCCTCGCTTGGACTCCCAATCCTTTCAGGATCTTCTCCGTCGCCTGCGACAGCGTGAGACCTTCCCGGAGCAGGCGGGAGCGGGTAATGTGCGTGGCAAGATCCCGATCGCCGATTTTGAACCACGTCTCTCCACCGTATTTTTCCAGCCATTCCAGGACCGTGAAGCTATCTCCCCGGATCCCCCACCCCTTGCCGGGATCATGGATGCCCGCCAGCGTGTAGATGATCGTATCGAGATCCGGTGAGACGTAAAGACCATGGGTGATCAGGTCGTCCCCGGTGTTGCAAATCACGGCCAGGTTCTGCGGCTCGGTCTCCAGACTGAGACCTTGAATGAGCTTCGCGCCGCCGGTGCCGCCGGTTAAGAGAACAAGCATCAAGCTATCAGCTTTCAGCCATCAGCTTTAAGCCGGAACACAACTCGCTACGTTGGTCTCCTCCGGCTGACCGCTGATTGCTGATAGCCATCTTTTGCTGTCCATCGGCCAGCTTCGAAGAATCTTATAAGTCGTGGATCGCTCCGCTGGAGTCCGGCCGATCTCCTCTATCAGCTGCCGGAACTCGTGAGGCCAGATTATTTGCCCCTCTTGAGAGCCGGCCAAGCGGGAGATGCTTTCTTCCATGAGTGTCCCGCCAAAATCATTCGCTCCCGACCTCAAGCAAAGCTGCGCCATTTTTCGTCCCATTTTAACCCAGGAGACCTGGATATTGGGAATGGCGTCATTGAGCAGAAGCCGCGCCAAGGCGTGGACCCGGAGGTGTTCCTCGACTGTAGGGCCGGGGCGGGCCAGGCCCTGCTGGTAGAGGGCGGTATTCTGATGGACAAAGCCCAGGGGAACAAATTCGGTAAAGCCGCCGGTTTTTTTCTGCATCTCTCTCAGCAAGAGCATATGCCTCACCCAATGGCCGGGGTTTTCTCGATGTCCATACATCATCGTCGAGGTCGTGGGAATGCCCAGACGGTGAGCGGTGGTAATCACCTCTTGCCACTGGGCCACGCTGAGTTTGTTTTTGGAGAGGACTCTACGCACTCGATCGTCGAGGATTTCCGCCGCAGTGCCGGGAATACTGTCCAGCCCGGCGGCGCGAAGCATGAGAAGATATTCCTTCAGCGGGAGTCCGGTCAGCTCCACCCCGTAGACGATCTCCATAGGGGAATAGGCATGGATATGGATCCTGGGGACCTTCGACTTGATCGCCCGCAGCAGATCCCGGTAATAGAAAGGTTCCATGTCGCGGGGCAACCCCCCTTGCATGCAGATCTCGGTCGCTCCCCGGTTCCAGGCCTCTTCCGCCCTCCGGCCCACCTCTTCCAACGAATGGTTCCAAGCGTCCGGCTTGTTGGGGCCAGTGCTGAAGGCGCAGAATTTACAGCCCACGTAACAGACGTTGGTAAAATTGATGTTGCGGCAGACCACGTAGCTGATCACTTCCCCCACTTTTCTCTGCCGAAGAAGGTCGGCGGTCGCGACGAGGGCGGCCAGCTCCTCCCCTTGCGCGCTTGCCAGACGGAGGGCTTCTTTCAGGCCGATTTCGCGACCTGTAAGGGCCCTTTCCAGGACGGCCGCGCTCTCGACTTTCAAATGGGGCAAAAGCTCTTCGACTCTTTTCTCAGGATCGTCAAACTCAAAGAGCGAATCCCAATGGATCATGAAGGGCTCCTTTCACCAAGTTGTCGTGGCCGCAAAGCCCCTCGATATAAGGCAGGAGCGAGCGGGGGACCCATGGCTCGCCACGCGCGAGAAACTCCGGATAGATAGGCAGCCGGGCTTTTAAAATAAAGCCGGCCGCGGCCGTCTTTTGGGCCAGTTTCCCAAGTTCCGGCCACGGGGCTTCGGGGTTGATGTGGTCGAGGGTGAGAGGAGAGATCCCACCCCAGTCATTGATCCCGGCGTCGAGGTAAGCCTCGTACCCATGAGGGGTCAAGTTGGGAGGAGCTTGAATATTCATCTCTCCTCCAAGGATGAGGCGCGCCAGGGCGATGGTCTTGAGCATTTCGTCGGGCCGCGGCCCGGGCTGGTCCTGCATAGGGGTCGCGGGTTTAGCGCGGAAGTTTTGAATGATGACCTCCTGGATATGACCGTGGCGCTCGTTGAGTTCGCGGATGGCGAAAAGCGATTCCACCCGCTCCTGCCGGCTTTCGCCGATTCCCACGAGGATTCCGGTGGTAAACGGAATAGAGAGCTTTCCCGCTTTTTCGATTGTCTTGAGGCGAAGCGCGGGCTTCTTGTCCGGAGCGTTGAAGTGGGGTCCGCCGTAGAGTAAAAGAAGATCGCTCACGCTTTCCAGCATGAGACCCAGACTGATGTTCACTTCCTTCAGCCGCGTCAAATCTTTTTTCCCCATGAGTCCCGGGTTGGAGTGGGGAAGAAGGCCGGTCTCTTCCAGGACTGCGGCTGAGGCATCGTAGAGATATTCGAGCATGCGGGTATAACCCCCCCGGCCTAACCAAGAGCGCATTTCCGGATAAATGGCCTCGGGCTTATCGCCGAGACTGAAAAGGGCCTCCGTGCAGCCCATGAGTCTTCCCCGCCGCGCGATTTGAACCACCTCATCGAGAGTCATCGTATGGGCGCCCGGCTCATCCGGGGCGCGCCGGAAGGTGCAATAACCGCAAAAGTCCCGGCAGAGATTGGTCAGCGGGAGAAAAACCTTGGGGGAGAAGGTGATGGTCCTACCCTTGTGACGGTCGCGCAGCGCCGCGGCGGTCTCTAGAAGAGCCGCCAGCTCCTCCCCCTGGACGGATGAGAGAAGCAAGGCCTCGTCTCGGCTGAGCCTTTTTCCATCCAGGCAATCTCGCAGAAGCCGCTCCATCTAGGAGTCCAATAGCCGATCAGCCACACCGGGTCAACCGTAAGGGTTCGTTAGCGAGCACAGCGGAAGGGTCTAGAAAGTAGGAGGAGTTTAGGGCGCCGGACCGAGGTCGATAAGCTCTTGCCCAAGACTAGGCTTTCCGAAACGGGCATGGGTGGCTATCCACGTTAGGTTGGGATTCATTTCTGGCCGACGGGATTTGAATCGTCGAGCACCCATGCCCGCGCCGCGTGTCCACGCGCCCGCAAGACGGGTAGCACCATTTGTTGCAGTTGCACCACGACGCGCACTTTTTCGACGAAAGACAGCGCGGCCAGCTTGTGTCGGCGTTGCTCCTTTGCAGCGATGAGCCGCGCGATTTCCGGCCTCAGGGTATCCATGCTTTCCATCTAGCTGCCAGACCGTGGCGAGCCAGTACGCTCGCAAGGTAATTGTCGTCCAGCAGTGCCTGTTCCAGTAACAGCCGCACACGTTGGCGGTCCTTGTCACGTCCGGTTTGAACAGCAATGGCCGCCAGATGTTCTGCGCGCAGGACTCGAGTGGGGTCTGCTCGTAGAGCGTCTCGCGTGCTTCGGCCAGCGCCTCCACAAGCAAATTGTTGTAGGCTGGCAGGAACTGGACTGGAATTCCCTCGATGTTCACGCACTCGCCCTCCTCCGTGTAACCGCGCGCGCGCAAGGCGGCGTAAAGCGGTTCCAAGGCAAGCAGACCATCGGCTGTCTGCGGTAGGATGACGAAGATGTCCAAATCAAACGTCAACACTGGCTCCGCATAGAAGGTGGCACCCATGGCGCCGCCGATTGCGTATCGGCTTAGGGCCCCATCACGTTCCAGAACGTTCAAGACCTGCAACGTCTTCTCCATCCGACGAGCACAGTTTACCATGCTGGGCGAATCAGCGGCAAACCCAACTAGCGCTTCGATCCCATCGGCCCTCAGCCGGTCATACAACCCAAACCCACAGCACCCTGCCTCGTAAGCTACCCGTATCTGACAATCGACAAGCCGATCAAGTAGCTTTCTCCGCCCTGAATAGCCCCCGGGCATCCGCCCATGAAGAAGCTCCTCCCCTTCAGATATGGCCGTGGCCTGCCAACTCTCCTTGTGCACGTCGATCCCTATAGAGATCTTCTTCTCTCTTGCCAAGACCCTTTCCTTTCCATAGTATCTCTCCATGATAGCCTCCTTGTGTTAGGTTTTTGTTGGCTGCTCTGCACTGTAAAGTTCCTAACCTCTATCAAGGGGGCTATCATTGTGGTTTGGCATTGTATGAGTTGTGCCTGCGAAGTCGTTGGTTCGTAAGGGGGGGCCATGAGAAGATTCATCGGGTTTTTGTTCCTTGCGGTCTTGTTGGTATTTTTGTTTCTCGGCCGGGCGATTTCTCTTTATACGGACTGGCTGTGGTTTCACGAAGTCGGCTTTTCCCGAGTTTTTACGACTGTCCTTACGTTTGAGCTGACCCTGGGCATCGTCTTTGGGGGGCTCTTTGCGCTGCTCCTTTATCTTAACGTCAAGCTGGCGAGCCGAGCGCCCGGCTATGCCGACATTGCGGAGCCGTCGGTTATCAATCTACCCAGTCCTGATCTCGTCGATCCACTTCTCCGGCGCTGGCTCCTCCCGGCTGCCATTGTGCTGGGTTTTTTTGCCTCTTCACACGCCGCCGGCCACTGGAAATCTTTTCTCCTATTTTTAAATTGGGTTCCTTTTGGACTTGAAGATCCCGTCTTTAACCGGGACATTGGCTTCTATGTTTTTCGTCTGCCGGCGATCACCGCCCTTTACAACTGGCTTAACTTTACTCTAGCGCTTACGTTCCTAGCGACCGCCTCTACCTATTTCGTCTATCGGGGAGTCCTGTACACCCCGCAAGCGATATCCCTGACAAATCGTGCGCGAACACATCTTTTGATCCTGATTGCCGCTATTCTGCTGGTCAAGGCCGGAGGCTACCTGCTGGACACGTTCGAGCTTCTTTACTCAGCCAGAGGCGCAGCTTTCGGCGCGAGCTATGCGGATGTCAATGCTTCCCTACCCACCTTGCGATTTATGGCTTTGCTGGCGCTGATAGCAACCGGGCTTTGTCTCATGCAGATCTATCGCCCGGGCTTCAGATACATTCTCGTCGGCGTGGGGAGTCTGCTCGTGGCCCATGTCGCGGGATTGAACCTCTACCCGTCTTTGCTCCAGCGTTTTCGGGTAGTTCCAAACGAGATCGCCGCGGAGCGGCCGTTCATCCAGCGCAGTATCGAGTTCACGCGCCGAGCCTATGGGTTGGATAAAGTCGAGACCGTGGAGTTCCCGGCCGAAGAGAAGCTTACCGCCGCTGATCTCAAGCGCAACGTCCTGACCATTAAGAACATCCGGCTCTGGGAGCACCGACCTCTGCTGGCCACCTTGGGTCAGCTCCAAGAGATCCGCACTTATTACAAGTTCCTCGATGTCGACAACGACCGCTACCAGATTGACGGCACCTATCGCCAGGTGATGCTTTCAGCGCGAGAGCTCTCGCATGAGCATCTGCCCAGCCGCATCTGGATCAACGAGCATCTCACGTACACCCACGGCTATGGTGTGGTTTTTGGGCCCGTCAACCAGGTCACCCGTGAGGGCTTGCCGGAGTTCTTCATCAAGGACATCCCGCCGGTCTCAAGCCAGCCGATTAAAATCACCCGCCCGGAGATCTATTACGGAGAGCGGGCCAACGACTATGTTTTCGTGAAGACCAAAGCTCAAGAACTGGATTATCCATCAGGAGATCAAAACGTTTACGCGACCTACGAGGGAAAGGGAGGGGTGCCGGTACATTCCTTTTGGCGTAAGCTCCTCTATTCAGCCAACTATGGAACCCTGAGAATTGCTCTTTCAAATGATATTACCAATGAAAGCCGCATTCTCTACTACCGTCAGATCCAAGAGAGGGTAAGAAAAATCGCCCCGTTCATCACTTTCGATCGCGACTCCTACCTTGTCATTGCCCAGGGGGGTCGTCTCTTCTGGATCATTGACGGGTACACGACCTCGGACCGCTACCCATACTCGGAGCCGGCCGGGAGGATGGGAAATTACATCCGCAACTCGGTCAAGGCGGTCGTGGACGCCTATAACGGGACGGTAACCTTCTACCTGAGCAACCCGGATGATCCCATCATCCGGGCCTACGCGAAGATTTTCCCCGGCCTCTTTGAGCCCCTGGAAGCGATGCCGGAGGATCTGCGGGCTCACATCCGCTATCCTCAAGATTTGTTTGCGGTCCAGGCGCGTATGTATGCCACCTATCACATGCAAGACCCGCAGGTATTCTATAACAAGGAAGACTTGTTCAGCATCCCCCGTAGGGAATTCGCGGCTGAGGATCAGGAGACAGGTCGCGCGTTGGGAATGAGAAGGGACCAAGTCGTTGAACGGGAGATAGATCCCTACTACACCATCATGCGCCTTCCCGGCGAACAGAGAGAGGAGTTTGTTCTCCTTCTTCCTTTTACTCCAAACCAGAAGGACAACATGCGGGCGTGGCTGGCCGCGCGGAGCGATCCGCCCCATTACGGCAAGCTGATTGCTCTGGACTTTCCCAAGGCCAAGCTGGTTTACGGACCGAAGCAGATCGATGCCCGGATCGACCAGGATGCTTTCATTTCTCAACAGCTGAGCCTCTGGGGCCAACGCGGGTCGCAAGTGATCCGGGGAAGCTTGTTGGCGATCCCGATTGAAAAATCCCTTCTTTATGTTCAGCCCCTTTACCTGGCAGCGGAGAAGGGATCGCTTCCAGAGCTGAAGAGGGTGATTACCGCCTTCGGTAACCAGATCGCTATGCGAGAGACCCTGGATCAGTCCCTCGAGGAACTGTTCGGTGACAGGACAACCCGGGAGACCCCCCAAACGGCGGCAGTTTCCGCAGGCGCCACAAAGGGAAGGAGCTTGGCGAGCCGTGCTTTAGAACATTATCTGAAATCCAGGGAGTTTTTGCGCGGGGAGAATTGGGCTGGATACGGTGAGGAGTTGAAAAGGTTGGAGGAGCTACTCAGGGAGATGCAGAAGGGTGGTTGATTCAATATCTTAAGGTCTCGCCGCGAGAGTAAAGGAGCCCGACCGTGCCGATCTCGCCATTGAACGAATTTCGTTGATGTAAATTTTTTCCACCGAAGCGCTGCCAGACGGCGCTGCCGCTGTTATGGCGGGCCAGAGCTGTGCTGGGTCTCCGCAGGCAAGAGCGATTCTACCCGCAAGATTACGTGACATTGCCAAGCCGCTGCTAATGGATACCCCATTTTTCTTTACCGGAAACCGCCTGCGAGTTGAAATAACCGCACCTTATCGGATACGGCCGCCGCAGTACGGCGATCCGGACCAGGACGCACTTCCCACTGGGGTCTGTTCCCACTCTGACGGCGGCCTGGCGCGTGATCGTCGGGGGAATTTCGGAGTTCTCTGTTACGCTACCTCAAAAGGAAATTCCTATCACTCATCTTTGATTCGTTTTATGATGCCCGGATTGGTCTTTTTCACCGGCCTGAAAATAGAATTTGACAACAAATGTGATACGTGAGGAGCCGTCGCACATCACTCTTGCTTGCCTCGGGCTTTTTGTTTTGGGGCTGTCCGATGGAAGAAAAGCTCATCTTTTTTCCGGTCGCGGAAATCGAGCGGACACCACGCGATCTCGGCCTTGCCTTCGAGGATGTCTATTTTACGACTGCCGACGGCGTGCGGCTGAACGGCTGGTTTGTCCCACACCCGAAGGCCACCACCACGCTGCTTTGGTCGCACGGCAACGCGGGCAACATCGGCCACCGGCTGGAAAACATCCGGCTGCTCCACGACAAGGTGGGGATCAATGTCTTCATCTTCGACTATCGCGGCTATGGCCGAAGCGAAGGGAGGGCGTCGGAAGAGGGGACCTACCGGGACGCGGAGGCGGCGCTCGAATACCTGCGCGCGAGCAAAGGGATGGAGCCGAGGCAGATCCTCTTCTTCGGCCGTTCGCTCGGCGCTGCCGTGGCTGCGGAGCTGGCCGGGCGCGCGGATTGCCTGGCGTTGATCCTGGAGACTCCGTTCGCCTCGATCCCGGAGATGGCGCGGATCGCCTTTCCCTGGCTTCCCATCGGCCATCTGCTGCGCACGCGCTACGACGTGATCGAAAAGGTCAAAAGGGTGAGGGCGCCCGTGCTGGTCATCCACGGGGATCAGGACGACGTGGTGCCCTTCGAGCAGGGGAGGCAGGTCTTCGCCGCGGCCCCTTCACCTAAAGAGTTCTATACGATTCGCGGCGCGCACCACAACGACACCTACCTCGTGGGAGGAGACGCCTACTTCACCAGGTTAAAGGAGTTCATCGATCGGGCTGCCGCCAGCCGGATCAAATCACCATAACTTATCCCCATCCCACGCATCGGCCCTTCAAGATACTCCCATCCTGGCCCTTAAGCTTCTGGACAAACAAACGCTCCTTGGCCTATAAGTGAAAGAACATCGAAGGGGTCTGTCTATGAGCCCGCCATCATCTTCTCTTACCGATCAAGTTGACATGACGCCACCTTATCGGATACGGCCGCCCCAAATTGGCGATCCGGACCAGGACGCACTTCCTGCTGGGGTCTGTTTCCACTCTGACAGTGGGCTGGCGCGTGGTTGTCGGGGCGATTTCGGAGTTCTCTGTTACGCTACCTCAAAAGGAATTTCCCGCTATCATCGCGCCGCGACGGAGAAAGGGTAGGGAGAGGAATTCCCACAGGCTGGTTCTTGGAGTGTATGAAACCTTAGCATCGGAAACTTTTGTGTATGTGCTGACGAGAAAAAGTAGCCTTAAGAATCTCTGTTATCCTACGCAGGTGCTGTTTCACACCATCCGGCGGTGACGCCAAGTCGAGCATTACCCGGAATTTTAACGAGAGTCCAGGTCTTTATCCGGAACGTCAGTGAAGCGATAAGGCATAAGGATTTGGTTCTCAAGGCTGCGAGCCAAGCCATCGAGGCCGCGGAAGAGTGTTGCGGAGTTTATGTTCATGCGGTCCAGCTCAGCCAAGCAGGAAGACAGAAGCTTCAAGTCACAGGCGATAACAATCTTGCATAGGTGTTCAGCGGCCTGGTTTTGGTCGACGAGAGCCCGCAAGTTGGCCATGAAAGATCTCGTTGCATCGATCGGCAAAACGAAAATGCCTTGCTGCGCGTGTAGTCTCTCGTTAAGTCGAAAAGGATTCACCGACCAGATTCCAGGCTTGTCCTTGCAGTTCAAAATAAGCTTAAATTCCTTCGGAGTATTAGAGGCCTTTTTAAGGATATTCTTCAGACCACGTATTTTTTCCTTAACACGATCCTTCCACCAATCTATATCGAGAGCCCAAACTGCACATGTTCCTCCTACCTCCGCGCTTTCGAGGGCGAAGTATAAGGCAACCCAAAAGGAGTACGTCCAGTCGAAGAATCTTGTTGGCGCGCCGTAGTGCCGCATAAGAGCTAACCATTCCATATTGTCTTCGTGCTTAGGGGGTTGATTGAGAAACCTAGGACCATTACGCATAAATTGCCGACGGAGATGATTTTCCCATTTGCGTGCCGTTGCTAGAGAATAGCCGAATCGTTTCCGAAGTGTTCTTTCTAACGTAGTAGTAAGGCACCAGGTGCTGGATTGTTGGCCCCTAAATACCCAACGCTTCCTGCGTTCCGACCATTCATTACAATAATACAGGTCACGCAGATCGTTTCATGTCCTGATCTGAATTTTTCGGTATAGATCCTCGCTACAACATTCGCCTTTCTTACATTGGGGTATGGTCGCAGGCATGTATGCTCCTTTTTATAGACAGCGCAGATCCGAGCACGGCTTATTTCTATTGACTCTCAGTGCAAAATGGCCAACGGTTTGGCAAAAAATGCAAAGGCAAGATTTACTACAAGACTCCGCTTCACTTCCCGGTGAGACAGGGTTTTGCCTTCTTGGAGTTCGCGAAGGCCACAATCCACACGTTGACGGAAATACAGCTCGTACATGATGTCTTCAAGCGAAGCATCATCGGGCATACGCTTGATGACTCTTAAAGCTGTTTGCTTGGTAATGCCCACCATATCCTTACCTTTTTCTCATCTAGCAGTCGCTTATGCAAAGTATTTTTTTCTAGGTCCCATAAGAAGTCAAGCCAAACTGGCCATGAGCCGGCCGAAGCCGGTGATCTTTTCCCTTACGTGGGCCAGCTTCAGACCGTACCAGGACAAAAGAAGTCCCTCAAGCATCAGCTACTAAAGCTCAGGAGGTCTCACCTTTAACGGGTGCGGAGCAGCAGGTGGCTGTGAAGAAAGAGACTCCAACTCCGGCAGTGGTTGCTCTAAAATGCTGGAAATCGGAGGAAGAGAGGGCGGGCTATCAAGCATCTAGGTCTATGGGAAGAGTCCCATGCCCCGCCCGGAAGAGATCCTCCAGTAAAAGAGATTACCTTCGATCCATCCTACGGTTCGACCGTTCGAGTTCCTCACGGCCCTGAGGAGGATCGAAGGGTAAACTCACCGTCCCGTCTTCGACCCTGAGGCTTAGACCCGAAGGGAGGAAGATCGAGGGACAGTCTCAAAAGGAACTTCCTATCATTTGGTACTCAGGCCTTCTTTCCGGGCCGCTAAAGCGAGGCGTTTATCGAAACAGAAAAACATCACGCTCCGACTAGCCTGCTTACCTAACGTGACGCTCGAAGCAAGGTGAATCGCATCAGCGCCTCTCAGGGCATGCTTCTCCGCTAAAATTCCCGCAAATCGCACCACGCTGTCGGACACATCGACGATAAAATAGTTTTCCCAATCTTGATCCAGGTCTTCGATAACAGAGCGATAATCCTTGCGCGACAGGCCATGCTCTCTATGCTTCCTCGCCAGCGCCGCTCTGGCTTCAGCATATGCAATTCGCGATGTCGCAATAGCTTCAGCTTCGACAGATTGCCGCCTAACGTCGAGACTTCCAACTTCTTGGACGTAAATCTTAACAAGGGCACTCGTATCCAAGTAAAGAATCACCGCCGCTCCTCAAGAACGATGTCTCCGACCGGCTTGCCCTTAACCACGACGAGGCGGGAAGCGCCTTTTGGCTTGCCTCCCTTCCAGTATCCCAGACCGCTCTTGGCCAATCTTTTAAGCGCTTGAACGTCCGGGTGCTCCTGCGCGGGAACGATCGTCGCAACGACCTTCCCTCTTTCCGTGACCACAATGGAGCGACCTCGTTTAACCTCTTTGAGATACTGACTTAATTTGTTCTTGAGCTCTCTGACTCCGGCTACGGTTTCCATAGGGCCCCCTCCTTGTTCGAAAGTAGCTACAAATTATAAAACTAGTGGACACATTGTCAAGTGTCGGCGCTTACGTCTGTTCCTCTCTGCCCGAGCCCGCCGGCCTTGCCTTTCACCCCGCAGCGACATAGAGTTGACTCTATGTGTGGGCCTCCTTTCTGGCCCAGGCTGTCTCGCTTCGGAACCTTGGACGAACCACTCACAGACCATTCCTTCTATCTTTTTCTTCCCGACAAAGGCTGTTGAGGGAGCAGGAGTTCTATCTCTATGTTTTTTGAGAGTCTTTGGTTTGAAATCCTGTTGATATTTTTTCTTATCCTGGCCAATGGCTTTTTTGCCGCCGCCGAAATCGCCATCATCTCCACCCGCAAGAGCCGCATCGACACCCTATTGAAAAAAGGGGTCAAATCCGCCGCGGCGGTGGCGCGGCTGAAGAATGATCCGGATCGCTTCCTGGCGACCGTCCAGGTGGGAGTGACCATGGTCGGGACCCTGGCGTCCGCGATCGGCGGAGCGGCCGCCATCGAGTTCTTGAAGCCGATGATCCTATCCCTGCCGTTCCCTGTAGTGGTGGAATGGAGTGAATCCATCGCGGTGCTCCTGGTGGTTATTCCGATCGCTTATCTCTCTCTGGTTCTGGGAGAGTTGGTGCCGAAGTCGGTGGCCCTCAGGTTTTCCGAACGGATAGCTTTTCTGGTGGCTCGTCCCATCGATTGGCTTTCGCGGCTCATGGCCTATCCGGTGAAGGTGCTCACGGTCTCCAGCAACGCCGTTCTCCGGCTCTTTGGCGGTAAGGAGGCCGGTGGGGCAAGCTTTATCTCCGAGGAGGAGGTCAAGACGCTCATCCGCGAGGGTGCCGCAAAGGGGATCTTCAACGAGACCGAAAAGGAGCTGATCCATAGTGTCTTTGAGTTTGTCGATACCCCGGTGAAGGTGGTCATGGTGCCCAGGACCGAGATCCATGCCGTGGAGATCGATATGCCCGCTCAGGAAATACTCAAGAACTTCGTGGAGAGCGGCTTCTCCCGCATTCCGGTTTATGAAGGAGAGATGGACCGGGTCGTGGGAGTCCTTTACATCAAAGACGTTATAAAAGCGTTGCAAGAGAAAGAAGATTTTCGCGTCCGCGACCATCTCCGCCCGCCCTTTTTTGTGCCGAGCTCTCTCCCCATCAGCGAGCTCCTGAAGGAGCTGCAGCGAAAGCGCAGCGCCATGGCCATGGTCGTGAATGAATTTGGCGAGGTGGAAGGTCTGGTGACTCTGGAAGACCTTCTGGAGGAGATCGTGGGGGAGATCCGGGACGAATACGACCGCGAGGAGAAAGGACCCGTGGAACGCTTCCCGGACGGCTCCATGGTGATTCAAGGTTCCACCCTGCTGAAGGACCTGGCATCCGATTACGGGCTCCCGTTTGAGGAGTCGCCTGATTATCTGACCCTCGCCGGCTTTGTTCTCGCCAAGCTGAAGCGTATCCCCCGGGGAGGGGAGAGGGTGGAGCATAACGGCTACCGGCTGACCATCGTCGATATGGAGGGGAGGAGGATTGTCAAAGTGAAGATCGAAGAGATCGGAAAAAGCTAACAGGCTGCTGAAAAAGCCTCATAGGCGGCGTTGCGCTCAATCGCCTCGCTCGACGTACTGGCTAAGTACGCCTCCGCTCGTCGATTTATCGCGCGCCTTGCCTCTGAGATCTTTTTGAGCAGCCTGTAAACAGAGTTTTTCCGCACGCTGCTAGCGCGGGCCTCAACGGCCGGTCGTGAGGATCGTCCCCATTTCTTTTAAGAGGATGGTGTTTTGCTGCGGTGTTCCCACTGTGATGCGGAGGCTATCCCGAAGTCCGGGCTGGTCAAAATAGCGGACCAGGATTCGCCGTTTCTTCAGCTCGCCATAGAGCCATTGGAGATTTTCCCCGTCCCGGCGCGCCATCACAAAGTTCGCCTGGGAAGGGTAGACCCTGAACCCCAGCCGCGTGAGACTGCGGGTGAGCTTCCGGCGGCCGGCCTGGATTCTTCGGACATTGCGCTTCATCCACGGAAGATCTTGGAGAGCCGCGTGAGCCGCGATCAAGCTCAGGCGGTTGGCGTTATAGGAATCCTTGACCTTGGTCATGGCGGCAATGATTTCCCGTGACGCGAAGGCAAGACCGATCCGCATGCCGGCCAGGGAAAAAGATTTGGAGAAGCTTCTGAGCACCACGACGTGGGGAAAGCTCTGCGTCAACGGAAGGGCGGAAGCCGCCTCGCTGTCGGCAAAGTCGATATAGGCCTCGTCGACCACCAGGACCCCCGAGACCTGGCGGGCCAGTCTTTCGATCTCTTGCGGGGACACCAGCGTCCCCGAGGGAGAATTGGGATTACAGAGGATCGTCAATACGCCTTCCTGGGCGAAGAAAGCTTCCGGGAGAGTAAAGTCGGGAGGATAGTCAACCGCTACCCTTTCTCCTTCCTGAATGGCGATCAGTGTATCGTAAAGGGTGTAAGTCGGCACCGGGTAGACCACCCGCTCTCCCGGGCCGACGAAGCAGCGAGCCAGAATCGAGAGCAGCTCGTCGGACCCATTGCCGACCAGAATATTTTCGGGCGGGGATCCATAAACCTGGGCTGCCACCGATCCCACACGGGCGCCCATCGCCCC
>Ga0080064_1000924_pt1 | contig 67899 bp, 68 predicted proteins | sample Subgrocontami54m_FD_69260 | JGI IMG/M metagenome (GOLD analysis project Ga0080064, IMG submission 69260) | Subsurface groundwater microbial communities from S. Glens Falls, New York, USA - GMW46 contaminated, 5.4 m (SPADES assembly) (version 2) ...
CCGAATTGCACGTCACCGCCCGCAACAAGCTCAAGAGCGCTCAAAAACGCCCTTCGATCATCGCCGCTTGCTGGATGCAGGCTACACTTTGGTGATGTCATGAATTACGGAAGTCTCAATAATATTCACCCATGTACCGGCGGAATATTGAGCAAGCCGTGCGGGCGGCGCTGTCCGACACCCGGGTCGTCCTGCTGCATGGCGCGCGGCAGACCGGGAAGAGCACGCTCGCCCAACAGTTGGCCGGCGAGTTGAGCGGCCGTTACATGACCCTGGATGACGACACTCTGCTTAGCACGGCAAGGGCCGACCCTTCGGCCCTGGTGCGCGGCGCCGATGGGCTCATCGTGATCGATGAGGTACAAAAAGCGCCGGAACTGTTCTCCGCAATTAAAGGACCGCAGCGGCGATCAAGCAAACAAATCGTGGTCTCATGTTGAACTCCTAGAATTTGGCGTCAATCGTACGACGACGCGCTGACGCTTGAGAAAAGGAGAGCCGCGTCTGCGAAATTCCGGACAACAGGGGCAAGGAATGGGCCAAGAGAGTCATGCCCTCGCTAAATCAAGCACATAGCGCCCGTAGAGGATCACGCCAGTGTCTGGGAAGCAGGCACATGTAAAGCTAGGGATAGGGATAGGCCAATCAATCGGGCCGCGCCGTCTGAAGGGCTTGCCGTAGCACCGTTTACCACTAACTCGCTCCGATCGCTCCCCTCCGGGGGGCACGCAGGGGAGCGGAATTAACGCATGTGCGCCGTTCGGGGCGGGTTCAAGCACCGGATTACGGCGCGCCGGCAAGCCCTTCAGACTTCGCGGCCCGATTGATTGGCCTATCTCTTATCTCTCCGCGAATAACGCACTCGTCTGGCGATGTTGAGAGGTGGATTATGGGGACTGCAAAAAAACCAAGGAAACCGCGGGATTCGAATGAGGCATTGCGACAGTGCGAGCAACGCTTCGAAAGTCTTATCGAGATCTCCTCCGACGGGTACTGGGAGCAGGATGAAAACTACCGTTTCACCCTGATCAGGGGCGGTCTGCTCGAAAAGTCGGGGATTGAGCCGAAGAATTATCTCGGAACGGTGCGCTGGGATCACGCCACGGTTCCGGTCGGTGATGACGGCAGCTGGGACAAGCACAAGGCCGTCCTGGAAGCGCGACAGCCTTTCACCGACTTCCTCTCCAAACGCGCCAATTCGCAGGGCGAAGTGCGCTACATCAGCACCAGCGGGCAGCCCGTATTCGACGGGCAGGGACGGTTCCGCGGCTATCGCGGCACCGCCAGGGACGTGACCAGGGAAAAGCGCGCGGAGTTGCTGGTCAGACTGGAGCATACGGTGACCCGCAGCCTCGCCGAGGCCGAAAGCGTTTCGCAAGCGCTCAAGGCGGCGATATTCGCCATATGCGAAACGGAGGGCTGGGAGTGCGGCCGGTACTTTCGCGTGGACGAAAAGGCCGGCGTGTTGCGTTTTGCCGAGGCCTGGGGCGCCGCGGCCGAGCGCTATATCGCCGGTTCGCGCGATATTTCGTATGCCCCGGGCGTCGGCTTGGTGGGCCGGGTGTGGCAATCGGGTGAGCCCCTGTGGGTGCCCGATATCCGCACCGACGCGCGTGTTGCGCAGTCAGCCCTTGCGCGCGAAAGTGGCATGTTCGGCGCATTCGTCTTTCCGGTCGTATCGGAAGGAAAGACCCTCGGCGTGCTGGCTTTCACCTCGCGCGAAATCCGCGCGCCGGAAGAGCGGCTGCTGCAGGCCATTCGCGTGATCGGCAGCGAGATCGGCCAGTTCCTCCAGCGCAAGCGGGCGGAGGAGGAACAGCGCCGCTTCCGCGCCGCCATCGACCTGTCGGCCGACTCGATCTTTCTCATCGACCGCGGAACGATGCTATTCGTCGACGTCAACCGGACCGCCTGCGAGGAATTCGGGTATACCCGTGAAGAGATGCTTCGGATCGGGCCGCACGATCTGAACCGCATGCCGCGCGAGCAGCAGGAGCGGGCTTACGATCAATTGATTGCGGGCCAGCAGGAAGCCCTCGTGCTGGAGACTTCGGTGCGTCACAGCGACGGGTCGATCATCCCGGTCGAGGTGTACCGGGGCGTAGTGCCGATCGAAAACGGGCACCTGATCATTGCTATCGTGCGCAACATCACCAAGCGCAAGCGCGCGGAAGCCGAGTTGCGCGAGAGCGAGGCGCGCTTTCGCAGCCTCGCAGGGCTGTCCTCGGACATGTTCTGGGAACAGGACGACCAGTACCGCTTCACTTCGTTCACCGGGGTCGGCGGGCAATCGACATACCAGCGCACCGCCCAGCGCATCGTCGGCAAGAAGCGCTGGGAACAGGACTACGTCAACATGACCCCGGATGACTGGGCCGCGCATGTTGCGCTCCTGGATGCCCGCCAGCCGTTTCACGACCTGGAGCTGTGCCGGCTCGACGAATCATCCGGCAAGAAGATCTGGGTCAGTGTCAGCGGCGAGCCGGTGTTCGACCCATCAGGCGCTTTCGCGGGCTATCGCGGCGTCGGCAAGGACATCTCCAGCCGCAAGCAGGACGAGGAGCGCATCCAGTACCTGGCGAACCACGACGCCCTGACGTCGCTGCCGAACCGGGCCATGTTCAGCGAAGTGCTGATCCTCGCGCTCCACAACGCGCGGCGCTACCACCACAACTTCGCCGTGCTGTTCATCGACCTGGACCGCTTCAAGATCATCAACGACACCCTCGGTCACGAGGCCGGGGACAAGCTGCTGCAGGAGATGGGCATGCGCCTTACCCGGACGGTGCGCTCGAGCGACGTGGTCGCGCGCCTGGGCGGGGACGAGTTCGTGGTGCTGGTGCAGGAGGTGGACGAGGCGAAGCAGGTCGAGCCGGTCGCGCGCAAGATCCTGTCGGCCCTCATGAAACCGATGCTCATGCAAGGGCAGGAGTGCAGGGTAACGGCGAGCATCGGCATCTGCATGTATCCGGCGGATGCCCAGGACGAACAATCGTTGATGAAAAACGCCGACATCGCCATGTACCACGCGAAGGAGGAGGGCAAGAACACCTTCATGTTCTATTCTGAGAAGACCAACGTCCACTCGTTCGAGCGCATGGCACTGGAGACGAGCCTGCGCCGCGGCCTGGAGCGCGAGGAGTTTTTCCTGCACTACCAGGCCAAGCTCGATCTGCACACCGGGCGGATCACCGGCGTGGAGGCGCTGGTGCGCTGGCAGCATCCCGAGCTCGGCATGGTGTCGCCCGGCCAGTTCATCCCGCTCGCGGAGGAAACCGGACTGATCGTGCCGATCGGACGATGGGTGCTGAACACGGCTTGCGCGCAGAACGTCGCCTGGCAGCGCGAGGGCCTGCCGCCCTTGCGCATGGCGGTCAACCTGTCGGCGCGCCAGTTCGCCGACGAGGACCTGCTCAAGAACATCGCTGCCGCGCTGGAAGAAAGCGGAATGAGGGCGGAACTGCTGGAGCTCGAGCTCACCGAGAGCATGGTGATGCAGAACGCCGACCGGGCGGCCAAGGTGCTCGCCGCCATCAAGCGGCTGGGCGTGCGGCTGGCGATAGACGATTTCGGGGTCGGCTACTCCTCGCTTTCGCACCTCAAGCGCTTCCCGATCGACACGCTCAAGGTGGACCAGTCCTTTATCCGCGACATACCGCAGGATCCCGACGACAAGGCGATCACCGAGGCGATCATCGCCATGGGCAAGAGCCTCAACCTCACCGTCGTCGCCGAAGGCGTCGAGACGCTGGAGCAGGAGACGTTCTTGCGCGAACACGCCTGTGACGAAACTCAAGGCTACTATTTCAGCCGGCCCATTGCGAGCGACCAGTTCGCCGAGCTGCTGCGCCGGCGCATCGAGTCCTCGATATGATCGGGGGCCGGGAGGCGGCAAAACCGCGCCCTCATGATCGAGGCTTCGGCGCCCGCCACGCGGGAACACCAGGCACGCTCCGGCGTCCGCCCGCGATCGATCCGCGATCCGGGCGCACCCATCCCGATGCAGGAGCAGACCATGAGCAATGTCCTCGACACCCCGGAGAAGGCCTTCGTGCTCGATTTCGTCGAGCGCAACCGCGGCGCGCTCAACCTTTTGGGCTATTCGATTTTCTATTTCGCCGAACTCGGCATGCATGAGCACCGCAGCGCGGCGCTCATGACCGGCCCTGCTGGAGGAGCGAGGCTTTGCGGTGGAACGCGGCATTTCCGGTTTTCCGGCCGGTTTCCTCGCCACCTGGGGCAGCGGCGCGCCGGTGATTGCGATGCATACGGAATACGATGCCAACTGCTCGAATTCGCAGAAATCCGGATTGACCGAACGCGCTGAAATCGTTCCGGGGGCGCCGGGACACTGCGAAGGGCACAACGTCAACGGCGCGGTGCTCGTCGGCTTGGCCCTGGCGCTGCGCCACGCGATGCAGAAATTCAAGCTGCCGGGCACGCTCAAAGTCTTCGGGCGCCGGCCGAGGAGCAGGTGCTGTGCCGCACCCTACTACGTGCGCGACGGCCTGTTCGACGACGCGGACCTCGCCTTCCACGACCACATCTACGACGAGTTCAAGTCGGACTACGGATTGATGCAGTCGGCGCTGATCACATAAGGCCCAATCGCGCGGTTTGGGACAGGTTCAAGCACGCAATTGCGGCGCGCCGGCAGGGGCTTCAGACTTCGCGGCTTGATTGTTCTATCCTGCGGGATTGCGGTCAACGCTTGGCGGGTGGACCATGGAGTGACCGATATCCGTCCCCGCATCAACTCAGCGGTCGAATATCCGCAACGATCCGTTGCCAGCTCAGCGCGCGCACGTTTTTTGCCAATGCAAACGTATCGCTACCTGCGTGAACCAGCGTCAGTGCTCCGAGTTTGAGGTCGTTCATCGCCGAGCGCATGGACGGGGTCATGGCCGGGGCCGTAGTCCGCTTGATTTCGAATCCCAGGCGCTTGCGACCGCGCACCACCAGCAGATCCAGTTCCGCTCCGGTGTGCGTGCGCCAGAAGTAGCATTCATCGGGGCGCGTGCCAAGCTGCTGCACCAGTTGATCGAGGATGAATCCTTCCCATGAGGCGCCGAGCTTGGGATGATGCTCCAGGTCCGCCTGCCGCGGCAGGTTCAGCAGCGCATGCAGCAGACCGGGATCACGTACATAGACTTTGGGCGCCCGCACCTGCCTCTTCCCGATATTCTCGTGCCAAGGCGGGAGTTGCCGGATCACCATTGCCGCGGTGAGCTTGTCGAGATAGCCGCGCACAGTGGTATCGGCAACGCCGAACGAGCGGCCGAACTCCGAGGCATTCCACAATTGCGCGTGATGATGCGCGAGCATCGTCCAGAAGCGCCGCATGGTCTCGGCGCTGACGTTGACGCCGAGCATCGGCAGGTCCCGCTCCAGAAACGTGCGCAGGAACGAGACGCGCCATTCCATGCTTTGCGTGTCCGTGCGGCCGAGGAACGAGCGGGGGAATCCCCCGCGCAACCAGAGCCGCGATCCCATACGCGCGCCGACCTCACGCAACGACAGACCGGGCAAAGCGTAGTAGGCGATGCGTCCGGCGAGCGACTCCGAGCTCTGCCGCAGGAGTTCAGGCGAGGCGCTGCCCAGCACCAAGAACTTCGCCTTGCGCGGCCTGCGGTCGGCAAGTACCCGCAGCGCCGGAAACAGCTCCGGCCGGCGCTGGATCTCATCGAGCACGACCAGGCCGGCGAGGTCGGACAGAGCCAGCATCGGGTCGGCCAGCCGGGCGCGCGCGCCCGAATCCTCCAGGTCGAAGCGCGTGCCTTGTCCCGCGGCGCGGCGCAGCAACTCGTTCGCGAGCGTGGTCTTGCCGGTCTGGCGAGCGCCGAGTATGGCCACCACCGGATAGCGCGCGAGCAACCGGGACAGTTCATCGAGATGATGCGTCCGGGCGATCATGGGCTGGACTTTACCATGAAAATTCGGTTTCGATAACCGAGATTTCATGGTGTAAAAGGCGATGTATCCTCTGAAAAGCAGATGCTACGGAGAAGCGGAGCGCAAATCGCCGGGCCCCGCCCTCGAACTGCACGGTGACGGCGTCGATCCCCGCCATGCTTTTGAGCGGTTCGGTACCCGGGTGCTCGATGCCGACATACGCAGCTTCTTCGATACGCTGAAGCACGAATGGCTGGTGAAGTTCATTGAGCACCGTGTGGCGGACCGGCGCGTCGTGCGGCTCATCCAGAAATGGCTGGCCGCTGGCGTGCTGGAGGACGGCAAGCGGACACAGAGCGAGGTCGGTACGGTTCAGGGCGGCAGCATCAGTCCGCTGTTGGCCAACCTCTACCTTCACCATGTGTTCGACCTCTGGGTGCGGCAATGGAGACACAGGCAGGCGCGCGGCGATGTCGTGGTCGTGCGCTTTGCCGATGACTTCGTGGTCGGATTCCAGCATCGGCACGAGGCCGAGCGGTTCCTCGCTGAGTTGCGTGAGCGTTTCGCGCAGTTCGGACTGGAGCTGCATCCGGACAAGACGCGCTTGCTGCGTTTCGGCCGCTTTGCGGCGCAGGACGTGGCGGCGCGGGGCGCAGGCAAACCGCAAACCTTCAACTTCCTCGGTTTCACGCATTGCTGCGGGAAGACGCACAAGGGTCGGTTCACGATACTGCGACTGACGATGCGACAGAGGTGGCAGGCGAAGCTGAGCGAGGTCAATGCCCAAACTCAGGCGACGCATGCACCGGCCCGTCCGGGAGCAGGGCGCCTATGTGCGCGCGGTCGTTCTCGGGCATGTGCGCTACTATGGCGTGCCCCTGAACGGTGCTGCCATCGGCGCTTTCCGGCTGGCAATCGGCCGCATCTGGTGGAGAGTGCTGCGTCACCGTAGCCAAGGACATCATTTGTCCTGGCAACGGATGGAACGGTACCTCACTCGGTGGCTCCCGCCCGCCCGCATCTGCCATCCTTATCCCTTCGAGCGTCTCGGCGTCAGTACCCAAGGTGGGAGCCGGATGCGGTAACTCCGCTCGTCCGGATCTGTGGAGGGGGTCATGGGTGATCATGATTCCTACTCCGACTATCGCTCCCTTCAGACTTCGCGGCCGGGCGGGGCATCTGTCCAACATCGAGAAGCCGGAGCCGTTCTACCGGGCGATGATGGACTTCCTGCTTGCGTATCGGCCAGGGGGTAAGTGAACGACAGGTTGCGTGAACGAAAATCGGCCCTGCTGCGCCGCCCGGGCGTGGTCCAGGGGGACTACGGGAAAAATGCGGTGTATGTACGCCGCCGAACAGAACTCGTGGAACTTGAAGGGGAGAATGACCCTTATACATGTTGTCCCTCCGCCAATGGTCGCTTCTGGAGGGCCTGAACCTCATACTAAAGGAAAAACCATGATCAGCACCAGATTCGGGATGTGCGCCATCGCCGTCGGCATGCTGTTTTCCGCTGCAACAGTCGCAGAAGATATGTCGAAGGAAAAGTTCAAGTCCGGCAATGAACGCATCGCAGGCGAGCACAAGTCTGCGAAGGACGCCTGCAAATCACATTCCGGCAATGCCAGGGACATCTGCATGAAGGAAGCCGACGCCGGGGCAGCCATCGCCAAAGCCGATCTCAAGGCAGAGTACCAGCCGAGCTCGAATAACCGCTATCAGGCAAGCGTCAAGAAGGCGCAGGCCGAATATGCGGTCGCGAAAGAGCGATGCGATGACAAGGCCGGCAACGCGAAAGACCTTTGCGTAAAGCAGGCGAAAGCGGCAGAAGTCGCGGCCAAGGCGGACGCGAAGGCGAAAATGAAGATTTCCGACGCGACCGGCACCGCCGTTCAGAAGACTTCGGACGCCCGTCAGGATGCCAGATCAGACAAGCGTGATGCCGAATATGTGGTGGCGAAGGAGAAATGCGACGTCCTGGCCGGAGACGTGAAGGCCCGCTGCATGAGCGATGCGAAGACGGCGTTCGGAAAATCCTAGTTCTGGAATTTTCAGGTCGTCCGCCATCCGGCGGGGGGCTGTGCATCACATCACCGCAGGATATGGAGAAATACCAATGAAACAATTTCAGGTAAACCCGTTGCGAGGCTGTGCCGTTAGCGCGGTTGTCATTGCACTGATGCTGGGCCTGGGTGGTTGCGCCGGAATGTCGAAGCAGGATCGCAGCACCGCGATTGGCGCGGGTATAGGCGGCGTTGGCGGCGCCGTGCTGGGTGGTGGTGTGCTGGGGACCGCTGCTGGCGCGGTGGTCGGTGGCGTGGTGGGACACGAGGTCGGCAAAAACAAGTAGCGTAGGATGTGCCGGCCCATGGCGAGATCGGGGCAGTCGATCTGCAGCACGATGTCCGCCTTCGCCACGGCTTCGTATTCGTGGCGCATCGCCTCGGCGATCGCGAACAGGCATTCCTCCTGGCTGTTGTAGAAATCGTTGCGGAAAAAAAGCCCGATCACCCCGGCGAGGCTCCGCATTGCGCCGCTTTGTGCGCGAATGGCGCTCAGATCTTCAGCACGCCGGGCAGCCAGGAGACCAGCCCGGGCGCGGCGATCAGCAATCCGACAAGCACCAGATCGGCGGCCAGGAACGGCAAGGTGCCCAGGTAAATGCGCGTCACCGGGATGTCGGGGTGCTGCGCCTGGATGACGAACACCGTCATGCCGGTGGGCGGGCTGACCAAGCCGATGGTGCACATCACGGTGACGAAGATGCCGAACCAGACGCTGTCGTAGCCCAGTCCGATCACCAGCGGCAAGGTGACCGGCACGGTGATGAGGATGGTGCTGACTTCGTCGAGAAAGGTGCCGAGCAGGAAGTACAGCGCGATCACCGCGAGGAATATCCACGCCGGCCCGACGCCGCTCTCCTGCACCCAGCGGGCGAGCTCGTTGGGGAACTGGGTGAGCACGATGAAGCGCGAGAAAATGAACGCGCCGACGACGATGAAGAACACCGCCGCGGTGGTGTAAGCCGTTTCCAGTAGCGCATCCAGCAGCCCGCGCCAGCCCATTGCGCCGGTGGCGAAGGCGATCACGATGGCGGCGAAGGCCGCCGCCGCGGCCGCTTCGGTAGGCGAGAACCAGCCCAGATAAATGCCGAACAGCGCGAAAAAGAACAACACCCCCAGCTTCCAGATGCCCACGGCGGCGCGCAGCCGCGCGCCCAGCGCCATGGCGGCGACGCGCGGCACCAGCGCGGGGCTCGCCCAGGCAATCGCGAACACGGCCAGGACGTAGAAGGCGGCGAGCACGAAGCCGGGTACGAATGCCGCGGCATACAGCCGCGGCAGCGATTGCTCGGCGACTATGGAATAGATGGCGAGCAGCACCGAAGGCGGGATCAGCACCGCCAAGGTGCCGGCCGAAGCCACCGCGCCGGCGGCGAATGCGGCGTCATAGCCGTGGCGGCGCATCTCCGGGATCGCCACTTTGGAGAAGGTCGCGGCGGTGGCGATCGAGGAGCCGCAGATGGCGCCGAACAGGGCGCAGGCGGCGATGGTGGCATTGGCCAGGGCGCCGCGGATCCCGGAAAACAGCGCGTTGCAGGCTTCGAACAGATCCCTCGCCATGTTGGCCCGCGAGGCGACCGCGCCCATCAGGATGAACAGCGGAATCACCGAGAGCGAGTAGGCGCTGGCCAGCTCGAAGGGCACGGTGCCGAACATCCTGAGGGCCTTGGGCCAGCCATCGAGCGCGGCGTAGCCGGCAACGCCCGACGCGGCCAGCGCGATCGCAATGGGGATGCGCGCGAAAATCAGCGCGAGCAGTCCCAGCACGCCGAGGATGCCGATCGCGGCGACGCTCACCGCCGCTCCTTGTCCGGCTCGCCTTCGCCGCGTATTTCGTCTTGCCGGCCGGCTTCGCCGCCCGCGGCGACCGCCAGCGCGGCCAGCGCCCCGCCGATGATGCCGGCGAGGACGGGGATCCAGTAGACGATGCGCGGGATCGACAGGTCCGAGGTGACATCGCCAAACACCAGCGTATCCTTTGCCGCGAGCCAGCCCTGCCAGGCCATGACCGCGAGCACCGCCACCGCGGCGGCCGCGGCGATGCGCTTCAGCAGCGGCACCTGCCGCGGCGCCATCGCGTCGATCAGATCCACCACGATATGCTCGTCGCGCAGAAAAGTGGCGGGCAGGGCGATGAAGAAGCTGCAAACGAGCAGCAGCTCGACCAGTTCCAGGATGCCGCGGATGGGTGCGCTCGCGGTGGCCCGCAGCAGGATGTCGGTGACGGTGAGCAGCATCATCGCCGCGACGAATGCCCCGGCTGTCCAGCCGCAAACATCGGCTACCCGTGTGCGCCAGCGGCTCATGTGCAGAACGTCATCCCGGTGCAGGCGCAAATGCAGCGTCGCTCAGCGACGCGACGGACCCCTTTTTCACGGGGGTGAGGTGCTCCCGCCGCAGCCGAGAATCAGTTCCAGAAATTCCGTGATGTCCTGGAATGCTTCTCCGAGAGCGCGCGCATCATGGTGTACGCCGCGCGCGCCGGCAGCCCTTTCGCCTCGAGTTCCTTGATGTGGCGCTCGGACAACTCGGCGCCGAGCTTGCGGAACCTGGCGTCTTCCTCCTTCGACAGCTTGAAGGCCTCGGCGCCGCCCTCCACCAGCAGCTTCTTGCCCGGGCCGTCGATCGAGTCCCACGCCTGGCCGACCTCCTTCTCCTTGCCGCGCACGCTGTCGTCCACCAGCTTCTTCAGATCGGCCGGCAGCTTGTTGTAGAAGTCCGGATTCATGGCGATGCCGAATGAGGCGACGTAGGAATACATCTCGGTCGAGTACTTGATGATGCCGCCGAGCTTGAAGGCAATGCCGGCGCCGCCGTAGTCGATGAAGGCGCCGTCGATGGAGCCTTTCTGCAACTGCTCGGCGATCTCGGTGGGCGCCACGCCCACCGGGGTTGCGCCGAGCGCGCCGACGAAGTCGCGGATGGTGGGCGAGGAAAAGCGGATGCGCATGCCCTTCATGTCCTCGACACTGCGGATCGCCTTCTTGGTGGTGATGATCTGGCCGGGCTGATGGGTCATCATCAGCAGGATTTTCACGCCCTTGTGTTCCGGGTCGGTGTACCTGGCGCGCAGTTCGGGGTCGTTCAGCACCTTGGTGCCGATTTCCGAACTGCCGACCAGGTACGGCAGGTTGATCAGCTCGGTGATGGGGAATCGTCCCGGCGTGCCGCCGCTCAGGAACCAGGTGACTTCGGCCTGGCCGGTGCGCGCCATGTCGTAATACACCGGCGGCGGCCCCATCTGCGCGGCCGGGAAGCGCTTGACGACGATCCGGCCGTTGGAGTCCTTCTCCAGCGCATCGGACCATTTGATGATCCATTGCGACATCGGATGCTGGTCGCCGACGAAATAGGCGATCTTCATCTCGTACTTCTGCTGCGCCTGGGCGCCGGCTGCGACCGCGAGGGACAGGGCCAGCGCTGCGCCCGCCTGGAGTGCGAGCCGGCGCGTCGCCTGCGAAATTGCCTGGTTCATTTTTTCCTCCTCCTTGATATGGGACTGTTTTTTGAAGCCTGGATTATTCAAGCCGCCGTTGCCGCCTCCCGCTTGACCGGCATTTTCGCGACCCACGCATCCACCAGCGCGGGGTCGTCGAACAAGGTGGCGAGTTCGGCGCGGATCTCCTCTTCGGTCTGCAGCACCGAGGGCACCACACCCAGTTCGGCCGGGGCGCGGCTGGTGGCGATCTCCAGCCGGATGCCGTTCGGGTCGTAGAAGTAGGCCGACCAGAAGCGCCCGCCCAGCGGCACCGGGCCGATCACCTCGACGCCGCACCCTCTCACGTGCTCGATCATGGCATCGAAGCGGCTCTGCGGCACGTGAAAGGCGATGTGCTGCATGCCGCCCGGCGTGTCGCGATTCTGCCGGCCCAGGCCCTTCGGGTATTCGAAGAAGGCGAGCAGCTCGTCGTTGCCCATGTTGAAAAAATAGTGCCGCAGGTTGTTGTAGGGCGGCTGGCCGCGATCGCGCTCGAACGGCACGCGGCGCACATGCACCAGCTGCATGCCGAGCACCCGGGTGTAGAAGTCCATGGTGGCCGGCAGATCGTCGGTGACGAAGGCGAGGTGGTCGATGCCGCGCGTCAGCACCGGTTGCAGTTGCGGTTGGGGCTCAGGTTGTGTGCTCATGGGGCGTCTCCAGGGAGGTCAGGAAAGGGCCGAGGGCGGCGAGGAAACCGGGGAGATTTTCCCCGGCGATGTTGTGGCCGGCGTCCACTTCGACGACGGTGATGCGCGGGTTGGCGGCCTTCATTCCGGCCACGCTCTCGGCGGCGTACATGTCGGAGCGGGTGCCGCGCATCGACAGAATCGGGCAGGTGATCCTGCCGAGCACCTGCCACATATCCACGCCCGGCTTGGCGCGCTCGCCGGTATCGCGCTGGCGCCGGAATTGATTGCGAAAGTGCAGGTCGCGTTTCAACTGCAGTCCCCCGGGGACCGGCTTCAGATAGGCCTCGAAGCGCGCGCGCTTCGCTTCATCCGCGGAGTGGGGGTCGATCTTGAAGTAGCGCATCGCCGCGTCCACCGATTCGAACACGTCGGGCTGCCCCGCCACCGTTTCCATGACGCGCCTGCCGCCCGCGGCCGCGTTCTCCGGCGTGAAATCGATCAGGGCGAGCCCCTTGATGCGGCCGGGGTGTTCCGCCGCGCAGTACGAAGTGCTGCGGCCGCTCATCGAGTGGCCGACGAGGATGGCCCGGTTCCAGCCGAAATGGTCGAGCGCTGCGACGATGTCGCGCGCCAGGGTGGGCACGGCGTAATCGCCGCCCGCGCTCCAGTCCGAGTCGCCGAAGCCGCGCGTGTCCATGACGACCACCTGCCGGTCCGCCGACAGCGCCGCCGCCGCCTCGATCCAGTCATAGGAAAAATACGACAGCCCGTGGGCGATCAGGAGCGGCGTCTTGCCGCCTGTCCGGTCAAACAACCGATAGAACAGCGAGATCTCGCCCGAACTGACCCGGCCGGTGCGGTGCGTTGGAACATCCATGACAATGACCTCCTTTGCGCTCTATCCGCTCGTGCGGCGCATGGCGCGAGGCAAAGAATACGCCTCGCGCGCCGGCACAGCTAGTACGCCGCATGCGGGCGCGCCGCGGCGCCATCGAAAACCCGGCGCGGCACCCGTCGGGCGCCTTGCAAGATTGACGGGTATCGGCGTTAGCACATACAATTCAGCGCCTTGCTCTGCCCGGTCGTCAACTGAAAATGTTTGTTCGGCTGCACAGCAAAGCCATTCGCACCGTCGTCCGCTGGCAGGTCATGGCGAGCGTGGTGATCGCGGTCATTGCCGGTTGGGTGGCGGGCGTGCACGGCGCGGTCTCGGCGGTTCTGGGGGGCGCAATCGGCATCGCACCCGGGCTGGTGTTTGCGGTGCTGGCATCAACAACCAAAGCAAAGTCAGCGGGGGAGGCGTTGTGGGTCATGTTGCGCGCCGAGGCGGTCAAGCTCGGTCTCATGGTCATTCTCCTGTGGCTGGTGCTGGCGCTCTACGCGGAGGCCGTCGTGCCCGCGCTGATCGCCGCCTTTGTCGTGTCCGTCATCGTTTTTACGATGGCCGTTCTGGTAAAAGAAGCGTGACGAGTTTGACAAGTTTGAGTTGGGCAACGCGTTTCATTCTGACAATCCGGCAACCAGGTTGAGCATGGCCGCATCCCAAGAACTGACCCCCACTTCCTATATCGGCCATCACCTCTCGTTTTTCGAGAAGCCGCTGGGCGACGGACCTTTCTGGACGCTGCACCTCGACACCCTGGTGACCGCGGTCATCCTCGGCGTGATCGGTACCGGCGCCCTGTGGTGGGTGGTGCGCGGCGTCACCGCCGGGGTGCCCGGCAAGCGACAGGCCCTGGTGGAGCTGCTGGTCGAATTCGTCGATGAGCAGGTCAAAGGCATCTTTGGCGGCGACCGGCGATTCATTGCACCGGCCGCGCTCACGGTGTTCCTGTGGGTGCTGTTGATGAACGCCATGGACTTCCTGCCGGTGGACATCATGGCAGCGGGCCTGGGGGCGATCGGGCTGCACGAATGGCGCCTGGTACCCACCGCCGATGTCAATACCACCTTCGCGCTGGCCCTTTCCGTCTGGTTGCTGATGATCTATTTCAGCATTGCCGTCAAAGGCCTGGGCGGCTGGATCCACGAACTCTACGCCACGCCGTTCGGCATCAGGCCGCTGTGGGCGGCGCCGCTGCTGATTTGCTTCAACCTGCTGTTCAACCTGGTGGAATACATCTCCAAGCCGCTGTCGCACTCGTTGCGGCTGTACGGCAACATGTACGCCGGGGAAATCATTTTCCTGCTGCTGTGGCTGTGGGCCGCCACCGGCCTGGTGGGAACGGTGTTCGCCTCCATCCTCGGCGTCGGCTGGGCAATCTTCCACATATTGATCGTCGCGCTGCAGGCCTACATTTTCATGATGCTGACCATCGTCTATCTGGGCATGGCGCACGAGCATCACTAGACGCGCCAGAACCGGGGGCACCGGAAGAGCCGATTGTTTCCGCGAGCCGGTCGTCCTGGCGGGGACCCGAGTACTTTGATTCGCCGCTTTTAATTTCGCACTTCAGTTAAGTCAGAAAGGGGAACACGATGGAAAAGCTTCAAATTCTGGGCATGATCCAGGCATACACGGCAGTCGGCATCGGCCTGATGATCGGCCTGGGCGCGGCCGGCGCCTGTATCGGCGTGGGCATCATGTGCAGCCGCTTCCTCGAGGGCGCCGCCCGCCAGCCGGAGATGATTCCGCAGCTCCAGGCGAAAGTGTTCCTGCTGCTCGGCCTGATCGACGCGTCGTTCATCATCGGCGTGGGTCTGGCCATGCTGTTTGCTTTCGGCAACCCGCTGCTCGCCGTCGTCAGGTAATGATTGCGCCAGGTTTGTCCTCGAGCACCGGCATCGGTGTCGTCCGGGGGCGGACAGTCGCGCCGTAACCAGCGCAGTAACCGGAATCTGGAGCAGACATGAACATCAACCTGACCCTGATCGCGCAGGCCGTGGCGTTCGCGGTATTCATCTGGTTCACGGTCAGATTCGTCTGGCCGCCGCTGCTGCGGGCGATCGAGGAGCGGCAGCAGAACATCGCCGCCGGTCTCGCCGCCGCCGAGCAGGGCAGGCAGTCGCTCGCGCTTTCCGCCAGGCAGGCTGAGGAAGTCTTGAAGCAGGCGCGCGAGCGCGCCGCGGAAATCGTCGCCTCGGCCGAACGGCGCGACTCGCAGATGATCGAGGAAGCCAAGGAGACGGCCCGCGAAGAGGGTAATCGGGAAAAGGCGGCCGCCAAGGCAGAAATCGACCAGGAAGTGTCCCGTGCGCGCGAAGCCTTGCGCGAGCAGGTGGCGTTGCTGGCCGTCGCCGGCGCCGAACGCATCCTGCGCCGCGAGGTAAACCAGCAGGCGCACGCCGAGCTGCTGGCGCAACTCAGGAAAGAAATCTAGAGAAATGCAGCTGCCTTTCAACCAGTATCGGGGATTCCAGGGGGGTGTGCCCCCTTCGGGTCGCGCGGCAAAGGAAGGCCATGGCTGAAGTCGCCACCATCGCCAGACCCTATGCCGAAGCCGCATTCGGCCTCGCCGACAGCACCGGCAAGCTCGCCGAGTGGTCCGGCGTGCTGGGTCGGATGTCGCAGGTGGCCGCCGACCCCGAGGTGCGCGGCCTGATCGACAACCCCAACATGGGCGCGGAGCGGCTGTACGGCCTGTTCATGTCCATGGGCCAGGGCGACATGTTCGCCGAAGCGCAGAATTTCGTGCGGCTGCTGATCGACAACGGCCGCCTGGCGCTGCTGCCGGATATCCGCAGCCTGTTCGAGGACCTGAAGAACCAGCGCGAGGGCGTGGTCGAGGCCGACATCGCCACCGCGTTTGCGCTCGACGATGCGCAGCTCGCCAGCTTGGTGGCCGACCTGGAGCGGCGTTTCAAGCGCAAGATCAACCCGCGCGTCAGCGTCGATCCGCAACTGATAGGCGGCGCGCGCATCGCGGTCGGCGATGAAGTCATCGACGGTTCGGTGCGCGGCAAGCTCGCGGCCATGGCCGCCGGGCTCAGCCGCAGCTGAACGGACTCCAGCGGCAGGCGTGGTACAGAACCCAGCATCCGGAATCAAGCATCCCTAGGAGCCACAATGCAACAGCTCAATCCTTCCGAGATCAGCGAACTGATCCGCACCAAGATCCAGAACCTCGCGCTGGCGGCGGACATCCGCACCCAGGGCACGGTGGTGACGGTGACCGACGGCATCTGCCGGGTGCACGGCCTGTCCGACGCCATGGCGGGCGAGATGCTGGAATTCCCCAACAACACCTTCGGCCTGGCGCTCAACCTGGAGCGCGATTCGGTCGGCGCGGTGATTCTGGGCGAGTACGAGCACATTTCCGAGGGCGACACGGTCAAGTGCACCGGCCGCATTCTCGATGTGCCGGTCGGCCCCGAGCTGATCGGCCGGGTGGTGAATTCGCTCGGCCAGCCGATCGACGGCAAGGGCCCGGTCAACGCGAAGATGACCGACGTGATCGAGAAAGTCGCCCCTGGCGTGATCGCGCGCAAATCGGTGTCGCAGCCGGTGCAGACCGGGCTGAAGTCGATCGACGCCATGGTGCCGGTCGGCCGCGGCCAGCGCGAGCTGATCATCGGCGACCGCCAGACCGGCAAGACGGCGGTGGCGATCGACACCATCATCAATCAGAAGGGCAAGGACCTGATCTGCATCTACGTCGCGATCGGCCAGAAAGCCTCGTCGGTGGTGAACGTGGTGCGCAAGCTCGAACAGCACGGCGCCATGGCCTACACCATCGTGGTCGCGGCCACCGCCTCCGAATCGGCGGCGATGCAGTTCATCGCGCCGTACTCCGGCTGCACCATGGGCGAATACTTCCGCGACCGCGGCCAGGACGCGCTGATCATTTACGACGACCTGACCAAGCAGGCGTGGGCCTACCGCCAGGTGTCGTTGCTGCTGCGCCGTCCGCCGGGCCGCGAAGCCTATCCGGGCGACGTGTTCTACCTGCACTCGCGGCTGCTGGAGCGCGCCGCGCGGGTCAGCGAGGCGTACGTCGAGGCCTTCACCAAGGGCGCCGTCAAGGGCAGGACCGGTTCGCTGACCGCGCTGCCGGTGATCGAAACGCAGGCCGGCGACGTCACTGCGTTCGTGCCGACCAACGTGATCTCGATCACCGACGGCCAGATCTTCCTCGAGACCGACCTGTTCAACGCCGGCATCCGCCCCGCCATCAACGCCGGCATCTCGGTATCGCGGGTGGGCGGCGCGGCCCAGACCAGTGTCATCAAGAAACTGGGCGGCGGGGTGCGCCTCGCGCTGGCGCAGTACCGCGAGCTGGCGGCGTTCGCGCAGTTCGCCTCCGACCTGGACGAAGCCACCCGCAAGCAACTGGAGCGTGGGCGCCTGGTGACCGAGCTGATGAAGCAGCCGCAGTACGAGCCGCTGCAGGTGTGGGAAATGGCCCTGACCCTGTTCGCGGTTAACAACGGCTACTTCGACGACGTGAACGTGAACAAGGCGCTGGCCGCCGAGCGCGGCATGCGCGCCCACGTGAAAAGCAAGTACGCCGACCTGGCCGAGCGCATCGAGAGCACCAAGAACCTCAGCAAGGAAGACGAGGAAAAGCTGCACGCCGCGGTCAAGGACTTCAAGGCGAACGGGACTTATTGATATACGGTCCCGGATTAAAGGCTTTTGACGTTAACCAAGGTCCTTGATTCAGTCCGGATGGCCTCATCATCCGGACTGAATCAAGGATCAACACGGTCTTCGAACCGGGAAAGCGGCTCGAGGAACTGCGGCAGTAGAGCAAAGAAAAGATGAATCGTGGTTTTGCGCGGATGATGAAGCCATCCGCGCAAAACCACGATTTCGGATAAAGGCCTTGGGAGGCTTTTGACGTTAACCAAGGTCCTTGATTCAGTCCGGATGGCCTCATCATCCGGACTGAATCAAGGATCAATACGGTCTTCGAACCGGGAAAGCGGCTCGAGGAACTGCGGCAGTAGAGCAAAGAAAAGATGAATCGTGTTTTTGCACGGATGACGAAGCCATCCGCACAAAGCACGATTTCGAATAAAGGCTGTTGGAAAATGTGGCGCGTCCGGTGCGCCCCAAACCGAGAATACACAGATGCCAGGCTCCAAAGAGATACGCAACAAGATCAAGAGCGTGCAGAACACGCGCAAGATCACCAAGGCCATGGAGATGGTCGCCGCTTCGAAAATGAAGAAGGCGCAGGAACGCATGCGCCATTCGCGTCCCTACGGCGAGAAGATCCGCAATGTCGCCGCCCACATCAGCCACGCCAACCCGGAATACCGGCACCCGTTCCTGGTCAGCCGCGATACGGTGCAGAAGGTCGGCATGATCGTCGTCACCGCCGACAAGGGGCTGTGCGGCGGCCTCAACACCAACGTGCTGCGCCTCGCCCTCGGCAAGATGAAGGAATGGGACGCGGAGGGCGAAAAATTTGACGTCTGCGCGATCGGCAACAAGGGCCTGGGTTTCATGCAGCGCCTCGGCGCGGAGGTGGTGTCACACGTCGTTGGCCTGGGCGACCGGCCGCATATGGACAAGCTGATCGGCGCCATCAAGGTGATGCTCGATGGCTACACCAACGATCGCTTCGACCGGCTGATGATTTTCTACACGAAATTCATCAACACCATGAAGCAGGAACCGGTCATGGAGCAGTTGCTGCCGCTTTCGGGCGAGAAACTCGGTGTGCCGACCGGCGCGTGGGATTACATTTACGAACCCGAGGCGCGGGTGGTGCTGGACCAGGTGATGACCCGTTACATCGAGGCGCTCATCTACCAGGCGGTTTCGGAGAACATGGCCTCGGAGCAGAGCGCGCGCATGGTCGCGATGAAGGCCGCCTCCGACAACGCCGGCAGTGTCATCGACGAACTGACGCTGATCTACAACAAGACGCGCCAGGCTTCGATCACCAAGGAATTGTCCGAAATCGTGGGCGGCGCGGCGGCAGTATAAATTTTAAAGGATGGATCCCTGTGGTTTCCGGACCGTGGAGGCGGCTTCGGTGGGCCGTGGCAGTTGAGCAAAGAAAAGATGAATCGTGTTTTTGCACGGATGATGAAGCCATCCGCACAAAGCACGATTTCGAATAAGAGCGAGAGAGGGTTTTGCTTTTATACAAGGTCCTTGATTCAGTCCGGATGGCCTCATCATCCGGACTGAATCAAGGATCAATACGGTCTTCGAACCAGGAAAGCGGCTCGAGAAACCGTGGCAGTTGAGCAAAGAAAAGATGAATCGTGTTTTTGCACGGATGACGAAACCATCCGCACAAAACACGATTTCGAATAAGAGCGAGAGAGGGTTTTGCTTTTATACAAGGTCCTTGATTCAGTCCGGATGGCCTCATCATCCGGACTGAATCAAGGATCAATACGGTCTTCGAACCAGGAAAGCGGCTCGAGGAACCGTGGCAGTTGAGCAAAGAAAAGATGAATCGTGTTTTTGCACGGATGACGAAGCCATCCGCACAAAAACACGATTTCGGCTAAAAGCTAGAAGGCTTTGCCTTATACAAGGAGCCTGGCGGTCTTGAAGCCGGGAAAGCGGTTCCAGGATCAGGATCGGTGGAAAGGCGCCGGGGCGAAGGAAGCACCTTCAACCCGGCTGGCGTGGCCTGAATTTTGAAGCATGAAGTCATCGAGGAAAGCAACTATGGCACAAGCACAGGGAACAATAGTCCAGTGCATCGGCGCGGTGGTGGACGTGGAATTTCCGCGCGACCAGATGCCCAGGATCTACGATGCGCTGAAAATGAACGAGATCGGCCTGACGCTCGAGGTCGAGCAGCAGCTCGGCGACGGCGTGGTGCGCACCATTGCGCTGGGCTCCTCCGACGGCCTGCGCCGCGGCATGAAGGTGATCAACACCGGCGACCCGATCCTGGTGCCGGTCGGCCCCAAGACGCTGGGGCGCATCATGGACGTGCTGGGGCGTCCGATCGACGAGGCGGGCGACATCGGCGCGGAAAAAGCCGCGTCGATCCACCGCAAGGCGCCCCGCTACGAGGAGCTCTCGCCCAGTCAGGAACTGCTCGAGACGGGCATCAAGGTGATTGACCTGGTCTGTCCGTTCGCCAAGGGCGGCAAGGTCGGCCTGTTCGGCGGCGCCGGCGTCGGCAAGACCGTGAACATGATGGAACTGATCAACAACATCGCCAAGAAGCACAGCGGCCTGTCGGTGTTTGCCGGCGTGGGCGAGCGTACCCGCGAGGGCAACGACTTCTACCACGAGATGAAGGACGGCGGCGTGCTCGACAAGGTGGCCCTGGTGTACGGGCAGATGAACGAGCCGCCCGGCAACCGCCTGCGGGTGGCGCTGACCGGCCTCACCATGGCCGAATACTTCCGCGACGAAGGCCGCGACGTGCTGTTCTTCGTCGACAACATCTACCGCTTCACCCTGGCCGGCACCGAAGTGTCGGCGCTGCTGGGCCGCATGCCCTCGGCGGTGGGCTACCAGCCGACCCTGGCCGAGGAGATGGGCCGGCTGCAGGAACGCATCACCTCCACCAAGACCGGTTCGATCACTTCGATCCAGGCGGTGTACGTGCCCGCCGATGACCTGACCGACCCGTCGCCCGCGACCACCTTCGGCCACCTCGATTCGACCGTGGTGCTGTCGCGCGACATCGCCTCGCTGGGCATCTACCCGGCGGTGGACCCGCTCGATTCGACGTCGCGCCAGATGGACCCGCACGTGGTGGGGGAGGAGCACTACACCACCGCCCGCGCCGTGCAGCAGACCTTGCAGCGCTACAAAGAACTGCGCGACATCATTGCCATTCTGGGCATGGACGAGCTTTCTCCGGAAGACAAGCTGGCGGTGGCGCGCGCCCGCAAGATCCAGCGCTTCCTGTCGCAGCCGTTCGACGTGGCCAAGAACTTCACCGGCCAGGACGGCAAGTACGTGACGCTGAAAGACACCATCAAGGGTTTCAAGGGCATTGTCGAAGGCGAGTACGACAGCCTCCCCGAGCAGGCGTTCTACATGGTCGGCGCCATCGAGGAAGCCGTGGAAAAAGCCAAGACCCTGCAATAAACGACGACCCCCGGCGCACGGCTGGTCGGTGAAAAAAGGTTCCAGTCACATGGCAAACACGATCCACGTAGACGTAGTCAGCGCCGAGGAGGCGATCTTCTCCGGCGAGGCGGAGTTCGTGGTGCTGCCGGGTGAAGCGGGCGAGCTCGGCATCTACCCCAGGCACACCCCACTCATCACCCGCATCAGGCCCGGCGCGGTGCGCATCAAGCCGGCCGGCGGGGGCGAGGAGGAACTGATTTTCGTCGCGGGCGGAGTGCTGGAAGTGCAGCCCGGTGTCATCACGGTGCTGGCCGACACCGCCATTCGCGGTCACGACCTGGACCAAGCGAAGGCCGAGGAAGCACATCAGCGCGCCCGCGAAGCGTTGCAAAATCGCAGCTCCGAACTGGAATATGCCAAGGCCATCGCGGAGTTGGCCGAAGCCGCCGCCCAACTGGCGGCAATCAAGAAACTGCGCACTCGCAGGTAGCCCCCCCACGGCCGGGCGCGGGTCCGGCCGCGCCGTCCCCGGGGACGCGACTCGAAGGGCGACGGCGTCCGCACCTCGGAATGGTATCCTTCGCTCATCCTCAATCCAGTTGCCGGGAGCGCACCATGACCAGCGATCAACTCGCCGAGCTTCTCGCCGGTATCGCACGGGCACAGACCGCCATCGCCGATGCCGTGGACCGCGCCGACCCGGGATGGAAAAACACGCACCTCATTCCGGTGCTGCAGGTCGCGGCCAACGTGCGCGTGCCGGAACCGCGTTTCATCGATCTGCCTTCGCGCATCCTGCTGCGCAATCAGGGGCGCGCCGGACTGGATGTGGCCGCCATCAAGGCGGACGTCGAACGCCTGCTCGCGGCACCGGGCGCCGTGCCTGCCGCAACGGCCGCGACGAGCGCCGCGCCGGCAGCCAAGGCCGACGACGCGCTCGACTTCAGCAAGTCTCCGTAAGCCCCCCGCGGGGCCGCCGCGCTCGGCGCGGCCGGCATCAAAGCGTTCCCGGTAGCCCGTCTCAAATTCAGTGAGCAGACACTGACTATCCATGGCGGCGCCGCGCTCCTGGGATGTGTTCTGCCACGTGATTGACAACTTCGGCGACGCCGCCGTCTGCTGGCGGCTGGCACAGGGGCTCGCACACCCGTCGTTATCGCCATCACCGCGGGTGCGCCTGTGGATCGATGAGCTGCGCCCGCTGCATGCGCTCGTGCCGGCCCTGTTTGCCGATCGCCTCCGGCAGATTCATGCCGGGGTGGAGGTATGCCACCTGTCAGCGGGCGCTGACTTCGGCGCTCCGGCCGAGGTGGCAGTGGACGCGTTCGGCGGCGGGCTGCCGGCAGCGTATGAGGAATCGCTGGCCGCAGTGCCACACGGGGTGCAGCCGCTGGTCATCGTGCTCGAATATCTCAGCGCCGAAGCGTGGGTGGCCGCGCATCATGGCCTGCCATCGCCCCATCCGCGCCTGCTGCTCCAGCGCTATTTTTTCTTTCCCGGATTCGAGCCGGGTACCGGCGGCTTGCTGCGGGAAGCGGACTTGAGTGGCCGCCGCCAGCAGTTCCTGCGGCACCCGGCCGCGCTCGAGGCGTGGTGGCGCGATGCGGGATTTGCGCCGCCGCCGCGCGATGCCACGCTGGTATCGCTGTTCGGCTATGAAAATGCGGCGCTCGGGACGTTGCTGGACCTGTGGATGGCGGCGCCCAAGCCGGTCGTTGCCGCCGTACCGGCAAGCCGGCTGGGCACCCAGCTCGCCGGCATGCTGGCCGGAGTCCCCGGGAATTCAAAGACAGTAAGTCCAGGCTCGGGAAATACCGTCAGGCGCGGCGCGCTGGAAGTACGGTTCCTGCCGTTCCTGCCACAGGACCGCTACGATGAGTTGCTCTGGAGCGCGGACTGGAACTTCGTCCGCGGCGAGGATTCGTGGGTGCGCGCGCAATGGGCCGAGCGGCCCTTCCTGTGGCAGGTTTATCCGCAGCCGGGCGCCACGCATCTGGCCAAACTCGAGGCGTTCCTTGATCTGTATTGCCGCGGGCTGCCCGCGCCGCTGGCGCTGGCCTTGCGCACCGTGTCGCACGCCTGGAACGGCGCCCCGGCGCCTCTGTCTTCGACCACCGGGCCCGCGTCATTGGCTGGCTCGGTTCAGGTCCTCGCAGAAGCAAGCGCCGTGTTGCGCCGGCACGCGAGATCATGGGCGGCGCGCATGACGAATCTGGGCGATCTGGTGCAAAACCTGACGCAGTTCAGCGCGGAAAGATTAAAATAGCTGCCTTTTTCGAGAGCATTTAACACTGCGAGCGGATACGCCCCTCGCGCGCTCCTAACCCTGTTGTCCCCGACGCAATGCCGTCAGGGACTTCAAGTCATTCCTTTCGGGACTTTGATGAAAATTGCACAGGAAATCCGTTCAGGGAACGTAATCATGGTCGGCAAGGATGCCCTGGTCGTGCAGAAGGCCGAATTCAGCAAATCCGGCCGCAACGCGTCCGTGGTCAAAATGAAGCTGAAGAACCTGCTGAACGGCGCCGCCACGGAAACCGTTTATCGCGCCGACGAGAAATTCGAGCTGGTGACCCTGGATCGCAAGGACGTCACCTATTCCTATTACGCCGACCCGTCGTATGTGTTCATGGACGCCGAGTTCCAGCAATTCGAAGTGGACAAGGAAAACATGGGCGACGCGCTCAATTACCTTGAAGACGGCATGCAAGCGCAGCTCACCATCTATAACGATCGTCCGATCTCGGTCGAAATTCCCCAGACCGTGGTGCGCGAGATCGCACATACCGAACCGGCGGTGCGCGGCGATTCGTCGGGCAAGGTGACCAAGGCGGCCACGCTCAAGACCGGCTTCGAGATCCAGGTGCCGCTGTTCTGCGACATCGGCACCAGAATCGAGATCGACACCCGCACCCACGAGTACCGCAGCCGCGCCAAGGGCTGAGGGTCGCGGTTCGTCAACTCGATCAACCGGTCGCGTCCCACGGCCGCGCACTTCGATCCGCAGCGCGCGGATCCGTCTGCCGCCGCGCCACGCGCGCACCCTGACTGACGCAAATCCTTGACCCCTGACTCAGGCGATCGCGCCCTCCGGCTGCTCGGCACGGTCTTCGGTCATGCGGCGTTTCGCGGGGCGCAGGCAGCCATCGTCGCGCATGTCGCGGCCGGCGGCGACGCGCTGGTGCTGATGCCCACCGGCGGCGGCAAGTCGCTGTGCTTCCAGTTGCCGGCACTGTTGCGTCCGGGCACGGCGCTGGTGGTGTCGCCGCTGATCGCGCTGATGCAGGACCAGGTGGCCGCGCTGCGGCAACTCGGGGTGCGCGCGGCGTTTCTCAATTCCGCGCAGAACCCGGATGAGTCGCGTGCCACCGAGCGCGCGCTGCGTGCCGGCGAACTCGATCTGCTCTATGTGGCGCCGGAGCGCCTGGTGATGCCGCGCATGCTGGACCTCCTCGGCGAACTGCGTCGCGACGGGCGCATCGCGCTGTTCGCCATCGACGAGGCGCACTGCGTGTCGCAGTGGGGACACGATTTCAGGCCTGAATACCTGCAACTGTCGTTGCTTCACGAGCGCTTTCCCGCGGTGCCGCGCATCGCGCTGACCGCCACCGCCGATCCGCAGACGCGCGATGAAATCATCCGGCGGCTGGCGCTCGAGGACGCGCGGCTGTTCATCTCCAGCTTCGACCGGCCGAACATCCGCTACACCATCGTTGACAAGCAGGAGCCGCGCGCGCAGTTGCTGCGCTTCATACGCGAGGAGCATCCCGGTGAAGCCGGCATCGTCTATTGCCTGTCGCGCAAGAAGGTGGACGAGACGGCGGCCTGGCTGTCGGGCGCAGGCGTGCGCGCCCTGCCTTATCACGCCGGCATGGAGGCCGAGGCGCGCAGCGAGCACCAGGCGCGCTTTCAGCGCGAGGACGGGATCGTGGTGGTCGCGACCATCGCCTTCGGCATGGGCATCGACAAGCCCGACGTGCGCTTCGTCGCGCACCTCGACCTGCCGAAAAGCATCGAAGGCTATTACCAGGAAACCGGTCGCGCCGGGCGCGATGGCCTCGCCGCCGACGCGTGGATGGCCTACGGCCTGGGCGACGTGGTGCAGTTGCGCCGCCTGATCGACCAGTCCCGCACATTGAACGAGAGCAGTGAAGCGTTTCGCCGTGTGTCGCTGGCCAAACTGGAGGCGCTGCTCGGCCTGTGCGAGACCGCCGCTTGCCGGCGGGTGCGCCTGCTGGAATATTTCGGTGAGGCCAGCAGTCCCTGCGGCAATTGCGACACCTGCCTGGAGCCGCCGCAAACCTGGGATGCCACCGACGCGGCGCGAAAAGCGCTGTCCTGCATCTATCGCACCGGGCAGCGCTTCGGCGCGGTGCATCTGATCGACGTATTGCGCGGCCGCGCCACCGCGCGGGTGTCGCAGTGGGATCACCACAAGCTGGCGGTGTTCGGCATCGGCGCCGACCTCGACGAAAACGCCTGGCGCAGCGTGTTCCGCCAGCTGGTGGCGCTCGGTTACGCGCGCCCCGACCACGACGCCTACGGCGCGCTGCGCCTCACCGATGCCGCGCGGCCGGTGCTCAAAGGCGACGAGCGCGTGGTCATGCGCCGCGCCGCCGGGGCCAAGGGCAAACCTGCCGGATCGCGGCGCGCGGTGACGAGCACCGACTTCAGCGCGGCCTCCGACCCGGGGTTGCTGGAGCGCTTGAAGCGGTGGCGCAGCAGCCAGGCGCGCGAACAGTCGGTGCCCGCTTACGTGATTTTTCATGACCGGACCTTGGCCGCAATCGCCGCGGCGCAGCCTCGGGATCTTGACGGGCTCGCCGGGATCGACGGCATCGGCGCGAAGAAACTGGAGCGCTATGGCCCGGCTTTGCTCGAACTGCTGAATGATCGCAGCTCGATCGGCTGAGGTTGCGGGCCGCAAACAAACCGGGCCAGTTTCGCTTCAGCAGGAGCGAGTCTCCCCGTCTTCATCGTCCCGGCGGCCAAGCGACATTCCCCATGCGCCGATCACCAGCAATGCGGCCGTGAGGCCGATGGCGACCTTGTCGGCGAACTTCAATCGGGTGCGCTTCAGCGTGCCGGCGAACGGCGGCAGGTGCGGAAGCGCGCACTCGATGCCGATTTCGACGTCGTTGTCCGACGGACTGGCGTACAAACTCATGGCGACTCCCTGCTCCGGTTGTCTGCGTCGATGCTGCCGGTGGCGGGAGAAGAGACGGCGGCCGGCGCATCGTGCTGCGTCTGGGCCTCGCCGGCAAGCAGCAACACCGCACACGCGAGCGCCAGACTGGTGGCGATCCCCACCGCGGCTGCGAGCACTGCCTGGGCGATAAAATCGACCAGGATCAAGCGGCTTTCGGTGACGTTCTTTTTGCCGATCGACGACGTTGCTGCGACTTCCATGACGGTTCCTTTTTTGCTCGTCTTCTCCCCAAAATAAATTTAAAACCTAAATTCAGGCATAGCGCTACCGTTTTCGCGGGCAATCCGCCGAATAATTGTGGCAACAACATGGCAGCATTGTCCCCCGCGCGCGCCGGCGCGCGCTCGAAATGCCGGCGCGCGCCCGATACCGGCGCCGGGACGCGGTCCAATTCATCGCCGAGGTGCGTTCCGTTGGCCCTCATCACCGTGACGGCGCCAACCCCGGGGATGCACGCTGAAAAGGGACAGGACGGGGGGACAAAGGGGACAAACGAGGCGGAATAGCCGGGTTTTTCGGTTATATTTCCAGCCTTCATTCCAACCAGACCTACATGGCCCGGCGAATCGGCCTCGTGGAAGACGACCCGGCGATCCGGGCCAATTATGTCGATGCGCTGCGCGGCCACGGCTACGAGGTGGTCGCGTTCGGCGCGCGCGACGAAGCGATGGCGGCGTTCCGTTCGCGCCTGCCGGATCTGGCGGTGATCGACATCGGCCTGGGCGGCGATCGCGATGCCGGCTTCGCGCTGTGCCGCGAACTGCGGGTATTGTCGGCGCCGCTGCCGATCATTTTTCTGACGGCGCGCGACAGCGATTTCGACGTGGTGTCGGGGCTGCGCATGGGCGCCGACGACTATCTCACCAAGGACATCAGCCTGCCGCACCTGTTGGCGCGGGTCGCGGCCCTGTTTCGCCGCGTCGATGCGCTGCGCGAGGAGCGCCCCGCCGAGGAGACGCTGGAGCGCGGACCGCTCAGGCTGGATTTGAAGCGCTTTGCCGCAACCTGGCAGGGCAAGCCCGTGGAGTTGACGCTCACCGAATTCTGGATGGTGCACGCCCTGGCGCGCTTTCCGGGACACGTCAAGGATCGCGAGGCGCTGATGCAGGACGCCAAGCTGGTGGTCGACGACAGCACCATCACCTCGCACATCAAGCGGCTGCGGCGCAAGTTCACCCAGGTCGATCCTTCCTTCAACGCCATCGATACGGTGTACGGCATGGGCTATCGGTGGCTGGCCTGAGTCGCCGGCTTCGCGCCGCGAACTCCGGCCGGCGGTAGCCCAGATGCCCGCCCCGGCCATCAAAGTAAGCCTGCGCACCAAGCTCGCCTTGCTGGCGCTGGCGCTGCTGGCGCTGCCCTGGACCGGTCTGGCGTACGTGCGCGAGATGGAAAGACTGCTGCTCACCGGGCAGGAACAGGCGCTGATTGCCACCTCGCGCGCCGTCGCCACGGCGTTGCACGACCGGCCGGGCCTGCTGGATCTCAGTCCGCCGCGGGATTCGCAACTGCGCCGGGAAGCCGAAGAAGAACTGCGGCGCCTGGGCGAAGGCCGCCGCGCCCCGGCCGCGCCCCGCCGCGGCATGTCGCCGGCGGCCCCAATCACCCCCGCGCCCGCCGACGCGGCGACTGGCGGTGGCGATCAGGAGCCCGCCACTCTGGTCCCGCATGCTTCGGAACCCGCCACGACGAACTCCGCCGCAACGAACCCCGCCACGACGAGCCCCGCAGCAACGAAGCCCGACACGGCGAAGCCCACCACAACAAACCCCGCCACAACGCAGCCTGAGGCATCGGAGCCTGCCGCCCAAGAGGCCGCCGCAACGGCGCCTGGCGCGACCGGGCCCGCCACCGGCAGCAGTGAAATTCTGGCCATCCTGCGCGGCCTGGAACGCAGCGCCTCGCGCATCTGGGTGGTGACGCGCGACTACCGTGTGCTCGCGCTCACCGGCTCGCTGAAGCCTTCCCCCGCCACGGACGAGCCCGCCTGGCGGCAGGCGATGCAGCGCGCTCTGGAGTGGCTGATTCCCCTGCCGAGCACCGAGTTCGATGACGCTATTTCGGACGACGTGCTGGTGACCGGCAGGCAAATCTCCGCGGCGCTGCAGGGGGCGGCCGGCACCCGCGCGCGCAAGACGCCGGACGGGCGCGCGGTCATTGTCTCGGCCGCGCATCCGATCTGGGGCGGCGACGAAGTGGTGGGCGCGGTGGTGGTGGAGGAAACAACCAACCGCATCCTGTCGCTGCGCAATCGCGCGATGGAGCGCCTGCTGCTGGTCACCCTGACGGTGTTCGCGCTCGCCGCGGCGGTGCTGATGGTGTTCGCCACCAGCCTGTCGTCGCGTATCCGGCGCCTGCGCGACGAAACCGAGTCGGCGATCGATGCGCGCGGCCGCGTCGTCGGCGCCGCCGGGAACGGCGGGTCGCGCCCGGGGAGCACGGTGACGACCCAGGTGTCCGGCACCGACGCGGGCGACGAGATCGGCGATCTGTCCCGCAGTTTTTCGGCCATGCTGCAGCGGCTGTCGCAATACACCGCCTATCTCGAAAGCATGGCCAGCCGGCTGTCGCATGAACTGCGCACCCCGATCGCGGTGGTGCGCTCGTCGCTGGAGAACCTGAAACTGCGCGAGCTTCCAGCCGACGCGCGCGTCTATGTCGAGCGTGCAGACGAAGGCGTGAGCCGTCTGTCCGCCCTGATCACCCGCATGAGCGAGGCGAGCCACCTGGAGCAGGGCCTGGCTGAAGCGGAACGCGAACGCTTCGATCTGGCGGAGGTGGTGAGGGGGTGCGTGCACGGTTACCGCATTGCCTATCCGGGGCGTGAATTCGCCTACGCGGAGCCCGGGGGTGCGCTGAGCATTGACGGCGCGCCCGACCTGATCGCGCAAATGCTCGACAAACTGATCGTCAACGCCGTCGATTTTGCCGACCCGGGCACGCCCATCCGCATTCGCCTCGAACGAGAGGGCGCAGAGGCGCTGCTCACCATCGTCAACACCGGACCGCCATTGCCCGAGGAAATGCGCGGCCGCCTGTTCGAATCGATGGTGTCGGTGCGTCACGGCCGCAACGACCCCACGCCGCACCTCGGCCTCGGCCTGTACATCGTGCGCCTCATCGCCGGTTTCCACGGGGGCAGCGCCAGCGGCGACAACAACGATAGCGGTGACGGGGTGACGTTCACGGTGCGGCTGCGCGCGGGCTGAGTGCTGACCGCCTCTCTGCCTGCGGCTCCTGCCGGAGGCGCGCGACGATCAGGAAATCCCGGGCTGGGCCGCGCGCAAGCCTTTCCGAAACCCGCGTCGCGACGCCTCGGGGGCGATCAGCTTGCCCCGGTCCGCGATAGAATCCGCTTCCGCAGTAACCCGCCCCCGCGCCGATTTCCGGCATGACCAATCCTCCAGACCTGTACGACCTGTTCATCATCGGCGGCGGCATCAATGGCGTGGGCATCGCGCGCGACGCAGCCGGGCGGGGTCTGAAGGTGGCGCTGGCGGAACAGAACGATCTCGCCTCGGCCACCTCGTCGGCGAGCACCAAGCTGCTCCACGGCGGTCTGCGCTACCTGGAGTACTGCGAGTTCCGGCTGGTGGCAGAAGCACTGGCGGAGCGCGAGGCGCTGCTCGGCATCGCGCCGCACATCATCTGGCCGCTCGAATTCGTGTTGCCGCACGAGCAGCATCTGCGCCCGGCATGGCTGATCCGGCTGGGCCTGTTCATGTACGACCACCTGGGCCACTTGCCGTTCGGCGCGGGATCGCTGCCCAGGGGCCGGACCCGCTCGTCGCTGCCCGGATCGCGGCGCGTGCGGCTCGAACAGGATGCCCTCGGCGCCGGGCTGAAGCCGGAGTTCGGCAGCGGCTTCAGCTATTTCGACTGCTGGGTGGATGATGCGCGCCTGGTGGTGCTGAACGCGCGCTCGGCGGCAGAACGCGGCGCAGCGATCATGCCGCACACCCGCTGCGTCGCCGCGCGGCGCGCCGGCGACACCTGGGAGATCACCATCGCGGACGTGCTCGGCGAGCGCACCCTGCGCGCCCGGGCGCTGGTCAATGCTGCCGGACCCTGGGTGAATCAGGTGCTTGACGAGGCCGGCGTCGAATCCGCCGGCGCGGTGCGGCTGGTCAAAGGCAGCCACATCGTGGTGCCGCGCATACACGACCAGCGCCATGCCTTCATCCTGCAGAACCCGGACCGGCGGGTGGTGTTCATGATTCCCTACGAACGCGCCTTCACCCTGATCGGCACCACCGATGTTGCTGTAGGGGAGGGTGAGCGCGAAGCGCAGGTGACAGCAGATGAAATAGCGTATCTGTGCGAGGCCGCCAACCGCTACAGCAGACGTCAGCTCGATCCGGTGGAAGTGGTGTGGAGCTTCAGCGGGGTGCGCGCGCTGTATGACGATGGCACGGCGAACCCGGCGGCGGTGACGCGCGACTATCACCTGATCCTCGATGCGGGAAGCGAGCATGGCGGCGCGCCGCTGCTGTCGGTGTTCGGCGGCAAGATCACCACCTACCGCAGGCTGGCGGAGCAGGCGCTGCAGAAACTGGCGCGCTGGTTTCCCGGGACGCGCGCATGGACCGCCGGCGAGGCGCTGCCCGGCGGCGATTTCGGCGGCCGCAGTTTCACCCAGGTCCACGAAGAATACAGCGCGCGCCATCCCGGATTGTCCGCGCCGCTGCTGACGCGCCTATTGCGGCGCCATGGCGTGCTGGCGGCGGGGATTCTCGGCAACGCCCGCGCCGAGCAGGACCTGGGGCGCAACTTCGGCGGCGGCCTGTACGAGGCCGAAGTGCGTTATCTGGCCGAGCACGAGTGGGCACAGGACGCGAGCGACGTGCTGTGGCGCCGCACCAAATGCGGCCTGCACATGACCCGCGCCGAGCATGGGCGCCTGCAGGACTTCATGGCGACGTTGCGCTGATCCGGCCTGGCGACGCGCCGCTGGCCGCCGTTACACGGAACACGGCGGCGTTTATCTGCCAGCGCTCGCGTGGCATTGGAAAGCCGGCCGGCGACCGGAAAGGAACCCGCCCTACACCGCCGTCCAGCCGCCATCGTGCACGATGACCTGCCCGGTCAGATAGCGGGAAGCGTCGCTCGCGAGATAGACGATGAGGCCCAGCAGTTCGTCGGGGGTGCCACGCCGGCCCAGCGGTGTGCCGGCCGTGATTGCGCCCTCGAACCGCAGGATTTCATCCTGGGTCGCGATGGCCCTGCGCGATTCGCTCAGGCGCGTGCCGCCATGCCACCCCGGCGCGACCGAGTTGGCGCGGATGTTGTCCTTCGCGTATTCCGCGGCGAGCTGGCGGGTGAATCCGCTGACGCCGGCTTTCGCCGCGGCATAGTTGGCGCCTACCATGGTAAAGCCGGGATACACGCCGACGTAGCCGACGATGGAGGCGATGTTGATGATCGAGCCGCCGGCGCCGCCCATCATCAGCGGCAGCATGGCGCGCGTGCACAGAAACACCCCGCGCAGGTTGATTGCGATCAGTCGATCCCAATCCTCGATCGGCAGTTCGTGAATGCGCTTCGGATGCGTGGCAATGCCGGCGTTGTTGATCAGCACGTCAAGGTGCGGATGAAGCAGCTTCACCTGCGCGGCCAGAGCGTCCACCGATGCGGCGTCGGCCACGTCGACGCAGATTGCATTCGCCTGCCCGCCTGCCGCGCGTATCGCCGCGACCGCCTCTTCGGCACGGGCGGCGTGGACGTCGGCGCAGACCACCTTTGCGCCCAAGTCCGCGAGTCCGCGGGCGAATGCCAGGCCAAGCCCGCTTCCTGCGCCGGTCACCACTGCGGTCCTGCCTTGAAGATCGAAGAGTCTGGAACTTAAAGTCATGGCCGCGCTCCTTGAAGAGGCCCGTCATCCGGGCATAAAACAGAAAACCGAGTCGCGAGCCGCGGTTGTCCGGCTAGTGCATGTTGGCACGGCCAAGGCCGCACCGGCATTTCTCCCCGCGCGGTAGTATCATTCCGTCTTACTTTTCGGCTTACCAAGCTTACCAGTAAGGGGCGACCATGGAAACCGTCAGGGTATCCAGCAAGGGCCAGATTGTCATTCCAAAAGCATTGCGTGAAGCGGGGCATATCAAGGCAGGCACGGAATTGATAATTTCCGCCATTGCCGACGGGTTCATGCTCACCCCGGCCCGCCGGATCAAACCAACCAGGGTAGCGGACGGCCTGGGTATGCTGGCCAAACCGGACCGCAAGAAGCTTTCGGATGCCGAGGTGAAGCGGCGCATCGGTGTCATGCTCAGGACCCGGGATGAAGCGGCGAAGACCCGATGATCGCAGTCGATACCAACGTCCTCGCCCGCTACCTGCTCAACGACGACTTCGAACAGGCCAAAGCTGCCGCCCGCCTGCTCTCCGGGCGGGAACTCATCGACATTCCATTGTCCGTCTGGCTCGAACTTGTCTGGGTGCTGCAAATCAACGATTGCGGCAATCCGGAAATCATCAAGGGGTTGCGGCACATCATCGGACTGCCGGGCATCCGGCCGCGCGCCCTCGATGTCTTTCTTTATGCTTTGCGCTGGTACGAGGAAGGCATGGACTTCGGCGACGCGCTGCATCTCGCCATGAGCGCCGGGAATGAGCGCTTCGCAAGCTTCGACAAGGCAATGACAAAGTCGGCGACCAGGATCGGCGCTTCGCCGCGGGTGACTCGACCGTGATGCTTTTTCGTTCCCGGATCCAGTGAAAGTCTGCATCGTCGGCGCGGGCGAGGGTAGTGGATTGCGCCCGCGCAGCCGGGGTATCCAATGAAAGTTTGCATCGTCGGCGCGGGCGCAATAGGCGGCTGGTTCGCCGCGCGCCTGGCGGGCGCGGGGCACGAGGTGTCGGTGATTGCGCGCGGGGCGCACCTGGCGGCGATCCGCACGCAGGGATTGCGCCTGGAACAGGGCGGCAGGCAGAGCGTGCACCCGGTGGCGGCCTCCGACCGGCCGGAGGATTTCGACCGGCAGGATTTCGTATTTGTCACGCTCAAGTACATCAATATCGAGCCGCTGCTGGAGCGGGTCGCGGCGATGCTGGGTCCGAATACGGCGGTGGTGAGCGCGATGAACGGCGTGCCGTGGTGGTTCCTGCGCGACCTGCCCGGCCCGTTGCGCGGACAGCGGCTCGAGAGCGTGGACCGGGGCGGCCGCATTTCGGCGGCGATCGGCGATGAGCGCATCATCGGCCTCACGGTGCGCGCATCGTGCTCGGTGCCTGAACCCGGTCTGATACGCCATGGCAACGGCACGCGCATCATTGCCGGCGAACCGGCGGCGCAACCCGGAAATTCCTCCGCGCGCGTGGAGATGCTGGCGCAGATGATGCGGGGCGCGGGGTTCGGCTGCGAGCAAAGCGAGCGCATTCACTACGAAGTCTGGTCCAAGGTGGTCGGCAATCTTGCCTTCAATCCGGTCGCCGCCCTGACCGGCGCCTACACCGACTGGCTGATCGACATGCCCGAAACCCGTGCGTTGTGCGCGCAACTGGTGGCCGAGGCATTCGAGACCGGCCGGCGGCTTGGCTTCGCCATCACCCAGACGCCGGCGGAACGCATCGCCGAAACGCGGCTGCTCGGCCATGTCAGGAATTCAATGCTGCAGGATGTGGAACGGCGCAGGCCGCTCGAACTGGAGGCGATCCTCGGGGTGGTGGTGGAGATCGGCGAACGGCTCGGCCTGGCCGTGCCCTACATGAAGACGTTGCTGGCGCTGGCGCGGATGAAAGACCGCATGCTGCGCGAGCCCGCCTCGGCCTGACACTGCAGCCGGGGCGGACGCGCGCCGCTGGGCGCCTCCGTCAGGACGACCCGCCATTGCGACAGCGCCGTTACGACACGCCGTTACTCTGACAGCGCTACGCCGAGACCAGCGGTATGAAGTCCTTGTCGTCCTGGTGGGCGCGCTCGAACTGGATGAAGCTGAAGTAGCCGCAACGGTTGCCATACGGATAAGTGCGGCACACATTGGGACGGCCGGCATAGACGGTGCAGCGCCGCTCGGTCTGGTCGAAGAAGGTGCACGTCGAGGAGTAAACGTGGTCCTTGCGATGCCGCAACATGGCCGTCCCCTGGCTGACTTTGATGTATCGGTTGTGGACCGTTTCGATGCTCAACTGCAGATGCCTGGCGAGGCGTTTCACGTCGTGCTCGGACACCTCTATGTGGTCGTAGCTGCAGCAATAACCGGGACAGCGGGAGCAATCGTACTTCTTGGCCATGGATCGGGATCGGACGCGCCGGTTGAAAAAACGGGATGGCGGCAGCTTATCGCAAACGGCGTATCGGGCGCATTATTGAATTGCCGCCTTCTCCTCTTCGCCGTTTCGCGACACAACCCGGATTCTTTCAGACCCTCTCAGATCACGCCGTCGGCGCGAAGCTTCTCGATTTCCGTGTGGTCCTTGCGCAGCATGCCGTGCAGAATTTCTCCGGTGTGCTGTCCCAGGGTGGGCGGCGCCAGTTTGTATTCGAGCGGCGTGCCGGAAAAACGCATCGGGCTCGCCACCAGCGGCATTCTGCCCGCCACCGGGTGGTCAAGCTCGATCCTGACGCCGCGCGCCTTGACCTGCGGCTCCTCGAACACCTGCGCGAGATCGTTGATCGGTCCGTTGGCCACGCCCGCAGCTTCGAGAAGCTGCACCCACGCCCGCGTGCTGCGCCCGGCAAAAATCGCCTGGAGCAGCCGCGTCAGTTCGGCGCGGTTCTCGACCCGCTTGCCGTTCGAGGCGAAACGCATATCGTCGGCGAGCTCGGTGCAGCCGGCCGCTTCGCAGAACTTTCGATACAGGTTATCGTTGCCGCAGGCGAGGATCACGGCGCCGTCGGCGGTGCGAAACGGCTGGTAGGGAACGATGTTGGGATGCAGGTTGCCGATGCGCCCGGGCGGCGTGCCGGTCGAAAAGTAGTTGGTGTTCTGATAGGCGAGCAGCGCAATTTGCGAGTCGAGCAGCGCCAGGTCGAGGTGCTGGCCGATGCCGGTCTCGGCGCGATGCGCGATGGCGGCGCAGATCGCGATCGATGCGTACATGCCGGTGATGATGTCGGCCACCGGCACGCCGGCGCGCTGCGGCCCGCCCCCCGGCGATTCATCCGGCTCACCGGTGACGCTCATCATGCCGCCCATGCCCTGGATCATGAAATCGTAGCCCGGCCGGTCGCGATAGGGGCCGGTCTGGCCGAAGCCGGTTACCGAACAGTAGATCAATCCGGGATTGATCGCTTTCAGATCGTCGTAACCCAGGCCATAGCGCGGCAGGTCGCCGAATTTGTAATTCTCGATGAGCACGTCCGAGACCCGCGCCAGTTCGCGCGCGATGCGCTGCCCCGCGGGCGTCGAGATGTTGAGCGTGATGGATTTCTTGCCGCGGTTGGCGGAGGTGTAGTAGGCGGAGTCGCGCGTGTCGGCGCCGCTCTGATCCTTCACCCACGGCGGGCCGAAGGCGCGCGAATCGTCGCCCACCCCGGGCCGCTCCACCTTGATCACTTCGGCGCCCAGGTCGGCGAGGTTCTGCCCGGCCCAGGGCCCGGCGAGCACGCGCGACAAATCGAGCACGCGAATGTGGGATAGCGGTCCTGCCATGGTGTGCCTTCCGGGGTTGGCGGTGCGGGGCTCGGCGCTGCCAAGGTTGAGGCGGAGCGTGCCGTATTTTAGCGGAAGGCGGTGGCGACACTCCCGCGGCGCGGCCCGGCGCGGGTTTCGCGCTCACGCCGCGCCGCTACAATGCATGCGGACGCTTTCGCTGAACACATGCTGGGGACAACGCATGGATATCCGCTGCCCGGGTGGCTGGCGGGATGATGTCGCGGTGCGATGCGTGCGGGTCGGAGATCGATCGTGATCCCCGGTTCCTTCCCGATCAGGCGGAAGCGGCCTGCTTCTTCATGTGCCGTGCGGCGAGCAGGCCGAAGGTCATGCCGGAGGCCATGGTCAGGCCCGCCTGGTAACCCACGCCAAGCTCGGTCTTGGCGGCGGCATTGCCGATCGCGTACAGCCCCTGCACCGGCCGGCGATCATGGCCGAGCAGTTGCGCATGGGTGTTGGTGAGCAGTCCGGCGGAGCCCGAACCGGCCGGCCGCAACCGGATGCCGTAGAACGGCGGTTTCTGGAGTGTTCCCAGCGTCGGCCGGCCGGGAAAGCGCAGATCGCCGCGCCGATTGAAATCCTCGTCCTTGCCGTTTTCAGCGTAGCGGTTGAAGCGGTCAACGGAGCGCAGCAGGCCGTCGGCATCGATGCCCAGGGACTGCGCCAGCGCCTGGGGCGTGGCCGCGCTGCTCACCCACGAAGGAATCTCGCCCACCGGCCGGCCGCCGAATGAATACTGCCTGGTGAACTGGCTATCGAATACGAGGAAGCACGGCAGGTTGGCGTAGTCGTGCCGGTCGACGTCGAAATCCCGCAGCCTTGCGGCGACGCGCTGGAATACCGATTCGTCGGCGAACCGCTGGCCGCGGCTGTTTACAACCATGGTGTGGGGGCTGGTGAGCTCGATGATGCCAGCCAGCCTGAACTCGGTCCGGCGTGAACCGTCGATCGGCACCGGGAAACCGAGGAAAAGCTGCAGCTGATTCTGTATCACATGCACCGATCCGCCCGCGCTTGTGCCCAGGATCAGCCCGTCGCCGTGCAGCGAGTCGGGGAAATACGAATGCCATCCGGGTATGCCTTCGAATTTATTCACCAGGGCGGGATTGGATTCGTACCCGCCGGTGGCGATCACGATGCCGGCTCGGGCCCGCAACGTCCTGCCGTCCTGGCGCACCACACCTTTGCCGGGGAGGAGCGCTGTCACGCGCTGCCCGGTGCGCACCTCCACCCCCGCTGCCAGCGCAGCGCGCAAAAAATGGGTAATCAGACCCACGCCGAGGCCGCGCATGTCCAGTTGTCTGCGCCTTGCCAGCAGCGCGTGATCCCAATTGCCGCCGCGCGATGCGAACAGTTCCTGCGCGCTCACGCAGGAGGGCGCGCTCCCCGGGCGCACCACACGATGCTGCCATTTGCCCAGCACCTCGCCGGCGATGAGCTCCGCTTCGATGGTGCGGCCATGACGCAGCGCGCCCGGCGCCACGTCAAAGTAGTGGTCGGCGATTCCCTCGACAAGCCGAAAGGGAATGCCGCAGCGCTCGAAGAATTTCAGGGCGCGCGGCGCCTGTTCAATGAAGGTGCGCATGTGACGGGGATCGGCTTGCCCGCCGCCCAGAAAGCCCATGTATTCATGTACTGCCTCGAGCGGGTCGTTGATTCCCCGGGCTTTCGCCAGATGGTTCGATCCCACCCAGATCAGCGCGGTGGAATGGCAGGTACCGCCGCCGATCTGCCGCGATTTCTCAAGCACCACGGTCCTGAGGCCGAGCCGTTGCGCGGCCACGGCGGCCGAGAGCCCCGCGATGCCGGAGCCCAGAACGACGACGTCAAAGCCGGCGCGGGTGCCCGTGCGGGTGCCCATGGCGGCGCTCATTCGAGTTTCATGTTCGCTGATTTGATGACCGGCGCGTAGCGGAGCGCGTCGCCGCGCACCGTGGCGGCGAGTTGCTCGGGGCTGCTTGCCACGATTTCGATTGCGCTCCCCAGCTTCTCGCGGGTGTCGGGCAGGTTCAGCAGCCGTGCCATCTCGACCTGCAGTCTGGAGATGATGGGCGCAGGGGTGCCGGCAGGGGCAAACAATCCCAGCCATCCGCCCATTTCGTATTCGGGCAACCCCGCTTGCGCGAAGGTCGGCACGTCGGGGATCGTGGCGAGGCGCTTTGGCCAGGCGACCGCCAGTGCCTTCACCCGCCCCGCCCGGATATGCGGCAGGATGGCCGGATTGTCGACCAGGACCATGTGCGCATCGCCGGCAAGGACCGCCTGCACCGCTTGCGCACTGCCCTTGTAGGGAATGGCAGCAATCCGGACGCCGGTCATTTCCTTGAACATTTCGGCAGCAACCTGGGAGGTGGTTGACCCCGCGCTGTTGTTGAGCTTGCCGGGATTGGCCCTGGCGTAGGCGATGAATTCCCGCAGCGAGCCGGCTGGCACCGCGACGCTGACGCCCAGTACCATCGGGATTTCCACCAGCAGCGAGACCGGTGCAAAGGCCTTTTGCCCGTCGTACGGCAGCTTCTGGTACAGGAGCGGATTGATCGACATGCCGCCGATCGAATTGACCAGCAGGGTGTGGCCATCGGGCGGGCTCCTGGCGACAAATTCGTTGCCGAGGATCGAGTTGGCGCCGGGTTTGTTGTCAACGACTACCGGCTGCCCCCAGCTCTCCTGGAGTTTCGCGCCCAGAATGCGGGCAACGATGTCATTCGCGCCGCCCGGCGGAAAGGGAACGACGATCCGGATGGGCTTGACCGGATAGGTCTGGGCCATGAGCGCTTGTGAAGCACACAGAACCAGAATCGTTGCAATTCTCGACAGGGTTGATTTCACGGCGTTGTTCTCCTGAGTCCCGGGGCGTTGAAATTATGCGCCAGGCGGCCTGCTCACGCAGCATGCCCAACGCAACGGGCGGCACAGCAGCGAGCGACGACGTGGCCACCGGCCGTCCCGATCCACGCTCGAAGATGCACATGGGACCTGAGAGAAATTTACAGGCGGCCCCCGCTCCAGGGCCGGAGCATTAAAGCCCGTCAGCCCTCAATGAGTTACGCGGGGGGGTTGTAAACAATCGAATAAACCTGTTTACTCTCGATTTTCTGGGGATCGAGAGAGATGACGACGCAAGGCGTGAGGCTTGCAGTACTTTGCCATTGCCGAAGCTGAAAGTTTTCGCAATCTGAAGCCCGATGTGAGCAAGACACTGGATAAGCGCAGCAAGAAAAGCCTGCCCAAGAAACGCAAGGCCGCAGCTTGGAACTCCGGCTACGTCGTAGATCTGCTCAACCTGCGGCCACTGCAGGACATTTGATGCTCCGGCCCTGCCTCCACGCCGGTTCTACGCTTCTACTTCCATCCTTTCCACTATAATCAGAGGCAACAACATCGCAATGGGATCACGATGGAAACACTGCGGGCAATCGACGGCGACGGCCATTTGTTCGAGGACGCGGAGGCGATCTGCCGCTTTCTGCCCTCACCTTACCGGGAGGCGGGCCCCTGGCCCATGAACCGGCTGTTCCCGCCGCTCGATCACTTCCATGTGCAGATCGGCAAGCTCCATCCGGAGGCCTTCGGCGGCGGCAAGCCGGTCGGACCGCGGGAATGGGCGGGTTTCATGAGCGACGCCGGCCTCGCCGCCGCGGTGCTCTATCCGACCTGGGGGCTGGCCTACGGCAAGCACGTCGATCTGGATTGGGCGATCGCCGTGACGCGCGCCTACAACGACTGGCTGCACCACACTTACCTCGCTGTGGACGCGCGCTTCAAGGGCATGGCGCTCATCCCGATCCAGGATCCGCCCGCGGCGGCAGCCGAACTGAGGCGCGTGGTGAAGGAACTGGGCATGTGCGGCGCCATGCTGGCCTCGGTCAACGCCGGAGGACACCTCGGCTCGAAGGTCCTCTGGCCGGTGTACGAGGAGGCCGACCGGCTGGGCTGCGCCATTGCCATCCACGGCGGCTGCCACAGCGGTTTTGGTTTCGACGACATGAACGTGTATGCCCCGGTCCACGCCCTGGGCCACCCTTTTGGCCAGATGAGCTGCTTTGCCTCGGTGGTGTTCAACGGGCTCATGGACCGCTTTCCCGGGGTGCGCTGGGGCTTTCTCGAAGGCGGGGTCGCCTGGCTGCTGCTGGTGCTGGAACGATTCGATCGCTCCTATGCGACACACGTCGCCTATGACCCGCGGAGCGAACTCATCCCGTTGCGCAAGGGCGAGCGCGTCAGCGACTACGTGCGACGGCACATCAAGGAGGGCCGGATATTCGTCGGCTGCGAGGGCGAGGAGCCCGATCTTGCCCATGCGGTGCGATCGGTCGGCCACGAGTGCTTTTTCTTCTCCAGCGACTTCCCGCACGAGGTCAGCGCGGCGATGTGCAAACACGAAATGGCCGAGTTGACCGAGAGCACCGAGCTGACCGGCGCGGACAAGCAGGGCATTCTGGCCGGGAACGCGAGCCGGTTCTACCGGCTGTAGGCGGCGCTACGCGGCGATAGCGGGCGTTCCGTCGCCTGCCGGTGTGATATGCGCACGCCCTGATCACCGCGCAAACCCTTCCGACAACGACAGGCGCGGCCCGTCGGAACCCTCAATTTCTCTTGAATCAGCCGGTTGATTCGCCGCAAACCACCTGTCACGATCCGGCTTTCGCGGCGGCATTCCCAGCACGATGATTCCATCGGCGGTTCTGATCCGGCGACAGGCTGTTGCGATGGGTTTAATTTTTTTCGGCAAATCATTGTACGGATGCGGCATTTGCCCAACTCACAGCACCAAACCATGGCCACTTCTTTGACGACTGTGTGTGACGTGCCGATGCCCGGAGAGGTCCATCTGGCGGGCATCTTGGGCCATCGTCCCTCGCATCAGCCGCGCCACTGCGTCGCCGTTGCCGGTGCCAGGCACGTCGAGCGAGCGCAGTGAGTGCCAATATCCGGCACCAAACCGGTACGGCTCAAGGAAATTTGCAGGTCGGTCTTGCGTGGTCGCCGCTCGGTCGTGGTCACATCCTCCGCGCCGTCCTCGGCAATTTCGCCGGCATCGGCAAATGCACGCAGGCAAGGTGTTCCACTGCTGCTCGCCCGTTAACGAGCTGCCGCATCCACCCTGCTGCACGGGACTGGACGGAGTGGCCTTCAGGTACTCAAGCGTCGCGCATCCTTCGCATGATCGACTTGCCGCGTCCGCCGGCTCCCCTTGAGCCAACAATTCGCCTTGACCAAACCCCCTCCAGGCTCATACCTCGTTGGAAGAGACTTCGCATTGACATGATTTAATACTTAGTCTAGTATTAAACTATGATAAAGCTCAATATCCATGAGGCCAAGACGCACCTTTCCCGGTATCTGGCGTTGCTGGAGAAAGGCGAGACACTCCTGCTTTGCAGACGCAATCAGCCGATCGCGGAAATCCGCGCCCTGCCCGCGCAGCGGAAAACGCCGCGGCCGATCGGTCTCGGAAAGGGAACCGTCAAGATTCCTGAGAGTTTCTTCGATTCCCTGCCCGATGACCTACTCGACCTGTTCGAGGGCAAGGGCGGTTGAGGCTGCTGCTCGACACTTGTACTTTTCTCTGGCTGGTGGATGACGCGAGTCCGCTTTCCGCAACGGCTCGCGGACTCATCCGCGATCCGGGCAACGAAGCTTTTCTGAGTGCCGTTTCGGCCTGGGAAATCGCGCTAAAGCAGGATCTGGGCAGGCTCGTGCTCGCCGAGCCCGCGTTGCGCTATGTCCCGAAGTATCGCGCGGCGCACCACCTGCTCGAGCTGCCGCTGGATGAGGCCACCGCACTGCAGATCAGCCGGCTGCCTGCGATTCATAAAGATCCCTTCGACCGCATGCTGGTGTGCCAGGCCATCGCGCATGGCCTCACCATTCTCACGCCCGACGCGCAGATCACCCAGTACCCGGTACTCACCGCCTGGTAAGACCGATCGGGAGCGCGGTGTCCTGGGCCACGGATGCGGTACGCAAGGCGGCGGCAGTGCCGATAGAAGACGCGGCAGGCGCAGGGCGTGCGGTTCTGAAGGCACGCCCCGAAGACCTTCGTGGCAGGATCGCAGGGGTTCTCGATTGAGTTGTATTCGTGCGTCTTGAGGCCCCGGGTGGTGGAGGAGTTGAACGCACGTCAAAACTTGTTTGAACAGCCCCTCTTGCTTCGAGGCCTTTGCCTTCTATGGACTTCTGTCGGCTCTCGAGCGACTTCTGCGCCGCCGCTTCAATCTCGTGAAAGGCGCCCGTTGACGCCTCAAGCCAGACCAGCGAAAAGGGCGTCAGTCCTCAAGCTGCTCGGCGCGCTTCGCAGCTGCTTTCAGATAGACAAGTGGGTATTTCCCACTCCACGCCCGACGCGCAGATCAGCCGCTATCCGATGCTCACGGCCAGAGCCTCCGCCTCGCATTTGGCGAGGCAACGCGGCGCCTCAATGCCGGACCTGACGTCCTGGATTTCCTGGTGTTCTCCGCAGCCAATTGCCAAATCAAGCGAAGCGCCTGCGGTAAAATCGCGCTTCGCAAAATCGTGCTCCAAAAATCCACTGCCGCTTGATGAATCTTCTCGACAATCTCAATCCCGAACAGCTCGCAGCCGTCACCCTCCCCGCCCAGCCGGCGCTGATTCTTGCCGGCGCCGGATCGGGCAAGACCCGCGTCCTGACCACGCGCATCTGCTGGCTGATCCAGACTGGCAACGTCGCCCCGTCCGGGGTGCTGGGGGTGACTTTCACCAACAAGGCGGCGAAGGAAATGCTGACGCGGATCGGCGCGATGCTGCCGATCAACATCCGCGGCATGTGGGTGGGCACCTTCCACGGGCTGTGCAACCGGCTGCTGCGCAGCCACTATCGCGACGCGGGGCTGCCGCAATTGTTCCAGATACTCGACTCGCAGGACCAGTTGTCGGCGGTGAAGCGGGTGCTGCGCGCGATGAATGCCGACGAGAACCGCTTTCCGCCCAAGCAGGTGCAGTATTTCATCAGCGACGCCAAGGAGGAGGGCAGGCGCGCCGCGCAGGTCGAGGTGTACGACGACAATTCGCGGCGCATGGCGGAGTTCTATGCCGCCTACGACGAGCAGTGCCAGCGCGAGGGGGTGGTGGATTTTGCCGAGTTGCTGCTGCGCAGCTACGAGCTGCTGTCGCGCAATGAAATCCTGCGCGAGCACTACCAGAACCGCTTCAAACACGTGCTGGTGGACGAGTTCCAGGACACCAACCGCCTGCAGTACCGCTGGCTGAAGCTGCTCGCCGCCCATGGCAGCAAGCGCCCCGAAGGCGCCAACGCGGTGTTCGCGGTGGGCGATGACGACCAGTCTATCTACTCGTTTCGCCACGCCAACGTCGGCAATATGGCCGATTTCGAGCGCGAGTTCCGGGTGCCGAACGTGATCCGCCTGGAGCAGAACTACCGCTCGCACGGCCGCATCCTTGCCGCCGCCAATGCGCTCATCGCCAACAACCGCAAGCGTCTCGGCAAAAACCTCTGGACCTCCTCCGGCGAGGGCGAGAAGGTGTGCATCCACGAGGCGGGCAGCGACGGCCACGAGGCCGCCTGGATCGCCGAGGAGGTGCGCTCGCTCGCCGCCGAAGGCTACGCGCGCCGCGACATTGCGCTGCTGTACCGTTCCAATGCGCAGTCGCGGGTGCTGGAGCACGCGCTGTTCTCCCAGGGCATAGCGTATCGTGTCCATGGCGGCCTGCGCTTTTTCGAACGCATGGAAGTGAAACACGCGCTCGCCTACCTGCGCCTGCTGGCCAATGCCGACGACGACGGCGCGTTCTTGCGGGTGGTGAATTTTCCGGCGCGCGGCATCGGCTCGCGCTCCATTGAGCAGTTGCAGGACGCGGCCAGGCTGCAGGGCGCGAGCCTGTGGGCGGCGGTGCCGCATGTCGCCGGCAAGGCAGGCAATTCACTCGGCGGCTTCGTGCGCATCATCGAAACGCTGAAGAAGGAAACCGAAGGCCTGACCCTGCCCGAGGTGGTCGCGCAGGCGCTGGAGCAGAGCAACCTGCTCGCGCATTACCGCGCCGAGCGCGACGGCGCCGACCGGGTGGAAAATCTGGAAGAACTGGTCAACGCCGCCGCCGCCTTCGTCCAGGAGGGCGACCAGAACGATCTCGCGTCATTCCTCGCGCACGCGGCGCTCGAATCGGGCGACAACCAGGCCGAGGCAGGCATGGACGCGCTGCAGTTGATGACGGTGCACTCGGCCAAGGGCCTGGAATTCCGCGCGGTGTTCATCACCGGCCTGGAAGAAGGCCTGTTTCCGCACGAGCAGAGCGCCAACGAAAACGACGGCCTGGAAGAGGAGCGGCGTCTGATGTACGTGGCGATCACCCGCGCCCGCGCCCGCCTGTACCTGTCATTTGCCCAGACGCGGCTGCTGCACGGCCAGACCCGCTACAACGTGGCCTCACGCTTCCTCGACGAGATTCCGGAGGAAGTGGTGCGCTGGCTCATGCCGCAAATGGGCATCAACGCCGGCGGGCGCGCCGGTGGTGAAACGCTCGATGATGTGCACTGGAAAAATACCTACACCGAGCCCAGGGCCACGCAAGCCACACCGGGTCACGGCTTTCGCATCGGCCAGTCGGTGAGCCACGCCAAGTTCGGCCAGGGCGTGATCGTCAGTTCAGAAGGGGCCGGCCCCGAAGCGCGCCTGCAGATCAACTTCGGCCGGCAGGGCATGAAGTGGCTGGCGCTGGAGTTCGCCAAGCTCGAAGCGGTATGAATATCAATGAAAAAATATCAAGATTGATAATCGAACTGCCCGGACAAGTCCATTGCAACCGGACTTGATCGTATCAATTCGTGAAATTATAAGTTGACCCAGGATGGCGCACCGCAGGCCTCGCGCAGGCCGCGACCAGAATCAAGCCGTGTCTCAACCCGGCGCCGCTGCCGGCCTGCGATTGCTCGCTGCGAATCTCAGTCGCCGCTCAGTCGCTGAACAGCGACAACTGGCTGGTGCCGACCAGCACCACCTGTTCCACCGACCGCCTGGCATCCGCCAGGCTGGTGGACTCGCCGGCGCGGGTGCCCGCCTGCCAGCGGTAGGTGCCGTCCCATTCGCCGCGCGGACCGAGTTTGACGGTGCCGAGCCGGTCCTTGCCGCGCCAGTAGCCGTGCGAGTAGTAGCCGCGCTCCCAGACGGGTTTTCTGGTTCGCCGCGCGGTTTTCTTTTTGGTGCTCATCGCCACCCCCATCGCCATCGCCATCGCCGCTACCTTAACGAGCCGCGCCGGGTTGCGCAACCGGGCGGCCCGCGCGCGCACGACGCCGTCACCATAGCGCCCCCGCCGACACCACCCAGTAACGCAGAAAACGCCCCGCGGCCTGATAGCATGCCACCGCGACCCAATTGAGCTTGAGCCAGCCGGCGGCCACGCACAACGCATCGCCCGCGACCGGCAGCCATGCGAACAACAATATCGGCGCGCCCCAACGCTGCAGCGTGCCGAGGCGCGCGAGCGGTTTTCCGGAACCGAGCCGTGTAAGCGGCTTCTTCGCGGCGATACATCGGCCGATCAGATAGGAAGACAGGCCGCCCAGGGTGTTGCCCACCGTCGCCGCCGCAAGCGCCGGCCACAGCAGCTCGCCGTGCAGCTTCAGCACCGCGAACAACGCCGCCTCGGAGCTCAGCGGAATCAGGGTCGCGGCGAGAAAGCTCGCCACCAGCAGCGAGGCCAGGCTTCCTTCCGGCGTGAGCAGCGCGTCCACCGGGCCAGAGCATAGGGCAAAGCGCCCTGTGAGCGCAGGGCGTGCTTGATGATGAGCCACCGCCGGCAACTCGATCAAACGCGGTAGGGAATGACCACGAAACGGTGGCGTTGGGGCGGGAAATCGCGCTGGTTGCGCGTGACGAGCTTCAATCCGTGCTGTTGCGCAATGGCGGCCTGAAACGCATCGGGCAGCTTCCAGCCATGATCCCCGCGCAAAGCCGCGGCAAGATCGGCGGTCGCTTGATCGATTGTCAGCGTCGGAAAGCAATCAAGAAACCGAATCGCCTTTGCCATGGCGCGTTGCTCGAATCCGGTCAGAACGTCGGCGCGTGTAATGACCGAAATAGCCGCATCGGTGTGATGCTCGGACAGGTACCTGGTAGCGGCGGGAACGCCGTTGAAATGGTCGATCAGAATGACCGAGTCCAGCAGCAGCTTCACTTGCGCTTAGTCCATTCCCCGCGTAGCTTGCGCTGGTACGCAAGTCCGTCGCCGAGTTTCAGCAGCCCCGAGGTCTCACGCAGCAGGTGATCGAAACCGGACGGATTGGCTTCCGATTCCTGGCGCATCCGCTGGATCGCGCGTCGCACCAGCCGTGTCATGGGCATTCCTTCTTGCCGGGCTTTTTGATCGAGCCAGGCTTTATCGGCGGGTTCAAGACTGACAATCGTGCGTATCATATTTCCGTACTCGATATCAAACCGTGGAAATGAAATCACGATGAACGCGGCACAGCATTCGCCAACCCGCCCCCAGCAACCCGCCACCCCGGGTTTCACGACGCGATACAGGCGTAATTTGATGCTGCGGCTCCGGCGCGCATGGCCGCGCCGGGCCGCGCCGCCGGCGTATCGTGTAGAGTAGCGCTCCGCCAAAACGCCCCGCGAACTTGCCGGCGGTGACACGCCGCCCGTCCCGCACACCCATGCGCCACGACTACCTGGAAGCCATCCTGCAGGCGCGGGTCTATGACGTCGCCATCGAGTCGCCGCTCGAGCTGGCGCCGGGCCTGTCGGCGCGCCTCGGCAACCGGGTGTTGCTGAAACGCGAAGACCTGCAGCCGGTGTTCTCGTTCAAGCTGCGCGGCGCCTACAACAGGATGGCGCAGCTGTCGCGCGCGGAGCTGAAGCGCGGCGTGATCGCCTCTTCGGCCGGCAATCACGCCCAGGGCGTGGCGCTGGCCGCGCAGCGTCTCGGTTGCCGGGCGCTGATCGTGATGCCGGTGACCACGCCGCGGATCAAGGTCGATGCCGTCACGGCGCGCGGGGCGCAAGTGGTGCTGCACGGCGATTCGTATTCCGATGCGCATGAGCGGGCGCGGAGAATCGGCAAGCAGCGCCGCCTCGCGTTCGTCCATCCCTACGACGATCCGGCGGTGATCGCCGGGCAGGGCACCATCGGCCTGGAAATCCTGCGCCAGACGCGGCGCCCCATTCACGCGATATTCGTGCCGATCGGCGGCGGCGGCCTCATCTCCGGCATCGCCGCCTACGTCAAGCGGCTGCAGCCGCAGGTGAAGATGATAGGCGTGCAGCCGGTCGATGCGGATGCCATGGCGCGCTCGCTGAAGGCCGGCCGGCGCGTGGTGCTGCCGCAGGTCGGATTGTTCGCCGACGGCGTGGCGGTGCGCCAGGTGGGCGCGGAAACCTTCCGGCTATGCCGCGAACTGGTCGATGAGGTGATGCTGGTGGATACCGACGCGGTATGCGCGGCCATCAAGGACGTGTTCGTCGATTTCCGCGCCATTCTCGAGCCGGCGGGCGCTCTCGCCATTGCGGGTGCAAAAGCCTATGTGGAGCGCACCGGCGTGAAAGGCCAGAAGCTGGTGGCCGTGGCGAGCGGCGCCAACACCAACTTCGACCGGCTGCGCTTTGTCGCCGAGCGCGCCGAAGTGGGCGAGCACCGCGAAGCCATACTCGCCGTGTCCATCCCGGAGCAGCCGGGCAGCTTCAGGAAATTCTGCGCCACTCTCGGGGCGCGCAACATCACCGAGTTCAACTATCGTATCGCCGACCCGCGCGAGGCGCAGGTTTTCGTCGGCATCGAGGTGCAAAGCCGCGATGAGACCAGGCGGCTGGTGAACAGCCTCAGGCGCAAGGGTCTGCCCACCATCGATTTTTCCGACAACGAGATGGCGAAACTGCACGTGCGCCACCTGGTGGGCGGGCACGCCCCGCTGGCGAAGAACGAACTGTTGTACCGCTTCGAATTTCCCGAGCGGCCGGGCGGGCTGATGCGCTTTCTGTCGGGCATGCCCTCGGACTGGAACATCAGCCTGTTCCACTACCGCAACCACGGCGCCGATTACGGCCGGGTGCTGGTCGGCATGCAGGTGCCGCGCCAGTCGGCGCGCCAATTCAGACGCTTTCTCGATGCGCTCGGTTATCCGTGGGTGGATGAAACGGCCAATCCGGCGTACCGTCTTTTTCTGGGTTAGGGAAGCTCTGAAGAACTGTGAGTTGTGTCGCGAGGCGGCCGCTGTTTGCAAGCTGCGCGGACGAGCGAGGATAATTCCAATCAAGGACTTGCAGCGCTTGCATTTCGCTATGCTGTCCGCGGTTTGGGTTAATCAGAGTTTCCTTAGACCCTGTCACGGAGCAACTCATGGCGAAGTCATCTTTTCTCGATTCGAAAGTCCGCGGCTACATCCTCGAACACACGGTGCGGGAGCCGGCGGTGCTCGGCGAATTGCGCCGGGAAACGGCGCAGCTGGCGAACGCCGGCATGCAGATTTCGCCGGACCAGGGACAGTTCATGGCGTTGCTGGTGCAGATGCTCGGGGTGAAGCGCTATCTTGAAATCGGCACCTTCACCGGCTACAGTTCGCTCGCGGTGGCGCTCGCCATGCCAGCCGAGGGGCGCCTGATTTGTTGCGACGTCAGCGAGACGTGGACCGCGGTGGCGCGGCGCTACTGGACGAGCGCCGGGGTCGCCGGCAGGATCGAGTTGAAAATCGCGCCGGCGCTGCAGACGCTGGACGCGCTGCTCGCCGCCGGCGAAGCGGGCCGGTTCGATTTTGCCTTCATCGACGCCGACAAGACCGCGCACGAGGACTACTACGAGCGTTGCCTGCAACTGGTGCGCCGCGGCGGGCTCATCGGCGTGGACAATTCGCTGTGGGGCGGGTCGGTTGCCGATCCGGCCGACCACAGCCCCGATACGATTGCCATCCGCGCCCTGAACGACAAGCTGAAGAGCGATGAGCGCGTGTCGATTTCGCTGCTGGCCGTGGGCGACGGCCTGATGCTGGCGCTGAAGCGCTAGTGGCCCGGTTCTTCGTCCCTGACCGTCCCGGCGCTTCCATGAAATTCCGCCCCGCACGCGGCTGCACCTGCCGGTGCAGCGGCTATCCGCGCAGGGCCCGGGCGCAGTGTCCGCGGTTTGCACGGCGGGTGAAATTGGAGTTTAATCGGGCCGCGCGGCATCAATGAAAATCGGGAGGACGCAATGGGTGGCAAGGCAATGATGGGACTTTGCGGCGCGGACGTGATCCCCGGCAAATCGCCGCGTCTGTTGATGGCCTCCCTCCTCGGCGTGGCGCTGGGGGTGCTCGGCGCGTCTCCGGCCGCGCTCGCGCAGATCAAGCCGAAGGTTGCCCTGAGTTCCAACGCCGGCCAGCCGGTGTACGTCGGATTCGAGAAAATGGCGGAATCGGTCAAGGCGAAAACCGCCGGGCGGGTCGATTTCGCGCTGTTCGGCGCCCTGCAACTGGGCGGAGAAGTGGAAGTCGCCGAGAAAATCAAGCTGGGTGCGATCGAGGCCGGATCGATCACTTCATCGATCTTCGCCAGCTGGATTCCCGACGTGGAAGTGATCGACCTTCCCTTCATTTTCCGCGACGAGGATCACGTGCTCGCCGCGTATCCCGTCCTGCGCGAAAAGCTCGCCGCCAAGTTCGAGGCGCAGGGCTTCCACCTGCTCGGCTTCACCCTGGCCGGCCAGCGCCACCTGGTCAGTAGGTTTCCCATCCGCACCATCGATGACGTCAAGGGCAAGAAAATGCGGGTGCTGCAAAATCCGATTCACGTCGCCACCTGGAAGCTGCTCGGCGCCAATCCCACGCCGCTGCCGGCGCCGGAGATCTACAACGCCATGCAGACCGGCGTCATCGATTATTTCGATTTCGTCAAGTCCTCCTATTACAGCCTGAAGTTCTACGAGGTGGGCAAGCACTTCACCACGCTCGCCCACATCAACGCCCTGTTCACCTGGGTGGTAAGCACTGCCTACTGGCGGCGCCTGAGTCCGGCCGACCGGCAGCTCATCGACCGGATCGCAGCGGAAAACCTCGGTCCGGCGCACCAGGCGTCGGTGGCGCATGACGACGAGGCGCTGAAGAAGGCGGTGGCGCTGGGAACCCAGGTGTATGCCATCACCGACAAGGAGCCGTGGCGGAAAAGGATGGAGCCGGTATGGAACAATTTCATCGGCGCGAGCAGCGAGCGCCGCGCCCTGGTCGATAGCATCCGCAATATCAAATAGTCCATACGTAGCTCCTGACGGCGCCCGAAAAGGAGGTTTCCCACATGAACAAGCGACTCGAGGTGACGCAACCCGTGTTCGACCTTCCCCGCCTGGATCCGGCGACGGTCGATCCGGACGAATGGCAGCTGCGGGTGCAGCTGGCGGCGGCATTCCGGCTGGTGCATCACTTTGGCTGGGACCTGCTCACCTACAATTTCATCACGGTGCGCGTGCCCGGGCCGCAAGGCCACATGCTCATCAATCCATTTGACCTGAGCTACGACGAGATCTCGGCGTCGAACCTGCTGAAAATCGACCGCGACTGCAACAACGTCATCGCCAGTCCGTTCGAGGCCAGCCGGGCGGGTTTCATCATCCACGGCGCCATCCACGAAGCGCGGCCGGAAATCGGCTGCATCATGCACGTTCACACTCCCGCCGCCTCCGCCGTGTGCGCCATGGAAGAGGGCCTGCTGCCCATCGAGCAGGAAGCGATGGTCTTCCATAACCGGATCGCCTATCACGGCCATGAAGGCATACCGCTGGGCACCGACGAGCGCAAGCGCATCGTCGCGAGCCTGGGCGACAAGCAATTCATGATCCTGCGCAATCACGGCCTGGTCACCTCGGGAAAAACGGTCGCAGAGGCGTTTCTGTACATGTATTTCCTCGAGCTTGCCTGCCGCAACCAGGTGGCCATCCTGTCCACGGGCGCGAAGCTCGTGCGCCCGCCGCTCGCAGTGGCGGAGCGCGTCGCCGCGCAATTCCCAGGGCATGACGCACCCACGGCCGAACTCGGTGCGCGGCAATTCGCCGCGATGATGCGGCGGCTCGACCGGATCGATCCGTCATACCGCCTGTAAAACGGCGTTCAGGCGGCGCTGATCCAGGGCCGGCGGAGGTGTCGCCGGAGGCGAAAACCTCGGTGCCGCGCCAAACGGGAGCCGCCGACCTGGCCGGGACGATAGCGTCCAAGGCGCGTTTTGCGGCGCGCCTGCTCGACCAGGCGGTCGGACTCGCCTGCCTGTTGTTGCTGCTGGCCATCATCGGCACCGTCTGCGCCGGCGTGGTGGCGCGTTACGTGTTCAACGCGTCCTTCACCTGGACCGAGGAGTTCGGCTCGCTCGCCTTCCTGTGGCTGACGTTCGTCGGCGTTGCCGCCGGTCATCGGGACGAACAGCATGTCGCCCTGACCCTGTTTCAGGGCAGCATCACCGGAGCGGCGCTGCGCATCAGGCAGGGGCTGATCGACCTCATCGTCTGCTACACCACTCTGTGGCTGCTGTACGGCGGCGCCGAACTGGTCGCAACCATCGGCGGTTACAGCACCGCGCTCGGCTGGCCCAATGCCCTGAAATATGCGCTGATCCCGGCGGGCTGCGTCATTGCCCTTGGCTACATCATTCTGTCGGGGGAGACGTTGCGCGCGATCGGCCGGTCCGTCGCCATCGTTGCGTTTGCCTGGGTCACGCTCGCACCGCTGCAGGAGGGACTCGGCCTGCTGATCGCCGGGACATCCCCCAGCCTGGTCATGGCAGTGGTGTTCATCGTGTGCCTGTTCATCGGCGTGCCGATCGCATTCTCGATGCTGTTTTGCGTATTCATCGCCACCCTGGGCACCAACATCCTGCCGGTCGCCGCGATCGTTCACACGGTGGCCGGGGGCGCAAGTTCGTTCGTGCTGCTCGCCATACCGTTCTTCCTGACTGCGGGCTACATCATGAACGCCGCAGGATTGTCGACACGCATCATCGATTTCGCCAGCGCCTTGGTGGGCCACCTGCGCGGCGGACTGGCGCAGGTCAATGTGTTCCACAGCGTGATGTTGGGCGGAATCTGCGGGTCCTCCAGCGCCGACGCCGCGAGCACCACGAAAATCCTCGTTCCGGAAATGATCAAACGGGGCTATTCCCCCGCCTTCTCCTGCGCGGTCACTGCCGTCGGATCGATACTGCCCAATTGTTTTCCGCCGTCACTGGCGCTGCTGGTATATGCAGCCGTGGCCGAGGTATCGGTGGCGCAACTGTTCATGGCCGGCGTGGTGCCCGGCCTGCTGCTGGGCGCGATCATGATGCTGACCGTGCACTGGGTGGCGTCGCGGCGGAATTACGAGCCCGCGACCCGGCGCATCGATCCGCCCGAAATCTGGCGCACCGGGATTCGTGTCCTGCCGACCTCTTTGCTCGCCATCGTCATTCTCGGATTGCTGCGGTTTGGCGTGGCTACCGCCACCGAGGTCGGCGCGATTGCCGTCCTCTGGGTATTCCTGCTGGGAAAACTAATCTACAGAAGTCTGTCGTGGCGGGATGCCTGGCGGGAATTGACCGAAAGCGCCGTGCAAAGCGCCTTGATCGGATTCCTCATTGCCGTGTCGGCGCCGTTCGCCTGGGTGCTGATCGCCGAGGGCATGCCGCAACTGCTGCTCAAGTGGACCACGCCCTATTTCACCCAGGGCTGGCAGTTGCTGGTCCTGCTCAACGTGATCATGCTGCTGGCCGGCACCGTGCTGGAACTGCTGCCGATGATACTCATCCTGGTGCCGCTGTTCGTGCCGGTATTGGTGAGCTTTGGCGTGGACCCGATCCAGATCGGCATCATCATCGTCATCAACGGCTTGCTGGGATCGCTCACGCCGCCGGTGGGAATACTGGTGTTCATCACCGCATCGATTTCAAAAGTCAATGCGAGCGCCATCTTCCGGGAATGCAATCCGTTTCTCCTCACCTGCGGTTTCGGGCTGCTGCTGATCACCTTCATACCGGCGATTTCCCTGAAGCTGTGGCAGCTGCTCGGCTGATGGCGAAAGTTCAGGCGGGCTCCTCGCCGAAATAACCCGGCGCAATTTCGCCCGCCAGACAGGCCGGCGAACTGTATCCCGGCGGCGGCGCCCCGCGGTACTGCAATACACCGCCGACCCGCTCGTACAGGCCGCGCTCGGTGACCAGGAAATCCAGCGGCTGGTCGTGGGGCTGCGGATATATGGTCGGCAGCGACAGCATTTCGTAGGCGGTGCCGATCACCAGCGGGCGGGTGCCCTCAACAACCCGGGGAGCAGGCCCATCGAGCGGTGAAGGCAGCATGGCCGCCAGGGTGCGATCGAAATAGCCGCCGCCATAACCCAGCCGGTAGCCGGCGGCATCGAAACCGACCACCGGCAGCAACACCGCGTCCGGCCGCACTTCAGGCGTGTCGCGCGGGAACGGAATGCCGAGCGGACCCGCGATCATCGCTACGCCGGGGCGCCAGTGGCGAAATATCAGCGGGGTTTTCGGCGCCACCACCACCGGCAATGCCGTGACCAGCCCGCCGGCCGTCCCGCGTAAACCGGCCAGCAGAGGGCGGGCATCGTACTCGTTCATATAAGGCCAGCAAAATGCGATCACCGCCGGCCGCGATTCGGCGCGCGCTAGGCCGGCCAAGGTACGCAGCAGGGCGGGTTGTATGTGGAAATCGATGCTGTGACGGTAGGCGGCCAGGACTTCCGGGGCGAGCGCGGCACGTGCCGCGATGAGTTCCCGGCGCAGCGCTGTTCGCCACCCGGCGAGATCAGCGGGGACGGTCATGCGCGCCGCTCGAACCAGAAGGAAAACGCACGGCGTTTTCGCCGATTTCGGGGTGCGCGAGGGGGCTTGCTCTCTCGCGTCGTGGATGACTCGCTTCAAAAACGAGGTAAACGCGCCGAATCGCGCGCATGAGAACAGGCGTCACCGTGCTATGCTTTCGACACACCAAAGGGAGTCGCTATAGTAACGTCGAGACAGGCGATTCGGCTATGGCTGGCGGCGACTGCCCTGGCCGTGCCGCTGCTCGCCGGGGCGGCCAGGACAGCCTCGCCAGAGGACGCATTCCTGTCCGCCAAGGAGGCCTACACCCGCGGCGATGCCGGGAAGCTGGCACGCTATGCCGTGGTCCTGAAGGACTCATCGCTGTATCCCTATGTCGAATTCTGGAACCTCGAGCTGCGCCTCGAGGATGCGGCGAATGCCGACCCGATGCGCGACTTTCTCGAACGCCAGGCCGGCAGCCTGCTCGCCGAACAATTGCGCCGCGACTGGCTGAAGGTGCTGGGCAAGCGCGAGCAATGGGACCTGTTCGAGCAGCAGTTCCCGCATCTGGCGATCGGGGACCCCGTTACCACCTGCTATGCGCTGCAAGCCCGGTGGCGCCGCGGCGATGACTCGGCGCTGGCCGAAGTCACGACTCACTGGCACAGCCCGCGCGAGCTGCCCGCGGGATGCCTGCCGTTGGCACACGCCATGATCCAGTCCGGCCGCTATGGCGCTGCGCAGTTGTGGGATCGCTTCAGGCTGTTGACCGGCGCCGGCCAGATGGCCGCGGCGAAGCGGGTCAGCGAATGGCTGCCGCCGTCGCAGGCAATCGACCAGAAAAAAATGGACCTCGCGGCGGTCTCGCCGGCGCGCCATCTGGCGCACTTGCCGAAGGATCTGTCCAACCGCGCGGCGCGCGAACTGGCGATCGTTGCGCTGGACAAGCTGGCGCGCAACGATCCCGAGGCTGCCAGCGGCTACTGGGACGACAGGCTGCGCGCCCGGTTCACCGCCGGCGAGCAGGCCTACGTCTGGTCGGTGCTGGGCGCCCACGGCGCGCGCCGCCACCTGGCGGAGGCGATCGGCTGGTTCGCCCGCGCCGGCAATGCACCCATGTCGGATGAGCAGCTCGCCTGGCGCACCCGCATCGCGCTGCGCCAGGGAAACTGGGCCGAGGTGCGCAGCGCCATCGAGCAGATGACGCCGCTGGCGCGTCACGACCCCGCCTGGACGTACTGGCTCGGCCGGGCGCTGCGGGAGCAGGGCCGCACCGCCGAGGCCGAGGCCGCGTTCATCCGCATCGCCGACGGCCATCACTTCTACGGCCGGCTGGCCGCCGAAGAACTGGGATTGCCGCTGCAATTGCCGCCGCAGGCGGCCGGGCCGGCGGCGGAGGAACTGGAGCAGGCGGCGAATCACCCCGGCATGCAGCGCGCGCTGGCGCTGTTCCGCCTTGGCCAGCGGCTGGATGCCATTCGCGAATGGAACTGGGCGATTCGCGGCATGGATGACCGGATGTTGCTGGCGGTGGCGCATGTGGCGCGGAAAAACGAGTATTGGGATCGTGCCATCAACACCGCCGACCGTACCGTTTCGAGCCACGATTTCACCCTGCGTTACCTGATACCGCATCGCGCGGTGTTCACCGATCAGGCCAGATTCCGCCAGCTCGATGAGCCATGGGTGCTGGGGCTGGTGCGCCAGGAGAGCCGCTTCCTCAACATCGCCAGGTCCTCCGCGGGCGCCGCCGGACTGATGCAACTGATGCCGGCCACCGCGGCCTGGATCGCCAGGCGCATCGGCATGAAGGACTTCTCCTGGTCGCGGGTCAACGAACCCGGCGTCAACGTCGCGCTCGGCACCTCCTACCTGCGCCACGTCCTGGACGACCTGGACGGCCATCCGGTGCTGGCGGCAGCGGCTTACAACGCCGGGCCAGGCCGCGCCCGCAGGTGGCGCGACGCAAAGCCGCTGGAAGGGGCCATTTACGCCGAATCCATCCCCTTCACCGAGACGCGCGACTACGTGAAAAAGGTGATGTCGAACACCGTTTACTACGCCGCGGTGATGGGCGCCGGATCGCCGTCGCTCAAGATGAGGCTGGGGGTCGTCGCGCCACGCAGCGGCGGCAGCCGGCTGATGGCGGTGAAGCTGGAGAAAGAGGAGTAAGGCGGCGGCGACCCCGGGCCGCCGGTCCGCGGCAACCGGTCCCGCGGCAACGGGTCTTTGGTGAAATGCGCTGCGCGCCTCAGCCGGCCACGCCTTTTTTCTGCACGCCGGGACAACCCCCCTTTTTCCGGCGTCCCGGGCTTCGCCGTTTCGGTCGCGGCAGTTAAACTACCGCTCCTTGATTGCTGTCTATTTCCCTTTTTGGAATCGAGTCGGGCAATGAGTCGCATCCTTGTTCTGGGCGGCAGCGGGTTTGTCGGCCGTCACATCGTCGGGCAACTGGTGAATCAGGGCGAGGGCGTGGTGGTGCCCACCCGCCGGCGCGAGCGCGCCAAGCATCTCATCACCCTGCCCACCGTGGACGTGATCGAAGCCGACATCCACGACGATGCGCAACTCAACCGGCTGCTCGGCGGCTGCGATGCGGTGATCAATCTGGTGGGGGTGCTGCAGGGACGGCGCGGTGCGCCGCGCGATGCGCGTTACGGGCCGCAATTCGAGCGCGCACACGTGCGCCTGCCGGCACGCCTGGTCGAAGCGTGCCAGCGCCGCGGTGTCCCGCGCCTGCTGCACATGAGCGCGCTCGGCGCGCACCGGGACGGACCCAGCGAATATCTGCGCTCCAAGGGCGATGGCGAAGCGATTGTCCTTGCCGCACAGGAGCTGCTGGCGGTGACCGTGTTTCGAGCGTCGGTGATCTTCGGGCCGGAAGACCGCTTCCTCAATCTGTTCGCCAGGCTGCAGCGCCATCTGCCGCTGCTGTTCCTTGGCTGCGCCGAGGCGAAGTTCCAGCCGGTGTTCGTCGGCGATGTGGCGCAGTGCTTCGTGCGAGCCATCGGCGATCGCGGCAGCTTCGGCCATGCCTTCGATCTGGCCGGGCCAAAACGCTACACCCTGCGCGAACTGGCCGCGTTCGCCGGCAGGGCGAGCGGCCACCCGCGGCCCATCTGCGGCCTGTCGCGGGGCCTGTCGCACCTGCAGGCATGGAGCATGGAATTGCTGCCAGGCGGCCTGTTGTCGCGCGACAATCTGTATTCGATGCGGCAGGACAACGTCAGCGACCATGCGTTTCCGTTCGGCATCATGCCGGTATCGATGGAATCCGCGGCGACGGTTTATCTGGCGGGCATCCAGCCGCGCTCGCGATACAACCTGTTCCGCTATCGCGCCGGCCGATAGCCCGGGCATTTTCCATGGCGCACCCGTCGCTCGTCATTGCCCCTGCGGCATGAATCCGGCCATTGAGCTGCGCTGCGTGAAGTTCGCCGGGTGAAGGTCTATTCGGTCGGCGGGGCGGTCCGCGACGAGCTGCTCGGATTGCCGGTGAAGGATCGCGATCACGTCGTGACCGGCGCCACACCGGAGGAAATGGTCAGTCTGGGCTATCGCCCGGTCGGCCGTGATTTTCCGGTGTTCCTGCATCCGCAAACGCATGAGGAGTACGCCCTCGCGCGCACCGAGCGCAAGGTGGCGCGCGGCTACAAGGGGTTCCAGGTGTACAGCTCGCCCGACGTGACCCTGGAGGAGGACCTGGCGCGGCGCGATCTGACCATCAATGCCATGGCGCGCGATGAAGCGGGCCGGCTGATCGATCCGTTCGGCGGTGCGGCCGACCTGGGAGCGCGCATGCTGCGCCATGTCAGCGAGGCATTTGTCGAAGACCCGGTGCGCATTCTTCGCGTGGCGCGCTTCGCGGCGCGCTTCGGTTTTGACATCGCCGCAACCACGCGTCAACTGATGCGTGAAATGGTGGCAGGCGGCGAAGCCGATGCGCTGGTGGCCGAGCGGGTGTGGCACGAATTGGCCAAAGGGCTGATGGAATCGGCGCCCGAACGCATGTTCATGGTGCTGGGAGAGACCGGTCTGCTGGCGCGATTGCTGCCTGAAATCGATTTGCAATTCGAAGCTGAGCGCCCGGCTGACGAGGCCACGCGCGCCGTAATGGCCGCGCTCGGTCATGCGGCGAAACAGGCGCTGCCGCTCCAGGTGCGCTTCGCGCTGCTCGGCAAACGGCTGCGCGGCGCCGCGGATGCGCAAGCGGCGTTGCGCTCGGTGTGCGAGCGGTTGCGCGTGCCCGTCGAATGCCGCGATGCGGCGCTGCTCGCGTTGCGTTACGCCGGCCAGGCGCGGCGCGCCGACGTGCTGGAGGCGGCAGCGCAACTGGCCCTGCTGGAGGGCTGCGACGCGTTGCGGCGCCCCGAACGGCTGGAGACACTGGCGTCAGTGGCCCGCTGCGAAGAATTCGCGGAGCAGGGCCGGGTGCGGACGCCTTATCCGCCTGCCATGGCGCTGGAGCAGGCACTGGCTGGCGCGCGCGCAGTGGACGCGGCGGCAATCGCGGCGGACGGACCGAAAATCGGGATCACTGCGCGGTTGCGCGCTGCACGAGTGCAGGCCATAGACGCTGCGCGTGCGCAGGCCAGCGACGGCGCGCGTGCGCAGGCCAGCGACGCTGCACGAGTGCAGGCCAGCGACGCTGCACGAGTGCAGGCCAGCGACGCTGCGCGAGAGCAGGACGTCGCGGCATCCCGCGGAAAGCCGCCGCGCTGATGCGGGCCATGCGCGCCACCGGGCCCATGTTGTTCGGCGGCCTGCTCGCCAACATCCTTGCGGGGGTGCGGCTGGCCCTCTTCCTGCCGGTGCGCATCGTCGATTTTCGCGTGTCGGCGGGCCAGTACGCCGGCTTGCTGGTGATCAGCCTCGGGTGCTGGCTGATCGGCGGCATGTTTCGCGGCGGCTGGCCCGGATTCGTCAACTTCAGTGCGTTGATGGTGGCGCTGGCGCAGGTGCCGCTGGTGCTGGGCATCTGCTGTTTCGTCGCCTGGCTGTTTCGCCGGCCGCCGCTGCTGGTTGCCTTCGCCGTGCTGTTCACCGCCACCGATCCGCTGTTCGAACTGGCCGGCACCGCAGTCAACCTGCTGACCGCTTTCGAGGCAGTCGCGCCGCATGCCGCGGCGATGAACGTGGCGTACATGATCTGGGCGTTTGCCGTCATCGTCCGCACCCAGATCCTGCTCACCGGCTGGCGCAGGCCGCGCTCGCTCATCGCCGTGGCCGGTTTTGCCGTCATGTTCGCCTTCTTCGTCTGGTTTTTCCCGAGGACCGAGCTGTGGACGCCGCTGTCGCAGCTGAACGCGGGCGCCGAGCCGCAGCGCCCCGGTCTGATCCAGGAAGAACTGTTTCATTTGCAGGCCGGCATGCTCGAGCGGCAGCTGGCGACGCTTGCGCCGCAACGCGCCGGAATCGAGGATCTGTATTTCATCGGCGTGGCGCCCTACGCGTCGCAGGACACTTTCATGCAGGAGTTGCAGGTGGTGCGAAAACTGATGGACGAGCGCTTCGACACCGCCGGCCGCTCGATCGCGCTGATCAATCACACGGCGACCCTGCGCGAGGCGCCCATCGCCTCCGTGACGCAATTGCGAAACACGCTCGGGGCGGTCGGCAAACTGATGAATCCCGACGAAGACGTGCTGTTCCTGTTCGTCACCACGCACGGCAGCGAGCGCCATGAACTGTCGTTCGAACTGCCGCCGCTCGCGCTGCAGCCGCTCACGCCCACCGCCCTCGGCCGGATGCTGCATGACGGCGGATTCAAGTGGAAAGTGATCGTGATCTCGGCCTGCTTCTCCGGCGGCTTCATCGAGCCGCTGAAAGACGACAACAGCATCATCATCACCGCGGCCGACGCGAAACACAGTTCGTTCGGCTGCGAGTACAGCAGCGATTTCACCTGGTTCAGCAAGGCGTTCTTCGATGAAGGCCTGCGCAACAGGCGCTCGCTGACGGATGCCTTCCAGCACGCCCGCGAAGCCGTCGCCGCCCGCGAAAAAGACCAGGGCCTGGCGCCCTCCAGCCCGCAGATGTTCATCGGCGGCGCCATGCGCGGCAAACTGGAGTCGCTGACCCGGCGTCTCGGGCGGGAGTAGCGCCACCAGTTGTAACACTGTGTAGCAGGGGTCAACGCCGTCCGTGGCGTACCGTTGTTCAGCGGATCGCCCACCACCTGTGAGAATGACCATCATGATCAAGCCTGTTGTCTTTGCCGCGGTACTTTTTGCCGTTCCCCTGACCTCTGCCCTCCTGCCCGCCGTATCCCACGCGGCCGGCGATCGCGCCGCGCGTGCCGCCGAGCGGTTCAAGCGCGCCGATAGCGACGGCAACGGAACCCTGTCGCGTGCCGAAGCGGAGAAAGGCGCGCCCCGCTTTGCGAAGCATTTCGACGCGATTGACGCCAATCGCGACGGCCAGGTCTCACCGGCCGAGATCGCCGCCTGGCGCAACACGCATGCAGCGCAAGCCCACGGCAAGCCTGGCGAACGCATGGCCCACGCCCGGGCCAACTTCAACGAGCACTTCAAGAAAGCCGACGCCGATGGTGACGGCGCGCTCTCCAGGGCGGAAGCGGAGAAGGGCATGCCGCGGCTGGCCGGGAAATTCGACCGCATCGACACCGACCGCAACGGCAGGATCACGCAGCAGGAAGTGGGCGCCTGGCTGAAGGCGCGCCGCGACGCGCGCCAGAACAGGTCCTCCGGCAAGGTCGAGCCGCGCTGATCGCAGGGGCCGGCAGCCCCTCCAGCAATCCGCGTTCTTTCAAGCATCGCGCCGCGACACCGGTGCCGCGCATTCTTCCCGGTTGTACACTGCCTTCACCCAAGAACCAATCGGAGAAGGCGAGTGATCGATCTGTACACCTGGACCACCCCGAACGGCCGCAAGGTCTCCATCATGCTGGAAGAATGCGGCCTGCCGTACAACGTGCACCGGATCAACATCGGGACCAACCAGGAGCAGTTCGCGGCCGAGTATCTGAAAATCAATCCCAACGGCAAAATCCCGGCCATCGTCGATTCCGACGGTCCCCGCAGCCCCGACGGCCGGCCATTCACCCTGATGGAATCGGGCGCCATCCTGATTTACCTGTCCGGCAAGGTCGGCAAGTTCCTGCCTGAGGCCGACTACGGCCGCTACAAGGCGCTCGAGTGGCTGATGTTCCAGATGGGCGGCGTCGGCCCGATGTTCGGCCAGGCCCACCACTTCATCCGCAACAAGGAAGTGGTGCCCTACGGCATCGAGCGCTACTCGAAGGAAACGCGGCGGTTGTACGGTGTGCTGAACACCCGGCTCGGCGAAGCGGCGTACCTGGCGAACGAGTACTCCATCGCCGACATCGCCACCTACCCCTGGGTGTCGCGCCACGAGTGGCACAAGGTCGATCTGCACGACTTTCCCAACGTGAAGCGCTGGTTCGATGCGATTTCGGCGAGGGCGGCGGTGCAGCGGGGGATGGCGGTGCCGGCGGTGTAGCAGCGGGCGGTCATCGCGGGCGTTCGTCGGGCTTGTGGCTGTGACTGCGTGCTGCGGCTGCGCCATCAGGCTCACGATTGGAACCTGGCGACAAGCGCCCAACCTCGTCCCAAATGGTACAATGTAACGTACCAATTGCCACATGGAACTCCGATGAGCGGCTCATTGCGTATCGCCAAAGCTGGCGCACCTGCGAAAAGGGCGCTCCGGAAACCGGACAAAAAGGCGGGCACCGGCGCTGCGTACAAAAAAGACAATGAGAAGGTCAAACGGGTATTGGCGTTCTCAAGGCGCGGCGGGGAACTCGATGCCTTCCTCGCGGGATTGAAAGGTCCTTCACTTGAAGGCATTGAGCGCGCCCGGTCCGGAATCAATGTCGGCCTGGTGGGCGAGTATGCAAGCCGGATCGGAATGCCCAAGGAACAGATTTTCAGCCTCATTGACCTCAGCAGAAGCACGGCGCATCGGCTGGAGGAAGGAAACAAACCGCTGGACAGGCTGCGTAGCGATGCTTTCGCGGGTACTGCCCGTGTCATTGAGAAGGCGCGGCGCATGCTGGCCTCGGACGAAGCGGTGCGCAGATGGCTCTTGGCATCGGTTCCTGCGCTGGACTTCAGGACACCTCAGGAATTGATGGACACCCATGACGGGAGGCAGGTCGTAAGCAACCTGCTCGATCGCATTCAGTCCGGCGCCTACGCCTAGGCCACGGCGCGTCGATGGCCACGGCCTATCGAATTGCACCCGCGAGCCCCGAGTGGGACGAATGTGATCTGGCTGGAAAGGGCGCTGAATTCAGCGGCGGCCGATGGAACAATGCCGGCATACCGATGGTGTATTGCTCCAGTTCGATAGCGCTCGCCGTGCTGGAAACCATTGTGCATCCCGGCGCCGGCGCGTTTCCCATGAATCGGTGCGTGATCAGGATCCGGATACCGGATGACCAGTTCGCGAAGCGGCGGGTCATCGGCGCAGCAGGGCTGCCGGAAGCATGGAACGCGCGTCCGCCGTCATTCAAGTCGATGGACTTCGGGAGCCAGTGGATAAAAGGCATGGGGGAGGTCGTAATGGAAGTGCCCTCGGTCATCGTTCCGATGGAATCCAATTTTCTTCTCAACCCGTTGCACCCGGGTATGGAGAAGGTAAAGGCCCGAAACGCGGGACAGTTCGTCTATGACCCGCGTATTGTCCCCATCGGCCAAACCGACCGGTAGCAGCTTGGATGAGGCAACAGGGTCATCCGGCTACAAAATTGTACGCTAGAAATTTTGTTAAATATCTGAAAGATATAGATATTCATTTGGTCAGTTGGTTAATATAACTATCGATACAGGGGTAAACCCCGTATTTTAGTTAACGGGTATACTAACTTCCAAGCCTTCATCGGACAAAAATTAGATTAACATAATATTCGTATCAAGGGTTAAAACATTGTATGAATCATGATTGTAACTACCGCAGCCTGGGGCCTATCGAAAGCCGCCTCGTACTCGGCCTCGCTGAAGAAGGCCGTCGCGAGCTCACGCGGCAAGAAGCCATGACGCGATTCTCGCTTGCGGAAAACACTGTCAACGAAGTGCTCACCAGCCTCGTCCGCAAGGGATGGCTGGCTCGCGCCGGCCGCGGCAAATACCTGCTCATTCCGCCTGAGTGGGGTGCAACACCGACTGGTGAGTCGAACACGCTTGCGCTTGCAGCCCAGTTGACGACGGATGGCTATTTCGCGTTCTCTACCGCCGCGGCGCACTGGGGCCTCACCACCCAGGTGCGCAACGTCGTCTGGATCGTCACCCGCATGTTTGCCCGCCCGCGGCGAATCAACGACAGCGACATCCGCTTCGCGCGGCTTCCGGCGCAAGCCCTGTTCGGCTTCGGGCGTGTGCCGGTGTTCGGCTACCCCGTATCCATGAGCGATCCGGAAAAAACCGCGCTCGACTGCATCGAATATCCCGAGCGCGCCGGTGGCTTGCCCGAGGCGTCCGCGATTCTTGCCAAGGCTGCGCGCGGCTGGGATTGGGAAAAGGCCGCCGGTTATTTCGAGCGCCGCGGCAATACCGCGCTCATCCAGAAGTTCGGCTACCTGTGCGACGCCGGTCACTTGCCCATGCCTGAGGCCATACGCGCACGCCTGCGCGGCTGCCTGAAACCCTCCAGCCGGACCTATCTCGTGCCACGCCGCAAGGAGATGCCGCCTCCCGGTTACGATCGCGAATGGGGAGTGGTCGTCAACATCGATCCGCATACGCTGTTCCGGACCTGAGCATGCTGACCCAGCCGCAACTGCAGCGCTTTGCTCACGAGTCCGGCATCAAAAACCTGGAAATCGTCGAGAAGGAAGTGGTATTGACCTACTTCCTGCAATTGCTGTCGGAGCGCGGTTTTCTCGCTGATATGGCGTTCAAGGGCGGCACCTGCATACGCAAGACCTGGCTCGGCCCCAACGGACGCTTTTCCACCGACGTGGATTTCACGGCGATGCGCCCGGAGAAATCCGCCGCCGACTGCGTGCTGCAACTCGCTGAAATCACGGCACAGCCTTTTCACGGCATCCAGTTCAACATCGACATAGGTGACAAGGGCTGGTACGAGGCCGACGATGGCGTTTCCTGGGGTGTGTTGCCGAACTATCGCCATGCTCTTGGCACCGGGATAGTGAAGCTCCAGGTCAGCAACCGCGAAACCCCGACACTGATGCCCGCTCCCCGAGCCCAGCTTGAAATTTCGTATTTCAAGCACTTGCCCTTTAAACCTGCCACGCTGCCCTGCTTGCGCATCGAGGAAATCCTGGCCGAGAAAATTCGCGCCACGTATCAGCGCAACAAGCCACGCGACATCTGGGATCTCGATAATTTCGCTGATCGTCCGTTTCATGAACCGCTGATCCGCAAGCTGGTAATAATCAAGCTGTGGCAGGTGGGCGACAGCTTTTCCCGTGAAAGATGGAACGCGAAGCTGGCTGAAGCCAAAGCGTGGGACTGGAACGATCTGCGCCAGCTCGTGCGCGGTGGCGTATCCGATCCGGCGCAGATGCTGGCACGATGCGCCAAGCGCTTTGCGTTTCTTGCGGAAATGAATGCTGACGAAGGCGGATTGGCTGCCGATTCCCATGAGCGCAGGCGCGACATTCAGGAAAAACTCGTTACCGAGTGCAACGCATTGGCCCGGGAGCACCGCCTGACATGACGCGCCGCTTGATTGAAACTTGGTTGCCGATTGCCACGCTCGGCGAGGAGACGCGCGGCCCCATGCTCGCGGCGTCGCGCGATTCGGCGAGCACGCCCCGACACGGCAACTGAAAAGTACCTGTTGCAAGGTGGCGCGGTACAACGCCGCGACGATTTCGCCTCCCCCGCCGATTCTTCTCCGCCTTCGTTCGCGCCCTCTTTTGGCGCATTTGGCGCAAGTTCCGAAGCAGGCGGATTGGACCATAAGCCACTGTCAGGATGCTATTTAGGGTTGACGTTTTACGCCACAAACGTGTGTGCCGGGCATGGCCCGTTACTTAATCGGTGCAAGTCCGATTGCCAGGTTTTCGCAGAGCCGAAGGCAAGGAGAAGGGCAAGGGCGTCGCCGCGAGGCGGGGTCTGAAGGAAGCCCAATCCGAAACTGCGGGGCGATGAACAAAAACCGGATATGAGGCGTGGTGCATCCGGGGCGAGCGGGCACGTGACCGCGAAGCCCTCCATCTGCGGTTGGGGTGCACTTTGTAAATCCGGCGCCTATGCAGGGAAGGTAACGAGTCTTACCCCGGGAGATCTGCCGGTTGTTGGCAATAGTGAGTACCCCAACGCCAACTGGGCGAGGCGCAAGCCGAGCCGAACGAACGGCAGAAGTCAGCAAAGGGCAAAGTAGGCGGTGCCCCCGCCGAAGGCCCGAACGATGAAAGACGAGGGACCGTGACAAAGAGAGACGGGAACGCATCTGACCACCTGCGCGAGCAGGCTGCGGGAAATCCGCAGGATGAACTCGTCGCTGGATTGTCAGGACAACCCGAGTCGATTCAACCCAAAGCGCTGCTGGCCCACGTGCTGGACCGGGCTAATTTGCAGCGTGCATTAAAGCAAGTGCGCCGGAACAAAGGCGCGCCGGGTATCGATGGCATGACAGTCGATGAATTACCAAAGTACCTCCAAGACCACTGGCCGGAGATACGTGCGCAACTGGAGGCGGGCACGTATCAGCCGCGACCAGTCAAGCGTGTGGATATTCCAAAGTCAGATGGGAAGACCCGCCCCTTGGGCATTCCCACGGTATTGGACCGTTTCATCCAGCAAGCGATCGCGCAAGTCATATCGGCGCAATGGGAACCGCATTTTCACCGCCACAGCTACGGATTTCGCCCGCAGCGCTCGGCCCATCAGGCCGTGCGTGAAGTGCAGACGAGTATCCGCGCAGGACACCGCTGGGTGGTGGACATTGACGTGCAATCCTTCTTCGATCAAGTTAATCACGACCGGCTGATGGCGCGGCTTAAAACTCGCTGCCCGGATGCCGCACTGTTACGACTGATCAATCGGTTACTTGAAGGCGGGCGTGGACGTGGCGGGGACCATTGAAGCTACAACGAGAGGCGTGCCGCAAGGTGGGCCGCTCTCGCCGGTGATGGCTAACGTGGTGCTGGATGAATTGGATTGGGAACTGGACCGGCGCGGCCACCGCTTCGCCCGCTATGCCGATGACTGCAACATTCTGGTCAAAAGCAAACGAGCGGGAGAGCGGGTGATGGCGAGCGTGACACGCTTTATCAGCAAATCACTGCGACTCACAGTGAACTCGCTGAAAAGCGCGGTGGATCGGCCCATGAACCGCAAGTTCCTGGGTTTCACGGTCAGCCGTACCGGGGTCAAGCTCAAGGTGGCCGACAAAGCCATCGAGAAGCTGAAAGTCCGAGTGCGGGAATTGACCCGTCGTACACGAGGCACCAGCATTGGCGCTGTCGTTGCGGAGCTAAGACAAACCCTGCTTGGTTGGAAAGCGTACTTCGGCATCACCGAAGTGCTGAGTCCTCTGCGCAACATCGACAAATGGATACGACGCAAGTTACGCTGCTATCTCTGGAAACAATGGGGGCCATCGGGCTATCGGCAACTGCGAAAGCGCGGCGTGTCGGTCCGCGAAGCGTGGAACACCAGCAAGTCGGCTCATGGTCCGTGGCGGTTATCGAAGACCCCGGCACTGGCACTCGCGCTACCATTGCGCTTCTTCACCAACATGGGACTACCGAATCTTGCACCACGGTAGGAATTCAATTCATCGAACCGCCGGATACGTGACCCGTACGTCCGGTGGTGTGGGAGGGGGAAGCCGAGAGGCTTTCTCCTATCCCGATTGGGCCGCAGGATAGAAATGACGCTAGATTTTTGGTTTGAGTTTGGGAGCACCTATTCCTACCCTGCGGCCATGCGAATTGAACAGCTCGCGACTGGCTGCGGCGTCAGTGTCTCTTGGCGGGCGTTTTTGCTAGGACCGATCTTCAATGCCCAGGGCTGGAACGATTCACCGTTCAACCTCTATCCGGCGAAGGGCTGCTACATGTGGCGCGATCTCGAGCGCGTGTGCCAATCCGATGGAATTCCGTTTCGCCGCCCTTCACAGTTTCCGCGCAACGGGCTTCTGGCAGCTCGCGTCGCATGTTGGTACTCGGGCGCCTCTTGGCTTCCTGAATTTGCCCGGGCCGTCTACTGCGCCAACTTTGAACACGACCTCGACATCTCAGATGCTTCAGTCGTGGGTCGCTGCATTAGCGCCATCGGGCAGAATGCGGTGGAGGTACTCGCGCAGGCCCAGTCTCCGGAGTCGAAGGCGAAGCTCCGTGCTCAAAGCGAGGAAGCCGTCAAACTTGGCATCTTTGGAGCGCCGTTCTTTATTGTGGGTCGGGAGCACTTCTGGGGTAATGACCGACTCGAACAGGCCATTTCCTGGTATGTAGAGCGCGCGGCCCAACCCATCATTCCACCGGACGCTGCGCGATGAAGCCGCGCATCGCCGGTGAATTCACTCGTTATACCTCACCATTCGCGCTTCGAAAGCTCTGGACATCAATACGGCATTGCCGTAGTATGTGGCCATGTTCGAGTTTATCGAGGCACCATTTTTCACCAAGACGCTCGATCGGTATCTCGATGATGACGAGTACGGCGAGTTACAGATCTATTTGATCAAACATCCCGAATCTGGAAAGGTGGTTCCAGGATCCGGCGGTGTACGAAAAATTCGCTGGGCCGCTGAAGGGCGTGGAAAGCGCGGCGGCTTGCGCGTCATCTATTACCTACGGTTGGCCCGTGGGCACATTTGGATGCTTACCATTTACGGAAAGAACGTGAGCGAAAACATTCCGGCACACGTCTTGAAATCAATGAAAGAGGCAATTGACGATGAGAAAAATGACTGAAAAGCAATTGAAAAAATGGGAGCAAACCCGCGATATTGGCCAGGAAATCCTTCAGGGAATTCGTGACATCAAAGCCGGTCGCATTGGCCGACGCTACACGACCGAGTCCTATCCCATAGTCCGGGCGAGAGAGAAGTCGGGGCTGTCGCAGGCGAAGTTTGCCGAGTTGCTGGGAGTATCGATTCGGACGATCCAAGACTGGGAGCAAGGGCGTCGCGAGCCCAATGCCGCGGCGAAGACTTTGATCAAAGTTGCAGAACTACACCCTTCGGTGCTGCGTAAGATTGCAGCGTGAAAAGGTGAGGTATAACCACCCGGCCCAGTCGGACCACCTCCAGCGCTGCGCGCTTCCGGTGGCCGCTGGCCGGGAACGTTGATATGGCTTACCCGTGTCAAGTGGCGACGAACTGCCCTGCTTTTCCTGCCAAGCATGTTTTGACGTTGAAATACATTCGATAGGGGACGCGGCGGGCTCATCTGAGACGACGG